>Ga0335078_10000137_pt1 | contig 122442 bp, 88 predicted proteins | sample Lox_Sample_32_FD_206711 | JGI IMG/M metagenome (GOLD analysis project Ga0335078, IMG submission 206711) | Soil microbial communities from Loxahatchee National Wildlife Refuge, Florida, United States - Lox_Sample_3.2 | ecosystem: Environmental > Terrestrial > Soil > Wetlands | place: USA... | reverse complement strand
GGATGGCCGGGATTCACCGCTCACGTACACTTCGTGGCCTACGCACACAACGCCGCCGATGCTGGGGATGGCCGGGATTCACCGCTCACGTACACTAGAGGGACCAGATGGCTCTTGATCCAAAAGGCTGGGGATGGCCGGGATTCACCGCTCACGTACACTTTTGCTTTTGACGGATACCGAAAGGTGCTCGCTGGGGATGGCCGGGATTCACCGCTCACGTACACTGGACACCTGGAGCCAGGAATATGATGAGGGGCTGGGGATGGCCGGGATTCACCGCTCACGTACACTCCCGGTGGGCCTGGGCCGCGAGGCGGCATGGCTGGGGATGGCCGGGATTCACCGCTCACGTACACTCATGTTCGGCGGCGATCCGCACACCTGGATGCTGGGGATGGCCGGGATTCACCGCTCACGAACACTTGGAGTATTTCTGATGGCTGAGCCGATTCTGCTGGGGATGGCCGGGATTCACCGCTCACGAACACTTACTTTGATACTTCGAACCCGCCCGCCACGGCTGGGGATGGCCGGGATTCACCGCTCACGAACACTGAGCGAAGCGAGCGCCCCTTCACTTGATAGGCTGGGGATGGCCGGGATTCACCGCTCACGAACACTTGCGCGTATCCAAAGGGCTCTCCACAGGTTGCTGGGGATGGCCGGGATTCACCGCTCACGAACACTCAGCTTCGCCGACTACTCCGCGCACCCGTTGCTGGGGATGGCCGGGATTCACCGCTCACGAACACTCGATACCCTTCTGGCCTCTGACAATGACTAGCTGGGGATGGCCGGGATTCACCGCTCACGAACACTTCGCCTAGTCGTGGCGGATCTCGACTCGGAGCTGGGGATGGCCGGGATTCACCGCTCACGAACACTTATCGCGCCCAACTTCCCGTACAATATTGCGCTGGGGATGGCCGGGATTCACCGCTCACGAACACTATAAGACACTCTTTCATCAGTTGATCCCCAGCTGGGGATGGCCGGGATTCACCGCTCACGAACACTGGGGAAGCAAACCTATCGAATCGCGGTCTCGCTGGGGATGGCCGGGATTCACCGCTCACGAACACTCCGATCCCGTCACGCCCGGATAGCTCGTCCGCTGGGGATGGCCGGGATTCACCGCTCACGAACACTAGGTCAGCCGGAACCTGCTGAACCGAAACAGGTTCCGGCTGTCGCTCCCGTCAAAAAAGCAGAATCTGCTCCGGGATTTCTTCGGGATCGCGCGGTTTTCTGCCATAAAACACCTCCATTTTGGCGAACTGGTGATCGGTGATCGCCAAAAGCCGGACCTGGCCGAGTGGCGGAATGCAGCTTTTCACCGTCTTCCGATGTACTTCCGCCGCTTCTTCGCTCGGGATAAACCGCGCATAGACCGAAAACTGTAACATCATGAAGCCGTCTTTGAGCAATGCTTTGCGAAACCGCGTGTAATCGCGGCGATTCTCCGTGGTTTCCACGGGCAGGTCGAACATGGCTATGAGCCACATGCACCTGTAGGCGGACAGGTTGATACGTCTCGGCAAGGCATCAACGGCGTTGGGAGATCGAGCTTTTCTCGCGTACCTGACAGGACTGACGCCAGCGAACTGGCGGTGCGAAGCAGAATATCCGAGAGCACCCGCTCTTCCCGTTCGATCCAATATCGCATGGTTACAGCTTCAATGAGCCATCTTTTTGCAGCAGAATCGAGAGGATCGCTGGCTGAGTGATTGGCAATCCACGAGGCCACGCTCCGGTCTATCAGCGGACGAAATGGCTCCATTAAGTCAGCAGCCAAACAGAACGGGTCGTAGCGGTTGTGATGGCGCAATCCGAGCGACGGATGAAATCCGACTGCGCAGACTGCGCGGGCCACTGCTGCTCGAAGGACGGTATAACCGTAATCCAAATGACGATTCTGATCCGGGCCGGACTCGTTCTGGTCCGCACCACGGCGGAATTTCGAGTCTCCAAATAGCTTTCCCCAATACCGACGCGCGGATTGTGCTTCAAGGTTATCTGGATCACCGGAACGGACTCGAAGTGCAGAAGCAGTCAGTCCTTCATCGGAGCCATGCAACTCCTTAAGCAGTGCTCCCTGGGCGCGAATCTTAGCTTTGACGATCTGCTGCCAGAGTCGTTTTCTTGCGGTGACGCCGAGAGCAATCTGTGCGGCCAGCCGTTCGGTTTGCAGGCTGTGAACCTGGATTGGAAGGGCCATTGCGACAGGTAGATAACGGCTGTCAATCGTGACGAGCATTGCCCCGGCTTCAGCCAGCCGAGAGAGCACTGCTTCTGTGAGAGTGACTTGAGGATGCGCCAGCAAGAGGGTATTAATCCCACTAACCGGAGTAATGAACGGCAAGAATCCATCGCGATCGATCACGAGCTGCGAGTCTCGCACAGAAAGGCGGGCAGGGTTGGCGATTTCGAGAACGCGCTCGCTCATGATCTAGCATCCTGCCGAATGAACTCTCCCCAAAGAGTCGATCACAACTTTGGCTGCATCCATCTTGCGCAGAGCGTCAGCGGACGGCAGTAGCCAGTCCTTAGCCGCGCGAATTTCATTAAGCAGGCGCGCATCATTGATGCGCACCAGCGTCAACGTTCCCTGTTCCCAAATGCTGCGAACTCTCCAGAAAGAGGGATTACAGATGTCTTTACTGTGGTCACAGTCTTTATGCAGTCGCAGTATGTCGCCCCACATGAGCGAGTACTTAAGAACTGCTTCGGGAATTGCGGGGATGCTCCTTTGAATGATGGGCTGCTTTCTTCGTTGCCTGTCCATTGCTTCAAGGAGCGACACGATCTGCGACTCCCAGCGCCGTTCCCTTCCCCGGTCGTCCAGCAATGCAAAGACTGCTACGTGGTGGTTGCTTGAAAGCGACACGTAGCGCCGTCGTGGTTCTTCCGCGATGCTTTCGACTTGGAGCGGCTTCCTGATCCGTGCTCGCTTGATCGGAATGACTTGGCCGGACCTAGTTCTGAGCTGAGGCCAATCTGCTGGCTGTTCGCCAGAGGTCCAGTTCTTTAGGTCTCCACCGCATTGGGCGGCCTTCTCCTTAACTGCTTCGCGAATCTTCGGATCGACAATATTCTCAATATCGGAAGCCGAAAGGCCCGGCACCGGTTTGCGGATATGCACCACTTCTTTGCCATTCTCCTGGCGGGGACGGCCATAGCTCGTTTCATCGTGCAATGCGCCGGTAAGCCGATGCTCGGGGCGATGCGAGACCAGCAGTTGCTCTATGTGAAGGCGGATTGAGCCAACGAAATCCTTCCAAGGAACTTGCAGCGTCGGCGCGGTTCGTCCGCTATTCGGCCAATACGGGTCTTGCGCGTTCGCACGGCTCAGGGCTGCAATCAGGCTAGGGCGGCTGAGGGCGATTGTGATGGCGTCTATCGCATGATGCCGATGGTCAGTCCGAGGCTTTCCCTTATTCAGGCCGTTGGCGGAGGAACCGGGTTCTCGCAATATAGCTTCCAATCCCCAACCTCTTCGAAGGGTGGCTGTCACCATTCCCGATGAGGCGAAAACCACCTGCCTCATGGCCGATTCAGTTTCTACGTCGCGCCCGCCGTACAGAGTGCCTATTAACTGGCAGGCCAGTTTGCTGGCGTAACGAGTATCGTTCAACTGGCGGGAAGAAAACCCCTCTAATTGTTCAGTCGTCTTCAACTCGAAGCGGGCGAGTTTTCCAAGATTGCGCTTGGGCCAACTTCGCACGCGGTTCAAAATGATCTCGTATTGTTCAAGGTCTTTGTATGCCTCAAACGGCGTTTGGTTGCGTTTCACATGGCGATTCTCTTCGTGGTAGCAAAGGGTCTTGTTTTGAAATGAATCGTCCGGGATGCGGCTGAAAGGAATAATGTGTTCCACGTCGAATTGAGGGTTTTGGCCGAACAGGGAAGCGAATTCGATGAGTCGTCCTGTATATGGGCAGACTCCGCCGCACTCTTCATGCAATAGAGCTTTTTCGATATCTGCGCGAGAGGGGTTTTCGAATCCTGGTCCAAGCTCACGCAGCAGCTTTGCCTTTGCTGAATCCCGCTCCTTTCCTCGGGCGCGGTTCCGGGCGGCAGCTTCGGCGCGTTCCTTCCTGGGCTTCTTCAAATCCCGAGCCAATTCAATCCGAACTTCTTCCGGTTTTGCGCCAAGATCCCGAATTAGAGCGTTGACCACCTTTCGCAATTCGGTGAGTGACCGTTCAATGGCAGGATTGCGCAAAGTTTTGAGTGCTTCACGAACCGGAGGAATCCGCTCATAAACTCTTCCACCTGAAAACCGATTACCGTAAATGGCGTTTTCTGCCTCCTTGAACCGGTATCCCTGTTTCAGCAACAGGAGCACCTTTCTTATAGCCTTGCGCGATATCATGCAGTGGCCGGATGGCGCAGGATGTTCCGCAAGCCATTTAGCGCCCGCTTCATCGAGCTTCCAATGTTCAATGGCCCGTCGGATGAAGGACTCTTCTGCTTCAATGGTTCGCCAATCCTCGACCACCTGCTTTCGCTCGTCCTCTGACATTGCAGCCCAGCGCTCTCCGAAAACGGCTTTCATGAGTGACTGGGTGAGGTTCCCCTTTAACCTGGTTTCACCTCCGCGCTGCAAGTTGAATCCTACGTTTTCGGGTAACTCAAGCACTTTGCGGATTTTCTTAAAGGTCGCCTCAGCGGAATTTTGAAGGAGGTCAATGACGATCTGCCGGTGCTCCGCTGTGAGAGGAACGCCTGTCACCTGCCCCGGATACACAAGTTCCAAGTCATTGACCTTTTGTAAAACGCGAAATTCTTGCGCCTCCAGCGTGGCCCATGCAGCGCGGCGCTCACCGGGCTCTAGTTCACATCCGCCAATCAGGTGCGATTGTGCTCTGATCGGTCGCTGATAGAACAATAAGCGCATCAACTCCCGATGCAGCTCCTCAGTTAGTAAATCCGGGTAGTAACTCGACTGCTTTTCCCAAATCTTGGCGAATTCGTACTCGTACATTTTGCGGCCAGTCCAGCGACGGCGGACCTTTTGTGTGTGTGGATCGAGCGAGGCAAAGTACTCTCCCAGCGTGCGCGCGCCAGCGCGGTCCATCTCCTTTTTCAATTCGGAAATGTCGCCTTCAACCTGGCCGAGATCGTCCTCTTTCTTTGCCTTGCCGATGGTGTCTTGTCTGGCGGCCTTTTCCTTCCGGTTAGACTTGTACCCTCTGCGCTGGCTGAGGTGATAGAAGATGCGACCGATTTCAAACGGTTCCAAGCGACCATCCAAGGCGGCTTTACGCAATAAGTAAAGCGGCAATTCAATCGCAACATGGGCAGCGTTTCCATCCGCGTCGGACCATTTTGCGGAAATCTCTCTGTCGAGACGGTTGAGAATTGAATGTCGCTGCTGCGAACCATCCAATTCTTCTCCACTGTATAGAGGGAGTAGTCCATTTCGTTGAAGCAACTTGAACAGCTCTCTTTGACGTGCGGCACGCCGACGCAATTGCCGGCGAACGAGACGGGCGGCGCGTCGCGCAACTGCGTTTGATTCGTCTTGCCCCTTTTCAATGTCACCGGAAACGGCTGGATCAAAAATTCGGACTCCAGCGCGAAGCAGTTCTGCTGGCGCGCCATCCTCACCGAGTCCGATGGCTGCCCAACCTAAAGAAGCGCTGCCAAGGTCGATGCCGAGTACATATCTATGTCGAATGAGCTGGGAATTTGTCATACTTTCGCACCTATTGACATTGCGAACGCGGAGAGGTAGAAAGTATAGCAGTGTACGTGAGCGGCGATTGCCTGGCTGTTTCTCAGTAAGCTTTCGTCGTACGGTATCGGGTTTTCCGTAACCGTTGAACGCCCCGGAGACGGGGCGTTCCTGTTTTACGGCCAATTAGTGCTTTCAGGAGTGGTCATCGATGAGTTTGGCTGGATGGCCATTCTGTGATTCTTCCGTGCAAAAGTGAGGGTGAAGACCCCGATTTTTCGGACCCCACAAATCCCCACAATTCCATTTTTCTCGCCGTTCCACACCATTTCTTTGCGTTCCTTGCGGTTGCCAGCCGTTCGCGTAAGTGTCTTGTTTATGGCTACTTAGCCTGTTCTGTTAACCGAAGGGTTGTAGGTTCGAGTCCTACCTGAGGAGCCAATATTTTCCCCGCATAAACACTGCTCTTTATTGACTTGCCTTCTGAACTGTACCTAAAATTGTCCTAAACCTGCTCTGAGGGTTCACCAGAACTCAACATTCGGCAGGGGAGGACAGACCCCATGACATTCACTGTCTGGCGGCGTCACAACCGGGACGTTTGCGACAGCACTAACCGATATGAACCTAGGTGTCGCTGCCCCTTGCACGTTCAATTCGTCTGGAAGGGTGCCCCTGGCGTGTTTGAGGGCAAGAAGCTCCACTACCAGAACAAATGGTCATTGGAGACCCGTAGTTGGTCTGAAGCGCAGTCCAAAGTGAAGGATTTGGAGAAGCGCCTGAAGGACTTCGCTGAGGGCAAGGTAGTGCCCAAAGGTACGACCGTCGAAGCAGCCTTGCAGGAGTGGTACGAATTCCGTGATCAGGACGGATTGGACAATACCAAGGCGAAACTGATGGGCAGCAAACTCGTGGAGTGGTGCGAGAAGAACAACGTTCTGTTGCTGACCGCTCTTACAACCGACAAGACCATGAAATGGCGTCTGACGTTGCCGTTCCGTAGCGGGGACAGCAGCAGCTTAAGCGTCCATTGGTCTGTGATTAGTGCATTCTTTTCGTGGGCTGCGGGGATGGGCTACATCGAAAGGTCCCCAGTTCCAAACCCCAAGGTGAATCCACAGTTTCGTATCCGCTACAAGAAGGCGGAAGTTAAGCCACCAACCAAAAAGCAAGTCGAGAAGATTCTGGCGACCGCCACGGGGCAAGTCCGGCTCTTATGCCAGTTGATGCGTGAGACAGCGATGGCGCTGGTCGATGCCATGAAGTACGCCATGTCGCAAGAGGAGGCAGAGAAATACAGGCTGTCGAAACCGGAGCGGCGTCCCGTGATTCAGGGCAATCTCATTCGTGGCAACCGCACCAAGACCAACGAACGCTACCGGGTGCGCATCAGCGACTCATTAGCGAAGCAGCTTGAGGCTCTTGGCGAACCTGCATTCCCCGGCACATTAACGCAGTGGCGTGAGCGGGTCAACAAGGCCATCAAGGATGCAGGTGTCAAGACGACTCCGCATGGCTTCAGGCATTACAAAATCACCGAGTGGCTTTCGGCAGGTGTGTATGTTGACGACGTGGCCGACATGGTGGGCACGTCGTCCAGCGAAATCCGCAAGACATACCGTCACTGGATTAAGGAAGCTGAAGACCGCTTGGACGAAGTGCAGCGTGAGGCGTGGTTGAAGATGGGACTGGATGCGAACGGCAACGAAGTCGTCCACTGAAAACATTGCGTATAGAAGGATGAGTTCCGGTTCCCCTCATTCCAGATCGTTACAATTCCAATATCGGTCCTTGCAGCTATCCAAGGCGCATGCGCTCCCCTTGCAGGGGGGAATCATCTTGCGGAGAGGACCGGCGACCTTCATTGGCCGGATTTGAATGCTCCGTGGTGCATGAGGAACGAAAATGAGACAACGGGCTCTCGGGCTGCTTCGCACTGCCACTGCGAACAACACTGCGGAATTCCGTCCTAGTCAATGGGAAGCGATAGAAGCGCTGCTCAACCGCGAACGCCTTCTTGTCGTGGAACGGACAGGCTGGGGTAAGAGCATCGTCTACTTCCTCGCCACGCGACTTCTAAGGGAAAGGGGCGCTGGATGCACACTGCTTATTTCGCCCCTCCTTTCTCTGATGCGCAACCAGATTGAAGCAGCGCGCCGGATTGGCGTACGTGCGGAGACAATCAACTCGTCGAATCCGGATGAGTGGCAGCAAATTGAAGGCGCTCTTATTCGAGATCAGATCGACGTATTGCTTGTCTCACCAGAACGACTGGCGAACGACGACTTCGTCAATCGCTGCCTCCTTCCTGTAACAGCTCGCGTCGGGTTGTTCGTAGTTGACGAAGCGCATTGCATCTCGGACTGGGGACACGATTTTCGACCGGATTATCAACGGATCGTCAGGATTCTCCGGGCTCTTCCAGCGAATATCCCAATCCTGGCCACAACAGCTACTGCGAATGATCGGGTTATTGAAGACGTAGTGATGCAGCTCGGACCGAATCTGCGTTTGATTCGCGGCCCACTCGCTCGGACAAGCCTCCACCTTCAGACGATTCCTGCCCTTACGAAAGGCAGCCGCCTGGCGTGGCTTGCACAGGTAATCCCTTCGCTCCCCGGCAGTGGCATCGTATATACGCTCACCGTCCGTGACAGCGTTGTTGTTGCGAACTGGCTCTGCAGCTGCGGAATTGATGCCGTACCTTATCACGGGCAAATGGAAGCTGACGAAAGGGCCGATCTTGAGAATCGACTTCTGCAGGACAGGGTCAAGGTGCTTGTAGCCACGGTTGCGTTGGGCATGGGTTTTGACAAACCGAACCTCGGCTTTGTCATCCACTTTCAGCGGCCTGCTTCGGCGGTGCACTATTACCAACAGGTGGGCCGCGCCGGCAGAAAAATCGACTTAGCATACGGTGTGCTGCTCGGTGGCCAAGAAGACGATGAGATCGCCGAGTACTTCATGCGAAGCGCATTCCCCACCGAAGAGGAGGTCACGGAAGTCCTGGAGGCCCTCCGACGCAGTCGGGGAGCGCTGACGTCACCGGCTCTGGAACGGGAGGTGAACCTCCGCAGGTCCAAGCTTGAACAAGTTTTGAAGTTCTTGCTCTTAGAATCACCTGCTCCAATACAAAAAACCGCTCAAGGGTACGTTCGCAATCCTGTTCGGTGGGAAATGCCGAAAGCCAGAATCGAAAGAATTCTGGCCCTTCGGCGAGCAGAGCAGGAACGCATGCAGGAATTTATGATGACAGAGGATTGCTTAATGCAATTCTTGTCTCGCGAACTGAATGACCCCGAGGCGGCGCAGTGTGGGAAGTGCGCGAATTGTAGCCCTCCAGTTTTGGATACCAACGTGCCACCCGAACTTGTGAACGCTGCCAACGAGTTCCTGAACAACTTGAGCATTCCCATCGAACCTCGGAAACAATGGCCAAGCGGCATGACTTTTGAAGGATCCAAGGGCAGAATACCTGTCGAGCAACAGCTCGAAGAGGGACGTGCGCTCTGTCGATGGGGAGACTCGGGCTTTGGTGAGATGGTTCGCCAGGGCAAACAAGCGGACGGCCGATTCTGTGCGCAATTGGTTACAGCTGCGGCGCAGGCAATCAGAAACTGGGGGCCCGACCCTCAGCCAACTTGGGTGACATGCGTCCCATCGCGGCGTCATACTGGACTAGTAGAGACGTTTGCACGACAGCTTGCGGAGTCGTTAGGTCTTCCTTTCGTCGCATGCATTCGCAAGGTGCGAGAAACGGAACCGCAGAAGACTAGGCAAAACACTCACCAACAAGTGACGAACTTGGAGAATGTCTTTGAAGTCGACGCCCAGCAGGTTCGCCCCACTCCGGTCCTCCTGATCGATGACATGGTCGATTCGCGTTGGACGTTTACAGTGCATGGCAGCAAACTGCGGCAGGCAGGCAGCGGCACGGTTTTTCCATTTGCCCTAGCGGACTCATCCGCGGGGACTGGGGAGTAAAGGGTGACGTTCGCAATATCTAAGGATACGCAAGCAGTTTTGCTGCTTTGCGCCAGATTGGGACAGCGAACAGATTCCGTGCGCCCGCTGAACACGAGACAATACTCAGCTTTGACGAAATGGCTTATTGAACACTCTCTCCGCCCTGGCGACCTATTGGACGAGAGGGGACGGGCACAGTTGAACGACTTTATTTCAACTGAGGTGTCTCGAGAAGTACTGGAGCAACTCCTTGATAGAGGGGCAGCTCTGGGATTGCTGACGGAACGTTGGGCGAGCGCCGGCATATGGGTCATTAGCCGAGGAGATTCTGCCTACCCGAGTCGATTCAAGTCTTATCTCCAGCATGGTGCTCCACCGCTCCTATTTGGAGTAGGACTTCAAGAGAACCTTCAGAAAAGCGGTGTTGCAATCGTCGGTTCGCGCCACGCCAGCGAAGAAGATCTGGAATTCGCTCGCGGGTTGGCTAAGGCATGCGCTGCGCGCGGCGTTCTTGTTATCTCGGGGGCCGCGAAGGGCATCGACATTGAATCCATGATGGCGGCCGTCGATAGCGGCGGAGTATCTATCGGAGTCCTTGCTGAGGGGCTTGGTCGTACTTCGATCGGTTCGCAATTTCACGATGGAATAACAGACGGCCGACTAGTCCTTCTTTCGCCGTTTGACCCCGAATCAAGATGGTTTGCACATTCTGCCATGGACCGTAACAAACTCGTTTATGGACTGGCGGATGTTGCGGTTGTCGTGTCATCTGCTGACGGCCAGGGAGGCACGTGGGCCGGCGCAACCGAGGCGCTAAAACGTTCGAAGATTCCGGTATACGTTAAAGCTTCGGGATGCGTTCCTTTAGGAAATAGTCACCTACTAAAGCTGGGTGCTCGCCCGCTGTCTGAAGACGCTTTGAATAGCGTTGAACTACTTTCCCAAAGCCCACCGGCCCCAGTCTCCTTGTTTGATAGTCGAGATTCCGCTCAAATTTCTTCTCCAAATGGGTCGATTGATGAACTCCAAAGTCACGATGTAAAGGATTCCATTTTGGCAACCACAGGGACTGTACTGGAGGAGGAAATGGAAGGAGTTCCGCTTCGTGACGACGCCACCCCCATCAGCTCCGTAATTTCAACGAACGCGCAAGATTCCTCCGATGCTTACTCGGCCGTGGAGCCGCTCCTACTGGATATTTTGAAGGAACCAATGGACGAGAAAGCGATTGCCGAAAAGCTTGGTCTTGTCCCCGCGCAAGCAAAAACGTGGCTCAAGCGTGCCATCAAAGTCGGGAGCGTACGCAGAATGAGCAAGCCGGTTCGGTACATTTCCAACGCTAAAGCCCACGAACGGGAACGCTCCTCCAATCTGTTTGGTCCTTGACGAGTTCCCGCTTCTAAATGGGCAAGCTTTCTAGGCAGCCTGCAGGCTGTAATCTCGGTCTTCCCGACAACGCAGAGAAGGTAGCATTGCAGCGGGCTATGTGATTCCGACAAGAGCCACCTTGCTCAACACACTTTAGAACCGCCATTTCTCTTATCTACCAGAAAAGCGCTGAGTTTCTTCTTGGTGATTCCCTCAACTTCTGCGAGCGCCCACAACGCATCTGCCATGATCTCATTCAAGCTGCACCGGGGATGTGACCTCCTCTTGCGCTTAGCTAAGACCGCGCGAAGCACTACCTGCTCATCAGGGGTCAGATGGGGGCCGGAATTCCGGTAGTTTCCCTGCCTGCCAGGCGCACAAAATCATTCCACCAGCGACGGTCTTCAGTTTATCAGGTGAATACTTGTTTGGTGTCCACGAGTTCGCCCATAGCGCAGAACACGGTTAGTACCAACTGGCCCACATCGGGCCTTCGCTGACTCAAAAGTCGCAGAAGACGGAAAATACAAGCAGGTATCATTGTAGGAACCGCTTACCAAACTGATCAGGAGTACGAGTCGCAGATACTAAGCGCGGCTGCAAACTTTTCAATGGCTTTCTCGCCAAATCGGAAGGGGAATCACTTTGGTCCCCGCGATAGTTCTGAGCCGCGAATGATGAAGCACGAAAGTCAGTCAAAGGTATAATGAACCAGATTCATGGGCCAACTTGTTTCTGAGCCAGTCCCGCTGGCAAAGGTGAAAGATGCGGTGCTTGCTCCTGTTTTGTAGTGCGGCGAATTGCCTTGTTGGCATCGCCATGATTTTCGTGCAGCCGGCATACGCATACGTGGACCCTGGTTCCGGCTTGCTTGCGGTGCAGATCTTGGGCGCGGCGGTTTCAGGGATTGGGTTCTATTTAAGGCACAAGATTCTCCGCATTTTCGGGCGCTTGAGGAATCCCGCACTTGGGAAGGATGCCGAATCCTTAGCAGCGGGAGAGGTTCACGCTCCTGCTAACGGGGTCTCAAAGAAATGATGCATGCCGACGCCGCCGTCACAATTGAAAATCCTGCCGGATCTCTCCGACTCATATCGATTGCGGTTCACGGCCGCATATGGTCCGCCAGCAAGACCATCGCGCGGGACTTACTGCGCAATCTGCTGAATGGGGCCGGAATTGCCGCTCTAATTCTCTTTCCGACATACCAGGGCGCTATCTCCAATCCCTCGAGCATGCGCATGCACAGCCCCCTGCCGCTGACGACCTTCGCCCTGGCGACGGTCGCCGATCTGCTCTTCGTATCCGTGCTTGTGGCGTTATTGTGCATGTGGATGGAGAGCACTCGCCCCGGGCAGTGGATAAGATTTTGCCTGCCGGCCTTGTATGCAGGCGCGGCAATCGAGGGGATTTATATCTATCGAACCGGCTCTCCCAAACTCAAATATTTCTGGGGCGGTTTCGCGTTGACACTTTTGTTGACGTGGATTCTGCGCCGCTTCTGGCCGGCAGCTTATCAACGAATGCAGGCAGTTCGACTTGCGTTTGCCACCGGTCTTGCTGTTTTTTGTATCTTCGCTATGGTGCAGCTTGTCCGCCTCGCGTTTTGGCGACCCACCCCGATCTTGGCCGAGAACTTCACACTAGCAGACTCGCAGCCTCGTCCACCCCACCCCCGGGTAGTTTGGATTCTCATGGACGAGCTCTCTTACGATCAGGTGTTCGGCAAGCGTGCTCAGGGACTGGACCTCCCAAACTTCGATGCCTTGCACCAGATGTCAACACTGTTCACCGACACCGAACCCGTAACGGAATACACCGAATCGGCTGTCCCTTCGCTGCTCGAAGGCAGGCTGATCAGCAGCCTCAAATATACACCCGATAATCGTCTACTCGTCGCCGGCCAGGGACAGCCACTTTCTCCTTTTCGGGCGTCCAACACGCCGTTTGCAATCGCCAAGAGCCAGGAAATGACGACTGGCGTGGTGGGCTGGTTCAACCCTTACTGCTCCATGTTGGCTCCCTATTTGGACAAGTGCTACTGGACGGACGAAGCCATGTCGCAAGGCGCGCCCCTTACCGAAGATGCCTTTTGGCGGTTTGTTGCCAAGCCTTGGGTAGCCTATTGGACTGTGCTCTATCCTCACCAGCGAAACCCGAGCATCGTGAACCAAGCGAGGGATTACCGGAGCTTAAGCGGGCAGGCACAGGATATGGTGAACCAGGAACAGATGGATTTCATCTTTCTCCACCTTCCCCTGCCGCATCCGCCAGGGTTCTACAACCGGAGGGCAGGACAATTTGAAGCCGATGGCCGCACCTCTTATCTCGACAATCTGGCCCTGGCCGACAAAACCTTAGGCGAACTCCTCTCGATCTTGCGCGCCTCGCCGCGGTGGTCCGGCACAAGCATCGTTCTTTGCGGAGACCACTCCTGGCGCACATTTAAATGGGAGAAGCAGAGGTATTGGACTTCTGAAGACGAGGCGGCATCGCATGGAGGCGCCTTCGACCCTCGGCCCATGCTCATGGTGCATCAGGCCGGGCAGACAGCCTCGGCTACCGTCGACCACCCCGTCTCGCTCATGAAGGTCCACGACATTCTCGACCGCTTAATTGTGGGCCAGCCACTGGGGCTTCAGTAATGCGCAAGGCCGATGCCTCGCCGGCGCGATAACTTTAGAATCGATAGTTTATAGTTCGTCATTTAACTGTCATGGCAGAGGCAGAGAGTTCGAGCAATGCTGTCGCCCAATTCACCTTGAATGGGCTGCGCTTCGTTTGCGCTTTGTTTGGATTCTGCGCTCTATCCGCGCCCTGTTTATCTGTGTAGGCATGATTCCTACGCCTTTTATCGTCATCCGCTGATCTGCATGTTGTTGGAAATACGCTAGTTTGATGATTCGAGTCCTACCTGAGGAGCCAATTTATCTTTAAAATCAAATATCTCAATTTCGGGCGCTCCGGCCCCCAAGGCTGCCTTTTTCAATCCAAATGGAGCACAACCAAAACTGGCGTCGCCTGGCTACAGTTCTTGACAAAACTCAGCTTGGGAGGGTACGTTTTTGGGAGCGTCTTCTCCGCGCACAAGTTCAAAAATCTTAAGGGTTTAGAGCTTCAGATTTTTTGGGCTCTGTGGGCCCGTTACTCCGCTTACCGGTCTGGCCCGCCTGAGCGGAAGCCGCGGACGAATCTGCAACCGGCCTGTTGCTTGTTCTGGCTTGCGTAGTCGGGCTTTGCAACGGCGGCACTTCAGGCCGAGCCGGCACTTTTTCTCTCAGCGGCATTGAGGACCGCGCCAACCGAAAAATGGAAAGTTTGAGCCATTCATGCTGCGAAGAGGGAGTTGCGTTTTCATCGCGTGCTTCTGGGGGGCGAGCGGCATCTGCCTGGCCCAAGCCGGCTATTCGACCGCTACCCTCCAGGGATCGGTGGTCGACCCCCAGAATCAGATGATTTCTGGCGCCAAGGTTACAGCGGTCAATGAAGCCAGCGGCGCCCGGAGTGTCGCGGTAACAACGAGCGAAGGGTATCAGATTCCCGCTCTCGCACCTGGTACTTACCGGGTGGAAGTGGAGGCTGCGGGATTCGCCAAAACCATTGCGCGCGGTGTTGAGCTTACAGTCGGACAGTTGGCAACTTACGACATACAACTGCAGTTGGGTTCGGTATCAAGCACCGTCGAAGTGGTTGCCGACATCTCCCTGGTGCAGCCGGAACAGACGCAGCAGGCAAACCTGATTGACACCAGTCAGGTGGAGAACCTCCCCAATATCACAAGAACCTTCACGCAATCGATTTATACTCTGCCCGGCGTGGTCAACGCCTTCGGCGCGGCGGTCCAGAATCCCGGAGTTGGTACGGCCTATCTGAACTCCGGCTTCTCGATCGGCGGAAGTGACGGTCGAAACAACCTGGTGACGATCGATGGCGGGGAAAACGACTACGGATCCGGGGCGCTTCGCGACAATCATGTGCCCATCGATTCGATTCAGGAATTTCAGGTGAATCGCAACGCCTTTGAGGCTGAGTTCGGGTTCACCATCGGCACGGCCATCAACATGGTCACAAAGAGCGGAACTAATCGGCTCCATGGCAGCGCGTCTGGTTATTTTGGCGATCGGGCGACTGACGCGGCAAACTACTTCAACAAGCTGGCAGGACTCGGCGCAAAGCCCTTCGAGCAAAGCGCGATTTACGGCGCGACCCTCGGCGGCCCGCTCCGGAACAGCAAGCTCTTCTTCTTTACCGCGCCAGAGTGGCAGAAACTGGACTCATCCACGGTCCAGGATATTGCTGGCGAACAAGATTTTCAGAGCATTGGGTCGCAGGCGAATGGCTACAGCCCGGGTGGCGGGACATGTCCCGGTCAAACCACTCCGCAACAGCAGGTCACGCAGCTCTGTTATCTAACGCAGATGGCCAATTCAGGAGCGGTGAGCGGGCTAGGCTCCAGCCTGCTGGCTTCGCCTATATTCGGTGATCCATTACAGGACCCGATTTTGAATGCGCTGGTGACGCCGAACGACGGGACCTTCGACGGCATTCTATCCGGGCCGAGCGGCACTGGCGCCAGGAATATTCCAGGATTTAACACACCGCGCGGCAGATATTTCAACTGGGTAACGCGGCTCGATTACCTGCCCGGCATCCCGGATTCCATATCGTTGCGCGTTTCGTTCATGCACGAGCTCGATAGCGTCTCTCCGGCGCCGCCCTATTCCGGGTCCGAACCTCAGCGCGACTATACCCTCACTGCGTCCTGGATTCATGCGCCCCGATCGAATCTGGTGAACACTGCGCGCGCGCAGGTTGTGCCTCAGAACACCTTCCAATTCAATTCACCGTCTCCCAACGGCTCGGAGATCGATCTGGGAAACCAGATTCAACTCGGAACTCCGTTTGCATGGCCGTATGATGCGCTTTTCAGAAGATTCCAGTTCGACGACAGCCTTTCCTGGGTTAAGGGGAGCCATTCCCTGAAATTCGGCGGTTCGTGGCGCCCAGATTACTACAGCGTCAACGAAGAGGTCTGGTTTGGAGGCGAATGGGAGTTTGATGACGGTGCATTTTCGATCCTGAATATTGTTGGCGCGTCAAACCCGGCTGCCGCTGCAGCACTCGAGAGCTTCAACCTGAGCGAGGGCTACCCCGCCGGCGGCCCGGCTTCCACTAATCTCACTGCCGTGCAGTCGTTCCTCGCCGGAGCGCCGGCCGTGCTGTTGCAGGCCAATCCGGCATCGAATTCGCAATGGTCGGATTGGGCTGAGGATCTCGGACTGTACGCGCAGGATTCGTGGAAGGCAGCCCCACGCCTGACGATTAACTATGGAATGCGCCTCGATTACGATGGGGATCCCGCTCCTGTGCCTCACAGCACGCGGTTCTCCCCACGACTGGGAATGGCGTGGCAGGTGGGTGGAGATCAGAAGACGGTGGTTCGAGCGGGCGCAGGAATCTTTGTCGCTCCCAACCTGTTCATGATTCCGTTTTACACCAATCTGCTCAATCCGGCCGGCACCCATATCACACAGGACGCCCTGGTGGCCGGCCTCCCTTCGCCTCCGTTCCCTTCAATCTTCGCTGCATGGGCTCTGGCGGAAGGTAATGCCACCCCGGCCGAGCCCAATCCGCCACTAACCAACGCAGAACTGGCTTCACTGGGAGTGGCAATCGGTCCGCCAGGGCCCAACGCTTTTGGCAACGTTCTTTATACCCTGGCCCCGAATTTCAAGCCGGCGTATTCGATCCAGGCGAGCGCGAGTGTGGCGCGAGAATTTGCGCATAACCTGTCGCTCGAAGTTGGATACCTGATGTATCGCAGCGTGCATATCGAGCAGATACTCGAGACCAACTTTGTGCAGAATACGGCCGTGCCCGTCGATCCATTCGTGGGCCCCTATTACATGCCCAGGCCCGGAACCACGGAGGGCGAACCCAATGCGTATATCTTCCAGAACGACGCCTTCACTTCGAGTGGCACGGGCATATACAACGCGGGAACCGTTTCGCTCACCAGAAGACTGGGAAACGGGCTCGAGTTCCAGGCGAATTACACACGGAGCCGCGCCATCGACGATACCAGCGACTTTAGCGTCCTCACTACACCCTTCCGTCCGGGAACTCCGAGCTTGGATCGCTCCGTTTCGGACTTCAACATCACCAACAACCTGGTGGCGAATGCTGTGTATACAACCCCGTTTCATGCCGATTCCAGCGCGTTCATGAGGCGATTATTGGCCGACCTTGCCGTATCGCCCATCTTCTACGCGCGCAGCGGAGTACCTTTCACTCTGCTGGTTCCCGGACTTTCAAATGGGACCATCGGCCATACCGCGTACGCGCGTCCGTGGCACGAAGGTCGCAACAATGGCGTCGGGCCAAGGTTTTTTGATTGGGATATGCGATTTTCCAAGTCAATTCCTATGGCGGAGGGCTGGCCCCGTGTCGAAGTGATCGCACAGGCACAAAACCTTCTGAACCGCACCAACTTTGCCGCCGTCAACGACAATTTTCCGGTCGACCCCAGCTACCAGCTTCCCAACGGCGGCACGCTTCAGAATGGGCCCTTCAACATACGAGGCGTCGCGCCCGCTTCCATCGCGCAACTCAGCCAGCCGCTGAGCTTCACGTCGGCTTATCCTGCACGACAGGTGAACTTGGGTCTGCGTTTTGCCTTTTGAACAATTCTTATGCAGGCTGCGGCGTCGACAGGTTGAGGATTGCCAGCATCACGCGTGCTTCGCAGAGTTCGGGAGTGTCGAATCCTTCTTTAAACCAGTCGTGTAACGGATAGAGGAGATCGCGAGCTTCTTTTGTGCGCCCGTGATCGCGTTGGAGCCTGGCAAGAGCGAGAGAAGCGCGCAGTTCCAGCATCTTGGCCCGCTGCGCCTGTGCCGTTTCGATCGCCTGGCGCAGGCTCGCCTCACCCGCGGCGATTTCGCCCTGCTCAATCTGGATCTCGCCTCGAACGCGATACAAGTCCGGTTCCGGGATGACTTCCTGATACTCCTCAACACGCTTCAGCCCCTTGGACAGAGCTTCAAGCGCCTCACCCAGCCGTCCCGCGCGCCATAATACTTCGCCCATCATCAGGAAACCCTGCGTCAAACCAAGTCCCGACCCGCTTTGGCAAATGCTTTCGATTCCAGCGGCGATTTCATCAGCGGCCGCTTCCGGACTGCCGCTCATGGCGTGTCCCCAACTACGATAGACGCGTGCCCAGCCCATCCAGAAAAGATAGCCTTCATCGAGCGCAAGTGAGTAGACACGCTCCGATGTTTGCGCGATCTCGGCGACGTTCCGCCGCATGTAGTAGTAGATCATCGAACAGGACAGGCCGCAGACTGTGCAGGCAGGCAAGTTCAGCGCTTCGAGGGTGCGCAGCGCCTGCCGCTCGGCTTGCTCCGCCTGATCCGGGTAGCCCATGAAAAAAAGACTCAGGGCCAGAAAGTTCCCTGAGACGAACGATAACGGCATTTGATAAGCCGTTCCCAGTGCCCGTTCCAGATCGGGCTGATAGAGCGCAAGCCCCTGGAGTGCATGCTCACGGGCCTCGGCGAACCTGCCTAGAAAATAAGTGGAAAATCCAACCGCCTGCCGGGCGGCGATCTGAGACCCGGGATCCCCGGAGGTGAGTGCCGTCTCGAGGACCGGTTTCGCGGCCTCCAGAGCCTGGCCCATGGCACCGCGCAGGAAGTAGACGCTCCACAGTCCCCATCGCGCCGCCTGCAGGCCTGTGTTGTTGCCCACCTGCTCACAGAGCTCACGCGCACGGATGCACGCGACTTCAACCTCGTGAGCGCCCCATCCCAATCCCGCCATCAGTGCCGAAGAAAGCGCCAGTTGCGCTTCCATCTCAGAATGCAGACGGCCAGCATCGTCGGCAGGGAGGGTTTGCAGCAAAGATATTGCCTTATAGAGATAAGCGGCACATTCGCGGACGGCCGAACGCTGTTGAGCCAGCTGACCAGCCTTCATCCACCCCGCGATCGCTTCACTCATTCGGCCCGCGCCTTCGAAGTGCCGCGCCAGCAACTCGGGCTTGATCTCAGCCATCTCGGGAAAACGATGGATGAGCACCTCGGCGATCCGCGCGTGAAAATCCTGCCGCGTCTTGCGCAGTAGCGACTCGTAAGCGGCATCCTGAATGAGTGCGTGCTTGAAAGTATAAGTTGCCTGCGGCGGCCGGCCGTTTTCTGATACCAGGTCGAGCTCCACCAGATGCCGGAGCGCCGCACTCAGGGCGTCTGTGGACTCACCCAGCACGGCTTGAAGCAGTTCAAAGCTGGATTCGCGCCCGATCGTCGCCGCTAGTTGCGCCACAGGACGGTCTGGTCCCAAACGGTCGATGCGCGCCATTAATGAATCCTGAACGGTAGCCGGGATCAGGGTCGGTGGCAGCGGACCGGTCAGTTCGTAGCCGTCCTCGAGCTCACGAAGGACACCGGCTTCGATTACGCTGCGGGTAACCGCTTCAACAAACAGAGGAATTCCGGCTGTGCGGGCCACCACTTCTTCCTGCACCGCCAGCGGCAGCCGTTTCGGACCGGCAACGCGGGTTACCAGGGACCGTGTGTCATTCGAACTCAGCGACTCGACGTGGATTTCCCTGTAGTTCGATTGCTGCCGCCAGGGCACAGCGAACTCCGGGCGTGCCGTGCCCACGAGCAGAACGGGAAGGTTCGTCTGCCGGGCCACGATCTCGCCCAGCAGATCCAGCGTCGAGGGATCGGCCCAATGCAGGTCTTCAATCAGCAGAAGGATCGGCGAACCTCCGGCAGAGTGAAGGAACAGTTCGGCCACTGTCTCCGTAAGCCACTGCCGCCGTCTCGCCGGGGGAACCTGGATCTCGGAAAAACGCCCCGTTGCGGGAACCGAAAGCAAATCAGCCAGCGCTGCGGCCGCCTTCTCCACGTTGCCGGTGCGCCCAACCGCCCAACGCTCAATCAAGTCCAGCCTGCTGCCAACGGTCGTTTCTTTGCCGATTCCCATCTGCAGTTCCAGCATCTCGACGATGGGAAACAGCGGATTGTTCACCTGGTATGACGAGCACTGGGCTTCAAACATTTCATGCTGCCGCGCTAACGCAGCCTCCTTGGCGGCCTGCAGCAGCCTTGATTTTCCAATTCCGGCTTCGCCGAGCAGAAGCAGGGTACTGCCGTGTCCCGCGGCAGCTTCCTCCCAGGCGGCGCGAATGATCTCGACTTCGCGCTTGCGGCCCACCAACGGTGTGAGGCCGCGCGCGGCCTCCATGGCATGAAACCGGCTGGCCGCACCGCTTGTGCCCAGCACTCGGAATATCTCGATCGGCCGCGAAAGACCCTTGAGCGTGCGGGTGCCCAGGTCTTCCAGCGCGAATTGACCGGCGACCAGCCTGTTCGTGGCGTCGCTGATCACGATGCTATCGGGCAGCGCTTCTGACTGGAGGCGGGCGGCGATATTGGGGGCCTCGCCGAGGGCGAGTTGCTCGCGGCGCGAACCAGCGCCGACATCGCCCACGACCACGAGCCCCGAATGTATCCCAATGCGAACCTGCGGAAGATCGCCATTCTTGCTTTGAACGCGGTCCAGAATGTCGAGGCCGGCTCGCACCGCCCGCGCGGCAGAATCCTCATGCGCGGCGGGATACCCGAAATAGGCCAGAACACCATCCCCGAGGTACTGGGCAAGGTGTCCTTTGTAGCGCTCGACAATCGCGGCGCAGACTGCCTGGTAGCGAGCGTAGAGGTCGCGCAGATCTTCGGGATCGAGGCCTTCGGCAAGCGCGGTCGATCCCACGATATCCGAAAAGAAGACGGTGATCTGCCGCCGTTCTGCCGCGGCCGGCTGTGCCGCGCTCAGTGACCGGCCACAGCCTCCGCAATCGGCGGCGTCACGCGCATTCCGAAACGAACAATGGGGACATGGGAGGCTGAGGGGAGATCCGCACTCGGCACAGAATTTCGCTTTCGGCGAATTTTGCGAATTGCAATCAGGACACTGCATATGCGCCGCCGGCGGGTTGCGCCAAGATGGTGGGGAGGGGAAGCGCTTAACTATACGTATACCATGGCTTGGCGGAGACAGAATAAGGCAGGCTCAGCCACCACGGTCCCGAGAATTCGAATGAGCCGAGGACTGACCAGCACGCGTCCGCGGCCTGACCACGTGCGAACCGTCCTCCCTCAAAGCCAGGCATATAAGAGGGCCCAATCTCAAGTACCGAGTGCAAAGGCCGCACCGAGGTGAAATTCCATCTCCTGTCGAAATCGGTCAGGGCGGGAAGGGGGCCCGCCCCTGCGGGGAGCAGCGTAACGAGGGTCTGATTTAAGATCTCGCGGAAAGGCGCAAATTCGCGGCATTCCGCGACCGGCCGAGGGTGCCCGTTTCCCTCCGCGCTCCACGCCAGCGATGCCAGCGGCTGACCCGTCCACTGTCTCACCGTGTATCGGTCCTCGCTCACGTCAATGGGCGCCAATTGCTTGTTAAAGCCCCACCAGAAGGTTCCGTTCAGCAGAACCCAGGAATCGTCGAGGTACAGCCTGGGCATAAAGTAATAAGGCCCGGAGCCATGCGAACGAGCATTGACACCGCACACCTGCGTGAAGGGAATCCCGGCCGTCTGTTCGTGGAACCGCATCGGACGGAGGAACGCGGGGAAAGAAAACTGACACTCGGAGAAGCGGTGAAATTGGAAGATTACCGGGTGTGTTCCCCGCGGTGTCAGCTCCTGATTGCCGAGTTCCAGGCCGCGAGGAAGCAAGGCGCGCACCTGCGCGCGAGGCAGCGCCACGGCAACGCAATGGGTCGTCCCGTTGCCCATAAATCCGAAAAGATAAGGAGCGGTCAAGACGTTCCTCACAGCGTACCATGTATGCTGTAGCAATCGAATCGGATTCCGTGACCAAGCGGCCCATGCGCATACTCGTTCTCGGAGCGACCGGACACGCTGGACAGGCGATCGTCCGGCACGCGCTGGAGCAGGGCCGGGAAGTGACGGCACTCACCAGGCGAGCCCATCCGGAAAGCCTTCGCGGCCTTGGGGTAAAGGTTGCTCGAATCGAACCGGATCTTCGATCACTTGGAGAGTTGACGGCCGGGCACGATCTTCTGGTCGATGCGGCCGCTCCCTACAAGCTGGACCTATGTATTCCGGGCAGCCTTGAGTGGCGCTCGCAAGTCGATGCGGCCGTCAGGCGTACGCAACTCGTCATCGATGCGGCGCGCCGCCACAATGCGGCGCTGGTGTTCGTCAGTACCTACGGAACGATTCCGCGACACGACAACTCACCATCTCCCGATGCGTTGTGGCGGCGCATGGTTTGTCCGTACTATGAGGCCAAGATTGCCATGGACCAGGCGGTCCTGGTTGCGGCGCGGGAGGGGTTGCGGGCGTTGATCGTCAACCCGGTCGCATTTGTCGGTCCGTGGAATTACCGCGAAGGATGGAATCTTGTTCCGAATGTCCTCATGCGCCAGATACCGGTGGTCATCGACCTGGTGATGTCCGTGATCGACGTTCGCGATGTCGCCAGCGCCATCGATCTCGCGATTTCGCAGGAGTACTTCGGACGCCAGATCCCGCTCGCCGGCCATACCATTCACGCCTCCGAGATCGTGCAGCGTACCGCCCGCCTGGCCGGCGTACCCATTCCGCCTCCCCTGGTTGTGCCCGGACCCTTGGCGGTGGCGGGCGCATATTGGACGCATCTGGCATTGAATGCCTTCGGTCTAAGATCGCCGGAACTTCTGGGCCTGGTTGCCATCACTCCCGAGATGCGGCCCCTCGCGCCCTCACCGGAACAAATCGAGCTCGGGGTTAATATCCGGCCGCTCGAAGCGAGCCTGCGCGACGCCGTGGCATTTCATCTGCGGCGTCCGTCCGGGTGAACCGCTCCAGGTAAACGAAATGCTTTTCTCGGTCCCTGTTTCTCGTTCCCCTGTTCCCCGTTCTATCGGAACCTGAACAGGGGAGGATAGGGGAGACTGAGGCGCCACGGCACGCGCAAGTCGTAGGAGCCCAGCACCGATCCATCGATGCCGGGTGACCAATCCGAAGCTGGATATCGCCCTGGCTGGAAGCCGGGCACAAATTCAATGTCCACATCCAGAGCGGTCTGCATCGGCGCAACAAGGGCGGCATCCCAGTTGCGGTCGAAGTCGGAAAGTATGAAAAATGGCCCGAGCGATGCGGGGGCCATCGAGATCAGCGGCTGGTCCAGCATGGCGCGGATGGGCGCGAAATTTGGCCAATTGGCTACCGGCCGGTAATTGCCGCCTGAATCCGGCTTCCACGACAACGAGGTGAGACGCCGGCCCGGCAGATCGCTGACGTCGTAGCGTTCTGCTGTCACCATCATCGAGGCAAACCGTTTGGGGAAACCCCAGCCCAGCACGCCGGTTATCGTCGGCCAGGGATCGTCGAGGTACAGCTTCGGCATGAAGAAATAGGGTCCGGGATATCCAGGTGTAATCGATCGCGTGGATATGCAAGAGAACGGCACACCCATGCAGTACTCGCGATACGTCCGGCTGGGGAGCAGAGTGGGCACCGAGAGGACCACGCGAAACATATCCTGGAAGAACACGATCACTGGGTGAGTGCCCTTTGGAGTAACTTCCTGTGGGCAGAGTTCGAGACCGTCCGGAAGCAGGTTACGAACGCGATCGATTGGGAGAGCGAGCGTGACGCCGCGCGTATCGGCTTCCCCGTGCGCATTGATCACCGCGAAAGGGTTGGTCATTCAATCTCCTTGGGCGTGGATCTGGATATTTGATCCATCGCCGGAGTCGATGCCGTGGGATTCAATTGCGCTTCGCAGGGGGCGTCATTCAGTTTCATGATGCCCGATACCAGTTCAGAATTCAGCGTGATGGTGTCTCCGTAGTACCAGTTCACATCCCAGGAGAGCGACAGCGGCAGCAGGCGATCGCGATCCGCGAGGCTGAAGGCATCGCGCCTGAGGCAGAAATCGGGCTTCTGGTACGCCCGCGAGAATTTATTGACCAGAGCTTCAAACTGCACCTGGCACTTGGAGCGCGCCAAGGCCTCCATCTGCGCTATTTCGGTCGCATGTGCGGCTGCCTTGGCCAGCTTCGTCTCAAACGAATCTTGTTCCCTGGCATCGTCCGAAAGGACTCTTACCAATAAATCGTACATTTCTCCCAGGCGATCCTCATTGGCAAGTGCCACGGTATCCAGGTTGTTGTGCGGAGAAGGCTCGCCCTGCACCCCCGTTCGCTGAATGGAGCGAAGCGTTGCCAACAGCGTTTGGCCAATCGTAAAAAGTTCTTCCGGCCCCGGTACGCTCAATGGCGCTTGCTTGGCTTTGATCCTTTCCTCGTTGATCTGTTCGTACGCGGCCTCCAAACCCTGTTCGCCTAGGATGGCCAAGGGGGATAGCAAGTCGATGCACCGCTCCAAATCGAGCCGCAGCGCGGCGAACCGGGTCTGACTCTGGATAATCTTCTTCACCTCGGCGCGCCAACGGTCGGCCGCGCCTTCGCCCTCCAGGTTCCGCCAGACAATATTGAATTCCGGAGTGCCGTACTGCTGTTCCGCGTTGTCGCTCGTGGCGTCGGGCGCATCCATGAACCTTTTCGAGATGGGCGCGGCGACGGCGCCCGGAGGCGCAGCCATCTTGTTGTTCTCCCGCCTGAACAGTTCAGATTCGGCGAAGGGCTTCAGCTCGCCCGCCTGGGGAAGCTCGCCAAACCCTGTGAGCAGGTCCAGATGTCCTTTGCGCCAGCGCGCCTCGGGGTCGAAGTTGCTCCATTCGCGCGACAGCATGGATTCAATCACGATCTGCGGGTCGATGAACTCGACTGCCTGGCGCGCCATGGGCACTGTAATGATGTCGTCCAACGGCAACGGCCCGGCCTCGCGCCGCTGGCGCGCCTGGTACATGGTCTCGGCCGTGCGCGAGGGATCCATCTGATCCTGAAGCTGCTCGGCCTTCATATCCACCACGATTTGCGGCGCACCCGGCTCGTCACTCAGCATGGTGTTGAATGCCGGGCTTTCCACGGTCCATGGGGATCTTCCCGCGCGCCACATCAGCCGCTCCCCCAGCGGCTCGCGCAGCGTGGTGCGAATGTAAAAGGGCCGCAATCCCTGCATGGCGTAGGCAATGCCTGCGCAGGCGCTGTCCAGCCGGTTTGCCTTCAGGCCGAGTTCCTCGACGATGTTCATGCTCGGGTAACCGAAAATGCGCACCGCCAGCGTCTCCTCAATCTCCCGCACATCGAAGACCTCGCCCAGCACCCGCGGCACGCGGACGATCGACTGGTAACAGGCCCGGTTGGGGTCTGTCGCGTCGCGGAATTCCTTGAGGGTATACAGAGAAAACGGCGTCTGGTTGCCAAGCAATTCCAGCGACAGCGCCCGCGCGACCTTGATCTGCTGGAAGTATTGCTGCTTGCGGCCCTTCTTCATCCCGAGTTCGTGGCGTAGATCCTCGGCCCAATGCCATGCCGCGTCGGGCGCGCTGCCCAGTCCGCAAGTCGGATCGTTTCTCACAATCTCAATCGCGGGTTGGAAGGTCGCCTTTTGTCCCGCCCCCAGAGCGGGAAGCAGCTCCACGTCAACGCGAAGCAGGGTCTGTTCGGTCTTCGCCTGATCGCCTTCGCCCAGCCACACGCTCTCGGGACGGACGAAATTCGCCGTTGCGGTGGCAATCCCCTGAATCTCGAGGCGCGAGAACGCGGTGATGCAGTTATCCGCAAGGGTGAACGCAGGAATCATCCCCACTCCCACCGTCTCCCATGCGTCGTTCTCTTCGGGTGCGGTGTTGGCTTCGCCCTGGCCGCCGTCCTTGGATTTCTGCTCTCCGGCTTTCTTGCGCTCCTGCTCCCGTTCCCAGTCCTCGATCTTCATGCGCTGCCACTTGACCGGGATCATGAACGCCAGTTCGTACTTCGCCCAGTCACCCACATTGTCCGATGCCGAGATCACGCCGCCAAAACTCGACGCGGTAAGGTACACATAGGCAAAATCCCCGCCGAAGGCCTCACCCTCGTTAATCGCCTGCTTGCCGCGAGCCCAGAGATCGAAGCGCACTGCGTACGGCGCCTTGCTGCCGTCTTCATTGAACATCGGCCCCTGAATCGCGCCGTTGATCTGGGCCTTCAGAAATTTCTCGAGCGTGGATCTTGACGCCAGCAACGGAATCACGCGCACCGTCGTCCCGGTGAATTCGAAGGGGCCTGAAATGGCTTCAATGGTGGTGGAGACGGTGTTGTTATAGGGGGGATCGGGAGACGCTTTGCCGTCGAACGGCGCGCCTGCCGCGTCCTTCCACACCCCGTCGCTGGTTTGCCATGCCACGTTGGTCCAGTCTCCGTACTTCAAATCCAGATCGGCCCAGAAAGGCATTACCGGCTTGAGTTCCGAAACCGTCTGGCCATCGATGGTCTGGGTGCTGAAAACCTCCAGGCCGAGGGTCTGCACGATGGGAAGCGATGAGTGCTGGTAGAGCCGGATCGTATGCCCGCCGCTCAAATCGCCGCACAGGGTCTGCATCTCGCCCAGCAAGCCGGCCTGGTTGAGTGCCGTGGTTTGCATGCATCCGTTGGTCAGGGCGCGGTAGCAGATCTGAGAGGGGTTTTCCGCGCGCCGAAACTGCTTGACATTGAGAGAGTTCAAAACGAAGCCCTTCCCGCCCGGTGCAAACGATGGCATCATGCGCCGCAACATTTCGGGCATGATTCCGGGGCCGGCAAGGGGGTTGATCGGAGAGATGCGCATGGATTGCGCCATCCACAGCGCATCGCGGCCGAATCCGCCAACGGCGTTGGCAAGGTTGGCCGCGATCGCCCACGGCATCGGGGTCGCGGTCGTATCGACCGGCACTCGCATGTTCGAAACAGACGATCGGTCGATCTCGAGAAAGACGCGGTTCACCAGATCGCCGCCGGTATACGCTTCCGGAAACACGGTCGTCGAGATTCGCGCCAGCGTGGTCGACCCCACCGGATTCTTCATCCACTGGCTGGCTGACCGCTCCACGGTGGCCAGAACCTTGGGAAACCCGAATACAGTGCGGCCCACGGGAACCGAAACATCATCGTTGACGAAGATGTACGGGGTGACCACCCCCCAATCGTGGAAAACCCACTGCCCGCGCACGCGCTTGTACCACTCAACGGCAAGCCCAAAGTACACCTCAACCTGGGAGAACCAGCCGGTGCGCATCTGCGTTTCGCCCATCTGGCCGTAATCAAGCACCACCAGGTATACGTAGGGAGTGGGCACGCGAAAGCAGCCTGCTTCCGGCGGGACGATATTGAGGTAACTGTCACACAGCTGCTGCAGAATTCCCAGGCTCGCTCGCAAAGGGAAAAACCGCGCCGAGACGCCGCGGAACATCAGCGGAGGGGTGACCCGCAAATCGTTGTGCGCAAACGGTGGCAGCTGGCGCGTGAATTCTTCCTGCGTCATCGCATCAGTTCCTTTCGATCACCCACACCGGCAGAGCCGCCAGGAACTGTTTGTCCCGCGACTCCGGGAGGTGTCCGTACAGCTCCTGGAATTCGTATTGCGCGGCTCCGGCCAGGCCATGCGCCACCTGGCGCGCGTATTCCAGGCTGCCGTAAGCATCCATGCGCTCGCGCACCCAGGAAACATCGCCATCACTTCGCAGCTCCCGTGGCCGGGACAGCATGGCGCGCAGACGTTCCCGCTCGCTGCTGCTGGCGTTACCAAGAAGATGAATCAGCATGAGCGTCCGCTTACCTTCGCGAATATCGCCGTTGATCTCTTTTCCATATGCGGTGGCATCGCCATCCAGATTGAGCAGATCGTCCTGGATCTGGAATGCGGCGCCCAGGAAGAATCCGAAGCGGATGCAGCGGTCGAGATCCATTCCGCCGCGAGAGCCGATCAGCGTTCCCATGCGGCTGGGATGAATGGTCGCCAGCCAGCAGGTCTTTTTCAGCACCATCAGAAGGTAGTCCGCTTCGCCAACGTCGGTCACGTTGTCGCGCCTCCAGCCAAGCTCGAATGCCTGCCCTTCTGCGGACTCGCGGGCCATCCTTTCCGTCTCTTCCAGAATGCGAAGCGACATTTCGGGGCCCAGAACGGCGCGATTGTCGAGCAGCGGACGCATCGCCAGCAGCGACAGGAAGTCACCCACATTGATGGCGATGGCTACGCCCTCGGCGCTGTGCATCGTTGGTCTTCCGCGGCGTTCCTCGCTCTCATCCTCAACGTCATCGTGGATCAGCATCGCATTGTGAATCATTTCGATCGAGACAGCCGTGCGCAGCGCCAGCTCCATCGGCGTCCCAAAGGCGCGCGCAGTGGCTATGCAGAGGCTGGGCCGGAAGGTCCGTCCGCCGCGGCGGGGATAGTCGGCCGCCAGGTCGTAGAGATAGCGGCGCGGCTCCGACGATGGAAGATACTGAAACAGCAATGCGCGGGTGGCTTCACCATACTCGCGCAAAACCGAAGCCACCGGACTTGTGTAAGAGGTACTCATCGGCGCGTCTCCGCTGCGCGCTCAGGAGACGACCACAGTCAGCTCCCCAGCGACGCTCTTGTCCGTCTCGTTTCGAATCAGCCCGCGATACCGCCCTGCGGGCTGCCCGGCTACGACATTCAGGCTGACACGAATCGCACCCGGCTCGCGCACCACGATCGCCGCTTCGATGGGCTGCGCAGTGAAGCCGTCGGCGCGGAGCGGCTCAGACATCAGCTCGGCACTGCTGGACGCCGCATACAAGTTGACCGCGACCTCCACCGGACTGCTTGACGCCACCTTCACCGTCACCGCCGGCGTCTGCATGCCGCCAAATGAAAAAGGGCTGAATCCCCCCTGTGGAAAGGCGCCGGGGATGAACGCGGACCACATCTGGGTCCACATCCGCATCGCCGTCATCCACTGTTCCGTTGAGAACGCCATCGGGTTCCAAGGGTTGAATCCGCCTCCGGGATTTCCTCTTTCGTCGCTCATGGTTCCTCGCCTGCTGGAGTTGTTGAATAGACCGCCCGCCGCTTCCTGGCCGCGGCGGATGTATTCGTCAATCACGGAGTAGGCCGTGCGCACTCCGTTTTCAAGCGCGCCCATTACTGCCGCGCCGGCGGAGCTCGCGGCATTCGACGGCGCTCCGGGCTCCGGCCTTGGCCGGGGTGCCAGCGGGTTGCGTATGGGCCCACACCTTTCGGGTGGGGCACGCTTCAAATGCGGGGAAGAATTCATCAGTCCACTCTTCTACGGGTGGTCATAGCCTACAATCTCATGAAGGCCGGGCTTTCCTGAAATCGCATGCGCCGCCAACCGCCCTGACATCACCGCCGATTCAATGCATCCCGTATCGAGTCCGCTTGCCGTCCAGTCGCCTGCGATAGTCAGATTGTTGAATGTCATGTCCAGCGGAGAGAGCCGGCGGGCGACAGTGCCGGGTAAAGATTGCACATATCGTTCCGTAGGGTTGACATTCGCCGTCCAATACTGCGTGTCGAACTTCTCCGCGCCCGCAGCATCTTCACCGCTCAGAAGCTCCCAGCGGAACCCACCGTCGCGCACGGCCCGCGGCCAAAGAGTTCCCACGCCGTTGAGGAACCGGATGGCATTGGCGCGCACAGTTTTTCGCTGATCCCTCAAAAACGTCTCCGTTATCGGCGCGTTCTCCTTGAGCGCATCCGGCAGCACTCCGCAGAAATACGCAATCGATCTTACCGGTTCTTTCGATTTCTCCTCGGGAATCAAGTGGCTCATTTCTGCCCAGGTGTCAAATGGCTTGGCGAACCCGGACAGGTTGGCGGGGGGATGCGGCCAGCCCAGTTCGGCCGTGCTCGCGCGCATCCACAGCTGGAACGACTGCGTCGGAACCGTCTTCACATGATGCACCATGTCGCGCCACCGCGCATCGTGTTCGAGCAGTTCCCGCGCCACACTTGGCAACACGGCTACGCTCACTCCGAGCACCACAAAATCGAAATCCTTCGCTACCCGGAGCCTTTTTGTGCCCGCTCTGCGTTCGTCCCAGGCGCACTCGAAGGCTCGGCCTTGACGCCGCAACTCTTCGCCCCCAACAAGTTGCGCAAAATCCGGATGAGAGGGCCAGCTCGGAACATTGTTTACATCGATAAGGGGCTCGAATTCACGGCCGCCCGCTACCCGGGCCTGCACATCGAAATCGAGCGTCTCAACGTAGGCAGGCTCGTTGTCTTGAGCCGGCGCCAGTCCCACGTTGCGCAGCCGGTGAAAGAATTTGAACTTGACTCCGCGATGACGCAGCACCTGGTAAAGCGGCGCAAAGACCACGTCGCCCATACCTGCGCCCATCCGCCAGAAGAACGAACCACGATAGGTGAAAAACATGCGCATGGCACCGCGAAACGCCACGCCCGCCGCCAGCCTGGGACGAGAGCTGTCGCCGTCCTCATACGCAAACACCAGATCGTAAATTCCGCGCATGAATCCGGAATCGAGGGACTGCTTCGAAGCGCCGTTCATGCGCAACCATTCCCGCCAATCGTAATCGTTGATGGCGTCAAATCCACGAGGATCCCAGGGCAGTCCAAAGCGGATTGAGCCGCGCAGAATAGCCAGAATCAGGTCGATCACCTGCCACACGCGCCGCAATTCCCGGTCGCCCTCTACCAGCCGGTCGAGTTGTTGCCGGGCCGCTGCTGAAAGCGCGTCCATCAGTTGCGCGACAGGCGACGCGACCCCGGAAAAGAGCTGCGGGAAAAACGCGTCGGCGGCCATGCGCAGCAGTTCGCTCGCCTCAATGATGCCCGCGGTCGTGGCCAGTTGCCCATAACGCAAAACCGCGCCGATCGCGGAGAGGAGAGATTCAGGTCCGGCGCCTTCCGACTGAGTCTGTTCGCGGCTCTTGGCGCATGATTCCGGCGGCGGCTTTTCCATTGCGCTGGTTGAGCGCAGCAACTCGCCGATCAGCATTGCCGCCTGGCGCAGATAGGCCGTGACGCTCAACGGGTCAGGATTGGCCTCGTCTCCCGGCTCGCCTTTACCGGGAGGGAAGTGCGCCACCCAGAAAGCCCAGCTGTCCTGCGTGCGATCTGCTACGCCCACGTCGGGCGCCGGCTGGAACGCGTCACGCCAACTTGCAAAGCGGCAGTTCGGATATAAGTGGCTCCGCTCTTCGTAGCACTCCCGCATCAACCGGAACGCGTTTTCATAGAAACCTAACCAGAGATGCAGGCCGTGTTCTTCGATGCGCTCGTCAACGCCACGGCCGGATGCCCCTTTGCCGCCCAGCCGCCAGCCCATCTGGTACACCGTCACTTCATACCGTTGCGCGTGCTCAGGGCGCGTCAGTTCGAAAGCCGCCGTCAGGGCGGCGCAGCCGCCCCCAATCACCGCGACTCGCACCCGTTCCTTGGCAGGGGCCATCAGCGCGAACCTCTTGTAGTCCACGAGGCCGGCCGCTCCACGTCCTGCGGCAGCCGCGTACCGTGGTCGCCGAGAGCTTCGACGATCTGGCCAGCGGTAAGTCCATGCGCGGTGCTCAGATCGGCTCCGCGTAGGTCGGCGCGCATCAGGAAAGTCGACGCCAGGCTTGCGTCGCGCAGATCCGCGCCCGATAAGTCGGCTGCGAACATGTCGGCCCCGTCGATCTTCGCGTAGCGCAGGTCCGAACCCCGCAGGTTCGAATTGCGCAGTATTGCGCGCTCCAGGCAGGCCTTCATCAAGTTCGCACCCTGAAGGTTCGACTCCAGCAGGAAGGCGAGGTGCAAATCGGCGTTGGCGAGTTGCGCATCGGCCAGGCAGACGCGGTTCAGCATGACGCCGCCAGGATGCTGGTCGCGAAATGCATTCCATTTATCCGCGCCGGATTCGAGAACGCAAATAAGATCTTTTCCGCAGATCAACTGGACCTCCTCCAGATTTTCTGCAAGGCCTTCTATCGTTGGGAGTCGGTGAGGCGTGGGGAACGTACTGATTTCATTATGCGAGGCCGTTACACGTGCCGTCAAAGGAAATCGCAATCCTTGCGCTGCCGAACCAGCGAAAGCGCGGTGAGATCAAGCCTGTTGCGGCGAGAGCCCCAGGCGTTCGATGAGCCGTTTGAAGCGCGGTTCGGGGCGCAGAATGTCGTACCTGGGATCGACATTCACCCAAACCAATTGCCGGATCTTCCTTTCGAACGCACCCTCGAGGTTTTCCAATGCCGCCTCTTTCTCTCCAAGACCCGCATAAACCAGCGCCGCACTCAGGGGCGACAACCACTCCCGTTCCGCCAATCGTTGCAGCTCCTGAACTATCGAGTGCGCCAGATCGCGGCGGCCCATGCGTGCGTGGCAGTAGCCAATTTCGGCCAGCGCCGCGGGGATCGGCCCCATGATCTTTGCCGCCTCTTCAAAATGCCGGAGTGCTTCCTGAGACTGGTTCATCTCCACCAGCACCCGGCCCAGCGACCAGTGCGCATGTCCGAATCCGGAGTTCGCTTGCACGGTCCCCCTCAGCTCGTCGGCCGCTTCTGTCCATCTCCGCATTCTGTACAAGCAGCCTCCAACGGCTGTGTGAACGATCGGCGACAACGGATCGAGTTTCAATGCCCTCTTCAGCTCCTGCAGCGCTTCGTCCAGTCTCCCCTGGGGTGTCAGGTAATCCAACCCATAATGAAAGTGAACCGCAGCCGTCGCGCTGCCTGCCGCCAGCGCCTTCTCGAAGGTGACGCCGGCCGCGGCCCAATTCCAATCCCAGCCGGCCTGCAGCAGCGCCAGGTTGCAAAGCCCCGCCACCGAATCCGGTTGCAGCCGCAGGGCGTCCGCCAGCGCCGACTTCACCGCGGCTTCTGACTCCGCGGCCGGTTTGAGCCCGTACCAGTCCATGCGCAGGTGCGTCTCGGCGATCCCCAGCAGCGCCGGCACTAATTGCGGGTCGACGCTGACAGCCTGGACGAACAAGTCGAGCGCCTTTCGGAAACTTGCCGGAGTCTCCTGGTTTAGAGCGAATCGGGCCCGGAGATAAAGGTCGTAGGCCTCCATGGCGGGTGCAGGCCCTCCCGCCGCCAGCCTCGGGAACCGAACTCCAAGTTGCACCCGAAGTTTCTCAAGCACCGCCGATGTCAGCTCATCCTGCAACACAAACAGGTCTCCTATGCGAGCGTCGAATCGCTCAGACCAGATCTGAAATCCGTCGCTGGCCTGGCTCAACCGCACCGTCAGGCGCAGGTGCTCACCTGATCTCCGCAGGCTCCCCTGGACTAAAAGACTTGCCCCGAGACGCCGGCCAATCTCGCGCACATCCGGAGTTCCTCCCTTGAACTGGAACGACGAGCTCCGCGATACGACTCTTAAACCCACAATCTGCGTAAGCTCGTTGATTAGCTCCTCGGCCAGGCCGTCGCAAATATAGTCGTTTTCGCTTTCCGGGCTCAGGTTATCCAAAGGTAGAACCGCGACCGTCGTTGATTCCGCGGGCTCGTTGGCTGGCGGCACGAGGGTGCTCCGCCCCGCTGCACTCGCCAGGGCCCGAATCATCTCGCGGACAGTTTGATACCGCTCCGTGGGCCGCTTGGCGAGTGCGCGCCGCACCACGTCTTCCAGGCCGGCCGGTATCTCCGCCTTCAGCGCGCGCAGCGGTGTCGGCTCCGCGTTCTGCATTGCATTCAACAACGCGATCATGTTCGGAGCCTGGAACGGCAGCCGGCCCGTGAGCAGCTTATGGATGATTACGCCGAATGAAAAGATGTCGGCTCGCTCGTCCACCGCTTCGGCGCGCGCCTGCTCGGGCGCCATAAATTCCACTGTACCTACCGTCTTGCCTTCGAAGAGGCTCGCGGTTTGCGTTTCGCCATCGGGAGAGTATTGCTCGAAGATCTTTGCCAGGCCGAAATCCAGAATCTTGATCTGGCCGTCGTCGCGTATGAGAATATTGGCCGGCTTCAGATCCCGGTGCACAATGCCGGCAGCGTGGGCTGCGCCAAGAGCTTCGCCGATTGCGGTCGCGATCGATATTGCGCGCTCGGTCGCAAACCCGTCAGCGGGAATCACCTGCTGCAACGAGGCGCCCCGCACATATTCCATGACGATGCAGGTGGTTGTACCGACAGACAGAATGTCGTAAATCGTCACGATTCCGGGATGATTGAGCGAAGAAGCGAGCCTTGCCTCGCGCAAGAGAGCTTTTTCAAGTGAAAGACTCGATGCCGCGGGATGGATCGCCTTAATTGCCACGTTCCGTTCCAGTCGTGTGTCCCACGCGCGATACACCCGGCCCATGCCCCCTTGTCCCAGCAGTTGCTCGATCCTGTACGGCCCAAGTTGCGTTCCGGCTGTTATCTGCGCATCAGGGGCCTCCTCAACGCGTTCGGCGGTATCCTGATTGCGCTCGCTGCTGCCAATTCTGAGTGGGGGATCCGACAAGAATCCCTGCAGACGATCGTTCGCCTTGAGCAGCGCCTCCACCTTGACGCGCAGCTCGGGCTGGCCGTCACAGGCGCCATCGAGAAAGGCTGCGCGCTCCTCGGGACACAGTTCCAGCGCCTCTCCAAAGAGCTGCTCCGCCGTTTCCTGCTGGTTTCTCATCGAGACCGTCCCGCATCGGCCCTGGGTGTCCAGGTTTTGGCTTTGAGCTGGTCCGCAGCCCAGACTGGGGAACAAAGGGCGCCTGATTCTGAGTCTAGCTCGAAATGTCGCCCGCAGAGGCTGTGCTGGGGGCAATCCATATGAGAAGTTCCATCGAGAGTGTTCACTTCCTCAGACCCGGCTTCACGCGACATGAGCGACGCGGCCTCCTCATGCGGATTCTGGCAGTAAAATTGCGGACGAGGCCGCTCGCATGGATTCGGGTCCAGGAGAAGTCACGCGGCTACTTAAGGCGATGAGTGCCGGCGATGCCGCGGCTGCTGATCAGCTGCTTCCACTCGTCTATAAGGAGCTGCACCGCATCGCCGAGGCGTATATGCGCCGCGAGCGGCCCGATCATACGCTGCAGGCGACGGCCCTGATTCACGAGGCCTACCTGCGGCTGATGGGCGAAGAGGTCGATTGGAAGGACCGCGGCCATTTCATCGGCCTGGCGGCGCATGTGATGCGCCGCGTGCTGGTGGATTACGCGCGTCAGCACAACGCAGAGCGCCGCGCGGGCGGCCTGCACCGCGTGGAAATGGATGACAACTTCGCCATCTCGCCGGAGCGCCTGGACGAAGTGCTGGTTCTGGACGAAGCGTTGGCGCGGCTTAAGGAAAAGAGCCCGCGGCAGGCGCAGGTAGTGGAATTGCGCTACTTCGGCGGCCTCTCCGTGGAGCAGATCGCGGCCATGCTGGGCGTTGCGCCGCGATCGGTGAAACGCGACTGGTCGCTGGCGCGCATGTTTCTTTACCGCGAACTCCGCCCGGCAGAGATACCGTCCGAAGGGCATGCCGAGGCCGGGTCCGGTAACAGCGAAAAATAAATCTGCACGCGGTTTGCCCCTTTTTTCCAGCCGTGACGCACTCCTAAGTGAATGCGGTGATCGACACCGCTTCCCCAGGAGGAACGTCATGAAATCGAGCATCAGCACTCTCGCTTTTGCCGCCCTTGTTGCCATCGCGTCGTTGGCCCAGGGGCACGCCCAAACGCTTGCCACCCGAGTCAACGTGCCATTCGCGTTCAATTGCGGTTCGAAGCATTTCGCCCCCGGCGCCTACACGCTTCGCAGGCATGACTTCGGAAGTCAGGAACTCCTCACCCTTTGGGACGGCAAAAGCATCAGCCAGTTCCTGATCAACATCGGCGACGCGCCCAGGAACACAGCACAGGGATATGTGATCTTCAGGAAATACGGGGACCGCTATTTCCTGGCCGAATATCACTCCGCCAACTCCACGGAAACGATGCAAGTCCCAAGATCGAAGATGGAGCGCAACTTAGCCCGCGACTACGCTGCCAACCGGCCCCAACCCGAACGCGTACAAGTGGGACTGAACGAGGGCGCGGGCCACTGATCCCGAGCCAGTCTCCACCACAACCCAGGTGTCTGGCGGGAGTCGCTTTGGCGCGCTCCCGCTTTTTCCTTTTCGATGAGACTTCGATGGGGAGGTTCATCCGATATGGCGCTCACTCAAACCGGATTCCAAATGTCTTCCTCTCCGTAGTCGTGCTCTGAAGCGACACGCTCGAGAGCGGGTTACCTTAGCGTGGGAAAACTACTTGACAAGGAGCCAGGGATGATTTATTTCCTTGCCTAAGGCTCCTTTTTCCCCAAGCCCAAGATAAGCTAACGCTGGATTAGTTCTACGCCATTCTTGGCTCGAGCGCCGCGAGTATTCCCTCGAGGCCTCCGCATTGCACTGCCATCCACAAACTTGCGAGCAGCTTCTCGAGCGCAGAGATGTCAGTAAACAATTCTTAAGAGGCCCTGGATCAGGGGGAAACACCATGAAAAGAACTGCGACTTGCGCAATCCTGGCCGGGATGGTTCTGGCTTTTGCGCCTTTCGGTTCTGCTGAAGTTTCACTGAAGAACGGCAACTTTTTCATCGGCTCGAAGGACGTAATTCTGCCGGGCGGGTTCGAACCGACGATTGAGCGTGTCTACAACTCCAAAACGGCGTTCAAGGGGATCTTCGGCTGGGGCTGGGGCACCGATTACGAGGTGTACCTCGAGGCCGAAGGGGACGGCTCTGTGTTGGTGCACGAATATGGAGGCGGCGCCGAAAACCTCTTCGTGCCGCCGGCCATGTCAGAGGAAGATCTGAAGGCCGCTGTGGATAGCATTGTTGCCGTGGCCAGGGCGCAGGGAGACGTCAACGGAGATCAGAACCTGGCCGCCTATCGTGACCGGCTGCTGACAGACACCTCTTTCCGGCAAGGGCAGTGGAGCGCCTACGTCAACAAGTCACTCCTCAAGCCGGCAGTCGTGGCGCCGGGGACCAAGCTGGTGAGCAACAGGTTTTCTTACCAGGTAATCACGGTGACGAGAGATGGATATCGCCGCGACTTCGACATCGGCAGAGTGGAACTTTTCCGCCGCGATGGCAAGCTGCGGCAGATTTCCGACAAGAATGGCAATTACGTCGCCTTCAGCTACGACGTTCCCGGGCAGATCGCCATACGCGATAACTATGGGCGAACCATGATCCTCAACTTGAACGACCGCCGGCTCGTGACGCGGGTAGACGTCAGCGACGGACGCTCAGCACAGTACCGTTACAACGACTGGAACGAACTGGTCTATGCCGGTGACGCGGATGGCAATGTTTACCAATACGAGTATGATGCCGGCCGGCGCCACAACATGACCAGGATCACCTACCCTGACAAGTCCACGATGGAGATCTCGTACTACCCGCGCGAGCAATTCGAAAACGTCCACACCATTAAGGATGTTGACGGGTCACTGACTGAGTACACGTACGACATCGATAAGAACGACCGCAGGCACTACACGGTTTCCGTGAAGGTATTCGGGGAATTGGATCCGGACACCAAACAGCGCCGGACGATTTCCACCTCGTCGTACGAATACATCAATAAGGCCAAGCCCGACGGCGAAGAGTATTCGGCAGAGATGATCACCACCATCGATGGAGACCGCACTGACACCACCTATAACGAAATCGGCCTTCCCGTGAAGATCCAGACCGGCCAAGGCACGACAACCTTTGCCTACGATGCAAGAGGCCACGTGATTTTGAAGATTACTCCGGCAGAGAAGACGGAGCTGACATACGATCCCGTGGTGAACAAGGTGACCTGGGTGCGCATCACAGATCTCGCCTCCGGCAAGGTGACGTCGGAGAGCAAATTCGCGTACGACACAAAAGGCAATTTGCTGATCGCATCTGCAGGCAACACATCGGTCGGTTTGAAGTACGACACCAACGGGCGGATTGCCGAACTGGATCCCAGCAGTGGAGGAGACATTGCCTTCGCATATAACGACAATTCAAAACCAACCCGCATAACGGTGCTTGCGCACAAAGGCGATGACGGCAAACCGGTCGCTGAGCAGAGCATCAACGTGACCTATTCAAATAGCGGAGAGATTCAAAACGTCGCTTCTCCAGGGGGCCGGTCGGCCGCGCTGGCAGTCACCGCGGCATTTCAAAGTTTGCTCAATTTGATCCAGCCCGCGGGAGTCACGCTGTCGTTCTAATTACGGGAGATGGAGAACATGTTCAGGGCGGGTCGGATATTGAATGGGGCTCTGCTGCTGGCAGTGCTGGCCGCAAGTGCGCAGGCACAGGGCGCTTCAGGCGCGGCCACCCAGGACCCTTGGCAGGATGCGCGCTTGATCCGATGGTCGGGGAAAATGAACGCCGGTGAATTTGACCAGGTTCTGCATGAAGTTGAGATGGACCTGATTTCCGCATCACCTCATCCCTTCGATGCCGATATTTGGTGCCGCCTCCATTTGCGCGAACACGATCTCGAAAAAGCCGCGGCTGCCATTGACAATCCTGCACTGAAAAAAGCCTTGGGCACCGCGCCGCAAATCTATGCGCTCGACGATGCGGGCAAGAGAGGGGAACTGCGCCGCCTGCGCCAACAGCTCTCTGGCGATGATGTTCACGGCGCGCTGGCCTACAGGCTGTTGATCGACAACGCAATCGATACGACGGACTTTGACCAGGGGCTCGATCTGGCGCTGCAGGCGCTCAAAACTCAAGAGCCGAGTTTTCAGGTTGTATGGCTGACTGAGAATCTGGCTGAGGACGATCTGAGGGTCCAGCATCGTCTGGAAACTCTGATCGCGACAGACCCGAAATTCTCCCAGGCGCCGGCCGGCAAAGCTCTCGCCGGGATGCTGGACGCGCTGAAGACGGAAGACGCCACTACCAGCTGCCGGGGGCGAACGGCGGACGCGGACCGGAAGTACGTGAAAGTGGCAAATGACTGGCTGGCCGCTTATCCCGGAGATGCGGCGGCCTTTCAGTTTCGCGCCGACCATGAAGGCGACCTGAATGGCGACACCAGTGCGCTCGCAGCCGACATCGCTGCCTCACTCGCCAGTTATCCCCTGCTAAACCTCTGGACGGGTTTTGATGAAGCGTTGCGCGCGGACCTTCTCGATCCCAACGGCAGGCACGATGATGCAGGTCGGGCGCTGGCTCTGCGCTGGAGCGTTTTCAAGAGCGACATCACCGCGAAGCAGCAGGTAGAAGCGACCGTGAAGTTGTCCAGCGTGATGCGTGGCCTGTCGGGCTGCCACGTGTCGCCGCGCACCACGACAGCACGGGCATGGGTTGAGAACACATTGAATTCGGTGCCGGCGGAATATCAAGCTCCGCTGGATGAGGAGCTGGCCGAATTAGACATGGCGAATGCGGAGAAATCAGCGCATGCGCAGGCCGTAATAGAAGCCCGGGCTGCGCTCGCCATCCGCAAAGACCTGCGCCACACGACCCTGCTGATCCGGGCGTTGGAAAAGAACGGAAATGACGCCGAGTCCACGGAGGCGCTCCAGCTATATCGCAGCGCGTTAAGCGAATTCCCCGATCACTCCGAAGCGTTTTTCGAGGCCGGGAACACGGCCCTCGAATCGATTGGATCGTGCCAAGAGCGCGCGGCAAACTGGCGCACAGCACTCGGCGAATTTCCCAATGCTACGTGGGCCCTCAACCCGCTTGGTCTAGCGCAAGCTCAATGCGGGCAAGCCCAGGACGCTCTAAAGACCATGGCGGCGATGTTCGAGATTACCGATCCTTGGAAGGGGTCACTCGCGACACTGCAAACCTTGTGGGCGCAAGCAGGCGGGATACCATCGTTAGACGCCGCAAGAGCGCAACTCTTCGCGTCGCATCCGAGGGAATTCAAGGGCACGGCAAACCCCGAGCCGATGACGAAGGCAAAGCCGGCCGCGCTCGAGCCAAAGCAATTGGAGCTCGTGCCGCAAATGCCGCCGGTATCGCAACTGAGCAGGATGACGGAAAGCGCAGACGGATCATTAGTTGCCGTCGCCGAGTCAGACGGAGTGGTGTCCCTGTGGAAGGCCAACACACGGCGAGAGAATCAGAGGCCGGAGGCATCGCCCGATTGTGATGTGGATTCGCATGCTTTCGGCAACGAAACGTGGTGTGCTCGGCTTCTGAGGAGATTCGTTGCTCATCCGGGGCAGGTCGATGAACTCAAGTTTTCGCCCGCCGGGGACTATTTGGTCACCAGCAGCGGCGCGTCGAGCACAGTGAAGGTGTGGGACGCGGCCACGGGCGGGGAGCTATGGCACATTCACTTTCATCCCGGGATCCGTCCCTTCTTCGCCCTTCGCCCCGCAATTGGCGGTGAGAACCAAATTGCGCTTCTTTTTCGACAGCCTGATACCGCCTCGCCGGGAACAGCTCCCATGTCAGGCTGGTCGATTCTGGCCATCTGCGGGCTCGATGCCGCGGCCCCATGCACCACGGCTGGCTGGTATTCCAACAGCAACTTTGGCTCCAGTGACAGCGGGGCGCTGGCTTGGTCGGCAGACGGCCATCGGCTGCTGGCGCGGGTTTCTGACACAGAGACGCTCATCATCGATGCGGCCTCTCTGCGCCTGATCAAAAACGTGCCCAGCGATCAAGGCGCGGTGTATAAACCCGATTTGTCCGCGGAGCTCTATGCCTCGATGGAGAATGCTGGCGGAGTGACCTTGAAAACACGCGCCTTGGACGTGGACGCCAAGCCTGTGACCGTGGCGACAGCCAATGGAACGCTCAAGGACAAGCAATTTCGTGCGGATGGGACGGTCCGCTTTGTGATACAGACTTCTCCTGAGACCGCACCGGTCAAAGAGAATTCCGGGAACACGCCAGCCGGCACGCCCGCTGCAGAAGTGCTTCAGATTATCGAGGCCGCGCCACCAACGGCAAGCGGACCTTCACCGCGCAAAGTGATCGCGTCGATCCCGGTGGCGCAATTTCCCCTTCCCAGTTTGCAGTTTTCCACGGATGATCCGAACCGGCTCACCATCCTCTCCGCAAGACCGATCGACGCTTCAGATCCACTGCGTGCGTTTGCGGTGGGATCACTGTCTTCTGCGTCGAAGAACGGCATCGATCTCATGAGGCTCCCTTCAAAGCTGCCGCCCATCCCCAACAGTATCGCATTCAGTTCCGACGGCCGGGAGCTGTTTGTGGCGCGCGGAAGCAGTGAAGAGACGAAATTGGACGTCTGGGATCTTGCCGGTGCAGGACGGCCGGCCGGCTTGACGAACAAGATTGTGACCGGTCCAACCGCCGTTGTTTCTGCTTCGCGTCTGTGGACCTGTGCCGAGACCGGGCCGAGCACCTTCTCCATGGCGGCCTACGAGGTGCCCGACCTGCATCCAGTTGCGATCGGGAGTTCCCCCTGCTATGAAAACGGAGCCTTGGCTGCGCCGCCGGGTAATGCAACCGTGGCGTGGCAGGACGGAATCGACAGCGTGCATGTGGTCGCTGCCCAAGGCACCGCCTGGTCAACCGGTTCCATCTCCAACTCTGACCTGCTGAGTGCAATCGCAGTGAAGGACGATCTTGTTGTAGCCACGACGAAAGACAATCTCTACGTCCGGCAGAGAGATAAGGACACGGTGAGTGTGTGCGATGCGCCGGCGGCGCCCTGTCCGACCGGCGACGAAGGCGCATTCTCCGCCGTTGCCTTGTCGACCGACGGACACTACGCGGCCGCCGCAATCGGCCCCCATTGGGCGCACACGGTGCCGGTGCCGGCGTCCAGTTACGGCGTCCTCGTATTCGATCTGTCCAGCGGAGCTACACGCCTGCAGACGGAAACCGAGCAGCCGCTCCACGTTGCCGCAACCGCGGTTTCGTTCCTGCCCAACTCCACTCTGTACGCCGCAGGGACTGTGATGGGGCACGTGTTTCTCGGCGATGCGGCCAATCCATCGTTTCGCCGCGAGATTGGAACCGAAAACTCTCCGGTCGCCGCAATGAGCTTTTCCAGCGATGGCGGTTATTTGGCGGTGGCTCTGGAATCAGGTTCGGTTGTGCTTTTCAAGACCAGCGCCAACGGCGACGCTGCAGGGCTGGCGCAGCTCGACAGCTTTGACGATGGCGACTGGTCCGTCGTCGACCGGACAACTCAGCAGTACGATGCTTCTCACGCTGGCAGGTTGAGCGATTTGCTCTGGGTTTACGGCACTACGACCATCGAACTCGACCAGATGATTTCAAATTTCTACCGGGATCATCTCTTGCCGAAGCTGCTGGCCTTCGATCCTGTCCCGGTGACGCCCTCACCGGCGCTGGATTCCCTGCATCCCGATCATCCCTTGCACGTCGACCTTCCTCCCAACATTCGCATCGTTTCCACTGAGCCTGAGCTTGTGCTGGCTGCCGACACTCCCATCGAGACGCTTTACAGGGAGCACAAGATTCGCGTGGCCGTGAACAACTCGCCGCTCGCTGAATCGGAAATGAAGATCGGCAGGGACGGCCTGCTGCACGTGGCCGTGGCGCAGTATCATACCTACGCCCCAGGCCAGAAAAATCAGATCTCGGTTCACGTAGAAAATTCCGACAGTACCGTTGAAAGCCGCGGCATCGACCAGGTCATCCAGGATAAGCAGGCTCCCGCTCCCGGTCAGGCCCGGGCGCAGTTCTACGCCATCGTTGCAGGCATTTCAGACTATGCGACCCAGGTCCTGAGGCGCCTTCCTCTGGCCGACGCCGATGCCCGGTCCATGGCGCTTGCCGTATCGCGCGGCGCGGCCCATCTGGTCGGAGATCCGTCGTTGGTCCATATCATTCTGCTCACCAGCGACGAGCAGCAGGGCCAACAAACCATTGCGGAGCTGCAGACCATGGGGCTGTCCCCCGCGGACGTGGAGTGGATGAAACCCAGCCACGCTGATTTTCTCACCGCCTTCCAAAAGTTCCAGGATGCCCATCTTGGCGCTGACGATGTTTTTTTGATGTTTCTTGCGGGACATGGGATGACGCTGGGCACGGGCAGCGACAAATCCTATGCCTATCCCACTCAGGAGATGGCGGATGCCTACAACCCTGCGGCCGGAACCTATCTGTCGGAGGCGGAACTGGAATCGGGCGTGAAGGGAATTGGAGCTTCACATACCGTTCTGCTCTTCGATACCTGCGATTCCGGCAACATGAAAGTGGACTCGTCGCTGGCCACCGATAAGTTCTCCAACCTGAGCCACACTTTTGAAAATTCGATCGATGTGCTCATGGGAGCGGCTGCAGACACTAGTGCTTACGACGACATGACTGTGGGTCATGGTTTCCTGACCAACAGCCTCCTGGCCAGCATGCGCGAGAGCCTGAATGGAAACGTCCTGATTGCCAAGAAATGGCTGGATCTGGCGTTGGAGCGGACTCAAATCACCGCGAAGTCATTTGGATATCATCAGACACCGGTGATCTTCGACCAGGAAGATTCACTGCAAGTGGCCAAGCTGCCGAGCAAGGAATTGAATTGCATTCCCGACGTAGAGATTGTGCCGCTGGCGGAGAGGCCGGAGTTCCATCGCAAGGATGCCGGCGATGATCTTCGTCTATCTGCTAAGGTGGTGGAATATTGGACCTCGGAAGACACGGGGAATGGCAAGCCTGCAGTTCTTTACGATGACGGCACTTCCTCTGTCAATCGTATCGCCCTAAATGGTGAGTACACCACCGACGCCAACCAGTTGACCCTGAACGTGAAGGTGTTTTATGGAGGTCCGGCTCCGGCGACCCAGTTCTCCATCGCGGTTCCGTTCCGGAGCGACGCCGACCCACCAGACCTGGACCCGGTAGTGCAAGCCATCGCGAAAAAGGTGGACGATTACGCGCGCGGCCTCAAGGCCGCCCTCAAGCCGTGGACGCCGCCCAGCTCGTGCTTTGCCCGGCTGGCCACGATCAACTGACCCGCCGCCTTCACGTCAGAACCAGTTGGGAAGACAGAATTCAAGATTGTTCCATCCCATCGTTTACCCGAGAATCCGATCTTTCAGTAACTTAGCCCCCTCCAAGCTGTTCCTCGTGCCGCTTCCCGCGCTCCCGCGTCATTCGCTGCGGACCGAAATCAGCGAACGGTATATCATCGGAGCAGGATTCGCACGTATATTGGATGCACCCGTTGCCATATGCTGGCGCGAGGGGTTTTGTGTGCTCGCGGGGCACGATGTCGTCCCGGAGTATTTGCTGTTCTGCGAAGACGCAATGAGAGTGCCAGGCTGTGAGGTAGATCAAGATGGCGCAAAATCAGGATCTCTATGATGCAATTGTGAACGGCGACGCCAGGAAGGCGCACGCGGCCACCGAATCGGCGCTCGCGGCGGGCGTCGAACCCATGGTCCTGATTCAGGAATCCATGGTCCCGGCCATGGATGAGGTCGGCCGTCTCTTCTCCTGCGAGGAGTACTTCGTTCCCGAGCTGCTGCTGGCCGCCCGCGCCATGAAGAGCGCGCTGGATCTGCTCAAGCCCCTGCTTTCGGCCTCCGGTCAGAGGATGTCGGTCCGCGTGGTCATCGGCACCGTCAAAGGTGACTTGCACGACATCGGCAAGAACATTGTTGCCTCCATGCTCGAGGGCAGCGGTTTCGAAGTCATCGATCTCGGCACTGACGTTTCCCCTGAGAGATTTGTCGCCGCCGTGGCAGAGCGCCAGCCTCAAGTGGTCTGCCTGTCCGCACTGCTCACCGTCACCATGCCGGCCATGAAGCTCACCATCGACGCGCTCCAGAGCGCGGGTCTGCGCACGCAAGTCAAGGTGCTCATCGGCGGCGCCCCCGTGTCGCAGCAGTACGCCAGCGAGATCGGTGCCGACGGCTACAGCGAGGATGCAAGCGGCGCCGTTGGCCTCGTCAAGACTTTACTCGCGGGAAGAGCGGCTTGACCGGCAGGAATCTCTTTCTCGACCTCGCTGCGCGCGGTCTGCGCATGCCCATCGGCGCCGATCTGGTTTTGCATGAAGAGACCGATCCCGAAGCGGCCCGCAACCACGGCGCCGCTCTCGGGCGCGTCATCGAAAAAACTGCGCGCCGCTGGCAAACGCCTCTGGCCATCCCTCTTATGGATCTGCGCCTCGAGAAAGCCGACCTTCTCTCGCGCGTTGGTGTCTCCGCCAGGGATGCGGACGCTTTTCATTTCACCTCCGCGCTCGACGATTCCACCTTGGCAGCACTCGGCGCGAATCAGGCCGCGCCCTCCTGCCCCGGCAGCGTCGCGCGCGATCAGGCGCTCGCATACATCGCTTCGCTTCCCGGCCTCATCCCCGTCGGCATGGCCATCGGCCCGTTTTCGCTGGCCACACGCCTGATGGCTGATCTAATCACGGCCGTGGCTTTGGCCGGTAGGGGCGTTTCTCCCCAGGACTCTGAAGAAGTGCGCCTCCTCCTGCAATGCCTGCAGGTCGCTGAGGCGGCCGTACGGCGCTCCGTTCGCAGCCAGATCGCAAGCGGCGCGCGGGCTATCATGATTTGCGAGCCCGCGGCATGCACTGCTTTTCTTTCGCCGCGCCAGCTCAAGGCTGGCTCCGACATATTCGAGCGATTCGTCATGGGGCCTAACCTCCGCCTCAAGGCCGCATTGATCGAAAGCAGATGCGACCTCATCTTCCACGACTGCGGTGAGCTCATCGACCTCATGGTCGAAGCCTTCGCCCGGCGCCTGCACCCGGTTATGCTCAGCATGGGCAGCTCGCGCAAGCTCTGGGAAGACGCGCGCCTCGTCCCCGGTGATGTCGTTCTTTATGGCAACCTCCCCACCAAGTCGTTTTATTCTGACGGCGCCATGCCCGTCGACGAGGTCATTCGGCGCACGGAAGAACTGCTCGCAAACATGGAGGCCTGCGGCCATCCCCATATTCTGGGCTCCGAGTGCGACGTCCTCTTTGTTCCTGACGCGCGCGACGCCATCCTCAAAAAGGTCGATGCCATGATGACTGTCACTGCACCCGCCCATCCCTTATTGAAAGCTGGTAGTTGAAGCGTTGCTCTTATGCGGCTCAAACTCATCTTCTGCCAGGTGTTCACGCGCGAATTAGAGGACGTCATCTCCCGCTCGGCGCACACGGTCGACCTTGAATCCATTCCTATGGGCCTGCATTCTCTCGGCGTGGAAATGCGCCCGCACCTGCAGGACCGCATCAACGCCGCCGACCGGCTCGGCTACGACGCCATCCTTCTCGGCTACGCATTATGCGGCCGCGGCACCGAGGGGCTTCGCGCCGGGCGCACGCAACTCGTCCTTCCCCGCGCTCACGATTGCATCGGCGTGCTCATGGGCAGCCGACAACGCTATGCCGCATACTTCCAGGACCATCCAGGCGTTTACTACCGCTCTCCGGGTTGGGTCGAGTTTCAATCTCCCGATCTCAAACTGCAACCCGCCTTTCCCGCCCAGAAGAATCCGTTGGGCCAGCAAACCACCCTCGAAGAATTCATCGCCAGGTACGGCGAAGACAACGGCCGCTTTCTCTACGAGCAATTCTCGTCCTTCCGCCGCCATTACACCGGTCTCACCTATATCTCCACCGGCGTCGCCTCTGACGAAACCTGCCGCGTCAGCGCGCGTGCTGAAGCAGAGAAGGAGAACTGGGTTTTTGAAGAAGTCCCTGGCTCGCTCACGCTGCTTGAGCGCCTGGTCAACGGTCCGTGGGACACAGCCGATTTTTTGAGTAATTTTCTCGTCGTCCCGCCCGGCGCGCAGATCCGTGCCATTTTCGACGACAATATCGTGGAATCCGTATGACTCCCGACCGGCCATCTCCGGAACAATCATCTTCCGATCGCGTGCGCATCCGTCTCGAGCCGCTGGCAGTCGAGCTTGAAGTCCCGCGCGGTGGCTCGCTCGTTGCCGGCCTCGCCGCTCACGGCGTGGAATTCCCCTGTGGCGGCATGGGAGAATGCGGCGGTTGCCAGGTGCGCCTGCTCTCGGGCTCGCTTCCCGTCACTGCACCCGACGCCGCGTCCTTTACCGCCGATCAACTCGCCCAGGGATGGCGCCTCGCCTGCCAGGCCCGTGCCTGCGAGCCCCTCGTCCTCGAGTGTGGCCAGTGGCACATGGAGATTCTTACTGATGCAGAAGTTGCCCCATCCTTTTCCGGAGTTTTGTCGCGGGAAAGGGCGGGAGGGCTCTTCACCAAAGAGCGCGGCCTCGCGGTGGCCATCGATCTCGGCACCACCACCATCGCCGCGCAACTTATCGATGCCGCATCAGGTGACGTCCTCGGCGTTGAAACCGCGCTCAATCCGCAAGCCTGCTTCGGTTCTGACGTGATGAGCCGCATCCGCGCCGCGCTCGAAGGTCAGGACCTCACCACGCCTATCCGCGCCACCCTTGGCAATCTCATCCTGCGTCTCGCCCGCGGCCGCGCATCGCAGCTTGTCGAGATTCTCCTGGTCGGCAACACCGTGATGCACCATTTGTTCTCCGGCCTCGACGTCGAACCGCTCTCCCACGTGCCCTTCGCTTCGCCACACCTCGCCGAGCAGCGCTTCACCCCGCGCGATCTCGACTGGGACATCAATTCCGATTGCGTCATCCGTTTTGCCCGCTGTATCGGCGGCTTCGTGGGGTCCGACATTCTTGCGGGCATCATCGCCACCGGCGTGGCGCGTCGTGACGATCTCGCTGCGCTGGTCGATCTCGGTACCAATGGCGAAATCGCCATGGGCAACCGGCACGCCATCGTCTGCGCCTCGACCGCTGCCGGTCCCGCCTTCGAGGCCGGAGCTATTCGCATGGGCATGCGCGCCGTCACCGGCGCCATTGCCCACGTCACCCTCGCCGATCGCGCATTGCATCCCACCGTCATCGGCGACGTTGCGCCACGCGGCATCTGCGGCAGCGGACTGGTCGATGCTGTCGCCGCCGGTCTTCGCCTGGGCGCCATCCTTCCCTCCGGCCGTGTCGCCAATGGCGACAAGCTCTTTGCCGTCGCGGCGCCCGTTGTCCTCTACCAATCCGACATTCGCGAGCTGCAGCTCGCCAAGGGCGCCATCGCCGCCGGCTTTCGCTTGCTGCTCAAGCGACTCGGCACCGACGTCAGTTCCCTCCACTCCATTCATCTCGCCGGGGCCTTCGGCAACTACGTGCAAATCGAGAGCGCCCTCCGCATCGGCCTCATTGAAGCCCCGCGCCCCATCATTCATTGCGCGGGAAACACCGCTCTTCGCGGCGCCAGGCTGCTGCTTCTCGCTGCGCAGGATCCTCCACTGCCTCCCATGGAGCACGTCAGCCTCGCCGCCGATCCTATCTTTCAGGATGAGTTTGCCTCCGCCATGGCCTTTCCTGGCGCGGATGCATTCTCGCCGCCCGGGAAGGATACCGGGACGTTGGCATCACAAGGAGCCATCGGATGACCGCTGCCTGCACCTCGCGCCAATGCGTCTGCGCCGCCCTCAATCACAGCCGGCCCGACCGCGTGCCCATCGATTTCGGGTCCACCGCGGTTACCGGCATCCACGTCAGTGTTGTAGCGGCGCTGCGCGATTTTTACGGCCTCGAACGACGCCCGGTTCGCGTCCACGAGCCCTACCAGATGCTGGGTTTTGTCGAAGAGGATCTGATGGATGCCATGGGCATCGACACCCTCGGCATTTTCCCGCGCTGCACGACGTTCGGCTTCCCCGCGCAGAATTGGAAGCCATGGAATTTCAATGGCCTCGAGGTCCTGGTTCCGGGCGATTTCAACGTCACTGTCGATGCGGCCGGCGATACGTTGATGTATCCCGAGGGCGATACCTCGGTGCGGCCGTCCGCCCGCATGCCGCGCGGCGGCTTCTTTTTCGACAGCATCGTGCGACAGGAACCCATCGACGAAGAGAAGCTCAACCCTGAGGACAATCTCGAAGAATTCAAGCCCATCTCCGAACCCGATCTCGATCACATCCGTCGCGCAGTCGCCCAGGCTCAATCCAGCGGTAGGGCAGTCGTGGCTACCTTTGGGGGCTCCGCATTCGGCGACATCGCCCATGTCCCCGCCCCCAACCTGAAGCATCCGCGTGGCATTCGCGACATCGCCGAGTGGTACATTTCAACCACCGCCCGTCAAGACTACATTCATCAGGTCTTCACCCGGCAGTGCGAGATTGCACTTCAAAACCTCGAGCACATCCACAGCATCATCGGCAACTCGGTTGATGCCGTTTTTACCTGCGGTACCGATTTCGGCACGCAGACCTCGACCTTTTGCTCCGTCAAGACCTTTCGCAACCTCTACTTCCCCTACTACAAAAAGGTCAACGACTGGATTCACGGCCACACCACCTGGAAAACCTTCAAACATTCCTGTGGTTCGGTCATCAAGTTCATCCCCCTCTTCATTGAAGCCGGCTTCGACATTCTCAACCCTGTCCAGTGCTCCGCCGCGGGCATGGATCCCGGACACCTGAAGACGGAGTATGGCGAACGCATCACCTTCTGGGGTGGAGGCATCGATACGCAGAAAACACTGCCTTTCGGTACACCCGCCGAGGTCCGCGAACAGGTGCTGCGCCGCTGCGAAATCTTTGCCCGGGACGGCGGGTTTGTTTTCAATACCGTACACAATATTCAGGCCTGCACGCCGGTCGAGAACATCGTATCCATGCTCGATGCAGTCCAGGAATTTAATGGGAGTAACCGTCTCTGAGACATGCCTCCGCCCGGGCACGGAGGCATCAATGGGGCCTTGAATACAGCCGTGAATCGGCCGCAGAAAAAACCTCTTGACAGGGCGGCTTCAATTTTGCTAAAAAAACGATCGTTCGTTTTGTGAACGAACGTTCGTTCCCTTTTATGCCCAAGCTGGCCCAGCAGCGCGCCGACCAGAACCGCCACCAGATTGAGCAGGCTGCCTTCAGCCTTTTCACCCGGCAGGGCTTCCACGGCACCAACATTCGCGACATTGCCGAGCAGGCGCAGGTTTCGACGGGCGCCATTTACACCTACTTCCCCACCAAGGACGCGCTCTACGAAAGCGTGGTGCTGAGCTATCAGAAAAGCGTGGTGCACAGCTATCAGAAGCGCATCCGTTCCTGGCTGGCGCGCGAGTTCGAGAGCCACCAGGAGCCCTTCTCGCGGCAAAACCTGGAGGGGCTGGCGCGCGAAATCCGCTCCTTCGTCTACGATCACGCCGACTACTGGAAGCTGATGTACATCGACGTGGTGGAGTTCAACAACCAGCACTTTGCGCACAGTTTTCATAACGTGCCCGAACAGTTCAACTGGCCGCTCGATGCGCAACTGAGAAAAGTGGCGGCCAACCCCGCGTGGTGCGGTATCGATCCCGGCTTCGTATTAGCGACGATTTACATGCAGATCCTTACCTATTTCCTGGTCGAACGGCTGTTTGGCGGCGAGCAGCACCTCGGGGTCGCGGAGGATACCGCGATCCGGAGAATCATTGACATGACGCTGAACGGCATCTGGAGAAGGAATAGCGCCGCTTCCTCCGCGGCGGACGGAAGGAATGCACGTCGGATGCGGAGCGGCAAAAAGACGGACCGGCCGGGCAAAGCGGTCAGCAAGGCCCCAGCGACAAAGAAGAAATCGCAATAGCCCGGGCAATCTAGAAAAATCGAGAGGTGCAACATGAGGATCCGACTCACAGCGGTGCTGTTGGGCTGCTACCTTGCGGCCGCAGCGTATTTGGGGGCTCAGACAGCGACATCGGGACAGATCACCGGCACCGTTCACGATCCGACGGGAGCGGTGATTGCAGCCGCCAAGGTGGTGCTCACGGCGCCCACTGGACAGACCCGCGACACGCAATCCAGCCGTGATGGGTACTACCGGTTTTCCGATGTGGAGCCGGGCGTGTACTCGCTTCAGGTAACGGCGGCGGGGTTCGCTTCCTACACGGCGAAAGGCATCACCGTGGGCGTAACGCAGACGGTAGACGTCTCGCCGCAGATGCAGGTGGGCGCGGCCACGGCCAATGTGCAGGTGACCGCGCAGGCGCCGCTGGTGCAGACGGAGAGCCCCACTACCGGGCGCGTCGTGGAAGAGCAGGAGGTGCACGAGTTGCCGCTGCCCACGCGCAATTATCAGCAGTTGCTGGGACTTCAGCCGGGAACCAGTATTCCGCTGACCAACAACATCGCCCTGGGCCGCGGCGACGTCGACATCAACGTCAACGGCATGCAGGCCACCAGCAACAACGTGCTCATCGACGGCATCCAGGTGAACTCGATCGGGACCAACTCGACGCCGAATATCCCTGTCCCTTCCATCGATGCGGTGCAGGAATTCATCGTGCAGACGTCGCTCTACGACGCCACCCAGGGACGGAACATGGGCGGAAACGTGGCGTTGGTGTCGAAATCCGGCGGCAACGCGCTGCATGGCAGCTTATTTGAGTTCTTCCGCAACGACGCACTGAACGCGAACGACTATTTCCTGAAGCAGCAGGGCCAGGCGAGGCCGGAACTGAAGAAAAACCAATATGGCGGCACCGTGGGCGGACCGCTGGTCAAGGACAAAACCTTCTATTTCCTGTCCTACCAGGGGCAGCGCGAAGCCAACGGGACCGATCCCGTCTCGAGCCTTGCCTACATGAACGTTCCCAGCGGCCTCACCAGCGACCGCTCTACGGCGACGCTGGAGAATTACGCGTCCACACTGGGTGTCTCCTACAACGCCAACGGCTATTACGTCAATGTCCTGCCCTGGCCCCTGATTGACAGCTGGCCAACCACCATCGATCCCACGGCGCTGGCGCTGCTCCAGGCCAAGCTGCCCAATGGGCAATTCGCTATTCCCAGCGCGCCCAAGAGCGGCTCCTGCTCGTCGGCTCCATATGCGCTCTTCTCCTACACAGGCGCTCCGGCAACCTTCTGCACCGTGCCCACAACCATCAGCACGCGATCGACGTTCGATGAGAACCAGTTCGACATCAATCTCGATCAGAACATCGGCGCGGCTGATCATGCCACCGGCAAATTCTTCTCTTCCAATTCGCCCGAGTACCAGGGCATCTTCAGCTTCCTGGGCGCGAACGCGAACCAGGCGCCGGGCTACGGCGGACCGGTGAACTTCCGTTATCGCCTCCTGTCGCTGGATGAGACCCACATCTTCAGCCCATCGCTTCTCAACGATATGCGTATCGGCTTCAGCCGCATTCACGGTGTTTCGTTCCCGACCGAGCCGTTCACCAACGCGCAGATGGGCATTTACAACTCTCTTGCCAAAACCTGGCCGGGAATGGCGACGATCGGGCTGACCGGCGCCTTCACCATCGGCCCGGCGCCGCTTTCTGACGAAAAAAGCGTGACCGAGAGCTTCATGTACACCGAGATGGTCACCTGGAACAAGGGCAAGAACAGCATGCGTGTCGGGCTCGACGCACTGCGCCACCATGTCGACTTCTATTTCCACGCCTTTACTCGCGGCGAAGAGGTTGTCAACACCTTTGGATCGTTCCTCATCGGCGGCAACGATGCCGATGCCGCTCTCGGCGGCTATCCCGGCAACGTGGTCGGGCTGCTGGGCGATGGCGTCGAGGACCGCGGCATTCGCATGTGGGACAGCGACTACTTCGTTCAGGATGATTTCAAGGCTACGCCGCGTCTGATGCTGAATTTCGGCGCGCGTTTGAATCGTTTCGGCGGGCCCAGCGAGATTCGCAACCGGCTGGTGAATTTCCTGCCCACCGTGTTCGCGGCCAACAATCCCTCCGGCTGCACCACCGCCACATCCTCGTGCACCGGCACCAGCGCAGGATTCCAGATGTCGCCCAATCCGCTTTACAACAACGAGTTTGCGGCCGATCCGCGCATCGGGTTCACATGGCAGCCTCCTGCGATGTGGAATCTGACCGTGCGCGGAGGCGTCGGTGTCTATCACGATCGCGTTTCCTCGCGCATCGCCAATCTGCAGATCTTCAACTACCCCTACGACATCGTGGGCGTCGGGTTCGGCGACCTTGAAGCACCGTTCCCGAATTTTACGGGCGTCACCTTCCCCATGACCGCGGCCGTGCCCGCTGCCCTGCCGCTCTACTACTACAACACCGCGCTGGCCGCCTCCACCCCCATCAGCGGCTACTACGTGAACCCCAAGTTTGCCTCGCCCTACGCCTATCAGTACAGCCTGAACCTGCAAATGGAGCCCGTTCACGACTGGCTGATGGAGTTGGGCTACGTGGGCGTGAAGGGCGTCAAGCTGCTCGACGTGTTGACGCTGGACCAATACCCCGGCGTGACGCCGTTCGGCGCGGCCTTTTCCACCAACAAGGCGTTCAACGGACTGGAATTGGTGGGCAACAACGCCGACAGCGAGTTCAATTCGCTGCAGGCCAGCCTGACCAAGCGCATGGATAAGCACATGCAAATGGTGGCGTCGTACACCTTCGGCAAATCCATCGACGATTATTCGGGCTCGCCGGAAAACGAGTTGGCGGCGCAGCCCGGAAACCAGGACAACGCCAGGAGCCAGCGCGGACTTTCCGACTATGACCGCAAGCAGCGGCTGGTGCTGAGTGGACTGCTCGAGGAAGGCGCGCCCTACAAGGGCAGTTCCAAGCTCACGGGCGCAGCCGCGAATAACTGGCAAATGGCAACCATCATGACCTTCCAGACGGGATGGCCATATTCGGTGGACTGCGTTATCGGGTCGGCCGTCAACAGCCGCGCCGACTACGTAACCGGGACGATCGCAGCCAAGCCGGCCCACGACGTATTCAATCCCAACGCCTACCAGTGCGACGCGGCAGTTTACGTGACTCCGTACGGCAACACGCCGCGCAACTTCCTGCGCGGGCCCGGCCAGAAGGATGTGGACCTGAGCTTCTTCAAGAACTTCCCCATCGGCGAAAGCAGCGGCGTGCAATTCCGCGCCGAGCTGTTCAACGTGGGCAATTGGGAGAACTTCAACAATCCCAACAACAACATGGCGGTGCCGAGCACGGCGGGGACCACGCCGGCGCTTTCTGCGTCGGGCCCGCGCGTGATTCAGTTCGCGCTGAAGTATCACTTCTGACCATCGAGCGGCGTCCCGTTCTTTTCGCGGCTCCGCGCAGAGAATGGGACGCCGGAAGAATCTGCTGCCTACAGAATCAAACAGCTTGGCAAGGAGAACGTATGAGCTTCGAGAGTCTGCGCGGCAAGCGCGTGCTTGTGACGGGAGCAGCGGCGGGAATCGGCAAAGCCACGGCGTTGCGCTTTGCTTCCGAGGGCGCTCGTGTCGCTGGATGGGATGTGAAAGCGGAAGCGGGCCCGGCCTGGGAAGCCGAATTAATTTCCTTGGGCGCGGAGGCGCGCTTTGCCGCGGTGGATGTGACGAACTCCGGCGCGGTGGAAGCAGCGGTGGCTGAAATCGTTGCGGCGTGGGGCGGAGTCGACGTCCTGGTCAACAACGCCGGCATCACGCGCGACGCCCAGCTGGTGAAGGTGAAGGAAGGCGCCATCGCCGGAGCCATGAGCGACGAGGCCTTTGACGCGGTCATCTCAGTCAACCTTCGCGGTGTGTTCAATTGCACGCGGGCGGTGGTGCCGCACATGATTCTCGCCAGGGCCGGCGTGATTCTGAACGCCTCATCCGTGGTTGGGTTGTATGGCAATTTCGGGCAGACCAACTATGCCGCCACCAAGGCAGGCGTCATCTCGTTTACGCGCACCTGGGCGCGCGAACTGGGCAAGTACGGCATTCGCGTGAACGCGGTGGCCCCCGGTTTCATCGCCACCGAGATGGTGCGCGCCATGCCGGAAAAGGTGCTCGAAGGCATGTGTGGGCGCACACCGCTGGGCCGGTTGGGCGAGCCCTGCGAGATCGCCAATGCCTACGCCTGGCTGGCCAGCGACCAGGCCGCGTTTGTGCACGGAGCGGTGCTCAGCGTGGATGGCGGAATCGTTCTGGGGACTTAGAGGGGCGGCACAGGTCTTGAAGGTTTTGCGAGGGCACGACTTTCTTCCGCCCTAAGATGGCCTTAATGCTTCACCGATTGAACAGGAGAATGTGCGGATGCGCTACGCAAGAATCATTGGCACGGGGGCCTATCTTCCCGAAATTGAAATCACCAACGACATGCTGCGCGAACAGTTGGCGCATGTGCCCGGCTTTGTCGACAAGATGGAAGCCAGCACCAGCATCCGCAGGCGCTGGTACGCGCCCGACGATTGGGCGACCAGCGATCTGGCGCTGCGAGCCTGCCAGAAGGCTCTGGCCGACGCGGGCCGCAAGCCGGACGACGTTGACCTGATCATCCTCGGCACGGATTCGCCCGATTACATTACACCGGCAACCTCGGTGGTGCTGCAGCACAAGCTGGGTGCCAAGCGTGCCGGGACCTTCGACGTGGGTTGCGCCTGCTCGTCGTTTCCGGCAGGGCTGGCCATTGCATCGGGGCTGCTGGCCACCAATGCCAATCTGAAGACGATCGTTGTGGTCGGCGTCTACATGATGCACAAGCTGGCCGATCCCAGGGACCCCACGATTTTCTTTTATGGCGATGGCGCGGGAGCCGCTGTGCTCGAGGCGGCCGGCACACCCGGCTTTCTTTCCTCCGCATTTCTTGCCGACGGTGCCTACGCCAAGCACTGGGGCATCTACGCAGGCGGAACGGCGGAACCGGCCAGCGAAGAAGCGCTTGCCGCTGGACGGACGAAGGTGAAACTGATCGAGCGCTACCCGCCTGAGGTGAATGAAGAGGGCTGGCAAAAACTTGTGCTCGAGGTGGCGAGGGCCGGCGGCTTCAAAGTGAGCGAGATCGGGCACGCGCTCTTCACGCAGGTACGCAAGCAAACCATCGATAAAGTGATGGAGGCGCTGGGCCTGCAACGCGAGCGCAGCCACTGCATCATGGAGGAGCAAGGCTACACGGGATCCGCATGCGTGGCCATGGCGCTCGATGAAGCGCGCCAGCTAGGCAAGATTGAGTCGGGCAGCATAGTGGTGCTGGTTGGCTCGGGCGTGGGATACAACCAGGCTGCGGTGGCCTTCAGATGGCAAAGCTAGAATCGCACATCGTCGACTCGCCTGCCGGAAAGCAGCATTTTCTGGCCGCCGGTTCCGGCACGCCGTTGTTTTTGCTGCACGGGATCGGCGCGGTCGCCGCCACCTGGTCAGCCGTGGGCGAGGCGCTTTGCGATGAATATCGCGTAGTAATTCCCGACCTCGCAGGCCACGGCGCCAGTGCGCCACTCACGGGCCAAATCACGTTCGCGATGCAGTTGGATGCGCTCGAAGCCATCCTGCGCGCCGAATCTGCCGAGCCGGCGATTCTGGTAGGCCACTCGCTCGGCGGTTGGCTGGCTTGCCTGATCACGCTCCGCCATCCTGAGTTTGTGCAACGCGTCGTGCTTGTGAACGGGCCGTTGCTTTTGCCGTGGCCGCAGGGGCTTTCGCTCATGCCCAACGACCGCGCCGAAGCGGCGCGGCTGTTCGCCGCAACCCGTTCCGCGAACAGCCCGCCGGTCAGCGATGCCATGCTCGATGCTTATATTGCCTATGCACGTTCCGGCCCCATCAGCCGTTTTGTCTGGGACCTCGAGGCCTGGAAGCCATATTTCCTCGACGACAGCTTGCACCGTTTCCCGCGTCCCGTCGACCTGATCTGGGGTATGGACGACAAGCTGGTCAGCTATGCCAATGCGGAGGTTCTGCTCGCCAAGCTGCCCAGCGTGCGCGTGGCGCGGCTCGAAGGTTGCGGTCACCTGCCGCACATCGACTGCACACAGCGATTCATTGAGGCCCTGCGCACCGCACTTGCGCAGCCCGATCCTGTCAACGAGGCTGTATGATCGCCGGCGATATTCTCCGCGAACGCGCACGGCTTTCGCCGCGCGATGAGGCTTTGGTCACCATCGCGGATGGCCGTCGCTTTACCTACCGCGAACTCGACACGCGTGCCGGCCAATTGGCGCAAACGCTTCGTACTCAATTGGGAATTACGAAAAGCGATCGCGTCGGAATTCTGGCCGGGAACTGCGTCGCTTTTCTTGACGCCTTCTTTGCCGCCGGACGCTTGGGCTTCATCCTTGTTCCGCTCAACACGCGCTGCACGGCCATGGAGCTGGCGCAGGTGGCGCGTGACTGCGAGATGAAAGCGCTTCTGTACACGGCGCGCTTTGCGGCCGCGGCTACCGACCTGTGCCGCGTGGCGCCTGTCAAATTGCATTTGCAGCTTGAGGACTCCGCATACGTTGGGGGTGAAGTGGCTTTCGAGCCAACTGTCTGCGCCCCCGAGGACCTTTACCTCCTTCTCTACACCAGCGGCACCACCGGAGCCTCCAAAGGCGTGATGATTCCGCACCGCATGGTGGCGTGGAACGCCTACAACACGGCGGCTTCGTGGCAGCTGAGCGCAACCGACGTCACCAGCATTTGCACACCGCTTTATCATGCCGGCGCGTGCGTCTCCATGCCCTCGCTCTTCCTGCTCGGCGGGCGCATCGCGCTGCACGACGGTTTCGATGCCGGCGAAGTGCTGCGCACCATTGCGCGCGAACATTGTACGTTCTTCTTTGCCGTTCCCACCATTTTTGAAATGCTCACCCGCGCGCCTGAATGGCAAACCGTGGATTTGAGCAGTCTGCACTGGTGCATCAGCGGCGGCGCGCCGCTTCCCGCGCCTCTTGCCGATCTCTATCGTCGGCGCGGCCTGGTGATGAAGCAGGGCTACGGGCTTACTGAAGCCGGAGTCAATTGCTTCGCGATGAGTGCGCGTGATTCCGAGCGCAAGTCAGGTTCCATCGGCAGGCCGATGTTGTTTACGCAGGCCAGCCTTGCGCCGGTGCCGGGCACAGAAGACGGCGTGGGCGAGTTGTGCCTGCGCGGGCCTCATGTGGCCAGGGGCTACTGGAATCAACCCGAGGCCACTGCCCAGGCTTTTGATGCTGAGGGATGGCTGCACACCGGCGACCTGGCGCGAGTCGACTGCGAGGGCTTCTATTGGATCGTCGGCCGCCTCAAGGAAATGCTCATCTCCGGCGGCGTCAACATTTATCCCGCCGAAATCGAGACCGCGCTCCTCCAGCATCCTGCCATTGCCGCCGCCGCCGTTATTGGCGTGGCCGATGCGCAGTGGGGCGAAGTTCCCGCGGCATTCCTGGTAGCGCGCGAGCCTGTTACATCCGAAGAAATCACAACCTTTCTCGGCCTGCGCCTGGCCCGCTACAAGCTGCCCAGGCATGTCGAATTCCTGGCCGAGTTGCCGCGTACCGCCTCCGGCAAGATCGCAAAGAAAGAGCTGTACAAGAAATTGGCGCGCTCAAAGAGTTCCTGAAGCCGTGCCATCCCCAGCGGCGCGCATTGAGATCACTGCAGCACGAACCATCGGAGTCAAGGAGCTCGAACCACAATGAAAACCGTGATTATCGCTGCCAAACGCACCGCCATCGGCACCTTCATGGGCACCCTCAAGGACGTTTCCGCTACTGCTCTCGGCATCGCCGCGGCCAAACCGGTGCTCGCGGGCCTGCCGCTGCCAGAGGTTGCCGACGTGATTGTGGGCAACGTGCTGCAGGCCGGCGGGGGCATGAATCCCGCGCGTCAGATTGCTCTCGGCGCGGGTCTGCCCTCCAGTGTTCCTGCGCAAACCATTCAGCGCCCCTGCGGCAGCGGCCTGCAGGCCGTGGTGAGCGCCATCCAGGGGCTCAAAGCCGGCGATGGACAGCTTTATCTTGCCGGCGGCGTCGAAAGCATGTCCGGCGCGCCGCATTTGCTCAAAGGAGCGAGGGCAGGATTGCGCCTGGGCCATTTGGACCTCATCGACAGCATGGTCAGCGACGGCTTGACCGACGCCTTCTCAAACCTCCACATGGGCGTGACCGCGGAGACCGTCGCCTCTCGCTGGGGGATTACCCGCGCCGATCAGGATGCCTTCGCCTGCCACAGCCAGCACAGCGCGGCAGCTGCCATCGCGGCCGGGCATTTTTGCGAAGAGATCGTGCCCGTCGAAATTCCATCGCGCAAGGGGACCGTCACTTTCGCCCAGGACGAGCACGTGCGCGCCGATACTACCATGGAGGGGCTCGCCAAGCTCCGGCCCGCGTTCAAGTCCGACGGCGGGACGGTGACCGCCGGCAACGCGAGCGGCATCAACGATGGCGCCGCCATGGTAGCCGTCACGACGGAAGATTTTGCCAAAGCGAACGGGTTTCACATTCTCGCTGAAATCGTCAGCTACGCCGTCTCTGGCGTCGATCCCGAGGTGATGGGCATCGCTCCCGTCCTCGCCATTCCTGCGGCTCTCAAGAAAGCGGGCCTCACGCTGGCCGACATCGATCTCATCGAACTAAGTGAAGCGTTCGCTGCCACCATGCTTGCCGTCATCCGCGATTTGCAGCTCGATCCCGCCAAGGTCAACGCGAGCGGGGGGGCGATCGCTCTCGGCCACCCCATTGGCGCTTCGGGAGCGCGGTTGCTGGTCACGCTGATCCATGGACTGCGCCGCACCAAAAAGGAGCTGGGCGTCGTGAGCCTCTGCATCGGCGGCGGCATGGGAATCGCGGCTGTCGTCCGCGCCCAGTAAAAGGGATCGGAGTCCGCGATTTCAGAACCGGAACGGCAAGTCTGCTTCAAGCACATCGCCGATCTTGAGCCCGGTCCGGGTTTACGCTACTATCGACTCTTTCAATGGTTTCGCCACCGGAAAACAGCGTGCGCGTCTACGCCGCGTGGCATCGCGCCGGCATGCCGGTCGAGTTGCATGTCTTCGTGAAGGGAGCGCATGGTTTTGGCATTAGGAAGCAAAATCTGCCTTCCGACGCCTGGCCTGAGCTGTTCCACACTTGGCTTGAGGCGCAAGGCCTCGTCTCCGCACCGGCGGGCCAATAAAAAGGAAGCGCTCGCCGCCTACTCCGCTGCTGCTACAGGAGGAACTGCTGCAGCCGGCCGCTCCGGCGGTAGTTCCACCGAGTTTCCGTTCCCCAGGATGGAGAAAACCCGATTCATCGTGTCTTCAGTTCGCGCGCCGGCTCTATGCATCCTGTGCACGGCCTTTATGGCCATTGCAGCCAGCAGGAACTCATGTGCGACTTTCTTTTCTGCCGAAAACACCAAGTGAGATTGCATTATTTGCCTCTCTGCTTCAAGCTGCGCGGGCCCACGCATGGCCCTGGAAATCGGAAGGTCTGGATTCGCCGGGCATCAGTGTCGTGGTGTCGTCTTCTCAGGGTCCGCCGTTGCGCTCTCCTTGCGGCTCGATGGGTGCTCGCGTGGATGACTCTGAACAGCGCTCGCAATCTCTTCCTGGGGAAGTTTTGTATGGTCTTGACTATGAAGAACAAAGTAATCCATGTAGAACGAATTCGTCGTTCCTTCTGTTTGCATAGATATTCTCCGGCGTGGGACGGAATCCCGGTACCCAACGGCTCTGCGGGTGCGCTCGTCGCAGCTCAAAACCGGAATGGTGGAGGGAATCTCGGAGGGTTCGGCGCCACATCTGCCGGTTCGTCTACGGCCAGGCCATTCTGAAATCAACTCTGATGGCCATAGCGAATACGCAGCAACGTTGACTGCATCTAGTATACTCCTGCGCAAAGATGAAAGGAACCCTCTTCATCGACATGAGTGATTCCATTTCTCTGCCCCGGTTCACACTTCACGACTACGCAGAGCGATTCGCCGATCGTCACTTGCTTCACCACGTGCTCGCCAAGTGGGCCAAAAAGAGACCTGAGGCTCCCGCGCTCCTCAACGCCGATGGAAGCCGCACCGTCAATTGGACCGAATTCGATCTCTTCACCACGGCCATGGCGAAGGAACTGCTCTGCCTGGGATTTTTGAAGGGCGACTTCTTCATCACTCTTCTGCCCATGTCGATCGACCATGTCCTGCTCGAATATAGCTGCTTCAAAATTGGCGTCATCGTCGCGCCGCTCGATTTGCGGATCTCTTCCGCCGATTTGCTCCGCGCTATCGAGTTGCTTCGCCCATCCGGCTTTGCTTGCATCGGTGTGAATGCCGCGTTCGACCTCAGGGAATCGTGGGCCGCTGTTCAAGCGCGATGCCCATGGATACAGAATTTGATCGCAGTCGATTCGGCGCAGCCCGTCCCGGGCACGATTTCCTTTGACTCGCTTGCCGACCCCGCTTGGCGCGCGGTCCGCGAGCGAAGCACGAAGGCCGATGAAGATTTCGCCGCTGTCGCTGCGGCTTCTTCGGCAGTGAGCGAAACGGATGGAGCGCTTGTGATCTTCACCACCGGTTCCACGGGCTCGCCCAAGCCGGCGCTGCTCTCGCACCGCGGCATTACCGTGCAAAATATGTGCCTCTCGGGGGCTTTTTTCGGTGGAGATAGCGGCAACAGCATGCTGGTGCATGTGCCACCGTCGCATGTGGGCGGGCAAACCGAGTTGCTGATGAGCACCTTGTTCGGCGGCGGCACCGCCGTATTGCTCGAAACCTTCGACGCTGTGCGCAGCTTGCGCGCCGTTGCGCAGCATCGCATCGAGATCATCGGCCAGATTCCGGCCATGTTCAACCTCGAGTGGATGCTCAAAGATTATGACAGCTACGATCTCTCCAGCCTGAAGTTCGCGCTTTACGGCGGCAATGCGGTTTCGCGCGCCTTCGTCGATCGCGTCGTCACCATGGCGCCGGTTATAGGAACCGGCCTGGGTCTCACCGAGTGTTCGGGCTTCTGCACTTATGTGCTGGCGGACGCGGATGAGCGTGAGCAGGTCCTCGCCGGGCTTGGCCACGACATGCCCATTTACCCATGCTCCATTCGGCAGCCGATGCGCGACAACGGCTGCGCGGGCGATGAATTGCCCGCGGGCGAGATTGGCCATGTCTGCTTTCGCGGCCCGCAAACCTTCCTCGGCTATATCAACGATCCCGCCGCAACCGCCAAAGCCGTTTCCAGCGATGGATATCTTTACACCGGCGATCTCGGCTCAAAGGATGCCAAAGGCCTGCATCTGACGGGACGCGCCAAGTGGGTCATCAAGCCATTCGGCCACCAGATCTATCCAGGCGACGTGGAAGCGCACATCGGCGCGCTGGCCGATCTGGTGGCGAGCTGTGTGGTGGTAGGCGTACCGCATGAAATCACGTCGGAGGCTGTCGTCGCCGTTGTCGAAAAGAAGCCGGGGGCTGACCTGAGCTTGCGGAAACTTGAGCGGCACGCGCGCACGCTCGCTCCCTATATGCGGCCGCGTCACTGGATCATTCTCGAACCGGGCAAGATGCCTCTCAACCGCATGGCCAAGCCCGACCACCTCCGGATACAGGAGCTGGCGCTTGAAGAGATTGCCCACCTGCGCGCCCGCGGCCAATGGGATCGCGCCTATCTGTCCGACTAGACCAGCTTCTCCCGCAATTCAGCGCTTCGCTGCCTCCACCGGCGGCTGGATCGGTTGGGCAAGCGTGACCTTGCCCTCGAGTTGCGGCTCCGCCGACGAGTGGCTGACATGAATCGTGAAGGTTCCGGCGTCGGCATGCCAGGATGAGGATTTTTCGTCAAACCATGCAAAGCTTCTTGCATCCAGAGGCACGCTGACGCGCCCGGTTTCGCCGGGATAATCCGAACGGGAACAGCGGCTTCCGGCTCCCGCGCTGTGCCGTCTTGCTGCCCCGTTCTGGGCTCGCGTATAAATAAGGGAAAGCCCCGCGGAATCTTTTGCACTCTTCACGTCTCCCCGCGTGCGAACCCGGACGAGACTGAGGGCGAATGTGTATCCTTTTTCGCATGAAGCTTGCCGCCGCTGGGGCCCCGACTGACGACGAGGAAGACCTATGAAACAGGGAAAGTCCATCATCGCCAAACCGCTCACCACCAACAAGCACCTGATCCGCTGGGTCGAGAAGATGGCCGACCTGACCCAGCCGGCCCGCATCCACTGGGTCGACGGCAGCCAGCAGGAATACGACTGGCTGTGCGATGAGATGGTGGCCTCGGGGACCTTCATCCGCCTCCACCCGCAGAAGTGGCCGGGATGCTTCTACACCCGCAGCGACCCGCGCGATGTGGCGCGCGTTGAGGATCGCACCTTCATCTGCTCGTACGCAAAAGACACGGCAGGCCCGATCAACAACTGGATCGATCCCTACGAAATGCGGCGCAAGCTCAAGGAGCTGTTCAATGGCTCCATGCGCGGCCGGACCATGTACGTGCTCGCCTTCAGCATGGGTCCCGTGGGCTCGCCCATGGCGCGCGTCGGCGTCCAGCTCACTGATTCGCCCTACGTCGTCGTGAACATGCGCATCATGACGCGCATCGGCCTGCCCGTGTTGGCTGAGATCGACCGCGACGCTGTGCGCGTGGTGCCCTGCATGCACTCCGTTGGCATGCCGCTGGCCCCGGGACAAAAGGATGTGCCCTGGCCCTGCAACGACCAGAAGTACATCGTCCACTTCCCTGAGACGCGCGAAATCTGGAGCTACGGCTCCGGCTACGGCGGCAACGCCTTGCTAGGCAAGAAGTGCTTTTCGCTGCGCATCGCCTCCAACATCGCCCGCGACGAAGGCTGGATGGCTGAGCACATGCTGATCGTGGGTGTGGAGTCGCCGCAGGGCGAAAAAACCTACATGGCGGCGGCGTTTCCTTCGGCGTGCGGCAAAACCAACCTGGCCATGATGCTGCCTCCCAAGGCTCTGGCCGGCTGGAAGGTGACCACCGTCGGCGACGATATCGCCTGGATCAAGCCCGACGCCAATGGGCACCTGCGCGCCATCAACCCCGAGAGGGGATTCTTTGGTGTGGCCGTGGGCACGAGCCAAAAGACCAATCCCAATGCCATGGCCACGCTGCGCCGCAACACCATTTTTACCAACGTGGCGCTTACCCTGCGCCACGGCGTCGCCGAAGGCGTTTGGTGGGAGGGGATGACCGATGAGCCGCCCGCCGAAGCCGGTCTTTCCATCGAAGACTGGCGCGGCCAGCCCTGGACGCTCGAGATCGGCCGGCAGACCGGCGCCAAAGCGGCGCATCCCAACGGGAGGTTTACGGCCCCTGCGTCGCAGTGCCCCTCCATCGACCCGGCCTGGGAAGATCCCGCCGGTGTGCCCATCAGCGCCTTCATCTTTGGCGGCCGCCGCTCCACAACCATTCCCCTCGTCTATCAGGCCTTCAACTGGAGCGCCGGCGTCTATGTGGGCGCCACCATGGGCTCTGAGACCACCGCAGCCGCCGCTGGCGCCGTGGGCCTGGTGCGCCGCGATCCCATGGCCATGCTGCCCTTCTGCGGTTACCACATGGGCGACTACTTCCGCCACTGGATCAGAATGCAGCGCTCCCTCAGCTCCACGCCCCGCATCTTTCATGTCAACTGGTTCCGTAAGGGTGAAGACGGCCAATTCCTTTGGCCCGGTTTCAGTGAGAACATGCGCGTGCTCAAGTGGATCGTGGACCGCGTGCACGGGCGTGCCCAAGGAAAGGAAACGCCCATCGGGTGGACGCCCCACTACGAAGACATGGAGTGGACCGGGCTCGACATCTCGCAGGCGCAATTTGAGCAGATGCAGGACGTCAACCGCCCCGCCTGGCGCAAGGAATTGATCGGCCACGAAGAGCTTTTCATCGATCTCCACGATCACCTCCCGCCCGAGATGATCTACGAGCGCGAGCTGCTCATCTGCAGGTTGTGAACGGGGACGGGTCTGGATACTGGGAAGTCGGCTGCACGTGTAACTAATTGATTCTTCAAGTCGAGGATGGCAGCCGCTCCCTGCGGCTCTCATGGCTTGGGGGTCCTGAATGCCTGAGGTCATCAAAGCCTCTCGGAGAAGCTCCGATTGGGTGCTGTTTGTCGCCCTCGGGGCGTCTCTGACGCTAAACGTGTTCCAGTACTACTCGCAGCTAAGAGTGAAGGGGGAGGCGGCCTCTCGACTCGAGCTGCCGCGAGGCGATGAGAAGCTGTCGTCGCTCCATCTAGCTTCCGTGGATGGATCCAAGCTCGAAGTGTCTTTCGGCCCTGAAGCGCTTCCAACGCTCGTCTACGTCATGTCCCCTACGTGTAAGTGTTGCGAGCTGAATTTGCCGAAGGTCAATAGGCTGGCGACGCAACTGGAGGGAAGGTACCGTATTATTGGCCTGTCGTCGCGTCTGAATGGAGAGCTGCCGCCTCACGCGTACTCGTTTCCACTCTACGAAGTGGACTCACGTTTTCCGGCTCCGCCCATAACGTTAGACGCTACGCCGCGAACGCTTATCTTTTCGCCGGACGGGCATTTCGTAAAGGGCTGGGACGGGGCCTATATTAATGAAACTGGGAAGGAAGTTGGCGCTTTTTTCAAAGTCGACCTCGCCGATGGGCGGTAGGCAGGTATGCGGGCCTGAATCAAAGATTTGGATGGGCTCAGTTGAGGGGTTCGCGAGCGTGCCGGGATACCTCGTTGGGCTGGTGCTTGTGGCGTACCTTTGCGTCTTTTGCCGTGACGGCAGGGCACAGCAGGCAGGGGGGCCCAACTCGAACACGACTCACGCGCCGATCAAATCGTTTGACGTAGCGTCCGTGCGGCCTAACGTAAAAAACGACGGTCGATGGCACATGATCTTTACCGATGACGGCTACTCGGCGACGGGGGTCACCGCGAAGCAATTGGTCCAGGATGCATACGGTATCTATGAGGATGCGCGGCTGTTCGGGCTATCTGGCTGGGCTGTCAACGAGCGATACGACATTGAAGCAAAGGTTGACACGAGCGAGGCGTCGGAGTTCGCCGCGCTTTCGGCTGAGCAAAAGCGGCTGCTTCTCCAGGACCTGCTGAAGCGGCGCTTTAAGCTCGTTGACCGCCGGGAAGTGAGAGTAAATTCGGCCTTTGTGCTGGTCCAGTCGAACAAGGGAGCGAAGATGGCGGAAGCGAGTCCGGCGGCATCGGCAGCGGACCCTCATGATCGTGCCTTCTTCTCGCGGATGAGGCCTGGACAGGTGACCGCTGAGCATTGTACAGCCGGGCAGTTAGCACATCTTCTCGCGCTCGACCTGAACCAGCCGGTCCAGGATGAGACCCACCTCCCAGGGGACTACGCCTTTAGCCTGGATTGGGATCCCGACTACGACAAGGTGGACAGGGCGGAGAGCATGAACTCTGGTTCTGGCGACACTCGGCCCGTTGGCGCTTCCCTCTTTACGGCGCTTCGCGAGCAGCTTGGGCTTGAACTGAAGGCGAAAAAGATCCCCGTGGATGTGCTTGTCGTCGACTCTATCGAGCGCCCGTCCGGGAATTGAGCTGGTACCGCCGTGGGGAGTTCTTGCCGAGCAGTTCGACGACATTCTGCGTCTGTTTCAATTGGCGCCTTTCGCAAAGGTCGAGGATTGGCGCCCATTTAGCCGCGACCCGGTTCGACCCGTAATCGTCGCTGCTTGGTCGAGACGCCACTAGGTCGCCCCATCGCTGACGGGGAAACAGACGCTTGGCTCAGAGCGGGAGAACTATGCGGGGTGCAACGGCAGTGATTTGCGGAGCGGTTCTTGGGTGCGGGGCACTCTGCGGGCCACGAATATCCGCGCAGGAGGAGGGGAGGGGGCCGGATGCCTGGACTCCCGCGGTGGTGACGGGAGCAGCGTTCTCGGCAGTGAGGTACACACGTACGGTACGTGTGCAGCCTGACGGCAGCCGCATCACCATAGCAGAAAGGCACCGTATTTTGGTTGCGCGCGACGCCGACGGCAGAATCTTCATGTCTGGTGCGGACCGGGCTGGAGACGACTGCGACCTCCCCTCCCTGGGCAAGCTGCCCATCTGCGATTACTGGGAACTCTTGCTTTTCGATCCCAGCGCCGGGGTGATGTGGCACTGGTCTGAGGGAGAAATCGGCGACAAGACACAGTTGGTCCTCATGGACCTGAGGGAGGAGCAGATTGCGGAAGCCGAGCGAGAAACCTCCGTTCTCGAAAGGCCGGCCGAGGATCCACCGGAAGCTGGCGTCAGCGTACAGAACCTAGGCGAAAGGGGCTTTGGAGGAATCACGGCCAGGGGCGTCAGGACAACGGTAGAAGAGGAAGAGCCTGAGGGCAGGCGCAGGTTGCGGATTCATGAGGTGTGGAGCTCGGTCAAGATGCGCCTGGTGCTTATGACGATTGATGGCGATCCAATGGGCGAGGAAACGATCTCAGGGTTGTGCAAGATCTCGCTGGCGCCAGATTCCTTTCTTTTTAGGCCACCCTCAGATCGGATCTTGAGGCATTGGAAGGACAGCAGTCGCTACGCGGCTAGCGACATCGCCGACGAGCTTTCGCTTTGGCCTGTGAAGTGAAAACCGCCCCGATGAACCTGCAGAAACCTAGTTGCGCTCGACCTTTGGATTGAAGCCGAGCCTGCTCCAGAAGTCGGAGACCAAAGCAATCGTTTCGTCGCTGGTGGTAGGAGCGGCGCGCAGCAGCAGATCGCCCTCAGCGCCCGCCGTCAACGCCTGGGGCGAAGCGGCAATGGCCATGCACTTTTCGGGGCGGTTGGTACAACTGGCTAGGTCGGCAATCGACATGTTTTCAGTCGGCGTGGCGATCGCCGTGCGCGGTGGCGCCATGCGGTCCACCAGCCAGAAGATCTCCAGCTTCGATTCCAGCTCGTCGGGCACGCAGTCGATCACTAGGTCGGCCTCGCGAACGGCATCCTCAATTCTGGAGACGAAGCGAACGGCAGGCAGCGCCTGCGCGTTCAGCTTCTGGCGGATCGATTCGCGGGCATGATGCAGGTTGCCCGGCATCACGTCCTCAAGCAGCACGCGAAAGCCGGCGCGAGCCGCGCTCAGGGCGAGCCATCGGCCCAGGGGCCCGGCTCCAATAATGGCCACAGTGGTCACGTTCGTTGCAAAGGCCGGGACAGCCTTACTTGGCGTTCAACGCCTCGGCCACTTCCTCGATGCTGGGGCGCGCCTGCAACAGATGCTCGGCAACCTTGCCGCGCTCTTCGGCTGAGAGCGTGGGGACGGAGGCCAGCACCCGGCGCAGAGTCACGGCGACATCGTCAATGTAATTCATCAGGCGGATGGCTTCTCCCGAGAGCGGCATGATTCTCCTCGATTGCGAACTAGTCTCTCCATATTGTAGGGCCTGTAGCGGACCGCACGGCGCCGGCAGCCAGCTTGTCGCTGCCAGCGGGCGCAGCCCTCAAAAGTCGTGGTGATGGTCGATGAGGTTGGGGACGACGAACGACGCATCCTGCGGCTCGGATTCCCGGGTTGGGTCGGGGGCGCTGGCTTGCTCGGCCCGTTCGCGCAGCCGGGCCACGGTCATCCAATTATCCTTGTGCGGCTGGTCGCCGATCCATGGCGGCAGCGGCATGGAAAGATAGCCGCTGAAAGCCTCCGCGTATCCCTCATAGAGAGACCGCATTTCGCGCAGCCGCTCGCTTGAGAAGTCGTCGCGGCAAACATTCACCCCGCTCTGGCAGAGCTGGCTAAAGAGCTTTTGATAGCGCTCCGGCGGCAGGCGGTCGGGTGCGCCGGCCTCAGGACTCAAGCCGAAGATTTGCGCTAGATCGACCAGCGCGTGCCGCGCCATGGCAAAGGTGAGTTGCGCCTGGCGCGCCGGGTTGTTGCGTACGCCGGAAATGAGCAGCGACGAAGCATCAAGGATGGCAGTCAGCGCGGCCAGCCAGCTTTGATTGGTGTGCTGGGAACGGAAGTAGCAAAGCAACGGATAGGAGATGTGGCTTTCCAGCAGCTCCGCTGACCAGCGCTCCCACTCCGTCAGCAGGACCGAGAGCGCCTGTTCGCCTCCCGCGTAGGAATGGCGCCGCAGCAGCTCGGCCGCGGTGGGCGGCGAGCCGGCGCGGGCGTCCAGAAGTGAGATGCTGACCTCGCGGCGCGAAAATGCGCCGTAAAGCACGGGAAAGTAGCCCATGACCACGGCCAGCAGGCCAAGGCCCGAGCCGGCTTCCACAATCACCAGCACGCGGGCCCACGAAGCCAGCGGCGTCACGTCGCCCAGGCCGAGCGTGAAGATAGTGGTTCCGCTCACGTAGAGGTCCGAGGCGAAGCCGGCGCGGTGCGCTGCGTCGTTGAAAGGGCTGCCGGCTGCATAAAAAAGCAGAGCGAAGCCGATCAGCATGGCTGCCGCCCAGATGGCGAGCAGCGCCACCAGCGAGAGCGGGCCGTAAAAGCTCAGTGCGGTTTCGCGCTTGCGCGCATGGTGAAGGCGGCGGGCAAAAAACAGCCACGGTCGCCACGTGGCGATGAAGAACAGGCTGGTCAGACGGAAGCGGCCGATGGCCCGCCGCGGCATGATGATGGTCTGGAAAGCGTCGAGCAGCGCGATGAAGAGGCACAGGATGCCGGCTATGAGAGCGAAGACGCGCATGAGGCCTCCCTTGGGACGGCCGCGCGGTGGTGGGGAAGGCGCAGCCGTTGCTTGCATTGTAGTGGGCCGGAGGTAACTCGCGACTATCGCCCCGCCGCCGCCAACCCGCCGGAACCGGCTGCATGAATACCGCTCTGAAGGGGCGCGGCCTCGCAGGTTGCGGAAAAACTCAATCCGGAGGCGGCTTTGTGAGAAGGGCGCGGCTTCAGCCGGGCCGCGAAAGGCGCACAAACATCGGGGCTTTAGCCCCTGAGGGATGTTCTCTGAACCGGGCCCTGGTATTCTATGCAACCAGCTCCAGAGATGAGCTGGACCCTCCCCACGAATCGCGGCTTCCCCGGCCCACCCGATGAGTCTCCAGTTGGCTATTCCTGTCTCCGCCTCACCAACCGTAACCGAGTCTGCCTCAGAACCAACGAAACGAACACCACTTTTCATCCAACGGCGAGCCGTCAAATGACAACCTGTCTCACCCCAAGGGTGCACCCCAGCTTTCGTCAAGCCTCGCCCCACCCCTCACCGCCGCAAGCCGCTGAAATCAAAGCGCGAATCCCCTCGCGAGATTTGCAGAGAATTCCCTACCTTTCGCGCAAGATAATCCCATGAGCACGGCACTGAATCTCAATCGCACCCCAACCCAGCCCAGGCTTCAAACCTCGCTGAAAATCTCTCAAAAACAAACAAAAAAATTGAAAAAGCCGCACCGAGATTGGTGCAAAACCAGCCCGGGAAAATCCATCGTTCAATGGAATCAATCAGTTACCTATTTGCAACTCAGTAACTAAGTGGGCCTGTTAACCATTTAATTACTACCTGAGCCCAGGAAGCCAAAACCCGCTCTTAGGCCCCGCCGAAGAAAATCCCGCCTGGCTCCGCAATTTCCGCTTCAAGAAACGCCGGAACCACTGTTGGCGCGAATTGGCGTGCCCCGGCGCATCTTGGCGATAACCCGCTTTTCTCATCGCTTGCTAGGCTGTGGCCAGTTGCAGCCGATCGTGCCTGGCGCACACAGGTTTCTCCGCTGCGATGGCGAGGTTCAAGCAGCTGGCTTCCAGCCGAAGCATCGCAGCGCCGCACCCGGAGCGAAGACTGGGTCGACTACGCCCTCGACCAGCAGACGGTCGCGGGGCCGGGAGGCACGGTTAACATGTCGAGCGCCTACTCTCAGACCTGGACCAATGGGACGCAGTACTACCAGACCGACGATCCCAACGTGAATCCCAACGGCGTGCTCGCCGGCAACTGGACACAGGCCACGCAAACGCACGGCAAGGGCCAGCCGATGTAAGAGGCGATCCAAATCTGCGAAAGGGAGCGTGTACAAGCCCGCAGTAGAAACCGCACTCCACAGTGCCGCGGCCGCATCGGCCATGGCCGTGGCCTCCTGGTCGGTGACGGTGGCCGACAGCGGACCCTGTTCGACGTAGTAGTTCACCCGGCCGCCGGACCAATGCATAGGCTCGCCCAGCACGGCGGGGTTGACCCTCCTCCGCCACCACCCCAGAGTCCGTTTCGTGGCTCGCATCATCTGATCTAAGGCGGCGGAGCCGGCACTGCGCTGCATCGGCCGCGCCCAGGAAGGAAGCAGGCAAGGCCTCTCCGTCTACAATCGACTCGGGATATTCCATGACAGACATCCACGATACCGTGATTCTTGGCTCCGGCTGCGCCGGATTGACGGCCGCGCTCTATACCGCGCGCGCCGGTCTGAAACCGCTGGTGCTGGAGGGCCACGAGCCTGGCGGCCAGCTTTCCATCACCACGCTGGTGGAAAACTTCCCCGGATGGCCCGATGGCATTCAGGGCCCCGAGCTCATCGACAACATGAAGAAGCAGGTGACGCGCTTCGGCGCCATCCTGCAGCACGCGCACGTCTCCGCCGTCGAGGTGAATACGCATCCCATCCGTCTCCAGAGTTCGATGGGCGAGCTGCACACGCGCACGCTAATTGTGGCTTCGGGCGCCAGCGCGCGCTGGCTGGGGCTGCCCAGCGAGCAGGCGCTCATCGGCCACGGGGTATCGAGTTGCGCCACCTGCGACGGCTTCTTTTTCCGTGACAAGGAGATTGCCGTGGTGGGCGGGGGCGACTCGGCCATGGAGGAGGCGATTTTCCTCAGCCGGTTTGCGTCCAAGGTCACGCTGCTGCACCGCCGCGACGCCTTCCGCGCCTCCAAGATCATGCTCGAGCGCGCCATGGCCCATCCCAAAATTCAATTCCGCACCAACACCGTGGTCGAAGATGTGCTGGGCGTGGATGAGAAGGAAGTGAAGGGCCTTAAGCTGCGCGACGTGAAGAACGGGGAACAGGACGTGCTGAACGTGAGCGGGCTGTTTCTGGGCATCGGGCACATTCCCAACACCAAGATGCTCGCCGGCCAGCTCGATCTCGACGACGAAGGCTACGTCAAGACCACCAACAACGTGTTCACCACGCGCAACAGCGCCATCGTGCCCGGCGTCTTTGCCTGCGGCGACGTGCAGGATCGCCGCTACCGCCAGGCCATCACCGCGGCCGGCTCGGGCTGCATGGCCGCGCTCGAGGTGGAGAAGTATCTCGAAGAGCGCGGGCGCTGAAGAAGAGACGACCAGAAACGGGTTGCATAGGCGCGGTTTTGAAAGGGCACGACTTTCAGTCGTGCCGCGGCGGACCGCTCAGAATCTGTGAAAAATGAAGAACGCGGCGGCGACGAGACCGAGTCCGGCGACAGCATGATTTCAGCGCAGGTGTGAACCGAAATAGTAAGTCGCGAAGACGCCGGATACCGTGAGCGTGATGACCTCCTGAATCACTTTGAGCTGCACCGGCGTGAAGCGGCCATAGCCGATGCGATTGGCGGGTACCTGGAAGCAGTACTCAAAGAAGGCGAATCGACCAGCTGACCAGGATCACCTTCCAGAGTTGGTTGGCTTTCGTACTTCAGGTGGCCATGCCATGCGATGGTCATGAAAATGTTGGAGCAGGTGAGAAGAACAATTGTCCACATGGCACAATTGGAGGCACGGAGGGCTCGCCTGGTCTCTCGCTGCTTCATTTCTTAGAACAATGGGGTGCCCCGGCTCCCTCGCATTTGGGCGCCCGGGATCGCAATCTGCAAAATCGAGGACCACGTGACGGCTCTCAAAGCAAATCTCGAACGTCTCGAGGATGCGATCTCGGCAGCCTGCCGCGCGGCGCGGCGATCGCGCAACGAGATCGAGTTGATGGCGGTGTCGAAGACCTTTTCCGCCGAGACCATTGCCGAAGCCGCGGCGCTGGGGCTGTCGCTCTTTGGCGAAAATCGCGTGCAGGAATTCGAATCGAAAGTCCCCGCACTCGGTCCAAAACGCCAAAGCATGGAATGCCACATGATCGGGCATCTGCAATCGAACAAGGCGGCCCGCGCCGCGGAACTGTTTGACGGCATCGACTCGCTGGATTCGCTGCGCCTGGCGGAGCGCTTGAACGAAGCGGCGGGGCGCTACGGGAAGCGGCTGCCGGTACTGATCGAAGTAAAGCTGAGCCCCGAGGAGACGAAGACAGGGTTGGCGCCGGAGTCGGCCGAGGCGGCGCAATTGCTTGAGGCGCTGCCCGGCTTTGAGAATCTGCTAGCGCGCGGATTGATGACCATTGCTCCATGGGACGCGGCGGAAGAAGTGACGCACGCCTGTTTTCGCAGCCTGCGCGCGTGGCGCGATCGCTGGGCCGCAGCGCATCCCAATTTGCATCTGGACGTGCTGTCGATGGGCATGAGCGGCGATTTTCCATTGGCCATTGCCGAGGGCGCCACGCGCATCCGCGTCGGGACGGCGCTGTTCGGCGCGCGCAAGCCGCCGTCGGAGCGGAATTGATGTTGCGCGCCGTTCCCAATGGAGTCGCGCTTTCGGTGCGCGCGCAGCCCGGCGCCAGAAGGACGGCCATCGCCGGAATCTACGGCGAAGGCGCGGCGGCGCAGCTCAGAATCGCTGTGCAGGCTCCGCCTCTCGAAGGCCGCGCCAACCAGGTGCTGATCGCTTTTCTCGCCGGCACATTTGGCCTCGCGAAGAACGCAGTCGAAATCACCGCGGGTGAGCTGTCGCGGAGCAAGATCGTTCTGCTGCGGGGAATTACGCTCGCACACGCGACGGCGGTTCTGGCGCAAAAGATGGAGATGTAGTTTATCTCTTGCTGGCGGACTGGCGTTCGAGTTCCGCCTCGAACGCCTTTTCCCGGTCGGTGATGTACGCCTTGTAGCCGGCAGCATCGATGAAAGCATCGTGGTCACCGGCCTTCCAGCGCGCGTATTTTTCCGTCAGGCCGAAGTAGCCGCCGTGCGCTCCGAGAAAGATGTCGCAAGGCAGTTTCTCCAGCACCGCAAATCCTCGCCTGTAGTCGGCCGCGATTTGCGGGTAGGCCTCGTTGTCCACCAGCTTGTATCCGTCATTGACGTTTGGGCTGCCCACAATGACGACGTGAAGCAGGCGCCCCCCTTCGTTCTCGTCAATCGTCCAGGTGGTCGTGCCTTGGGTGTGGCCGGGTGTGAGGTGCGCCGTGAGAACCGTTCCACCCAGGCGAACCTCGCTTCCATCGTGCAGGATGCGATCGACGTGCACGGGAGGATAGCGCATGAAGGCTTCCGCGCCGTACTGAAAGTCCGTCTTGCCGCCGGATTCGACCACCGGCACATCGCCGTCCATTACGTAATATTTGGCGCCGCTGAGCTTGATGATTTGCGCGCTGCCGGCGCAATGGTCGTTGTGCGCATGGCTGATGAGCAGAATCCTGATGTCGCTGAAATGGAAGCCGAGGTCCTCGACGCTTTTGCGGATCAGCGGCACCGATGCTTCCAGGCTGCTGTTGATGAGAACCAGCCCCTGCGGCGTGGCGACGAGGTAGGAGGCAAGATCCCCGCTGCCGACGTAATAGAGGTTACCCGCAATCCGAAAGGGCGGGAACGGCCGCAGCCATTCAGGTGGATACTGCGCGGCCAGCCGCGCGCCGCATGCGATGGTGAAGATCAGGGCGATGCCGATGGCAGACTTGCAGAGTTTCATGAAGTGGCTTCCGAATCAAGTTGACGTTGTACGATTTCGATCGCGCGTTCCAGGTGCACGCCGCGCGAGCCTTTGACGAGCACCACATCGCCGGGGCGCAGATTCTCAACCAGCCAGCGGCCGGCGGCTTCGGCGTCGTGCAGGAACACCGAAGCGACTCCTCCGCCGCAGGCAGCTTCGGCCAGATGTTCGGCGTTGCCCTGGACGCCGACAACGAAATCGATTCCGGCCTCGGCCGCGGCGCGGCCGCACTCGCGGTGCAGCGCAGGTCCCTGCTCGCCCTGCTCAAGCATTTCACCGGCCACAAGGATGCGGCGGCCCTCAGCAGGGCGTGCGGCCAGCGTGCGAATCATCGATCGCAGCGCTTCAGGGTTGGAGTTGTAGCTGTCATTCAAAATCGTGGCGCGGGCAATTTCAAGCACCTGCCCGCGCTTGTCGCCTGCAGTCAGTGATGCGATCGCGGCCACGGCGGCGTCGAGGTCTACGCCCGCTTCCAGCGCCACGGCCAGGCCGGCCATGGCGTTCATGGCGTTGTGCGCGCCCAGCAGATGCAGGGTAAACGTGCCTTCGCGCTCCGCAGCGCGATAGCGCACGTGCAAGCCGTCGATGTCTTCGGTTGCGCCGAGCATTTGCGGATCGGCGCACGGCCCGCTGCCGAAGTACACCACGCGGCCGGGAAAGTCACGGCCGAATTGCGCTGCGTATGCATCGTCGCAGTTCAGAAAAGCCACGCCGTGGCTGGGCAACGCGGCGATCAGCTCGAACTTGGCGCGGGCAATGCCTGCCTGGCCCTCGGTAAAATTTTCTATGTGCGCCATGCCCACATTGGTCACTACTCCCCAATCGGGTGCCGCAATGCGCGCCAGCGCCGCAATCTCGCCGGCGTGGTTCATGCCCATCTCCACCACCGCAATCTCATGCTCGGGCGCCAGCCGCAGCAGTTGCAGGGGCAGTCCGAATCCATTGTTCAGGTTGCCCACGGATTTGAGCACTTTGAACTTCGCTCCCAGCCCCGCGGCCACGGCTTCCTTGGTGGTGGTCTTGCCGGCCGAGCCGGTGATGGCCACCAGGCGCCGTCCCCATTGGCGGCGCACATGCGCAGCCAGAGTCTGCAATGCGATGAGAGGATCCTCAGTGATCAGCAGCGGGCGCGCCAGCACGGAGTCGGGAAGGGAAGCGGCGCGCGCGCGCGACACCACGGCGGCTAGGGCGCCGCGGTCCAGCGCAGCAGCGACAAAATCGTGCCCGTCGTGGCGCTCTCCCCGAACGGCGAAGAACAACTCACCGGGGCCGATGGTGCGCGAGTCGATGGAATATCCGGATGCAACCAGGGCACCGGCATTCGACACGCTGGCCGGCGCCTCGAGCATCGCTCCGGCGCCCATTGCCGCTTCTGCAAGGGTGAGATTCACTGCTCTTCACGATAGCCCAAGTCGTGCAGGATGGAAAGCGCCACCTCGGCGTCGTCGAAGGCGATGGTGCGACCGGCGAGGATTTGCTGCCTCTCGTGTCCCTTTCCGGCAAGCAGAACAACGTCGCCCCGCTGGGCGGCCTGGAGCGCGAGCCGAATGGCCGCGGCGCGATCCACTTCAACCGTATAGGGGGCGCCCGTGGACTGTAATCCCGGCTCGATCTCGGCCAGAATTGCGGCCGGGTCTTCGGAGCGGGGATTGTCGCTCGTGGCCACGACAAAATCGCTGCCTTCGCCTGCGGCCTCACCCATTTGGGGACGCTTCGTGCGGTCGCGGTCTCCGCCGCATCCGAAAAGCGTGATGACCCGTCCGCCCGAGGCCGCGGTCATCTGGCGCGCGAGTGCAGTCAGGTTGCGCAGGGCGTCGTCGGTGTGTGCGTAGTCCACGATCACCGTGAACGGCTGGCCTGCGCTGACGGGCTGGAAGCGGCCGGGCACGGGCCTGAGCGTGGGAACGGCGGCGGCGAGACGGGAAAACGAGACGCCGCGCGCATGGGCGGCGGTAAACGCGGCCAGCAGGTTGAGAATGTTCACGTCGCCGGCCAGGCGCGAAGTGAGGCAGGCCGAACCGGCTGGGGTTTGGAGTTCGATGACCGCGCCGGAAGAAGTAAGCGTGTGGCCGGCGGCGCGCCAGTCGCCCTTGCCGATGCCGTAGGTGCGAATCTCGGCGCCGGCCCCGCGCGCTGCCGCAGCCAGCTCGTCGCCGTGCGCATCGTTGGCGTTGATCACTGCGACGCGTGGCGGCGGGTAGGCCGTGCCGTCAAAGAGCAGGCGCTTGGCCGCGAAATAGCTCCCCATGGTCTGGTGGTAGTCGAGGTGGTCGCGCGTGAGATTCGTAAAGACAGCCACATCGAACGGGATTCCGGCCATGCGGCCCTGGTGGAGCGCGTGGCTTGAGACCTCGGTGACGAGTTCTTCAGCGCCGTGCGCAGCGCCTTCAGCCATCAGCTCAAAGAGATCTCGCGACTCGGGCGTGGTGTGGACCGACGGCCGCGTTTCACCGGCGACATGATACTCAATGGTGCCGATCAGAACGGTGGAGCGGGCCGCGGCGTTGAGCAGCGCCTCGGTGAGGAATGCGGTGGTGGTTTTGCCGTTCGTACCCGTGATACCGGTGGCAGCCAGGCGGCGTTCGGGGTGCCCAAAGAAAGCGGCTGAGGCCTGCGCCAGCGCGCGTCGGCCATGTTCGACCTCCAAAACCGGCAAGCCGGGCTGGAAGACGGTCAGGTGGTCGAAGGTCTGCGCCGCGTCCGTAATGATGCCCAGCGCGCCGGCCGCCACAGCTTTGTCGACGTAGCGATTGCCATCGGTCGAGCCGCCCTTCATGGCAACAAAGACGGCGCCCGGCTTGACGCGGCGCGAGTCGTATTCGATGCCGGTGACGGGCGCAGCGGAGCTGCCGGCAGAGCCGACAGCAGAAACTTCCGCGATGAGATCGTTCCAGAGCATCCCGTGGATGATTGTAGATGGATGAGCGGCCCAGTTTAGGAGACAGCACGGATTTTGGCAATTTCGGCGGTGAACCGGTCGCGCTGCGTTTTGTCGGCGAAGGCACGAGAGGGGATAAAAAAAGGCGTTGCCGGCCAGGGTCACAATCAGTAAGTAATGTCCAATATCTTTCACTTCTTTGAGCTGGCTCCATGATTGATCCGCCTCGATGCGGCCGATTTCGCTGTGAATTCCTTGCTCAGAGATAATAAGTGTCCGCGAGTTTGTCTTGGCACGAAGAAAGACCCAGAAGAGGAGGAAGCAAAAAGTGCCCAGCGCTCACGCAAGCGCAATCACGATGTCATAGGAGTCAGGTTTCGGTGGGACACCAGCGGACCGAGAATCCAAATGAGTCCCGGTGTGGCTGACGTAGCCATTACCGGGAAGAGAATTCTGACGGACCTTGTGAGGACGTAGAGAAATGTTTGAATGACTTCTATTCGCGTGAGCGAATAGCTAATTGTCATTGTGCATCTCCTTGGAGATATCATTGCGGCCGGCGGACGAGAGATCCTGACGCTCGACGAAGCCCCGGCGCGGGGCGCTAGGGAAATCGCCCCACGAACTCGCTGACGCCGTCCATCATGACCTTCCGGCCGCCATCGATCGCGGCAGTTTGTTCGGCTGCCTCAAGCAACGCTGAGAGAGCGTTCCTCATCTCTTCGTATTCGAGCAGGGCCTCTTCCTCTGATCCGAAAAAGCGCGTGTGCAGCATCCAGCCGTAGATGCCGCATGTGATGGCGAAGGGCGCCGCGTGGGCGTTGCGTTCCAGGGAGATCCGCGCGCCAAGGTCGTGCTCTTCATCGCGAAAAATCGTGCCTTGTTTCGAGCCGGCTTGGCCCAGGGTCGCACCGTCTTCGAATCCGTGCCACGTAGCTTCGGCCATCGCGTTCCATTATGCCGATTCCTACCCTTCTTTGTGCAGAAAAGCTTCGCGCATCGCCGCTGGCCGAGTGGGGGAAGCCGGATGATCAAGTGCATTGAAGTGACGAGCACGAAGATCGGTAACTGATCCGTGTGCCCTTGGTCACACGGCTGCCGCCGAGGAAGTAACGGCGAATCGGCCGGATTCCGCGCGTCGCCATTGACCGGCCTGCACGGCTCTGGTAGAGCAATGAAAATGATCCCCCGGAAGTTGAGAATTCTGGCCGCGGCCGCCGTGGCGACACTGGCGGTGACGTCTCTGTGCGGGTGCGCGGCGGGGGCAGGCGCTGCTGCCAGCGGAGCTGGAAGCACGGGCGGCGGCGGCGTGTCAACTTCCTCTGGCGGCGGAGGGACCAGCGCCTTTCCATTTCCCGGAGGCGTGGGAGTGTCGCCTGATTTTGGGGGCACCCAGGGCGTAGCAACGGACCCCGGCAGCAACATCTACATTAGCTCGAACCAGGAGCTAACGGCCTACGATCCCAACTTCCACCAGCTTTGGAACAATACGAATCCGTTCCCCGGCAAAGAGGAGCAGGTGACTCATTTTGGCGATATCGAGTATGCCAATGGGTACGTCTACGCCCCCATAGAGGCGTGGAACAATTGTTCAGACTTTGCGCCGGTTTTGCTCGGCGTCTACGACGCTGGCTCGGGGAAGCTGGTCACCTGGAGCGACATCACCGGCGACGGACATGAAGGCAGCGCGGTCGCCGTGAATCCTGCCACCAACCAGGTCGTCGTGTCGAGCTACTGCCCCAACGAAAACGGCTACACGACATTATGGATCTACGACCTGAACGCATTGACCTCGAACCCGCCGGGTAGCGCCTTGACGTTCACCGGCATGATAACGCTGTCGGCCCCGATCGCAACCATTCAAGGGATCAGCTGGAATCCGGGCGCGAACAATTTCTTGATCTCCGGCGACGTGGATGGAAACGCGGGAAGCCTGTGGGTGGCGTCGCTGCAGGGCGCGGTCACCGGACCGGTTTACGTCGTGCCGTCATTCGTCGGCAATGAACTGGAAGGCGTGGACGCGCTTTCAGGAACTCTTTATTACCTCGAAAGCGGGTACGTTTACGGAGTCGGGTCCTTGACCGCCTAGCCGGCGTTCAGCGTCGCCGCCGGTACGTACTGTTCTTCGCAAACTGTCGCTATCACCGACGCCACGCCGGGCGCGGCCATCTACTACACCACGGATGGAACGCCGGCAACGACATCTTCGACGGCTTATACCAGCCCCATCACGGTTGCGGCGACCCAGAGCATCAACGCCATTGCTGCTGTGAGTGGATCTACCAGCAGTCTTGGGGCCACCGCGGCCTATACCATCGCTGCTTCGGGCTGCCCGGCGCCCGGCGGATCGCAGTAATCCTTCTCTGATCCGGAAAGGAGTTCGGCCAGGCGTGGGAGTGTGCGCATGCCGGGTGCATTTTGGTTGTGGTTTTGGTCAGCGGTCGCAGCGAACCACAATCTTGGTGCCGGGCGGGACCATGGCCCCTGCGGAGGGCGCCTGCTGGCGCACAGTTCCGTTGCCCGCAATCTCCACTTCGAGCCCGGCGCTGCCCGCTTGCTCGATGACCTGGCGCACGGAAAGCCCGATCAGGGAAGGCACACGCAGCTCACCAGCATCGGCCGCGATTACGGTATTGTCAGCGAGTCTCGGTGTCGATTCCGGATTCTGCGCATTCGCCGGGGCAGGCGTTGCGGGCGAGTTCTCAGCTTGCGCTTCGGGCCTGGCTGCCGCCGGCGCGCTCGCGGCCTGAACCGGGGACGGCGTTGAAGAAGCACCCGCCTTGGCGGGTGCGGCGCGCAACGGATCGTCGCTGGGCAGATCGTTGGCCGCCTCGTAGAGAGCCTGGATGTCTTCGTCGTGCGAATCGTCATCTTCTTTCACGGGTGCATCGACTTTCGACGGGGGCTTGGTTGGCTCGAGGGCGATATCGTGAGGCACGCCGAGATACTCCAGCACCTGCTGCGCCACTTCGGCAAAGATCGGCGCGGAGACCGCGGTGCCGTAGTAGTCGCCATGAGGCGAATCAATGACCACGGCCACGGAGATGACGGGGTTGTTGACCGGCGCGAAGCCCGCGAAAGAAGCAATGTGCATGGTTTTTGAGTAGGTGTGCGTGGCGGGATCGATCTTCTGCGCGGTGCCGGTTTTGCCGCCCGACGAATAGCCGTTGAGCTGTGCCGGCTTGCCGGTGCCGAAGAGAACGACATCTTCCATCATTTTGCGCATTTCGGCTGCGGCCATGGTGCTGATGACGCGGTGCGCACCTGCGGGCAGCGGATCGGGAAGTTCTTCATTGGGCTTAACCGCTGCCGCCTGCGGTGGGGCAGCCTTTTGGACGGAGTTCGTGGCCGTCGCGGCTTGATCCGGCATCAGCACGTGCGGCGGAAGGTAAACACCGCCGTTGGCGATGGTCGAAACCATGGTGACCAATTGCAGCGGCGTGACTGCCACCTCCTGGCCAATGGCGATGGAACCGATGGAGGAGGGTTGCCAGCGCGCGACCGGCCGGAGCAGGCCGCGTGTTTCCCCTGGAAGCTCGATGTCCGAACGCCGGCCGAATCCGAATGCGCGGATGTACTGGTAGAAGCGGTCGGGGCCCATCTTTAACGCGAGCTTGATGGCGGCCACGTCGCTCGACTGCTCCAATGCCTTGTGCACGGGAATCACGCCGAAGTGCTCGCCTTGGTTGTCGTGAATCGTGCGGCCGAAAATAGTGATCTTTCCACCCTGGCAGTCGATCATGTCGTCGGGCGATGCCACCTTCGCGTCCATGGCTGCGGAGTACGTAACCAGCTTGAACGTCGAACCCGGCTCGTAGACGTCACTGACGGCATGATCGCGCAGCAGGTATGGCGTGGTGTGCCGGAACTGGTTGGGGTTGAAGGTGGGACGAATGGCGAGCGCGAGGATCTGGCCGGTGTGCGCATCCTGCACTACGACGGTGCCATTCAGCGCCTGCGTCTTTTGCATGGCGTGATCGAGCGCGCGCTCGGCCATGAACTGGATATTCTCGTCAATGGTGAGCACCATGTTGCGGCCGGGCGCTGGATCATGCTCGCTCGAGCCAAGCACCTTGCGCCGCGCGTCGATGGCGGTGTACATCAGGCCCGGCCGGCCGTGCAAATCGCCGTCGAACTTTTCTTCCAGGCCGCCCAGGCCGGTGTCGTCCACGCCCACGTAGCCCAGCACCTGCGCGGCAATCTCGTTGTCTGGGTAGAAACGCTGGAACTCCTTTTGAAAGTAGACGCCCTTCATATTAAGGGCCTTAACCGCCGCGGCAACCTGGGGTGTTACGCGGCGCGCTACCCAGGCAAAATTGTGGCCCGCCTTGAGGCGTGCCGCAATCTGCTCCTCTGTGGTAAGGGTATCCGCCGGGTCAGAGTGTACCAGCGCGGCCAGCGTATGCGCAGCGGCCCGCTTGTCGGAAATTTGGGTCGGATCGGCGTAGATGGAATCGACCAGGACGGTCATGGCCAATTCGCGCAGGTTGCGGTCGTAGAGGATGCCGCGCCGTGGAGCCACCTCAAAGATGCGTTGCTGCTGCTTGGCTGCGCGCTCTACGAAATCCGAGTGGCGCAGAATCTGTAGCCAAAAAAGACGGCCCGCAATGGCGCAGGCCCAAAACAGGAAGAAGCCGCAGACGATCCAGAAGCGCGATCGCCTCAGGGGGAAGGTTTTGGGGTTTTTGGGGCGGCTGTGGAGACTGCGATCGGTGGCCGTCATTTCCGCTTCCAGCTCCTAGAAACAGCTCCCAGCTACTAGCCCCAGCTCCTAGCTTCTTCCGCCCGGGTTAAGCATTTCGATGTGAGCGAATTCCGGTCTTCGCAATTGTTGTTCGGCTGATCCATGCATAGTTAAAAGCTAGAAGCTAGAAGCTGCTCTTCAACGTGCAGTGGGGGAGGGTTGAACGGTTTGCGCCAGCACAGGAGCGCTGAAATCAGGCCGGGCATTGGGATACACCACCTGTCCCGGTTGCGGTGCCGCGAGTCCCAACTGGCGCGCTGCCTGATCGATGCGGCTGGGCTGCGTAAGTTCAGCCTCGCTCAGGCGGAGCTGGCGATTCTGCTCGCGCAACTGCTCCACCGTCTGCTTTTCGCTTTCCACGCGGTAGCCGCTTTCGATGGCGTAGAAGTGCTGCAGGCCGTAAACCATGATGAGCGAGAAGAGCACGGCGACAGCGGCTGAAAAGACGCGCATCTCGCGCGCCAGAACTGGGTCAGCGGCCTTGACCAGGCGCGAATTGTCAAAATGCTTGGCAAAATAAATCTCCGGCGTGCGCGCGCGGCGGCGGCGTTGCGCCTGCTGCGCCATCAGCTCGGCATTGTGTGCGGCTACCCGCGCGGTCCGTCCCAGCCCGGCTTCAAAATAAGTTGTTGCACATGCCGCCATACGTGCTCTCCTTCGTCGAGCAGGGAATAGTGAGTAGGGAATGGGGAGCAGCACTCCAAAATCTCAGATAACTGCGGCTGATCGCTGCTCCTATTCCCTATTGGCTACTCCCTATTCCCTGATTTATCCTTTCCGCCGCTCTCAGCTTGGCGCTGCGCGAGCGCGGATTGCGATCCATTTCTTCTTCACCAGCTGTGACGGGCTTTCTGGTCAATATCTTCCAGATTCCCCGCTGCGCGCCTTCCCGAAAGAAGTCTTTGCAAATTCGATCTTCGAGACTATGAAAGCAGATGACGACGAGCCGTGCCTGGGACTTAAGCAACTTGGGTGCGGCCTTGAGCAGAGCCCGTATCTCGTCCAACTCCTGGTTGGTGTAGATGCGCAATGCCTGAAACGTTTTTCGCGTCGCCGGAGGCGTCTGCCCGTATTTCATTGGGGGGACGGCTGAGGCTACAAGCCGGGCTAACTGCCCCGTCGAAGTAACCGGCCGTCCCCGCACAATGGCTCTGGCGACTGTCCGCGACCTCCTTTCCTCACCGTATTCGTAAATAAGATTTGCCAGCTCGCGCTCGCTCATCTCATTCACCACTTGTCCGGCGGTGATACCTGTGCGCGTATCAAAACGCATATCCACAGGGCCGTCCGCCTGAAAACTAAACCCTCTGCGCGCCTCATCGATCTGCAGGCTGCTTATGCCGAAATCGGCCAGCAAACCGTCAATCGAGTCCGGCGCGACGTGCGCGGCGATGCGGCTGAAGGCCTCGCCGATCAACGTCACTTGCGGCGCCTTGCTGCCCAGCTCGGCACAAACCCGGTCGAGCCGTTCTTTGGCCAGCTCCAGCGCCTCGGGATCGCGGTCGAATCCAATCAGCCGCCCCGCCGATCCCAATTGCCTGACGATGCCTTCGGCATGTCCCGCCAGGCCCAGCGTGCAGTCGACGTAGGTTCCGCCCGGCTGCACGCGGAGAAAATCCATTGCAACTTCGAAAAGAACCGGCACATGGCGTTCTTGCGGCTGCGTCATGTGCACCCCCTAAGGGGTTCCGCTCGTACCCCGCGTCTTGAGGATCTGCGCGACGCGTGCGCGGCCCTCCGCCGTCAGCGGCTTGGCTGAGAGCTTTTCCTTCAGCAGCTGGAGGTTGGTGACCTCCATGTAATGCATCATTCCCATCACTCTCACTTCGCCCTCGAGCTTTGCCTCTTCGCGCAAAGTTCTGGGCAGTGAAACCCTGGCTTGCTTGTCCATCTCTACTTGCTGGCCATAGTGGCTGGTCCAATAGAGGTAAGCCTGCACCGCATCGTCCATGGTGCTGTCCTCGGCCAGTTTGGCTTCCCGTTTCTCCCATTCCGGCAGCGGCCAAATTTCGGCGCTGGTGCCGTCTACGCTGGTGATGTAGAACTGGTTGTTGTTCGTAGCGTTCACCAGCCTCTCGAAATCAGTGGGAAGCTTCAGCCTTCCGTCAGTGATTTTGGCTTCGTAGCTTCCGCGAAACATGACTGTGCCTCTTACCGGGCTGCCACCGCACCGCAGATAGCGGGCGCAGCCTGTTCCAGGGCCCAAAAGTCCGCTGCCGCGTTAGCCAATCTGGTTCGGAAAAGGCGATGCGGCACGAAATTCGTTGCAGAGCAAATCAATGCGAGTAGACTGGCCTGGACACCGATGGGCCGGACAGTCGAATCTTCCCGATGGAGTCTGGCCAGTTCAATGGATTCTCCAACTGGACCCAAGTAATTCCGATTGACTCCGAAAAACTCCATGGCGTCGATAGTACCTTCCTTCTTGCTCCACGCCAAGTAAAAAATGGGCACAAATTATTGAAAATTAGCGGTTCCCTGCCGATTGCCGACTAATAGAAGCGGAAAAATTTCACACCACAAGATATGGGGTTTACCCCTGTGATTCCCCGGCTGGACAGCGACGGGAAGGATATGATAGGAGAACAAAAAGCGAAAACGGTTGCAGCGCCGCCCGCCTCTGCCACCCTCCTTGCCCGTCCAGCGGCCTGGGCGCGCAGAGCAGCGAGGGGCCAGGGTGGCGTTCGCCTATCAATATGGTTGAGGCAACGGCAGGAGCGTGGTGTCATTGGCCAAGCCCTTCCATAGGGGTGTGCGACGCGATGAGCTACGGCCTGCAGACCCGACACCCCGCAGCAGTAACTCTTGCGGTCGATTCGTGTCTAAACGCACAGGGAGTTGGATCGGCGCGTGAGAACTGTTTCTTTCTTCTCGCTTGCGGGAGTTTTTTCCTTGGGTTTGGCGGCCTTGCCGCCGCGCGTACTTGCGCAAGTCGGCGCCCCGACGAACAGCTCCGTGGGATCAGAATCGCGAAGTTTTTACATCGCGCAGCGCGGTCACACGGTGGGCACGGCAAGTTTTCAGTTCAAGGCCACGAAAGATGGCTACGATTCAACCTCGCTGGTCAAGTTGACCATGCAGGGGCTCGACTACGCGCTCTCCAAGGAGGAGCGGCTTTCCAAAGCCAATCAGCTTTTGCACGCGCAATTGAACGCGGCCGTGAACGGCGAGGCAGTGAATGTGGTAGCTGCGCCCGATTCGGTGCAACTGCTCCTGAACATCTCGGCCATGGGCAAAAGCACCACGACGCGGCTCGATGCGCATCCCGGCGCGGTATTTCTGCCCGATTTCGATCCCGGCGCGCTGGAGACGCTGCTGGCCCTGGCGGTTGCGCAGAATAACCGCGATTTGTGGGCAATTTTGCCCATCAACGCAGGCTCGATCGTGCCGGTACAGTTGGCTACCTATGCCGACCAGGAAGGAACGCTGGACGGAACGCCCATTGCAGTGCATCATCTGGTGGCAACCATCAACGGGGCCAACACGGACCTCTTTTCCGGTCCCAAAAACCAGCTGCTGCAGGCCGAATTGCCGCAAGAAGGTTTCGCGCTTGTCCGCAAGGGATTTGTTTTGAATCCGCCGGCAAAGCCGGTTGCACCGCCGGGCGGGTTTGCAAGCCAATCGGCGCCCACGTTATAAGAGCGACCGCCGGAACAAACAGAAGAGACGCTGCGTGCGTCCAATTATCAGACGAATCCGAATCCGCGAAGGCACTCTTAGGAGAAGGCGGATCGACATACACTGGAAAGGCTCTCGATTGTCCGCACCTTCCCCCATGTGCCGGTTCGCTTTGATCGCGGTGGCGCTTGCAGCCTTCGTAGCGGTTGCTGCGTTCGGCGCCCAGGATTCCCCGGCAAAAACTCACCGGCGATCTATTTCTGCAGGCAGCGTGCACTCCTCTTTGCGCTCCTCGCATCGACCGGCGCCAACCTCGCGAACTCGCCACGCCACATCCACCCACCCTGTCGCGCATAAGCCCACGGCTGACGAGGTGGGCCGCGCCGCGGGACTGGCAATCCGCCGCCGGCTCGCGCAACAGCCATTGCCGTACCGCGCCGCGCCCCGTGTTGTGCGCGCGCGGGCGGTTCGCACCACAAGCTCCCGGCTGCACATGCGGACCCAGGTGCGTTATGACGCCGTCGACACCGCAGACGATGCGGACGCTTCAAGGGGCGCGACCGCAGAGCCGCAGGAATCCGCAGGAGCGGCTTCGCCGAAGTTGCCGGCAGTGCAGCCTGGCAAGGAAGAGGCTGCTGTGACTCCGCCGCCTGAGGCCAGGGCGGAGCCAATCGACGATGAAGCCAGTCCCGGAAGCCTTCGAGCGCGATCCTCGGAGACCCAATCCGCCGGCGCCGCGATCCCTAAGGCCGATTCCGACGAAGCTTCTCTCTACGTTCCGCGGACCGGCTTGCCGCCATCGCTGCGCGGGTCGCTCGAATCGCTGCAGCGGCAAAACACGCGGCTCGATGCCGAGGGGCTGGAACGGATCGAAGATGAGGCCGACCTGTCCGAGCGCATCGCGCACAAGCTGCTGGTTCCGGTTCCTTTGTCGGATGCGCTCACAGTCAATGCGGACCTGCCCGAAAATCATCGCTATTGCCGGCCGTGGACAGCAAAGTTTCTGACCGATTTGGCCAAGGCGTATGAGGCGGAATTCCACAAGCCGCTCGAAGTCAGCTCGGCCGTCCGCACGGTTGAGTACCAGCAACGGCTGATGCGCAGCAACGGCAACGCCGCGCCGGCCGAAGGCGACGTCGTAAGCCCGCACCTTACCGGCGCCGCGGTTGATATCGCCAAGAAAGGCCTGACCCGCACCGAGCTCGACTGGATGCGCCGCCGCCTGGGAGCGCTCGAATCCGAAGGCAAAATCGACGTGGAAGAGGAGTTTCGGCAATCCTGCTTCCATATCACGGTCTACAAGGAATACGCGCCGCCGCAGCCGGCAAAGCCCGGAACCAAGTCGCGCCCTGCGACGACTGACTCCGACGCAGCCACCGCGCAAGGATTGTAGCGCGGGCACGCGGCCGCAGTTCTCCCAACTAATCGCTGTACTTTCTGTTTTCAATCCCCCGGGTTTATAGTGTGCCTAGCTGTACTGCCCCCATTCCTTCAGAAACTGGACAGACGCATGGCGCACGACGTCTTCATCAGCCATTCCGCGAAGGACAAAACCACCGCAGATGCGGTGTGCGCGATGCTTGAGGCCGAGGGCATCCGCTGCTGGATCGCGCCACGGGATGTAACTCCCGGCATGGAGTGGGGAGCGGCCATCATTACCGCCATCAAGCAAGCCCGCGTGATGGTGCTGGTGTTCACGGCCAGCGCCAATGCCTCGCAGCAGATTCGCAAGGAAGTGGAGCGGGCTGTTCATCACGACGTCGCCATTCTGCCGTTCCGCGTGGAAAACATTGTTCCAGACGAGTCGCTGGAGTACTTTATCGGCAACGTACACTGGCTCGACGCGCTGACGCCTCCGCTGGAAGCGCATCTGAAGAGCCTCGCGCGCACCATCAAAACACTCACGGCGGCGCCCGGGCTCGAGAAATCTGAAGCTGCCGACGCCCCGGTTCCTGGGCCTGGAAGCACACCGAAGCCGCCCGGGCCGGTCAGCGGCAGCGCGAGCTCGCCTCAATTCCGCTCTTCCCGTGTTCAGCCCTGGATGTGGTTCGCCGGGGCCGGTGCTTTACTCCTGTTGACGGCGATCCTTCTTGTGGTGCATTTCACTTCCCGTCCTCCCGTGCCCGGACCAACGCCGCCACCGGTCATCTCTTCGCAAACCCCGTCGCCGGCCGTTCCGCAAACCGGGCCCGCGCCGGCTCCGGCCGCACCGAGCGCTGTCACGGAGCCGCCGCATCAGCCACGAACGGGCCGCGCCCCTGCGAATACGCCTGCCAATCCCTCGCCGCCACGATCGAATCCCCAGTCTGACGAACAGCGAGCGGGAGAGCTGATGCAGGCGAAGAACTATACCGCGGCTCTTCCCCTGGCCCAAAGCGCGTGCAGCGGTGGCGACATGGCCGGCTGCAACATGCTGGGTTTGCTTTACAGAAACGGCTGGGGTGTGGCCCAGAACTACGCACAGGCGCGGACCCTCTTTCAAGAGGCATGCGATGGCGGCGAGGTCAGCGGTTGCGGCAACCTTGGGTTCCTTTATGTGAAAGGTTTTGGGGTTCCCCAGAACATACCCAAAGGGACAGCGCTGCTGCAAAGGGCCTGCAACGCCGGGCGCCCGTGGTCCTGCAACCAGTTGAAGCTGCTGCAAAGATAGAACATTCAAAAACAGTCTTCTGCGCCAAAAATTCATTCGATTTCGAGCGCTCCAACAGAGTACAATCGCGGGCAAACGCAAACCAGACCAATGGGAAGGCGAAATCATGAGTGAGATGGGAGTTCAACCCGCGGCCGCGGCCGGTCCGGCCGCCGAGGCACCAGGCCTGACACAGTGGCAGCGCATCGCGTACACATTCACCGCGCCGTCGAAGACCTTTGCAGACATCAAGCGCGGAAACAAAAGCTGGTGGCTGCCGTTCGTACTGTTTATCGTGGTCGGCTCCGCGCTCTGGGGAACTGTGACCGTCAAGGTGGGATGGCCGCAGGTAGTTGAGAATGGCTTGCGCTTTGCTCCCAAGCAGGCGGAGCGGCTGCAGTCGCTTCCGCAAGCGCAGCAGGAAGCGCAGGCCAAGGTTGGCGCCATCATCCAGGAAGTTCTGTGGGCATTGGGCCCCGCCTGGGTTCTGTTGTTCAATGTGATCGCCGCGGGTGTGCTTCTGGCGACAATCAACTTTGGATTTGGAGGGCGCGCAAAGTTCAGCGAGGTGCTTGCGGTGAGCTGGTACGCGGGGCTGCCTGGGCTGATCAAACTCGCGCTGGGGGCAATCTCGCTGTGGGTGGGTGTGGCTGCGGAATCGTTCCTGCCCGGGGATCCGGCGGGCACCAACGCTGCCTATTTTATGAACCCCACCGAAACGGGGATGGTGCTCTGGACCCTGCTGGCCGGCCTGGATTTCACTTTCATTTGGACGCTTGTTCTGTTCGGCGGTGGATTGGCCAGGGTTGCAGGCACCAAGCCATCTTCCGGTTATATTGCTGTGTTCGGCTGGTGGGTGCTCTATTTGCTGGTCCAGATTGGGATGACCGCGGCCTTCAATTGAGGTTGGGTCGCAGGAGTGGAACAGCGGCGGCGGGGCAGGCGGCTCCGCGAGCCGAAGAACGACGGCCGGCTTGTGGTGTCCGCGACAGCCGTGCGCGTTGAGCGCAGGCGCGCTGCTACAATCAGAGCAGCCGCGATCCGGCACATTGCCCCGGTGCGATGCCCGCGCCGGCGTTCGCAAGCCGGGCCATGCACGAGCCGCAAAAGCGATGACCCTGCGCCTTTTTAATACCCTGTCGGGACAACTGGATCCGCTCGTCCCCGCCGATGGTCAGGCGCTGCGCATGTACGCCTGCGGGCCCACGGTCTACGATTACGGCCACATCGGCAACTTTCGCACCTTTCTGCAAATCGACATTCTGCGGCGTTTTCTGCGCCTGACCGGCGTGCCCGTGCGCCACGTGATGAACATTACCGACGTGGAAGACAAAATCATCCGCAACGCCGCCGAAGCCGGCATCTCCATCGGCGAGTACACCAAAAAATATGTCGACGCGTTTTTCGAGGACCTGGAGGCGCTACGCATCGAGCGGCCCGAGCAGATTGCTCGCGCCACCGAGCACATTCCGCAGATGGCGGCGCTGATCGAGAAGCTCGCACACGCAGGTGCGGCGTACAAGACCGAGGAAGGCTCGTGGTATTTCCGGCTGACGGCGTTTCCTGAGTACGGCAAGCTGAGCAAAAAGGACCTGAGCGGCATGGAAGACGGCGCGCGCGTGGACGTGGACGAGTACGAGAAAGACTCGGCACGCGACTTTGCGTTGTGGAAGGCGCCCAAGCCGGGTGAAACCTCGTGGGAAACGGCGATCGGGCCGGGCCGTCCGGGCTGGCACATCGAGTGCTCGACCATGGCCATGGAGTACCTGGGCGAGAGCTTCGATCTGCACTGCGGCGGCGAAGACCTGATGTTCCCGCACCACGAAAACGAGATTGCGCAAAGCGAAACCGCGACCCACAAGCAGTTTGCGCGGCACTGGATGCACGTGCGCTTCCTGCTGGTGGATGGGCGCAAGATGTCGAAGAGCGAGGGCAACTTCTACACGCTGCGCGACCTTCTGCTGAAGGGTTACAAGGCCTCGGCCATCCGGCTGGCGTTGATTTCGGTGCCCTACCGGCATCAGTTCAACTTCACATTCGACGGGCTCGTCGAGGCCGCCAGCGCCATCGACCGGCTGCGCACGTTTCAAGCGCGCCTGCATGCAGGAAATTTCATGGCGGGCGAGAATCCGGTGTTGCAGGAGGCCGCGAAGAAAGCGCGAGCCGAGTATTTTGCGGCGTTAGAGAACGATTTGAATACCGCGGAGGCGCGCGCCCCCATCTTTGAGCTGGTTCGCGCCGCGAATACGGCCATGGATGACGAACAGCTCTTTGCGGCCGACCGCGATGCGATTCTGCCCGTGCTGAAGGATTTCGACGCCGTATTCGACGTGATCGAGGACCGCGACGCCGAGCCTACGCGGCGCGCCATCGAGTGGGCCGAGCAATCGGGCCGGATGAATGAAGTTGCACCCGAGTTGCTGGCCGCACAGTCGCTCACGGATGAGCGGATCGAGGCGCTCGTTGCTGAACGCGAGCAGGCGCGCAAGTGCCGCGACTTTGCGCGCGCCGACCAGATCCGCAACGAACTGGCGGCACAAGGCGTGATCCTGGAAGACTCGAAGGACGGCCTGCGCTGGAAGCGGAAATGACTGGGAGCTATTAGCTGTCAGCTCTTAGCCTTCAGACTCTTCGTGCTTCGGCGTGCCTTTTCGCGCCGCGGGATCGTATGATGGATGCGAGCCTCGAGCAGGCAGGCGATTCCCCAATCTCCAGGAAAATCCCAAATGTAAAGGCACAACCCTATGGATGCGAACGATGTGCAGGATCTGAAGGAGCAAGCGGAACATGGCGCGCACGAAGCATCATTGCGGCCCGTAGCATTCACCATGAGCGTACTGGCTGTGCTGTTGGCGATCACCACGGTGATGGGCGAGCGTAAGCACGCGGACGCGATCATCAAGCAGAACCAGGCTACCGATAAGTGGAATGAATATCAGGCGCAGAAGATCCGCGACTACAACACCCAATTGGCCAGCGATCTGCTGGGCGTGGTTGCGCTCGACAACAAGGATGCAACCGCCAAGGTGCTCAAGGGCTACGCCGATCACGAGAAAAAATGGGCCTCCGATCTGGCGCAGGACCAGTCCGCTGCCGAGGCGTTGCAAGTCGAAGTAAAGAGGGGCGAGGCGCAATCGAACCGGTACGATCTGGCCGAGGTGTTGCTGGAGATCGGGCTGGTGATCACCTCGATTACGCTGCTGACGCGAAGCCCCATCTACTGGTTCCTGGGGATGGCTTCCTCGGTCCTGGGCATCGCGGCGGCGATCTCGAGCCTCTTCATCAAGTAGCGCCGCCCGGCTCGCGAAAACCTGTTGTGAGGCGTGGTGCTGCTGCGGTAGACTGACCGCCAAACGCGAGTCCACAGGCCCGGTTGGAACCACAATTGGCCGAAAGTGATGCCGGGGGGTTGCGGCGCCCGCATACGGCTGGTTGAGTCACACCCGTAATTCTTCGCGATGGAAAGGCTAGTTTCATGCGAATTCCCCTCGCCGCGTTTCTCATTCTCCTTGGTTGCTCGCAGCTGTCCGCCCAGACTCCAGTGTCTGCGCCCGCCGCTCCTCCTGCAAGCGCACCCACTGCCGCTCCGTCCGCAGCGCCGGTGGCAACCACCGCAGCCGCACCTTCGCCTCAGATTGGCGACAGCGCTGTTGGCTTCAGCTACAGCCTGCCCTCGGACTGGGAGTTCGTTGCTCCGCCGCCGGCTCCCAAGGTCGTGGTTCCTTTCCCCACCGCCTTGGGGCCGAAGAAAGGAGATGCCTGCATCAATATCGTTTTCACTGCCAAGCACGGTTCGCCCGGCTCAGTGGTCGTGGTGCTCGACCTGCCCTTCTCCTGCTATGGCCAAACCATGACCGCTGACGATCTGGTAACTTTCGGAGCCGGCGCTGTGGAGGGCATGAAGCAGACATTCGAGCTTAAGACGGATGCCGTTGAAGCCACGTACACGCTGGGCGAGCACAAAATGTGGGCCGAGCGCGTCCATGGGGCTCCGAAAGGCCACCCCGACAACAAATACGTCTTTGAGATCGCTTGTACCATCCTGGAAAAAGGCGCAGCCTGCTGGATGACGATGGCCGCTGACTGGCCTGACCTGAAAGCCTTCGAGCAAGCAAGTGTTTCGCTCGGCGGAAGCCAACCCACCGCGCTCATTCCCCGGTCCACACTTCCGCCCTTCCCGTCATGGGGCGCGGCGCATGGTTCCAGCGGCTCCGGCCAGCCAAGCGCGCCAGTCAAGACTCAATAAGCGGGCGAGGGCGTGGCACTCGGGCTCGAGAGCATGTTATCCTCAAGGGGTAGCAGGGGATTTCATGCATATGCGCGCCGCACATGGATTGCCTCTTGTGCCAGCCGCCAAGCGCTGGTCGCGGTCGCGCGCGCAGCGCATGTGCCCCCGGCGGCACCTGTGCGTGCTGCCCACCCGCACTCGACCTAGCCTCTTCGGCGGCGATTAGCAACCCCTCCGCCGAAGATCCTCGTCTACTTTGGACCCCCTGGGTCTGCAGAGATTTGCGATCCCCATTCGGGGATCCGTGGCCCCGCCCTATCGCCCGCCGATCGCGCGCCGGCCACTAAAACCGAATCTGCCGAGGAGAGAGCCGTATGACCAATCAGGAACTGCACGCACGCTACGGACCAAAACTGGTTTGTCCGCCACCGGGGCCCAAGGCCCGCGCCGCCGTCGCGGCCGACGCCCGCCTCATCTCGCCCAGTTACACGCGCTCCTATCCGCTGGTGGCCAAACGCGGGCATGGCGTTCGGCTTGAAGATGCCGACGGCAACGAATATCTCGACTTCGCTGCCGGCATCGCCGTGGTGTCTACCGGCCATTGCCATCCCGAGGTGGTGGCCGCAATTCAAAAACAGGCTGCGGAGCTGATCCACATCTCGGGCACGGATTTTTACTATGAAGGGCTCACGGAGTTGGCAGTTCGGCTTTCGGGCGTTGCTCCCATGCCCGGCCCACACCGCTTTTTCTACGGAAATTCCGGCGCCGAGGCCATCGAGTGCGCGCTGAAGATTGCGCGCTATCACACCGGCCGGCAGCAGATCATTGCCTTCCTGGGCGCATTCCATGGGCGGACCATGGGCGCGCTGTCGCTCACGGCCTCGAAGCCGCAGCAGAAGCGACGCTTTGCGCCGCTGATGCCCGGCGTAACGCACGTGCCTTATCCCAACGTCTATCGTGGTTGCACCGGGGGGCAGCAGGAAGAAGAGGCCTTCAGTCTCGACTGCGCGCGATCCATCGAGGAAAAACTCTTCAAGACCATCCTGCCGCCTGAAGAAGTTGCCGCAATCTTTGTCGAGCCGATTCAGGGCGAGGGCGGATTTGTTCCCGCGCCAGTTAATTTTCTCCGGGAGTTGCGCGCTATCTGCGACCGGCATGGCATTCTGCTGGTCGTGGACGAAGTGCAATGCGGATGCGGCCGCACCGGCAATTGGTGGGCCATCGAGCACTCGGGCGTGCAGCCGGACATCGTCTGCATCGCCAAGGGGATCGCCAGCGGCATGCCCTTGGGCGTCTGCATGACGCGGGCGGAGATCATGGACTGGAGGCCCGGCTCGCACGCGTCCACCTTCGGCGGCAATCCTGTCGCCATCGCAGCCGCACTGGCCACCATGGACATCATCGACCGGGAAGGAGTTGCGAACGCGGCCCGCGTTGGCGAGTTCATGTTAGAACGCCTGCGCGGCTGGAAGCGGAGTCATCCCTCCGTCGGTGACGTGCGCGGGCGCGGCCTCATGATCGGCATTGAGATCGTGAAAAACAAGGCCACGCGTGCGCCGGCTGTGGAGCTGCGCAACCGCATCGAGACGCTGGCCTTCGAGCGGGGGCTGGTGATCCTTGGGTGCGGTGAAACTTCGCTCCGGATTTGTCCTCCGCTCCTCGTCAGCGAGGAAGAGGCCACCGTCGCGCTCGATATTTTGGAAGAGGCGCTCACGCTGGCCGAAAAGGAGTACCTGGGCGCAATGGCTGCAGCCGTGGCCGTGTAATCGCGCGAATCGATTCGCTCGTCTGGGATGGGCCGCGGAGACCAGAGTGTCCCTGCGGCCCTTTTTCTCGCGGAACTCAACACACACAGTTTCGGAATGGAATCGCGCACAACCACAATCCGCGATTGGAATCGCGAGGCAAATGCCGGCGCCGAGGCAGATTTGCATCCTTCGCGTTCCGGGCCGACAATGGATGGCAATGGAATCTCTGGCACTGATGCGGATCGGGTGCGTCGAGCGCGCTCTGGCGGGACTTGACTGGCTGGCCTCGCACCGCGGACGGGCACAGGCGCTGCCGGCGCATTTGCTGGTCGGCGTTGAAGGCGAGAAAGCCGCATACTTTTTCCTGCGCCGCAAAGGCTACACGGTGGTTGCAAGGCGATGGACGGCGGGAAATCTGCCTGGCGACCTGGACGTGATCGCGTGGCAGGGGCCAATGCTGTGTTTTTTCGAAGTGAAGACGCGAACTGCCCGCGATCTGACGCCCGCAGAATCCGCGGTTGATTTTCATAAGCGCAACCTGCTGCGCCGGCTGGCCCGCCAATACCTGCGCCAGTTACCGTCAGAACCTGCCCCGCAGGTGCGCTTTGACGTGATCAGCGTGTATCTGGTGCCGGGGCAAATCCCTGAATTCACGCACTTTGAGAACGCATTTGCGTGGCGGGAGTCGGCGCGCGACGGGCGCTGACCTGCGGCGTCGCAAGCCGGGTTTCGGGTCTCGCCGACGGCATTTTCACCAGTGTTTGACGAAATGTGTATCATTGAACCCTTAGGCCTATAGGTAAAGTGCATGCGCGCCTGCGGGCCGTCCCGAGCTTTTCCCCCTGCCTCGGCCCGGCACCACCCTCCCTCGCGAAGCCGGCATGCGCGAATTATGGGGTACCTTCGCCATGAAAACTCTGCGCACTGCCTCTGCCAGGATTCGTCCCGTCGTCCACAGCCATTTCAAATGGCGCGGATCTCTGATGGCGGTGCTCCCGCTGTTCCCGCTTGTGTGCGCGATGGCGGCCGCGCAAAACACGACCGTCAGCGGCACTGTTTATGATCCCCGCACCACCTCCGCCGCACTGCCCCTGCCCAATGTGCTCGTCTATGCGTCGACGACGCCGGTCAGCGCGCCTCCTGCCGGCGTGCAGTGCCTCACGGTCCAGACGCCCACCGGGGCCAATGTCGTCAGCTACGCCTACACCGCCGTCGACGGCACATTTCAGCTCCAGAATGTTCCTGAAAATGCCGCTTACGTCATCGTCATTCAGGCGGGCAAATGGCAGCGCCAGTTCAACGAGACGGTCGGTGCCGGGCCGTTGACCGGTCTCGTGCTGAACATGCCGGCCAACCACACGCAAGGCAACATCCCCAGGATTGCTATTGCTACCGGCTCGGTGGACGGCGTGGAGTGCGTGCTGCGCGATATGGGCATGTCCGACACCGAATTTACCGATGACAACCAGACCGTGAATCCGGGCGGTTATTTCCATTTCTACAGGGGCAGCTCGTCGCCCGGAGCGGATATCAATGCGTCGACTCCTTCCGAGAACACGCTGATGGCGAGTGCATCCACCTTGAACGGCTACGACATGGTGATGTTTCCATGCCAGGGAAACCCCAGCGATCAGGCGACTGCGACGGGCGCAACCAACATTCTGAACTACGCCAACGCCGGCGGCCGTATTTTTACTACCCATTACAGCTATGCCTGGCTCTATCCGGGTGCGCCCTACGATTCGCAGTTCGCCCCGGTTGCCAACTGGAGCCCGATCGACGCGCAGACCGGGCAATTGAACGAGGTGCAGATCAACTCCGGCGTGGGAACGGTGGCGACAAACTTCAGTGACGGTGCCACGCTGGCGCAATGGCTCGAAAATTCCGACGCCACCGTCGCCGGCACAACGAATCAGATCGACATCAGCACGCTGCGCACCGACGTGACCAGCGTCATTCCGCCCACGCAATCGTGGGTCACCCTCAACAGCGGAGGCTTTGCAGGCAACGGCGGTCAGGTGATGCAGATGACCTTCAACACGCCGGTGGGCTCGCCTGCCGCCAGCCAGTGCGGGCGCGTCATGTACAACGACTATCACGTCTACAACGTGTCCGACGCAAATGCGACCTTTCCCAGCGAGTGCCCCGACCCTGCGACCCACGTGATGAGCGCTCAGGAAGACATGCTTGAATACGCGCTCTTCGACCTGTCAGCGTTCGTGCAGCCCGTTGTAGTGCCCACGCTCAACGCCACCTTCAATCCCAGTCCTCTGGTGGTCAAGTCAGGCGACACGGGCGACCAGGTGACCGTGAGCGTGACCAACACCAGCACGACAACCGAAATCCAGAGCTCCGCAACTCTTACCTTCACGCTTCCGTCGCAGATCACGGTCACGGCCATGAACGATTCCACCGGCGGCTGGATTTGCACGGTGGGCACGCTGACGTGTATCCGCAACACCAGCCTCGCGGCCAACATCACCGATCCCGTCACGCTGACCATGAGCGTGGCGCAATACGCCACGTTGCCCAGCTACGCAGGCACGATAACCGCGACGGTTTCAAGCGTGACCTTCTCGACGAACCCCTCGTTCACCGACAATGTGATCTTCCAGCAGGCGCCGCCGATCAGTTGGGCCACGCCCGCGCCCATCGTCTACGGCACGCAGCTCAGCGCCACGCAACTGGATGCGACTTCCACCGTGGCCGGCGTCTTTGTCTATTCGCCAGTCGCCGGGACAATTCTGAACGTGGGCCAGCAGACGCTGACGGCTACATTCACGCCGACTGACACGGTGGACTACACCACGGCGACCGCGACCGTCGCGCTCAACGTGATTCCCGCCACGCCGGTCATCACGCTCACGACTTCGGCCAATCCCGTCTTCATGACCTACGCGGTCTCGTTCACGGCCAGTCTTCCCTCCTACGCAAGCACGCAGACCGGCACTATGACTTTCTACGAAGGGTCGACTGCATTGGGTACGGCCAGCGTGTCGGGCGGCTCGGCCACCTTCACCACCACAGCGCTCGCTGCCGGAGCGCAGTCCATTACCGCGGTCTACTCCGGCGACGCCAACTATGGATCCGGGACCAGCAATGCCGTGGCCGAAAATGTCCAGGACTTCACGCTCACCTTTGCGGCGGGGTCGGGCGCTGCCAGTGTGCCTGCCGGCGGCCAGACCGTCTACACGGTGGTGGTGTCTCCGGTGGGAGGAGCCACGCTGCCTGCGAGCGTCAGCCTCGAAGCCGTCAACCTGCCACTGGGCATGAAAGTTGCCTTCACGCCCGACACCGTCTCCGCGAATTCGGGAACGACCACCATAAGCGTCGACCTGAACCTCCCGGGCAACGCGGTGAGCGAGCGTCCGCGCGGGCCGTTCGGCGGCCCAGCATGGCCAATCGCGCTCGGCCTTGTTCTGCTGCCTTTTATGCGGCGGCTGCGCAGCGCGCGCGCCCGCATTGCCCTGCTCAGCTTGCTGCTGGTTCTCGGCGCAGCGCTGGCTGCCGGAATCACGGGCTGCGGCGGCATATTGTCGCAGCAATCCTTCACCTTTACCGTTACCGCGAACTCGGGTTCGCTAGCGCACTCGGTGACGGCGCAGCTGACTGTGAAGTAAGTACCGGGTCGATCGCGTGTCTGCCTCGTCCGTACCCTACGGTGCGGCCGGCGCTCCGGGGACTTTCTGCAGCTGATTGATGCGGGCGCGTTCGAGAACCTGCATCAATGACTCCACAGTGAAGGGTTTTGACAGGAAATCCGGCTGGCCGGCTTGTTCGAGAGCGTATTGCAGCACGGCCCAGGGCACGCTCTTCTGGGCGATTGCATTCTGAATCTCCGACATGTTCATGATCATGTCGGGGTCGTGGATGATGGGCTTGAACGTGTCCCCGTCGACCTGAAGAGTGATGTTGGAGGGATTGGTGTCGAGCCACGCGTAGCCGGCGCCCGCAAGCTTGCTGCTCAAATTGTTGATTGCTGAAAGGGCCTGTGCTTGCTGGGCCGCGGTCATGGCCTGAAAGCCTGCCCTCGTGAGCGGTTTGGCGCCCGGCCACTTGCTTGCGACGTCGTCGGCGATAAGCGAAGCAGGCTGATCGCCACCGCCGGGCTGGTAATTGAAAACGGCCGGCGTTTCCACGCCCATCGCATTCAACCGCCCGGCCCCCGCGTATTGCCCGGCGATGGAATCAGCGCCATACCCATAGGTTGAGGGGCTGTTTTTGCTCAGCTTGATGACTTTTCCGCCGCCGATCTTGTACACATCGGCAAAGCTGCCTTCCCCGATATAGCCTCCCAACTGCGTGGGGCCACTTGGCAGTTGCACCCATTTGTTCCCAAGTCCCGAGGGATTGCTGTTGATGGCATCTTGCAGTTGGCTGCCCTGAACCGGATCGCTCGCGCTGATGCCGCCAGTGATCGGTGCGGGCAGAGCAGGCGCGCTGCCTTGCGGCGACGGGACGGTGCCGGTGCTTTGCGGTACCGCGACGGTGCCAGATCCTGGTCCGGGCAGTTGAGGCGGCCCAGATCCTTTGCCGGGCAGTGCAGGCGGATCTTCATATGGGGGCGAACCCCAGGTTGGCTTTGCGGGAGGCGCTGGAAGCTGTGGTGGGCCCTGCTGCGGACCTTGAATCGCCGGCGGGCCGCCGCCACCTTTCGGCGCAGCGGGAGCATTCACGCCGTTCTTGACTGCGGAGGCGACACCTTTCCTGACGGCGGGGACCAGCACATAACTGCAAATGCGCCGGCCACCGACGACGCCCTGTTGGTAAGCCGATACGTTGCTGCCCACAATGGGCGTTGTGAACTCTTGAAGCTGGCTAAAGATGCTCTTAAGAACGACGGACTGGCCCGGTTCCACTCCCCACAATTGCGCCGCCTGCTGAAAGTCGCCCTTAAGAAAGAAGCCCGCGCCCGAGATGATGCCCATGAAGCCCTGGACACAGTTGCCCAAACCGTCAACCATGCCCTGCAGGTACTGGCCCGCACTGTCCACCGGGTTCGCGGGTTGCGGTTGCGTTTTGGGTGGTTCCCTGCCTGGACATACGCATCCCGCCGGCTGCGGTATTCCGTAAGAATTGTCGCAATAGTTGTATCCGCCGGGCCCACCCAGCAGGCACGCGTTGCTCGGAGCGGTAACAGTGACATGGCCCTGCAAAGGAGGCTTTAACGGGCCGCTTGGCGGCGCGCTCTGCGGAGCCGGCCCCTCCAATGTCACACCCTGGGGCGGATTGAAGGCTCCGTTGCCCGTGCAAATCGCGTAGCAGTCGGGATCTGCTTCGTCGGGCGCGCACCGAAAACCCTGCCGGTCAGCCGCCACCATCTGGTCCCTCGCAACTACGAAGCCCTTGATCGGAGGGTTAATGGGCCGGCAGTAGTAGCAGCCGCTGCCCACCTGCTTCCACAACGTGGCCCCTTGCATGCTGCATTGCCCGTTTACTGCCGGTCCCGTCACGCCGACGCAAGTGAGCGGATCCATGCCTACGTAGGGGCTGATGGTGTATTTATCGCAACTCAAAGAGAACTGGTCGGAGTAAACGGGCTCGCCTTGCGACGCGAACACGTCGGGCGCTGGCAGAGCGGGAGACTGCTCCTGTGCCCTCGCCCGGACCGCAAATAAGAATGCGACCAGCAGCGCAGCCGAAGCGCATGACGTTGCAACCGTCCGGGCGAATATGGGCCGGGAAACCTGATCGGGATCAGTCATGAAGGCAGATCCTCCGCGGGAATCGGGGAAGCCGGTTGTTCGGGATTGTATCGCAGACCCACACAGGCGGCGGAGGGGCCGAATCCCTGCGGCAGCCTTCGTTCATCTCCGGGCGCGCCCATTGGGCCGCCTTCGGCCCGAGTTGGGAAATCGATTTTGTATTAGGGTTTGTTTCGACTATGATGGCGTAAGCCCAGCAGAATCCAGAGGCTCCATGGGAGGATTCCGGCTTGGGCTTATCCCCGAAATAGGCGCACCAAGCCATTTGTTCGAGGGTCAAAGGAAATGAGGTATCCTCATAGTATGCCGCTGACGTCCCGGTGCGCCACCTTGGGAACCGGAAACCAACCGAGGCTGAGCGAGCGGGTCTTTGAGCCGGGCCAATTAAGCGCCGCGCCAACATCGTGCGCGGCCAGGGAGGCAGAAATGCTGCGGGAACAGTGGGAAACCTTCAAGCGGACAGTGCGCCGCGAAAAGATGGACAAGATTCCGATGGCGCTCATTATTGATAGCCCCTGGATTCCGGGCTATCTGGGCATTAGCCACATGGACTACTTCCTCGATCCCGAGCTGTGGTTCCAATCGAACCTCAAAATCATGCGCGAGTTCCCTGATATCATCTTCATCCCCTCTTGGTGGATGGAGTACGGGATGGCCGCCGAGCCGTCTGTGCTGGGCGCCAAGATCAAATTCTGGCAGGACAACACGCCCAGCGAATACCACACGCTGTACCGGCTCGAAGACATCGACAACTTTCCCGAGTACGAAGTTGAGGCCGATGCCTTCGCCGGCCTGACGCTGCATCGCATCGGTATGGCGCGGCAGCGCATCCTCGACGCCGGGTACATTCTGCCCATGGTTACATCACGTGGACCGCTGTGCACCGCTGGTTTTGTGCGCGGCACCACGCACTTCATGATCGACCTGGTGGAGAACCCCGAAGGCGCGCACAAGCTCATCGACCTGTGCACGCGCGTGATCATCGACTGGCTCAAGGCGCAGCAGAAGGTGATGGGCGATACCGTGGAGAGCATCTTCATCCTCGATGACATCGTGGGGTTTATCAACGAGGAGCATTACCTTGAGTTTGCGCATCCATATTTGAAGCGGATTTGCGACGCCTTTCCCAAGGATTGGGTGAAGCTATACCACAATGACGCCGAAGTGGACGCCTGCCTCGATCACCTGCCCGACACGGGATTCAACGTGCTGAACTGGGGCAAGCAGAAGCACATCAGCGAAGTGAAGCGGCGCGTGGGCGACCGCATGTGCCTGATGGGCAACGTGAACCCGCTGGAAATTGGCGTGCGCGGCACGCCCGACGAGGTGAAAGACGAGACGCTCGACGTGTTGGAGAGCTCGGGCGGCGAGGGGGTCATCCTGTCGGTGGGCGGAGGCACCAGCCCGGGCATGCCGCGTGAAAATATTCTGGCCATGCTTGAGGCTCTTGAAGAATTCAACGCCAAACGCGCCGCGGGCGCGGTTTCCAGCGCGCACTGAGGAGCGAGGCAATGCCCGATTACGCCCAGATGAACCAGTACCTGTACGAAGGGAACGCCGACCAGGTGGAGCGGCTGACTAAAGAGGCGCTCGCCGAGGGACGGACCGCGCAGGAGGTGCTGAACGACGGACTCATTGCAGGCATGAGCGTAGTGGGTGAGGACTTCAAGCACAACGTGCTCTACGTTCCAGAAGTACTGATTGCAGCGCGGGCCATGAAGGCAGGAATGGCCGTGCTCAAGCCGCTGCTTACTTCAAAGGACAGCGGCACCCGGCCCAAGGGCGTGCTGTTGATGGGCACAGTCCGTGGCGACCTGCATGACATTGGCAAGAATCTCGTGGGCATGATGGCCGAGGGCGCAGGATTCGAGGTGCACGACATCGGCGTTGATCAGAGCGTCGAAAAGTTCATGGCGGCCGCCGAAAAGTGCAAACCCAACATTATCGGCATGAGCGCCCTGCTGACCACGACCATGATGTACATGAAGACGGTCATCGACGGCTTCAACGCGGCGGGGCTGACGCACATCAAGATGGCGGTGGGCGGCGCGCCCATCAGCCAGATGTTTGCCGACGAGATCGGCGCCGACGGCTATGGAGCCAATGCCTCCGCCGCTGTGGATCTGTTTCTTCGGCTCGTGGAACAGGCGTAGACAGCGATGGCGATCTACAAGGTTTTGTACTGGCAGGAAATTCCGACCCAGGTGAAAGCCGAGGACGGCGTGGACGAGGTGAACCTGGCGCTCGAAGACCGCTTCATGAAGTTGGTGGATGCCGTTGCGTCGAGGCGCGGCTTGCGCTCGGCCGACGACTACCTTGCGCAGTGGAAGTGGAGCGAGGAAGAAGAGCGCGATGGCTCCGCGCAGGAAGTGGCGGAGGCGGTAAAGGCGGAGCTGGAAGCGAAGGACTGGCAGGGAAATCATTGAATGGCCGCGATCCTCACCATCAACGGGCAATCGGTGGAAGCTCGACACGGGTTGTCGCTCTTCGACCAGGCCGAAGCGCTGGGCATTGACGTTCCCACCTCGTGCCGCAAGCAGGGCAAGTGCCGCGAATGCATGGTTGAGATCGTGGAGGGAGTGGAGAACCTTTCGGCGCCGACGGAACCGGAGCGGCATCTGAAAGGAAAATTCCGTCTCTCGTGCCAGACCTATGTAACCGCTGCGGCCGGCCACATTCGCTGCCACACGATGCGACGCGGGAACATGCGCATCGAAAGCAGCGCGCTGGGATTGCCTGCGGTGAAGGGATTCTCCCTCGATCCCGCCGTGACGCGGGAAGGCGATCGCATTCTCATCGACGGCGTAGAGGTGGAGCGTTCGACGGGGCCGATCCACGGCATTGCCCTCGACCTGGGAACCACAACCGTGGTCGCCCGGCTGATCGATCTCGAAAGCGGCGCGCTGATTGCGGACACTTCGTTCGAGAATCCGCAGCGCTTTGGGGGGGCCGACGTCATGTCGCGCATCGCCTATGATGGCGATCATCCGGGCAGGCTGTTGCTGCGCACGCTGGCCGGCTACCTCAGCCACGCCTTCGAGAAGTTTCCCGTCGATCCCAGAACTATTTATGAAATGGTCGTGGTGGGCAACTCGACCATGCGCGATCTGTTCTTCCGACAGAGTGTGCATTCCATCGGGCAGAATCCCTACCGGTCGATCACCGAAATCGAGGTGGGCGAGGGCAAGCGCACGACCACCAGCCTTGTGCAGACGGGCGCGCGCAGCCTGTTGCCGATACATCCCAGGGCCCGCGTGTATGGCGCTCCCATCATCAGCGGGCACGTGGGCGCCGATGCCGCGGCCGCCATGCTGGCCGTGGACCTAGCGCACGAAGATCGACTGATCGCGGTGATGGACATCGGCACAAATACCGAACTGATTGTCGGGAACAAGGATCGCATTCTGGCGGCATCGTGCCCCGCGGGCCCGGCATTCGAGGGCGGCGCCATTTCCTGTGGGATGCCTGCGCTTGAGGGAGCCATCGAGGATGTGGCGATCGCCGACGACGGCAGCTTTCGCCTGGGCGTGATCGGCGACGGCGCGCCGGAGGGCATCTGCGGCTCCGGACTCGTCGACTTGTTGGGTGAATTACTCCGCACCGGACGCATGAACGAGATGGGAAGATTTGAAGACGACATCCGGCGGATCTCGCTCTACCACGAGGGAGACAAGGAAGTTTTTCTGGTTGAAAGCGACGTGAACGAGCTGGCGCAGGCCAAGGGAGCCAACGTCGCGGGATTGCACGTTGTGTTCAGTGCTTATGGCATCGAGTTCAACGAGATCGATAGGTTTTATCTTGCCGGAGGATTCGGGCGGCATCTCAAGGTAGAGGCATCGAAGCGCATCGGGCTGGTGCCCGATCTCGACTCCACGAAAATGGTGCAGGCGGGGAACATCGCCATTGAAGGCGCGACTATTGCGCTGCTTTCGAAATCGAAGCGTCGGGAGCTGGAGGCGCTGGTGAAGAGGGTGCGGCATTGCCGCCTCGAAACCCACCCGCACTTCTTCGATTTCTTTGTCGAAGGCTGCCAGTTCAAGCCGGTGGAGGCGATTCCGTGCGCGAGGTAGCCGAACAGATCGAAATGGCCGGAGTGCTTCCGGGCGTAAACGTGCTGCCGGAAGAGTATGCGCGCCTGCTTGGTTATCCGCGCGGTTGGATGTTCGAAGGCAGGCCGAAGGAACTCGCCGATTGGGCGCAGGAGTGGTACGCGGCCAATGGCCGACCGTGGTTCTACGCGCGCCAGGCTGAACAATTCGAGATCACGAGCGACGGGATTCGTATTGAAGGTGTGCCCTTCTCGTGCGCACGGCTCAAGCACACGCTCGAACTGGCTGAAGCACACAGCGTGATTCTCGTCGGCGTGGGGGCGGGAGCCGAACTCGAGGAGGAGGCGCAGCGGCGCTGGAGCGACGAGAAGCCCGACGAGTATTTCTTCCTTGAGGTTTTCGGATCAACGGTGGTGGAGCAGTTGACGGCCGAAACCGGCGCACGCCTTTGCGATTGGGCGGAGCAGCGCGGCATGGCGGTGCTGCCGCATTACAGCCCAGGTTATCCGGAGTGGGACGTTTCTGAGCAGTCGCGCCTGCTCAGGGTGATCCAAAAGACACAGCGGGAAACGTTCCCGTCGAAGGTAGAAGTGTTCGAAACCGGGATGCTGCGGCCCAAGAAGACGTTGCTGGCCGTCTTTGGACTGACACAGCACACGGAGCATTTACGAAGTCTGGCCGGGTTGATCCCCTGCGAGAACTGTTCGTGGGGGCCGTGCCAATACCGGCGGACTCCGTACCGCTGTGCTGCACGCGCTGCAGGCGAGCCATTACCCGTGTCAGCGGCCGCGCTCGACCGCGACGCGGAGTACAGCGTGAACCAGCGAGCGCTGGAGCGGTGGGCGACGGAACGCCTTTCGCTTTCCGAGCGCCCGGACGGCTCGCTCGACGCGGTGTTCCGTTATGACGGAACGACGTGCACCAATATGGGACGGCCGCTGGTGTTCGATTATCACGTGCTCCTGGGGCCGCGCACGCAAGGCTATCCCATTCGCGAGCAACGCTGCACGCCGGCTGCAAACGACACTGGGCACACCGCGATGTGCGAGTATCAGCGTCAGCCTGAGATCCTGATGGCGTCCATTGAAAGCGAGAAGCCGCTGCAGGGCGAATGCCTGGACGCAATCTTGTCGTGGCAGCGTGCGCCGAATGGAGCGGGATGTTTCTGTGAGGCGCCCAGCCGCATGCACAAGTGGGGACTGGTGCTGGAGACGATTCACTACGCTTTGGCGCAAAGGGAGGTTGGTCAGGAGAAAGAAACATGACGAAGAAGCTTTTGCAGGAAGCGAGTCTGGAGCGGCCCTTGCTCGGTGACGGAGCTATGGGCACGCAGCTGATGTTTGCGGGCCTGGAGCAGGGAAACTGCGGCGAGAAATGGAACCTGGATCATCCGGAACGCGTGCTGGCCATCCAGCGGCGCTATGTTGAAGCTGGCTCGGAGTGCCTGATCACGAATACGTTCGGCGGGTCGCGCATCATGCTCAATCGGCACTCCGAAGCAGATCACGTTTTCGAAATCAACAAGGCGGGCGTGAACATTGCGCGGCAGGCTTTTGGCGATCGCGACGGCTACGTGCTCGGCGACATCGGGCCCTTTGGCGGATTGATGGAACCGTTCGGCGATTTCACTGAGGCGCAGGTGCAGAGCGCCTTCGAAGAGCAGGCGGCGGCGCTTGTAGAGGGTGGCGCTGACGCCATCATTGTCGAGACGCAAACATCTCTCGAGGAGCTCTTGCTGGGCATCCACGCGGCGCAGAAAGCAGGCGCAAAGTGCATCATAGGCTCCATGGCGTACGACGCGACCTTGGATGGATCGACTTTCCGCACCATGATGGGCGTCGATCCGGAGCGCGCTGCGGAGTTCATGGAGGAGCATGGGGCGCACATCGTCGCGCTCAACTGCGGCACCGGCATGGAGATGGAGCGAGCACGCGCAGCCGTGGAGCGCTACAAGAGCGTCACCAGCCTGCCGGTGATGGTGCAGCCCAATGCGGGAAAGCCGAGGCTCGTGAATATGAAAGTCGTGTACGACGAGACACCGGAGCAGATGGTAAAGGGCCTGGTGCCGCTGCTTGAAGCAGGCGCAAACGTCGTGGGCGCATGCTGCGGCAGCACGCCCGACCACATAGGGGCTTTCAGAAAGGCCATGGACGAGTATCTCGAGGCCAAAAGGCATTGCGGGAAGCGGAGCGCAACGTGAAAGTCAAACTTTGTGATGTGAACCCGGCGGCGAAGGAAAAACTCCCCGGCCACACCGATGACAAGTCGGGCATCGGCGTTCACTACGTGGACGCCTACATCAAGCCCATGAACGTGAAGCTCGAGGACGGCACGCCCGTGCGGTGCAAGCGGCGCGGACTCAAGATCACGCTCACCGCGGGTGCGAAAAAAGGCGAAGGCCTGATGCGGCGGCTTGCCGTGAGCCCTGACCCGGTAGTGATGCTCGACGCCGCGCTGCAGGAAGCGGCAAAAGCTGCGGGCGTCGAGCTCACGGTGGAGGACCGAGCGATTTTTCTCGCGCTTTGAATTTGTGTTGCCGTGGCGCGGAAATGGCGCTGAGTCAATGGGGAAACGATGCAGACCTTGCAGGAAAAACTGCGCGACGACACAAGGTTCCTGATTGCGACGGAGCTGGTGTCGGTGCGCGGCTCGATGGCCGAAAGCAGCGCCATCAAGGCACGCGGTTTTGCCAACGAGCTGGTGGCCTGCCCGGAGATCGATTGGATCTCAATCACTGACAACGCCGGAGGTAATCCACAACTGGCGCCTCTTGCCCTGGGCCGGCCAATTCTCTACGCAGGCAAGGAAGTGGTGATTCACCTGACCTGCAAGGATCTGAATCGCAACGCCCTGGAGAGCGAGGCGTGGATGCTCAACAGCGAGGGCTTCCACAACATTCTCGCCATGACCGGCGATTATCCCGTGGCGGGAAACGAGGGCATCGCCAAGCCGGTATTCGACATCGATTCCATCGGCTTGATTTCGCTGCTGCACAAGATGAACCAGGGCCTGGGCACGCGGCAGGCGCGGGGCGACGAGGGGCGCCTCGAAAAAACGCAGTTTTGTATCGGCGCGGTGACTACCAACTTTAAGCTGCGCGAAGGCGAAGTGATGCCGCAGTATTTGAAGCTCAAAAAGAAGGTCCAGTGCGGGGCCGAATTCATCATCAACCAGATCGGCTTCGATTCACGAAAAACCTCCGAGTTGCGTGCCTATATGGATGCACGCGGCATGCGGCGCACTCCCTTGATCGGCAACGTGTACCTGCTCAGCGCGCGCGTCGCGAAGCTTTTTCATGAGGGCAGGATTCCCGGCGTCGTGGTTTCGGACGCGCTCTGGGAAATCTGCCGGACGCAAAGCCAATCGCCCGACGGCGGCAAGGCGTTCTTTCTGGAATTGATGGCGAAGCAGATTGCCATCTATCGCGGCCTTGGATTTCGTGGCGTCTACCTAGGCGGAGTGCACAATTTCCCGACGATTGAAAAAATCCTCGAAATTGAGCGCACGTTTTCGCGCGACGACTGGAAAGAATTTGCGCGCGAAATCCGCTTCTCGCGCCCTGGCGAATTCTTCTTCTACGCGGAAGATCCTGGGACGGGGCTTGCCGATCGGATGCGCGAGAATCCCAGGCCGAAAACACACAGCAAGCACATCACCGCGGTGTACGAGCTCTCCAAGTGGTCGCATCGTAACATGTTTGAGCCCGGAACGGCCTTTGCAAAATGGGGCGCAAGGGTCTGCGCGCGCGCAAAGGATCCCATGCAAGGGCCCGGGCCCTTGCGTGCCTTCGAAATTCTGAACAAGGAAGTGCTGTTCAGCTGCCAGGATTGCGGCGACTGTTCGCTGCCCGACATCGCCTTCCTTTGCCCGGAGTCGCAGTGTGCCAAGAACCAGCGCAACGGGCCGTGCGGCGGCACGCGCGAAGGCCGCTGCGAGGTGGACGGCTTTGGCGATTGCATCTGGCTGCGCGCCTATGAGCGCCTGAAGCACGAGGGCAGGGAATTGACGCTGCTCGATCATGCGCCCGTGGTGCAGAATCAGGGCTTGCGCAGAACCTCGGCGTGGGCCAACAGCTGGCTTGGCCGCGATCAAGCGGCCAAACGCGAGACGGCCGCATCGCCCGAGAAGGTCACCGTGGAAACCGGAGCACTGAAATCATGAGCAAGAAACTGCACGTCATCGGCGAGCTGATGAATAACTCCTACGCGCGCGCACGCAAGGCATTTCATCATCGCAATCCGAAAGGGTATCAAGAGCTGGCGAAGCTGGAATCGGCCCTTGGCGCCGATTACCTGACGCTGAACCTTGACGGCACGCAAAGAATCCAGGTCCGCCGCCAGGAGATGCTCGATTTCCTGCCGGACGTGATCTCGGCCATTCAAGAGGCAACCTCCACGCCGATTGCCTTTGACAATCCCTCAGTGGAATACCACAAGGTAGCGCTCAAGCATTACGATCGTGCGAAAAGCGGTGCACCGATCCTGAATTCCCTAGCCGCCTCGCGCGAGCACCTCGACGAGATGGTGGAACTGGTGAAGCACTATGACACGCTGGCCGTGGTGATGGCCTCGGAGACATTCGTGCCCGGCGGCACGTCGCAGTGTCTCAACCCTGAGGACTCGTATCGCGCCGCCAGGCATTTCGTTGAGCTGCTCGTGACCAAGGCCGGGCGGCGCAACGACCAAATCATCATCGATACCGGGCTGGCGCCGGTGGGAGCCGACACCTATGGACTGGTGAACATCGGCCTGGATGCCATGCGCATGATAAGCGCCGATCCCGATTTGAGGGGCGTGCACCTGCTCGTAGGCCTCTCGAATTTTGCGTGGGGCACGCCCAAAGAGGTTCGCGAGGACCTTGAGAAGGCGTATCTCACTCTGGGGATGGAGGCGGGGCTGGACTTTGCCCTGGCCAATCCGGAAAAGTCGCCTGCGCCACTGCCTCCCGATCATCCCATGGTGGCCAAACTTCGCGACGCGCTCGAGCAGGGCCGGCCAGGCGAAGGCGAGACCCACGAAATCTCGGGCTTCCGCCAGGCCGAGGCCATCATGTCCATCTGCAGAGAGGCCCAGGCCGTTGATTTCTGAGGCGCACAAGGCGGCGCTGGTTCCCGCGGCGGCCGCTGGGCGGCCCGTCTGGCTGCATGTGGGGACTCTGCTGGATGGCGTGAGCACTACGCCGCTGCGCAATGCGCACATCGTTTACGAGCAGGAGCAAATTCTTTATGCGGGCGCGGAGCCTCCGCCGGCTCACTTCGTCGCCGCGGGCCAGTCCGCGCCGAACGCAGATCTACCCGAATTTGCATTGTTGCCCGGATTGATTGATGCGCACACGCACTTCTTTCTCCAGGGCGGCGAACTCGATCTGGACAAGCGCGCCAAGTTTCTCGAGCAGTCGCCGGGGGAGTTGTTGCGGCTGGCGCAGCTGCGCCTGGAAAAACTTGTTCGCATCGGCGTGGCCGGAGTACGCGACGCTGGCGATAAGCACGGAGTCGGCCTGGCGCTCAGCAAGCTCTATGCCGGCAGCGAACGTCCGCTGATGCCCTACGTCGACAGTCCCGGATCGGCGATCCATCATCGCGGCCGCTACGGTGGATTTATGGCAGAGCCCATCGAGCAATTTTCATCGCCGCACGACTGCGTTGAGGCGCATGTGAAGGCCGGCGCCGACCGCATCAAGCTCATTGCCACGGGCATCATCAATTTCAAGAAGGGCGCCGTCACGGCTGCGCCGCAGATGAGCGCGCAAGAGGTTGGTGCGCTGGTTGAGTCCGCGCGCGTCTTCCGCAGGCAGACCCTTGCTCACGCCTCGGGCGATGCGGGCATTGAACATGTTATCGACGGCGGCGTCGATTCGATCGAGCATGGATTTTTTGTTCGCGACGGCCAGCTCGCCAGAATGCGCGACAGGCAAGTGGCGTGGGTGCCTACGTTTGCGCCTGTGCAAATGCAGGTCGATCACGCCGATGCCATGGGGTGGGATGCAAAGGTGATCGCGAATCTTGAGAGAATTCTGGACCACCATGCGACCTCGCTGGTGAAGGCTCACGACATGGGCGTGCAGGTGCTTGCCGGCAGCGACGCCGGCTCCGTCGGCGTGGCCCACGGGCTGGGCCTGCTCGATGAATTGGAACTGATGGAGCGCGCCGGGCTCGGCTCGCTCGCGGTGATCAATTCCGCGACCGGAGCCAGCTCAAACCGGTTGGCATTCAAAGAGAAGTTCGGCCATGTCAAGGCCGGCTTTCGCTCCCGGTTCATCGTTACGCGTCATTCGCCGCTCGAGGGCGTGGCCAATCTGCGCAAACAGAAACTCGTTGTCTTCGATGGGGCGGTGTTCGAGAGCGGGGAATCGGCGGATCTGGACGGATTATGAATCTTCGTGGTTTTCGCAAAGAGCCAGCTCTGAAAATGCGTTAGCTTAAGCTTCCCGCGATCGAAACCTCTTTGCGGCCATCTTTGGGCAGAGGCACAAGGTTGCCTTTCACGGGCTCGCCGTCGACGCTCAAGGCAATGCCGTTGCCGGGGCCCGTCCGCTCGATGGCAATCTTATAGACTACCCCACGGAAAATGCGCGTGGCCGTGAAGCCCTGCCAGCCGCGGGGAATCACCGGAGCAATTTCAAGCCCGTCATAGGTGGCGCGGATTCCAAGAATCCACTGGGAAATGGCGCAATAATTCCATGCCGCCGTGCCCGTAAGCCAGGAATTTTTTGCCTCACCGAAAGTGGGTGCGTCCTTGCCGGCGATCATTTGTGCGTAAACGTAGGGCTCGCAGCGGTGCACGTCGCTGATCTCTTCGCGCGCCGACGGGTTGATGCGAAGGTAATAATCATGCGCCTCATCGCCGTGTCCCAGGCGCGTTTCTGCGATCATCACCCAGGGATTGATGTGACAAAACACGCCGGCGTTCTCCTTATAGCCTGGGGGGTACGATGAAATCTCACCCAGGTGGAGATAGTAGCGGGTATACGCCGGCTGATGCACGACGATGCCATGCCGGGTTGCCAGATGCTTGCGAATTGCCGTCACGGCCTGCGCGGCCTTGCCGTCGTCGAGGCCGATCCCCGCCAGCACGCAAAAGCTATTGGATTCGGTAAAGATCTTGCCTTCGTCACACTCCTTTGAGCCGACCTTGGCGCCGAAACTATCGTAGGCGCGCAGAAACCACTCGCCGTCCCATCCGTGGTTCCTGATAGCTTGGTCCATTCTGTCGGCCGCCGTAACGAGGCATGTTGCGTCTTCTTTGCGGTCGCGACGGCAGGCGATGGCGGCGAGTTCATGGGCGGCATGCACGAACAGGCCGGCGATGAAAACCGACTCCGCCACCTTGCCGTCTTTGTTGACCACGGTCTGGAACGACATGCCAGGTGTTTCGGAGAAGCAGTTCAGGTTAAGGCAATCGTTCCAATCGGCACGGCCGATGAGCGGCAGGCCATGCGGACCAAGGCGCTCCAGTGTGTATCGGATGCTGCGGTGCAGATGGTCGTAGAGGGGAGCCTCGCTGCCTGGCGCGTTGTCGTACGGGACGAGTTCGTCGAGGATGCCCCAATCGCCGGTCTCCTTCAGGTAGGCCGCGACGCCAAGGATCAGCCAATGCGGATCGTCGTTAAATCCACTGCCGATATCGTTGTTCCCGCGCTTGGTGAGCGGCTGGTATTGGTGATAGGCGCCGCCGGTCGGCAACTGCGTTGCAGCCAGGTCGAGGATTCTCTCTCTCGCGCGCGAAGGCATCATGTGCACAAAGCCGAGCAGGTCCTGGTTGGAGTCGCGGAAGCCAAGGCCGCGGCCGATACCCGATTCAAAAAATGACGCCGACCGCGACAGGTTGAATGTGGTCATGCACTGGTACGCATTCCAGATATTTACCATGCGATTGGTGTGGATGTCGGGCGTGTTCACCTGGAAAACTCCCAGCACCCGCTCCCAATATGCGTGCAAGCGTTGGAATGCCGCGTCGGCCTTTTTGGCGCAGAGATACCGGGCGATTGCCGGCTTCACGCTTTCCTTGTTGATGATTTGCGACCCGGCGGGATCGAATTTCCTGTCAGCCGGGTTTTCATGATAGCCGAGCACGAAGATGATCTGTCGCGTTTCGCCGGCGACCAGTTCGAGATTGACCTGGTGAACTCCGATCGGCGACCAGCCATAGGCAATGGAGTTGGTTGATTGTCCGGCGGCCACGGCGGCGGGATGGTCCCAGCCTGAGTAAGGGCCCAGAAACGCATCGCGCTGGGTATCGAACCCAGCCGCAGGTTCAGAGCACGCAAAATAAGCGAAGTGATTGCGGCGCTCGCGGTATTCGGTTTTGTGATAGATAATCCCGTCGACAACCTCGACTTCGCCGATGTTGAGATTGCGCTGGTAATTTGTGGCATCGTCCTGCGCATCCCACAAACAGAATTCGATGCTGGCAAAGACGGAGATGCGCGCGGGCACCGCACGCCGATTGATGACGGTGAACTGCCAGATTTCAAGGTTTTCGTCGAGCGGCACGAAATAGCGCGTCTGGGCTTCGATGTCAGCGTATGTGGATCCGATCGTGGTGTAACCCATGCCGTGCCGGCAGGAATAGTTCTCGGCGGCGTGGCGTGTCGGCTGCCATGAGGGCGACCAGAACCGGCCCGACTCCCGATCGCGCAGGTAGATGTACCGCCCCCCGCAATCCTGGGGAGCATTGTTGTAGCGATAGCGGGTGAGGCGGCGCATTCGCGCATCGCGGAAGAACGAGTATCCGCCCGCGGTGTTGGAGATAATGCCGAAATATTCCTGGCACCCGAGATAGTTGATCCAGGGCAGAGGCGTATCGGGCCGTGTGATCACGTACTCGCGGTTGTCATCGTTAAAATAGCCGAACTTCATGACTCGCGCCTCAGCGAACCCGGCACGGAGCCGCGATTGCGCTCAAGAAAAACCAGCCAAAACGTTTTAGCAGACGCGTTGGCGATACATGAAAATGATGGGCGATTATACTCGAAATGGCAAGCGAGGAACAAGAAAATTTCCAGTTCGTCCCAAACGGAGGCAAATGGCCCGTTGCCGCGGTTCACACGAATGTGAGAAACTGATCCGTCTTTCCACACCATCCGGGCGCTGTCGCGAAGCAGGAGATATGGCACGTTCATTCATTGGATTCTTGCAAAACTCCAATGCTGGCCTGCCTCGGCCGCTGCGCTTATGCGTTGCGGGACTGGCTTTCTGCCCTGCGTTCCTGCTTCATGCGACCGAGAATCCGACCCTGGCCATCAAGGTCGATCAGGTTGGCTACCTGGCCGAAGGTCCCAAGGTCGCCGTGGTGAGCGTCCCAGCTAAAACCTTTGAGATCAGGCGTTCCAGCGATGGGAAAGTGGAGTTTCACGGCTCGCTCGGACCCGCCGCCCTCGACCCGCTCACGGGAGATACGGTGCAAGTGGCGGACTTTTCCCGGCTCAGGTTGCCGGGAAGCTACTACGTCCAGGTTCCCGGAGTCGGCAAAAGCTGGACCTTTCGCGTGAGCAGGAATGTCTACGATCACGCCTATTTCCTGGCCATGCGTGGCTTCTACGGGCAGCGCTGTGGAACGGCGGTCGATCTTGGGCCGGATTTTCCGGGCTACGCACACGCAGCGTGCCATCTGCACGGCGAGTTTCATCCCAGCTCCGGGGCCACGGGGCCGCGAAACAACCTAGGCGGCTGGCACGACGCCGGCGATTACGGCCGCTACATGGTCAACTCCGGCGTCACCACGGGGACACTGCTGTGGGCGTGGGAGATCTTCGGGCGCAAGCTTCGGCCTATTCAGCTCAAAATTCCCGAATCCGGAAATGGTACGCCCGACTTCCTGAACGAGGTGCGCTGGAACCTGAAATGGATGCTCGCCATGCAGGACAGTGACGGCGGCGCCTGGCACAAGCAGACCAGCGAGCATTTTCCCGGCTTTATCGCTCCTGATCAAGACACGTTGCCGAGCGAAGTGATTGGCACCGGTGCGCCGCCTTACAAAAGCACCTGTGCGACGGCCGATCTGGCTGCCGTGGCGGCCATTGCCGCGCGCGTTTACAAGCCTTACGACCCGCAATTCGCCGCGCAGACACTGGACGCGGCGCGGCGCGCCTGGTCCTGGGCTGAACAGCACCCGGACGTAACGTTCCGAAACCCGCCTGGCATTACCACCGGAGAGTACGGAGATTGGAGCTGCAAAGATGAACGGCTCTGGGCGGCGGCAGAACTTTGGCGCACGACCGGCGAGGCAGCATACCACCAGTTTTTCCTCGAAAACTACGCCGCATATCTACCCAGCCTCGATTCGCCGCCGAGCGAGAACTGGAGCTCCTTGGGCCCCATGGCGCTGCGCAGTTACGCACTTTCCCGGCGAAAAGACGTCGACGCCAAGGCACAGGCGGCCATCAGCCAGCGAATACTACAAGCGGCGCGCGCCATTGTGGCGTATACGGCTGCCAGTCCCTACCGAGTCAGCCTGCAGGCCAGGAACTTTGTCTGGGGCTCCAACGGAATTGCAGCCCAGTATGGCATGGATCTGCTGATCGCCAACCAGATCGCGCCAAATCCGGATTTCGTCAATACCGCACGCGATAATCTGCACTATCTGCTGGGGCGGAACACTTTCTCACTCTGCTGGGTGACGCAGCTCGGCGAGCACTCGGTCGAGCATCCGCATCACCGGCCAAGCGGATCAGGCAAGCAGCCCGGCGCATGGCCGGGATTGCTCGCCGGAGGGCCCAATGCCGGGCGGCAGGATGCAGTGCTGCGCGCACTGCCTCGGGACCTGCCGCCGGCGAAGATCTATGCTGACGAAACGGCGTCGTACGCTAGCAACGAAATTGCCATCAACTGGCAGGCGACGCTGGTTTTTCTTCTTGCGGGGCAACTGCGTTAAGCAATGGGTCAGGTCGCAGTGAAGGTGCTGCCGCTCAACAGCAGGTGGCGGGGACACGGACAAGAGATTCGAAAACAGAATTTGGGAGCGTCGATGCAACTTCATGCATTGGATATCGCCATCATCCTTCTGTACCTCCTGGGCACGGTACTGGCCGGCTACTGGGTGTCGCACTACGGCTCGCGCGACATCACTGCCTATTTCCTGGGCGGCAACAAAATGCCGTGGTACGTGCTCGGCCTCTCCAACGCGTCAGGCATGTTCGACATCAGCGGCACCATGCTGCTGGTGTACTGGATGTTCGTCTACGGCCTCAAGAGCGTCTGGATACCCTGGTTGTGGCCGACCTTCAACCAGGTATTTCTCATGGTGTATTTGTCGGCCTGGCTGCGGCGCTCGCGGGTGATGACCGGCGCAGAGTGGATCAAGACGCGCTTCGGCACCGGACGCGGTGCGCAGTTGTCGCACATGATCGTGGTGATTTACGCATTCATCAGCATCATTGGGTTCTTCAGCTACGGGTTCAAGGGCATTGGCAAATTTGCGGCTACCTTTCTGCCCTGGCACCTGACGCCCAACCAATACGCCCTCATTCTTATCGCAATTACGGCGATCTACGTGATCAAAGGCGGCATGATCAGCGTGGTCATCACTGAAGTGATCCAGTTCTGCGTTCTTTCCGTCGCCTCCTTCGCAGTGGGTATCATCGCCATGCGGCGCGTCGCGCCCGCCACGTTGCATCGCGTGGTGCCCAGCGGCTGGGACAACGTGTTTTTCGGATGGCATCTGAACCTCAACTGGTCACCACTGATTCCGGCCACCGGCGCCAGGATCGCCCAGGACGGTTACGGCCTGTTTGGTTTCTTCGTGATGATGTTGTTTTTCAAGGGCGTGCTTATCTCAGCCGCCGGCCCCGCACCGAACTACGACATGCAGCGCGTGCTCTCGTCGAAGAACCCGCGGGAGGCTTCGCTGATGAGCGCCTGGGTCAACGTCGTGCTCACCTTTCCGCGCTACTTTCTCGCCGCCGGCCTCACGGTTCTGGCCGCGGCGTTTTTCAGCGACAGCATTCGCGCCATGGGCGCCAATATCGACTTTGAGCTGGTGCTTCCCTACGCCCTGGCGCGATTCGTGCCCGTAGGATTGCTGGGATTTTTGATCTCCGGATTGCTGGCCGCATTCATGGCCAACTTTGCGGCCACTGTGAATGCCGCGCCGCCCTACTTCGTCAACGACATATACAAGCGCTACATCCGGCCCGACGCTGCACCCAAAACCTATGTCCGCCTGAGTTACCTCAGCTCGTTGACTGTGGTCGTCATCGGCGTCTTGATCGGGTGGAAGGTCACTTCTGTCAACGATGTCGTGCTGTGGATTGTCTCCGGCCTGTGGGGTGGCTACACCGCCTCCAATGTTCTTAAATGGTACTGGTGGCGCTTCAACGGCTATGGCTATTTCTGGGGCATGGTCGCCGGTATCGCTTCATCCCTTGCGCTGCCGCCCCTTGTCGAGAGAGTGCCATGGGTTCAACATTTGCTCGCCACTCACTCGATCAATCTCAACGTTTCCATCGTTTTCCCGCTGGTGCTTGTTCTTTCACTCATCGGGTGCCTTGCCGGCACACTGCTGACCAAGCCGGAGGACGAAGAGGTGCTCAAGGACTTCTACCGGCGTGTACGCCCCTGGGGCCTGTGGGCACCAATTCTCCGCAAGGTCGTGAGCGAAGATCCAGGCTTCGAGCACAACAGAGACTTCTGGCGCGATATGTTCAACATTGTCGTAGGAGTCGTTTGGCAGGTTGCGCTGGTGGTGCTTCCGATGTACGTCGTGATCAGAGAATTCGGGCGTGCTGCCGTGACTGCGGCTATCGTTCTGGCAACTTCGGTAATCCTCAAGTTCTCCTGGTACGACCGCCTGCAGCGTCGCGAGATGGTCCAGTCAGAAAATGCTTTTACTAAAACGGTTTAGTGCAAATCTTGGCGGTCGAAAACGCAGTGCGGCGTGATACAACAAGAGAAATGGCCACCACGGCACGAAGAATGGCCAAAAAGACGAATTCAAGACGCCAGCCGAAGCCGGGTCAACCTGTCAGCCTGCGCATCCTGGGCGACTACCTGGATCTGTCGCCGGCCACTATCTCGCTGGTGCTGAATGATGCTCCCGGAGTGCGCGCCATTCCGCAGGAGACGCGCGACCGCGTAAAGGCAGCGGCTGCTAGGTTCGATTACCGACCCAGCTTTTACGCCCGCTCGTTGCGCAAGCGGCAAACTTACTCCATTGGCGTGCTGGTGCCCGAGTTGAGCGACAGCTATACCGCGCAGGTGCTTACGGGCGTAGAGGAGTCTCTTATCGAGGGTGGATACTTTTACCTGACTGCGAGCCACCGCCGCAAGCCCGACCTGATTGAAGAATACCCGCGCATGTTAATGGAACGCTCGGTGGAAGGGTTGATCCTGATCGACACCGTGTTGCAGCACCGTTTCAAGATTCCGGCGGTTGCCGTGGCTGGCCATCGCCAGATCCCTGGAATTACCAGTGTCGTGCTCGACCAGCGGCGTGCTGCTGAACTCAGCCTGAGGCATCTCCATCAGCTTGGCCACCGTAAGATCGCCTTCATGCGCGGCGGCAGTCACAGTTCCGATGCTGACGATCGCTGGGAATGCCTGAAAGGCGTTGCCCGGGAGTTGGGCATAGCGGTCACGCCCGAACTCACGGTGCAGCTCAAGCTGCTAGTGTCAACGCCGGAGCTGGGATTCGAGCCGGCAAGTGAATTGCTCGACCGCAAGGTGCAATTCACGGCCTTGGTTTGCTTCGACGATATCGCCGCCATCGGCGCCATCCGGGCCATGCGCGACCGGGGTCTGCGCGTGCCCCAGGATATTTCTGTGATCGGCTTCGACGATATCCAGAGCGCAGCCTTCAACAATCCGAGTATCACCACCATCCGCCAGCCGCTCCATGAGATGGGCACTGTTGCGGCCAGTACCCTGCTGCAGCGGGTTCGTGGTGAAAATGGAGTTCCGCGCGTGATTTCTATGCAGCCAGAATTGATCATTCGTGAGTCAACCTGTCCGCTTGCTGATCGGCCTCAGCGCTCCAGGCAAAGCTAGAGTCCGCCGCAGGTACCCCAGTGTTCAGCCAGGGCGCACAAAGTTAACTGTTCCTGGAGAGATCAAATTGGCGAAACCTCCTGCGGCTCCATCTGCGAGCAATGCGAAAAGGCCAGCGCCTAGGCCGGTCGCGCATCGCAAGCCCACAATGAGCGACGTCGCCAGGCTGGCCGGCGTCGGCACCATGACTGTCTCTCGCGTATTGAGCGGGACGGTTCGTGTCTCGCCAGAGACCACGCAACGCGTGCAAACCGCGATTGAACAACTCAAGTATCGGCCCAATGTCCTGGCGCGCGCATTCCGTGGCCAACGAAGCCACTCCATCGGCCTCATCATTCCCTATCTTTACGATCCCTTCTTCGCCAACTGCGCTCATGCGGTAACCACAGTGGCCAAGGAGCGCGGCTATTCGGTGATCATTACGACATCTGACGAGGATCCTAAGACGGAATTCACCGAAGCGGATCAGATGCTGCAGCGGCACGTGGATGGCCTGCTGATGATTCCGTCCAGATTCCGGCAGTCGCTCCTCACGCGCGCTCTCTTTGGCAAGACACCGGTGGTGGCCTTCGACCGGCCCGTTTCCGACCCATCCATCGATACCGTGCTCGTGGAAAACGCAATCGGCATGCGCCATATGACGGAGCATTTGATCGAGCACGGCCATCAGCTCATTACCTATATCGGGCTCAGCCGCATCTTGTTCACCATCAACACGCGTTTTCTCGGCTATCGCCGCGCCATGCGCAATGCGGGCCTCGAAGCGGACCCGGTCTTCGACTGCACATCGGAGGAAGTGGCGCTGCGCGTTCTTAAGGCCAAGCTCGACGGGAACAACCCGCCCACGGCGATCCTCACATCGAATACCCTGGCAACACGCTATGTCTTGAGTGCCATCGCCCGGCTCGGCGTCCGTGTTCCCAATGACCTTGCCCTGGCCGGATTCGATGACTTTGACCTGGCGGAGTTTACTTCGCCGCCGCTCACGGTGGTTCGCCAGGCAGCGCAGGAGATGGGCCGCGTGGCGGCAAGCCTCCTCTTCGACCGCATCACGCGCGGCGAAACGCCGCAGACGGGTCACAGGATTGTCCTGCCGGTCGAGCTGGTGCTGCGGCGCTCTTGCGGCTGCAAGCACCGCTCTCCGATTGTCATCAATTAGCAGCGTTCCACAAGTCGTGCCTAAAGCGGGTCCACAAACATCTGCGGCGCGAAGCAACAAATTTGCTTTTCCTGATGGCATCTGCCCGATGCAATTGTTAGGCGTAAATGGTACCGATATCATACGTCCTTGCAGGCGACTTCAGACCGGGCGGTTCGGACCCCACGCTTTGGAGCCGATGATAGCGGGAACTGCCTTAGTTATGGGAAGATTCTGTGACTTGCAGGTCTTTTCTCCGGTCTTTCGGGTTGTCGTGGTGCTTCTTGTGGTACAGATGATAACATTCTCAAACGTGAGCGGAATGGCGCCATACAGTGCATTGAAAGCGCGATACTGGCGCTCGCTCCGCCTATCCGTCTCCACGCGGTGGGGCCGCCCGGGAGGTCTTTCATGAACACGAATCCGTCTTCCCAAAGTACTCGACCGATTCTGACCCTGGGCTGGCAGGCTCTGCTTGTCCTGGTCTCCGTTCTTCTGCCATCGCCTCTGCGTGCCAAAATCGTGGTCTTCTGGCAGCCGGGATTTCCAACCGTGGCTAGTCAGCCAATGCAGCGCGCCACGCTGGAGCAGGCCCTTGACGGAATGGATCCACAATTTCTTGACCTCAAAGCACTGAATGATTCTGCGGCGCTCTCCGATACGGACCTGCTGGTGCTTCCCTACGGATCGGCGGTCCCAACCGGAGCATGGAAGGCGATCGACAGCTATCTTCACGCAGGCGGCAATCTGCTTGTGCTGGGCGGGCAGCCGCTGCACGTGCCGGTCAGCGAGGCCGGCGCGGAGTTTGTCGCGGCATCGCCGCAGGACACTTTTGCCCGCATGCTCGACTTTTCTCACACCTATGAGGTCCCCGTTCCTGCCGGTGCGCATTTCGCCTGGAAATTGGGATATGACTTTCCGCAGACGCCGCAGGTTCGCGCGCGCCGTTTCTTCGCTGTTGAGGGACGCCTCAATGGCCTCGGCTACATGCTGGATTCCGAAGGCGGCCGGACGGCGGCTCCTGTCATCGTCGCTGATCACGCATTCGGCGCGGAACACGGCAGCCGTGTGGTCGCCCTCGATTTCGATCCCGAACCGGGCTATTGGCAAACCCAGAACGGCACTGCCCTCATCCGGCAATCTGCACTATATGCGAGCCAGGGGGTCACGCGATTTTCGGTTGAATTGCTTTTCAGCACCATCCGGCCCGGCGAGCCGCCGCTCATCACCGTGCACCTGCGCAGCCTGCGCCAGCAGCAACTCGGCCTCGCAGCCAGCGCCGAGGTCAAGCTCACGCTCAGTTCCGATAAGGGGAATGTCGATTCAGCAACACTCGCCGTCGCCGACTGCCGGCTGGCGGATGTGGTTGCGCCCTTCCACAAGGCGCTGGATCCCGGCTTCTACAAAGTCTCCGCGGTCTTGACCCAAGGCGGCCGCCTGCGCGAGTTTTACCAGAACGGCTTCTGGGTGTCTGAAACATCGGCGCTGGCTGTCGGGCCGGTACTTGCCGTGAAGGGAGATTTCCTCACGCGCGACGGCACGCCGTTTTTCCCGGTCGGCACCAACTACTTCACCACTGAGAACAGCGAGGAGGATTTTTCAGGACCCAGGAACGCCTGGATCTGGGACAAGGATTTTGACGAGATGGCCCGCCACGGCGTGAGCTTTGTGCGCACCGGCGTATGGATGCCGTATCTGCGCTTCGTCGATACGAACACGGGCGCGGCCAATGAGCGCTTTCTGCGCAACCTTGAAGCTTTTCTGCGCTGCGCGCAACGACACAACATCGCCGTGAACTTCACCTTCTTCGCCTTTGTGCCCCGCACCGGCATCGCGCGAACAGACCCGGATGCCACTCCGCCCAATCCTTATACCGATGCGGGGCAGGTGCAACTGGAGCAGGCATATGTTCGCTCGGTGGTGGAGCGCTTCAAGGACGTTCCCTGGCTTACATGGGACCTGATCAACGAGCCCAGTTTTTCGAATCCCCGGCACATCTTCAGAGGCAATTACCCGAATGGTGATGCGACCGAAGCCGCCGCGTGGCACGACTGGCTGCGCCGGAAATACGACAACAATCTCGTGGCGCTCGGTACCGCGTGGGGCGTTCCTCCCGGACAACTCGTCAGCTTCGATGAAGTCTCGCTGCCTTCTCCCACCGACCTGCTGCCCTCGCGCAGCGGAAACCTCAACGAGATTCGTGCCCTCGACTATAACCTCTTCGCGCAGGATGAGTTCATTAACTGGGTGCATTCGATGGTCGGCCTCATTCGCGGCCTGGGGAGCAAACAACTGATCGACATCGGGCAGGACGAAGGCGGTGTTCTCGACCGCGTGCTCAATCAGTTTTACGCGGGTGCAGGCGTCTCGTTCACCACCAACCACACCTACTGGCAAGACGATGCGCTGCTTTGGGACTCGGTGGCCGCCAAGCGCGTTGGCGTTCCCAACATCACCGGCGAAACGGGCTACCAGCCGGTGTGGGCTCCCGACGGCAGTTGGCGCTATGACGAATTCACCGGAGTCGACCTCATCGAGCGCAAATGGGCTCTCAGTTTTGCCGCGGGTAGTACGGGCGCCATGCAGTGGGACTGGGGACGCGACCCCGATTTTGGCATGCTGCGCAGCGATGGCTCAGCCAAGATCTGGGAAGATCGCATGAAGAGCCTCGGCGAGTTTGCCCGCAAGGCCGCTCCGCTGGGGACAGGCATTCGGCTTCCGGACGTCGCTATCGTGTTGCCGCAGTCGTTTCAGTTGTCCGTTGGCAATCAGTTCGCCATCGCGGCCCAGCAGAACGCAGTGCGCGCACTCTACGGCTACGCGCGCAGCGACGCATACGCGGTGGGGGAATACCAAACTGAGTTGCTCGGCTCGCCCAAACTCATCCTTCTTCCGTCGCCCATGTTGCTCACCGAGCCCGCGTGGCAGGCCATTGAAGACCGCGTGAAGGCCGGAGCGGTACTGCTCGTCACCGGTCCCTTTGCTGCCGATCCTCACTTCCACAACACGAACCGGCAGGACGCGATCGGGATTCCTTACCACACCGAGGCGCTGACCATCCGCGAGCATCTCATGCAATTTCCCGGCGGCGATGAGCAGCTAAGTTTCCCCGATGGCAAGACGACGTACCTGAGCCGCGCCGTATTGCCGAGCGGCGACGATTGGGTCGAGAAGCCGCTGGGGAAGGGAAGAATCCTCTTTGCCCCGCTCCCGCTGGAACTGAATGACAACCTTCAGGCGCTAGGTGATGTTTACAGCTACGCGTTGAAGGTTGCAGGCGTTACGCCGGCCTATACCACTGCGCTCAGGGATCCAGGCATTCTGATCTCCCCCACACGGTTCCCCGCAGCCACGCTCTACGTCATTACCTCGGAGTCGAATCAGACGCAAGTCAACTTCGTCGATGTTCGCAGTGGAAAGCAATTTGCGGGGGCGCTGGCGAGCGGGCGGGCGGCCATTTTGCTGGTAGCAGCCGACGGCCGCCTGCTCGCCTCGTACAATTGGTCCGGATCGTGAGCGTTCAGAGGGATCTCTCGAAGTTCGCGCGGCGAATCCCCGGAGGCCTTTCGAAAAACATCCTACTGCACAAACGTCACGATGCTCTGCGCAGGCAGCGTGTAGCTGAACTGCTCGCTAGACACGCTGACAGCAGGCTGCGCCACGATACCCGACGTAGCGGACGTCGATTGGTACGGCGTCATCGAGG
>Ga0335078_10000136_pt1 | contig 122781 bp, 104 predicted proteins | sample Lox_Sample_32_FD_206711 | JGI IMG/M metagenome (GOLD analysis project Ga0335078, IMG submission 206711) | Soil microbial communities from Loxahatchee National Wildlife Refuge, Florida, United States - Lox_Sample_3.2 | ecosystem: Environmental > Terrestrial > Soil > Wetlands | place: USA... | reverse complement strand
GGGCGCGCTCACCGGCACGTAGCCAGGAAGCAAGTCAGGCAGCAGGCCCATGTCGGCGGCGCCGCGCGCGTTGGAGTGATCGCCGAGGCATGCGAAGCGGACAGAATCAGGCTTGGGGCCGCGCCTGGCGCCCCAAGCAACAAGTTTCTCAATGGCGTCGCCGCGCATCTCCGAGCCGAAAATCACGAGCAGCGATTCTTCAGCGCGAATGGCCTTGGCGAGTGCGGATTTTCCGGTGTCGAGGACGGCGGGCAGATCATTGTAGTCAGCGGATTTGAGCTTGAGCGTCTCTTTGGCCTGGCGGGCGAGCTTGATGGTTTTGGAGTTGGCGACGTAGAGGCGCGCGCGGTTGAGGCGCACATCAGTGCGCAGCAGCCATGCCAGCAGCGGATGCTCGTCAGTGGGATTGCCGCCGATGAGGAGGATGGCGGACGCGGCGGCGATGTCGCGCAGGCCGGCGGTTTTGGCGGGCTGGGTGGCGAGGGCGCGGGCGAATGCGGCGTAGTCGGTGCTGCGCTCGTGATCGATGTTGTTGGTGTGCAGAACGGTGCGCGCGAATTTCTGCAGCAGGTAGTTTTCTTCGTTGGTGGTGCGGTTGGAGCCGATGACGCCGATGGCCGATCCGCCGCGGGTGTCGCGGACGTTTTTCAGCCGGGCGGCGGCCAGGCGCAGGGCATGCTCCCAGGTGGCCGGCTCGAGCTTGCCGTGGTTGCGGACGAGCGGCTGCGTCAGGCGATCGGGACTCTCGACGAAGTCGAAGCCAAAGCGGCCCTTGGCGCACAGGAAATCGCCGTTGATGCCGCTCTTGTCGCGATTGTCGGCGCGCACAATGGCGGAGCCGTCGTTGTCCTGGCGCACGCCCAGCGTGACTTTGCAGCCGTCGGCGCAATGCGTGCAGATGGTAGAGACGTGGGTCATCTCCCAGGGACGGGTTTTGTAGCGATAGCTGCCGCTGGTGAGGGCGCCGACGGGGCAGATGTCGATGCACATGCCGCACTGCTCGCAGTCGAGCCGGTTGCCCTGGTTGGGAACGATGAGAGAGTCGGCGCCGCGGCCCTCGATGCCCAGCGCCCACACGTCCATGCCCTCGCCGCACATGCGGATGCAGCGATAGCAGAGGATGCAGCGCGGTCGATCGTAGTAAACCGCGGGCGACCACTGCTGCTCGTCGCGGTGGTGCTTGGCCTCGGCATAAAGGCTTTCGCCGGCGCCGTATTTGAAGTTCATGTCCTGCAACTCGCACTCGCCGCCGGCGTCGCAGACGGGGCAGTCGAGGGGATGGTTGCCGAGCAGCAGCTGAATGGTGGCCGTGCGCGCCTGGGCAATTTCGGGCGACTCGGTGATGAAGACCTGGCCTTCGGCAACCGTAGTGGTGCAGGCGGTTTGCAGCTTGGGAACTTTTTCCTGGCGCACCACGCACATGCGGCAAGCGGCCTGCAGCGAGAGGCCGGGATAGTAGCAAAAGGCCGGAATCTCGATGCCGGCCTTGCGGCAGGCGTCAATGAGGAGCGAGCCCGCGGGAGCGGTGAGCTTCTTTCCATCGACAGTGAAGGTTACGTCGGGCATTCGGGTCCTTCAACGCTTTCAGTATCAAAATCCTTCGATTCGCGAGTGCGCGCTGCTCGATTCTAAACTCAGTGGTCTGAAAAGAAGTACGCAATTCCCATGGAGCAAAATACGATCCCGATGAGTAGAAATAAGAGCCGGCCTTTCCATTTTGCGATCGGCTTATCCGAGAGAGAACCCCCCAGTATCCCCTTTGCTGCGTAGAACTGATTTATCGTCAATCCCGCGACCAAAAAGATTCCTCCGACGATAATCGACAAAACCGCTTTGTCAGCGTCCATTTCTCTGTCTTTCCTGGTGTGGCTGCCAAAGATTCCTAAGATCTTCGTCACACCACGGTCAACTGCGGCACGCCCTCCCGCGCGTAGGGGCAGGGGTTGCCATTCAAATGATCTTCAAACTCCTGGCGAAACTTTTTGACGAATGCGATGGTGGGCATGGCCGCCGCGTCGCCGAGCGGGCAGAAGGTGCGGCCCAGCATGTTTTCGGCCAGGTACTGGATGTTGTCGATGTCCGCGGGCGCGCCGAAGCCGGCGTGAAAGCGCGTGAGCGATTTTTTCAGCCAGTCAGTGCCTTCGCGGCAGGGAATGCACCAGCCGCAGCTCTCGTGCGCATAGAAGCTGATGGTGCGCAGAGCGAACTCGACCATGCAGGTGTGATCGTCGATGACCACTACGCCGCCGGAGCCGAGCATGGAGCCGGCTTTGCCCACCTGGTCGAAATCCATGCCGATATCGATCTCTTCGGGCAGCAGAACGGGAGTGGACGAGCCGCCGGGGACAACGGCCTTGAGCTTATGCCCGTTGGGAATGCCTCCCGCGACGTCATAGATCATCTTGTGGAGGTTGTAGCCCATGGGCAGCTCGTAGACGCCGGGGCGCTCGACGTGGCCGCTGATGGAGAACAGGCGTGTGCCGCCGTTGCGCGGCGTGCCCACGGCGGCGTAGGCCGCGGCGCCCATGGCGATGACGTGGGGAACGGTGGCGATGGTTTCGGCGTTGTTGATGACGGTGGGCCCGCCGTAGAGTCCGACCACCGCAGGGAACGGCGGCTTGATGCGCGGGACGCCGCGCTTGCCCTCGAGCGATTCCATGAGCGCCGATTCCTCGCCCACCTCGTAGGCGCCGGCGCCGGTCTGGGTGACAATCTGGAACTCGGTTTCGGTGCCGAAGATTTTACTGCCCAGAAATCCGCGCTCGTAGGCATCGGCGACCGCGCGCTCCATGATCTCGAGCAGATAACGGTACTCGCCGCGAAGGTAGATGAAGCCCATCTTGGCGCCCACGGCAAGGCCGGCGATGATGGTGCCTTCGATTACGGCATGGGGATCGTGAAGAAAGATGAGATGGTCCTTGCACGTTCCCGGCTCGCTTTCGTCGCCGTTGACCAGGATGTACTTGGGCTTGGCCGACTGCCTGGGGACGAAGGACCACTTCATGCCCGCGGAGAAGCCCGCGCCGCCGCGGCCGCGCAGGCCGCTGGCCTTGATCTCCTCGATAATCCAGTCCGGGCTCTGGGCCAGGCATTTCTTCACCGATTCGTAGCCGCCCAGCTCGATGTAGCGATCGATGTCGGTTGCTCCCTGGCCGAAGCGCTGAGAGACGATCTTCACTTCGTCGGGATGAGAGACGAGTTTAGGCATTGGGAGCGTCGCCTTTCGTTTCCGTCTCCCCGGTCTCATTTTCTGCCGGCTGGGCATGACCGCGATAGCTGCTGAGGATGCCGGGCACGTGATCGGGCCGCAGCTCGTCGTGGAAGTCGTAATTGATCTGGACGGCCGGGGCCCAGCAGCAGGCGCCGATGCACTCCACCTCTTCCAGCGAGAAGAGGCCGTCGGGAGTGACGCCCTTGGGGCCGATGCCAAGCTCCTGCTGGAAGCGCCCGGAAACGTCGTAAGCTCCGCGCAACATGCAACTGACGTTGGTGCAGACCTGGATGTTGTATTTGCCGGCCGGTTTGAAACGCAGCATGGAGTAGTAGCTGGCCACGTTGCGCACTTCAAGCTCGGTGATGCCGATGCGCTTTGCGACTTCCTTGATGACAGCATTCGACAGATAGCCGATCTCGTCCTGCGCGTAGAGCAGCATGGGAATCAAGGCGGAGCGCTTGACCGGGTAGATATCGACGAGGGCATCGAAATACGCCACCAACTCGGCAGAGAAGACCGATTTGAATTCCGGGGTGCCTTTCTTAGGGCTCATTGCTGGGTCTCCCGCATCAGTTCACGCGCCCACCACTCGGCCGCCATATCCATTTCCTGTTCGCTGGCGCCCGCGCCGGCCAGGCGGCCGTTCCGGGTCAGCTCCATCACTCCGCTCTTTCCATTTTCGCGCTTCCAGGCCACGGTGGCGCCGGTGCGCTCGAGGGCCAGCCACTTTTCGCCGTAGCGAACCGTGATTGTGGCTTCGCCCAGCTCGACGGTCGCCTGGCGATTGCCGTTGAGCCCGTGGGCTGCGGTGTAGCTGCGGAGCAGGGAGGCAAGGGAAGTCCAAAGCTCTGTAAATAAGCGCGCATCCGGGCCGGCCTTTGCAGCCTGTGGTATGAGTCGAGATTGCAGAAAAACCATCCCTCAGCGGCTAAAGCCGCGTCGATTCCTCGGTCTTCGGCACGGCTGAAGCGGTGCCCTTTCAAAACCAGATCCCGCCCGAAGGTGCTATAGGCCTCGCCCATGGTTGCGGTGCTTCTGGCGGGTTGCTGCGTCAAGCAAACTCCCTCATGATAAGCCCCGAAACGATGTCGACGGCAATCTGTTCCGGGCCGTAGCCGTAGGCGGTCTTCACGGTGCTTTCGCTGGGTGGGGGCACTGCGGGCGCGCCCTCGGGCAGATATTCCTTCCTGGCGATTTCGATGCGATTCGGAGGTCCCAAAATCACGACCGCAATGCGCCCGTACGCTTCCTGCAATTCCACGGTGCAAAGCAACTCCGACCCCAAGGTCAAACAGAGCTTGCCGTGAAAGGAGGGCATAAAGACGCGCTCGATGGTGCCGAGGCGCCGCTTGCGGAGTTCCACATTGGCTTTTTCGATCTCTCTGCCGACGTGTGCCTTGACGCTTTCGAAAAGAGCAACAGGATCGGTTTTCCGGCCACCCTGCGATTCCCTGGCCGGCGATTCTGAATCCTTCAATTTGTCCGCCAACTTGCCGTAGTCCATCACAGGCCTTCCTTACCGGTCGATTTCACCCAAAACAATGTCGATGGAGCCGATGACGGCGACGAGGTCGGCGATCAGGCGGCCCTTGCACATGGTTTCGATGGCTTGCAGCGTGGGGAACGAGGGATAACGCATGTGAACCCGGTAAGGCTTGGCGGTGCCGTCGGAGACCACGTAGTAGCCCATCTGGCCGTGGCCGCACTCGATGCCCTGATAGACCTCACCGGCAGGCACGGCGAAGCCCTCGGTAACGATCTTGAAATGATGGATGAGTGCTTCCATCTGGGTCTTCATCTTTTCGCGGTCCGGGAGCACGACCTTGGGCGCGTCGGCCTTGACGGGGCCGCCGGGCATGCCGTCCAGAGCCTGCTGCACGATCTTGACGCTTTCGCGCATTTCAACAAGCCGCACTTCGTACCGCGCCCAGGTGTCGCCCACGGTGGAAGTGGGCACGTGGAACTGGAACTTCTCGTAGCTGGAGTAAGGCATGTCGCGGCGCAGGTCGATATCGACGCCGGAGGCGCGCAGGGGCGGGCCGGTGACACCAAGCGCAATGGCATCGGCTGCAGACAGATAGCCCACCCCCTTCAAGCGATTCATGAAGATGGGATTGCCGGTGAGCAGGTTGGAGTACTCGTCGATTTTCTCAGGAAAGTAGCTGATGAAGGCGGCGACGCGGTCGAGCCAGTCGATGGGCGGCTCCATGGAAAGGCCGCCGATGCGGAAGTAGCTGGTCATCATGCGCTGGCCGGCTACGGCCTCAAAGAGACGAAGAATTTCTTCGCGTTCGCGGAAGGTATAGAGGAAAACGGTGAGAGCGCCAATGTCCATGGCGTGCGTGCCCAGCCAGATGAGGTGCGAATTCAGGCGGCTGAGCTCGGTGAGCAGCACACGGATCCATTGCGCGCGCGGGGGGATCTCCAGGCCGAGCAGCTTTTCCACGGCCAGGCAGTAGCAGAGGTTGTTCGAGAGCGGATCGAGATAGTTGATGCGGTCAGTGAGCGGTACCACCTGCTGGTAGAACTTGGCCTCGCAGGTTTTCTCGATGCCGGTGTGCAGATAGCCGATATCAGGGCGCACGCTGACGATCACTTCGCCATCGAGTTCGACAATGAGGCGCAGCACGCCGTGCGTGGCCGGGTGCTGGGGGCCCATGTTCAGAACCATGCGGCGCTCGCCGGCGCTTTCGCCGGTGGGGAGATCGAGAACGGGCGCGCCGGGCTTTTCGCTCATCAGCGGTATCCCTCCACGGGGTAATCCTTGCGCAGCGGAAAACCCTTCCAATCGTCGGGCATCAGAATGCGGCGCAGATCGGGATGTCCGCCGAAGCGAATTCCGAAAAGATCGAAGACTTCGCGCTCGAAGAAGTTGGCGCCGGGCCAGACAGGCGTAATGGAATCCACCGTGAGATCGGATTCGTCGAGCAGGACGCGCAGGCGGATGCGCTCTTTGAAGGAGTGCGAGAGGATGTGATAGCTGAGTTGAAAACGGGGCGAGGAGGGGAACCAGTCGACCGCGGTCATGTCCTCAAAGAAATTGTAGCCCGCGGCCTGGACGGTGGAGCAAGCGGCGCGAATCTCTTCAGGAACGATGGTCAGGGTCAACTCGCCGAAGTCGAACTTGGCGTCGATCAGCGCGCTGTCTTTCCAGGCCAGAATCGCCCTGATGGCAGGGTGGTCGGGCATGGCTGTGACCACAGCTTGTTTCCCGAAGATGGACTGGCTCGTCATGCTTCAGCCTTGTCAGAGATCCGCTCTGTCGCGGCTCCAGTTGAGAATGCCTTTGCGGACGATGTAATAGAGACCCACGGCAACAAAGCCGAGGTAGACGAGCATCTCCCAGAATCCAAAGAGGCGGGAACCGGTGAGCGCGTAGAGGCGGCGGTAAATCACCGCCCAGGGCATCATGAAAACCACTTCCACGTCGAAGAGGATGAAAAGCACGGCCACCAGGTAGAAGCGGACGCTGAAGCGGCCGCGGGCGTCGCCGGTGGCCTGGATGCCGCATTCGTAGGCGTCGAGCTTGACCGCCGTATTGCGATGGCGGCCGACAAACCAGGAGGCCGCGACCATGGCGACCCCAAGCAACAAGGCAGCAAGGATCTGCATCAGTAGCGGGAGGTATTGCCAGTCGTAAGGGGTCGTCATTGCCGCTCAGCCGGACGAAATTGGGAAACCTGGAGCCGGTTTGCCGGAGAGAAGCAAACTCCTGCAAAACAGGAACCTAGCTTGAGCTTAGGTTTTCGCCCCTGTCCCGTCAAGGCAAGGCCGGAACACGAATAGTAAACAGCCGGATTCGATAGATATTGCAGAGTTTTTCGTAAATCGGCGGACCCGGCGCGACATTTTTGAGAAATCTGAGTGAGCTGGATCACGGGCATTCCCGATCCGATCCGTCAGGATGCGCTGTGTTCCATTTTGACGCAAGTACCTAGGTACTCTCGCGAAAGGCATGGGAAGCTCCGATGAAACGGGCGAGGATATTCGGCATGGGCGCCTATTCAGCCATGGGCGGTTTTCCGGTGGCGGCATCGATAGCCGAAGCCGACGCGCATCGGCGCCGCGTGCACAGACGGCGCATCCCGCCACAGGCAGGCCGCGCTTTGGAGATCCTGGGCCACGCCATCGAATATCTGACCGACGAGTACGTTCACGCGGGCGGATCGTTTTGCGCGCACAACGCGCAAGTGGAAGCGGTGCAATTGCTGATGCGGGTCAACCGCCAGATCTACTTTGAATGCCCCGAGGCGCCCTCGCTGCCGGCGCGTATCCGCGCACTGCTGCACCTGAAAGCAGCTTCCAGCTCCTAGAAATCAGCTTGCAGCTCCCAGCTTCTAGCCGCTAGCTTTTTCCGTGCGGGAGCGACCATCCAGATTCAAATGGATTTAGTGGGGCAGGTTGGCCGCCCCTCAGGGTGAAAGCCCGCTATTTATGCGCCTTTGGCGGCACAACTAAAGAGCATTCGGAAAAAGTCCGAGTGGGAGAGAAAGTGGCAGGATCGAGCTGATCAGGGGCTGAAGCCCACGTTCCTATTGCAACATATGCGGCCCGGCTCAAATCACCTCATGGACGTGGACCTGTCCGTGGGGCCCCCGAGAAGCCGTGCCCTTTCAAAGCCGAATGGATGCGACGAGTTCCAGGGCCGGCCGCGCAGAGCTAAGAGCAAAAGGCTGAGAGCTAATAGCTGTCTTTACTGTCCCAGAACGAGGACGCCGAATAGGACCAACCAGGCCCCACCCATGGTGTGCCAGAACCAAGCGGTGGCGTCGACGGCGATCTGGCGTGACTGCACGCGGCGCAGCCGGGCCAGAACGCAGAGGCACACCAGCAAAGCCACGACCCCAACGATGAGATGGGCGCCGTGGAGCCCGGTGATGACGTAGAAGAAGTAGCTGGCCGGGGTGGCGAAGCGATCAAAAGCGAAGCCCTGCGCGGTGAGCTGCTTCCAGGCCAGCAACTGGCCGGCGAGAAACAGCATTCCCAGCACCAGGGTGACGCCAACCCACGGCAAACTGCGCCGCAAAGCGGGGCGGCCCAGGCCCAGCCATTCCTCCAAAACGTCGAACTCGCGAAAGATGTGGCGGCGGGCGCATTCCATGGAGAGGCTGCTGAGCAGCAGGACGGCAGTATTGAGGAAGAGGATGGGGGGAAGCAGAACGGGGTGCCAGTCGCCAATCTGCTGCAGGGTAGCCGGGTCCATGTGCATGCTGGCCTGGCGGGCGTAGAAGAGCGCAACCAGAACGACAAAGAACATCATGTCGCCGGCCAGGGCGCAAAACACAAAGGCGCGCATGCGATGGAGCTGCTCGCGGGGGCCGCGGCGCGGGCTTTTCCAGTCATCGTCGCCGCCTCCGCCGCCTCCACCTGTGGGCCTGCGGTCAACGGGCGGCTTTCCGCCGGTTCCTGGCGACTTGCGTTCGATCTCCGCGGGGATGGGGGTAAAGATGGAGGGCATCGCGATCCCTGTGAGGATGAGATTACTCTCACTTTGGTTTGGACGCATCAACAATAGAAAAAGTGGGCTGAGCGGCGCGCAAATTGGATGACTTCGGTCCGGTATGGGGAGCAGCCATCCTCACTGATTTCCGCTGCTTGCGGTCAAATCCGCTCTGTGCCAACCACGGCCGCCGGTCCCGCCCGATGGGACTGGCGCAGTCAATGGCCAGACAGCCGGTAGCGATGGCTCTCGCGTAAGCATCCAGGCAGTAGCTGGCAGCGGCGCCGTCAATAAATATGACCCCCAGCAGGAGAAAATCAATCAGCAGCAACCCCAGAGTGGATGCAGCCAGCAGACGCCACGCACTGAGTCCGCGAAGCCTGCCGCAACGTCAGCGCCGCTGTCTCGCTACCGCTTTCTACCAGCGCCGCGCCCAACCAAAACCCCGAAGCAAAATAAAGCAGCAATCCAACCAGCGAAATCGCAGTTCGTTTCCAACGCAAGAATAAGGAATAACCAAGCCGGTGCTAGCGAATAGCGAGCGCCCGCCGGAACGGCCAGTCACCAGCCGCGCGTCTGCAAGAGCTGCGACTCTTCAATGGCGGCCGCGGCCAGCCCCTTCATGGTGCCCGTCACCTTCTCACTGACCTCGGCAACGATCTTGGGGTCGTTGTAGTGCGTGGTGGCGACGACGATGGCCTTGGCGCGGGAGACGGCCTCTTCGCGCTCCTTGGGGTCGTTTTCGACATCGAGCGGGGTGGCGCGCTCCTTCATGAAGATTCCCGAACCGACGAAAATGGCCTCGGCGCCGAGCTGCATCATGAGCGCGGCATCGGCGGGCGTGGCGATGCCGCCGGCCGAGAAATTGGGCACGGGGAGCTTGCCGCTGTGGGCCACCATCTGAACCAGCTCATAGGGGGCTTGCAGATCCTTGGCGGCGGCGTAGAGCTCCTGCTCGGTGAGGACGGTGAGGATGCGCATTTCCCGGGTGATCTGACGCATGTGCTGCACGGCGTGCACCACGTCGCCGGTGCCGGCCTCGCCCTTGGTGCGAATCATGGCCGCGCCTTCAGTGATGCGCCGCAGCGCCTCGCCCAGGTTGCGCGCGCCGCAGACGAACGGCGTTTTGAAGGCGTGCTTGTCGATGTGGTGGGCCTCGTCGGCGGGAGTGAGCACCTCGCTCTCGTCGATGAAGTCGACGCCGAGTTCCTGCAGGATCTGGGCCTCGGCGGTGTGGCCGATGCGGGCCTTGGCCATGACGGGGACAGAAACAGCCTCGAGGATTTGCTTGATGAGAGCGGGCCGGGCCATGCGGGCCACGCCGCCCTCGGCGCGAATCATGGCGGGAACGCGCTCCAGCGCCATGACCGAAGCCGCCCCCGCCTCCGCGGCGATGCGGGCCTGCTCGACGCTCATCACGTCCATGATGACGCCGCCCTTGAGCATTTCGGCCAGGCCAATCTTCAGGCGCAAGCCCGTGCCCGTCAGACTCTTGTTTCCGTTTGTTTCCGGCATGGCGCAGACCTCGAGAGGATTAGGGCTTCCGGCCCTGTCCGGGCTGGCAGCGGAGCAAAACCCTCCGAGTTTCCAGTTTAGCAGTGATGTTGCCTCAAGCGGGAGTCGGGGTTGTGTGGCGCAGTTTGAACCCACCTCTTCTGAGCTGCCCGTGACTTCGGGGCGAGCGCGACTTCCCGAAAGCTGACTCGCCAGGACCAATTCCGTTGGCCGCAGCGCCGTTGCTTGGACTGTCAATTGACTGGCAACCGAAGAGTTGCTGGCTATTCGCCCGGAGCGCTGACGATAGAAGCGCAGGTTCTGAATCGTCTTGACCTTCCAGCCTGAAGTTAGTGCACCACTATATTGACCACGGCATTATGCACAATACCCTTGGCTCTCCCCGTCACCACCACACTGTAAGTACCGGCTGGCGTACCTCCCGGGTTCGGCGGTGGCTGGCTGCTGGTGGCACTCCCGCCGCAACCGGGGATCAACAGCACCAGCGCAAGTATCGCCAGGCCGGCCGGAAGTCTCCAGTAGCGCTGACGCAAGGGCAAGACGAGCAACACCGCCAACGCGATGGCCGCGCCGCCCGCCGCTTCAATCCCGTGTTTGGAGAGATGGCCCGGCAATCCGGCCGGCCGGTTGCCGCGCGCAGTGGAGGCGCCGGGCACGATCGCGGTTATGGTCAAAGTGGATTGTGCCTGCCCATTCACCGCCGGCGAAGCCGGACTGACGCCGCACGTAAACTGGCTCGACGACGTCGTGCAGGTCAGCGAAACCGTCGCGTTGAACCCATTCACCGATGCCAGCTCGATGACGGCGCTCGACGAGCTGCCTGAAGCGACATTCACCTGCGGCTGCCCCGGCGAGAGCGTAAAATCACCGCCGCCCTGCGACACATTCAGCGTCACCGCCGTGCTCGTCGACGGCAGGTAGTTCGCGTCGCCGGAGTAGACCGCGGTAAGCTGATTCGTCCCGTTGCTCAAGAAATACCCCGTGCCCACCGTAGGCAAAGTCAGCGTCGCTTGCGCGCCCGAAGTGGAGGGGGTCAGTGAGTATTGCCACAGTTCGTCCCCGTTGTCGAACACTTCCAGCAACCCGGTGGGCGCAACCGTCGCTCCCGCCGGCCCAGACACCGTCCCCACAAAACTCGTTGTCTGCGCGCCCGCAATGCTTGCCGGCGTCAGGCTCACCGTCGTCGTCGATGTCAACAGTCCCGCCGGAGGCGCTGTAACAACCAGGGTGAGCCCCGAGTTGTTGGCATACTCCTGCGTGAGCCAGTTCGCGTCGCCGTTGTAGAGCAGGCAGAAAAACCATGTACCCGCAGGCAGATTCGAAAAAGTCAGTTGCGCGAAACTATATTCGGCATATATGCCACCCGGCGACGAAAGCGTTCCGGTCTGGCTGAAGCTGCCTGCCGGCTGGGCGCAGTTGATGTCATCCAAGTAGGTTGAAAACGTCCCCGTCACCGTGCCGGCGGGAGCGATTATCCCCGGCGGTGGCGCCACCCCGAGCGGCAACGGACCGGGTCCTAGCTCCACGCCCAGCACCAGGCTGCTGCCTGCATACACGGGCGAGCCACTGAGTCCAGAAATCCCAAACGAAACGCTTGGATTCACCGCGATCGATGGATATGCCTTGCCGACAAGGATCGTGACCGGTCCCGCCGACGCAGCTTCGAAGCTGCTGTCGCCTGAGTAGCTCGCGCTCACCGAATGATTTCCCGGCAAAAGCGCATTCGGCATCCACGAAGCTACTCCGCCCACGTTCAGCGCCACCGTATTGGTCACCCCATCCAGCGTGAATGTCACATTGCCCGTAGCGGCCCCGTCCGTGCCGTTATTCGGCGCATTCACGCCCACCGGCTGCGCGCTTATATAAAACGGATACCCGTATATGGTGTTCCAACCCGGAAGATTCAGGATGGTCTTTTCCGGCATCACCGTTATCGTCTCGGGCTGCGAAGTGCTGCCCGAGAAAACTCCATCCCCTCCATACTGCGCCGTCAACCGATATGTGCCTCCGGGAAGAAAATTCACTGTCGTTGACCCGCTCCCGCCCGCCAGCGAAATCTCTGTTTGCCCTTTGTTCGACGGCAATGTCGAGTTGCTCAAAACTGCCACGGCTCCTGTCGGAGTCCCCGATCCCGATGCCGCCGCCACGTCCGCTGTCAGCGTCACATTGGCTCCGTGCGTCACCTGCGTGGGCGATACCGCCAACGTGGTTGTGGTCGTCCGGAACGAAATGGCGCTCCAGTTGTTCACCAGCTTCGCAGCATCCACTGAGCCCCACCCGCTGGCCAGATCGAAACCTGGCGTCGCGCTGTAGACCGTCGACTCGCCCCAATACGGTCCCAGGTTATCCGCGCCCAGGTCGCAGTCCGGGGGAAACCCGCAAAGGTCCCAGTTTCCGCCCAGCGTAATGTCGTGAAACGCAGCCGGCTGCTGCTGGGCCAGAGGATAGAGCGTATAGTCCGCCTGTCCCTGCCGCCCGTACTTCTGGTCCACCAGCGCCATGATCCCGGCCATCCCCGGCGCCGACGCCGACGTTCCTCCCACGAGAAACACCGAAAAATTCCCGCTCGCATCCGGCGTGCAATCCCCTTCTTCCGCGCAAATTGCGACCGCCGAGTAGTTGGGTCCATCCGCAGCAAAAAGCGAAACATCGGGCAATTCGCGCACTCCGTCGGCCGGCACGCCCTGGCCTGTCTGCCAACTCGGTTTCGGGTACCCGCCCACACACCCTTGCGTGGAGTTCGACGTGGCGCAACTGCTCGCGCCCCCTCCGCCCGCTCCGTCCTGACCCTCATCAAGTTCGTTTGAAACCGCATTCAGCCCGAACGGATCGTTCCACACCTGTTCCGTCAGCGGGGCCTTCAGCGACCCTTTCGTGGTCGGATCGTTGGTCGCATTCCAGTCCGAGGCCGCACTCGGCGCACCCGACGCATAGTCGGAGTAATAAAAGTCCGTTCCTCCCACTGCCACGTCCCATGGCGTCGATGCCAGTCCGTTCACCTGCTGGATGAAGTAGTAGCTCTGCGCCTGTCCCAGATCGCCTGATGCCACCATCACCGTCTGGCCCTGCGCTGCCGCTTGTTCCCAAAGTTCGTCCCAGACTGGATCTCCATCCTCGGGGCCGCCGTAGCTCACGCTCAGGATGTCCGCCTGGTCGTCGTCTATGGCGCGTACCGCTGCCAGCAGCAGCGGATCCTGAAAATCCGAGCCCGCTGAGATATACAGGTCCACCGTCGACCCCGGGGCCGCCGCACCCGCCATTTCTACATCCAGGTACGCCTCCGTCGCACTGTCGTTTTCTCCGGGATCTTCCCCGTCGATCACCACCTGGACCGGGTTCGAGGTGAGTCCAAACACGCTGCGATACTCCGCCGCCAGATTCAGGTCGATATTCGATTCGTTGACGATGCCGATCGTCACTCCAGTCCCCGTCAGCCCGGAACTCAACAACGGCCCAAGGTCATATTGCGTGGCGAAATCCGCCGGCGCGAGCGCGTAAAACGGCGTGCCCGCCATCGGCACTGTGAACTCCGGCTCGAACCTCCGCTCCACTCCGTCGTACTCACCCTTCCCGCTGACCACGAACTGCGGCGCCGGGCGCGAAAAATCGTCCAGTGGCGCAACCGCCTTGATGATTCCGGCCAAAGCGCTGGGAATCGCCAACGCCGTGGTGTTGGCATGATGTAGCCCGCCGTTGACGCTATACTCGTGAATCTGCGTGTGGAAGGCGGCGTTAAGTTGGCCGACGGTGCCTGAGAATTCAACGAACCGCCGGGCTTTCGACACTCGGCTCACCCGAAGGCCGGAAGCGTCGAGCCACGCGGCCACCGCATTGACATCCGCATCGGCAGGCCCAAAGCGGCTGCCGATCTCCTCCGGAGTCAGCCAATGGTGGTAGCTTGGTGAGCCCGGTGTATGCAGTTCTTTGAGAAGTTGCCGGAAAGCCGCTTCACGTTCCGGCGGGCGATTAAGAATGAGCAGAAGCCGCGCTGCAGGCATGGACTCATTCACAATCCCACGATCGTAGCGCGCCTGCGCGAGTGGGTGCACCGTCCCCTGAAGAGTAATGAGATTGCTTTCATCAACCGGTTGCGTGACCAGTAGCGTGGGCTGGCCTTGCGCAGCAATAGAAGAAAGTGACAGCAGACTCCCAACGAGGAGAAACAACAGACGTTTCTGCACGGCCGGTTCCCGTGGCCCTTCTCGTTGCGCTCTCCAACAACGCTGCGCCATCAGCCGATGATCAACTTGGGGTGCCAAGCAGCATGATAGCACCCCCAGGAATTGCGGCCGCCTGCAAGTTCGCGCCCGCTCCCATTCTCGTAATCATGCCGAGCGAAGCTGCGATCTTTAACTCCTTCCAATCCCTTCATCCATCCTCTGGCCATGTTGCTGCAGGGTAGCCGGCGGATGGCGACAGCACAAGCAGTGCCCGCGGCCGCGGCCGTGCCACGGGGAGGGGCGGCGCCCGGCGCCGGAACGGGACCGCCGCAAAGTGTGCAGGCTCTGGTTCCGGCTCCGCGGGCAGCCGAGACTGCGGAGACGAGCGCCTGGAGCGGGCGGGTGACGCGCTTGCCCGTGGAGCTGGAGGTGGCCGTGCCGGTGCGGGATTTTCGCGTGCGCCATTTGCTGGCGCTGGCGCCGGGATCGGTGATCGCTTCGCAATGGAATCATGGCAGCGACGTTCCGTTGGCGGCGGGCCAGGAGCGACTGGCCTGGAGTGAGTTCGAGGTAATGGACACGCGGCTGGCCGTACGTGTGACGCGGCTGGACGGCGAGCCAGGGAACAGGGAACAGGAAACGACGGCATGATGGGTAGTTGGGGTGGACTGGCGGGGTGGCTGCTAGGGCGAATGCGCGGGGCGAAGCGCGCGCGGCCGCGGCTGGAGTTGGTGGAGAGGATTGCGCTGGCGCCGCGGCAGTCGCTGGCGCTGGTGGAAGCCGAAGGGCGGCGCATTCTGGTGGCCACCTCGGCCGAGGGCGGCCCGGCATTTTATGCGCTGGATGAAGGCAGGCGTTTTGCAGGACGGGGAGCTGCGCGCGCACCGGCGCACAGTAGTTCGAGGGTTTCATGGTAGCCGCGTGGGCGGCACGCATGGCTGTGGCCGCGCAGGGGCCCGTGCCGTTGCTGCCGGATTTGAATAGCAAGCTGCGCGCGTCGGACGCGACGCCCTGGACCATTCTTCTTGTTCTCACGCTGATCACGGTTCTCCCCGCGATCCTGATGGCTATGACGCCGCTGGTGCGGCTGTTGGTGGTCTTTCACTTTCTGCGTCAGGCATTGGGCACGCAGACCGCGCCTTCCAATCCCACGCTGTTGGGGCTGGCGCTGATGATGGCGTGGTTCATCATGACGCCGGTCCTGAACCAAGTGGATCAGCAAGCCGTGGAACCCTACCGCGAAGGCCAGATCACGGGGATGGAGGCCCTAGATCGAGGGGCGCAGCCGGTGAAGCACTTTCTGCTGAAATATGCGCGCGAGAAGGACCTGGCGCTATTTACCGCTGCGGGCCAGATTCCGCGGCCCAACACGCCCGACGACCTGCCCATGCGCGTCGTCATTCCGGCCTACATCCTGTCGGAACTGAAGGCCGGCTTCGCCATCGGCGCGGTGCTGTTCCTCCCCTTTCTGCTCATCGATATGGTGACCGCGTCGATCACCACCTCAATCGGCATGTTCCAGTTGCCGCCGGTGGTGGTGTCGACGCCGTTGAAGATTCTGCTGTTTGTGATGGTGGATGGATGGAACCTGCTGGCCAACTCGCTGCTGCGGAGCTTTTGAGAGGAGAGGCATGACGCCCGATCTGGTGGCGGAACTGATGCGCCAGTTGATGCGCGAGGCCATGATTCTGGCTGGGCCGCTGCTGATTGCGGCTGCGGCGCTGAGCTTTGTGTTGAGCCTGATGCAGACGCTCACCAGCCTGCAGGAGCAGTCGATCACGTCGGTGCCGCGTCTGGCCGCCATCGCGCTCATCCTGCTGGTCGCCATGCCGTGGTTTTTGGAGCGGCTGGCAGCGTACACGCGGCTGCTGCTGGGAGATTTTCACAGGTACCTGGGATGAGCGGAGCCAGCGGAGTTAGCCGCGCTTCGCGCGGGTTAGCGGAGCCAGGAACCGCCAGTATCGCTGACTCCGCTGACGCCGCTGAGACACGATGACGGACTGGCCCACATTCCTGAGCGCGATGACGCTGGCCCTGGTGCGGGTGAGCGGCATGGTGGCCTTCGCGCCGTTTTTCTCTTCGACCTCGCTGCCCGTGCGAACCAAGGCAGTCTTCGCCGGCGTGGTGGCGTTCCTGCTGACACCGCTGGTGGCCGCGCTGCCCCACGCTCAGACTTCGATCACGTTCCCGGCGCTGCTGGGCGAGCTGGCCGTGGGCCTGGTGTATGGACTCTCCCTGGCGCTGCTGAACGAGATGCTGCTGTTCGCCGGGCAGATCGTGGGCCTGCAGTTCAGCTTCTCGCTGGTGAACCTGATGGACCCGGCTTCGGCGATTCAAACGCCGTTGCTCGGCGACGCGTTGCAACTGATGGGCACGCTGGTGGTGATCACAGCGGGGCTGGACCGCATCTTGCTGGCCTCGGTGGTGCGCAGCTTTGGTGTCGTGCCGCTGGGCTCCTATGCCTTGACGCCGCCTACAGCGCTGGCCATCGTGCGCGCCGCGGGAGGGGTGTTTCTGGCCGCGCTGGAGCTGGCCGCGCCTGTGCTGGCGGCCACCATGCTGGTGGAATTTGCCGTGGCCCTGATGGGCAAGCTGAGCCCGCAACTGCCGGTGATGATGCTGACCGTTCCCATGAAGACGCTGACCGGATTCGTGATCCTGACCGGCTCGCTGGCGCTGTGGCCGCGCTTCATCGAAGCGCGCTTCGCAAGCCTGCTCGATATGGCCGAGCGCCTGATCGCGGCGCCGGTCGCGCCGGGATTGGGAGGCTGATCGGTGCCCGGCGAGCGTACCGAACAGGCCACACAGCACCGGCGCGAGAAAGCGCGCCGCGAAGGCGACATACTGCACAGCCGCGAGTTGTCGGCTGCGGCGGGAACCCTGGCCGGGGTGATCGCGCTGGGGCTTTTGGCGGAGCGAACCATGGAGGCATGGGGCGAGGCCTTTGCTGGATTTCTGGCGTTGGGCGCAGGGTGGCGCTGGGAACCGCAAACGCTGGGACCCACCATGGTGGCGGCGCGGCGGCTCATGATTGCCGTGCTCATGCCGCCGGCCGCGGTGATGGCGCTGGTGGCCATTGCGGCGCTGGGCGCGGGCATGGCCCAGACCGGCGGCATGAGCGTGCACGGCAGCGCCCTCGGATTCAAGCTGGAGCGGATCAATCCCGTTGCCAATCTCAAAAATCTGTTTTCGCTGCGCGCGGCCGCGCGGCTGGGCAAGTCGCTCATCCCCGCAGGATTTCTGGCTGTGTTCGCGGCGCAGCGCATCGCCACGCAACTGGAAATTCCGCCGTTTTCGACGGCGCGGCTGGAGCAGTTGGGCCGCGACGTGTACGGCTTGCTGCTGGCGGCGGCGTGGCTGCTCTTTGCCTGGTCGGCCATCGACTACCTGGTGGAGTGGCAGAGCCGCGAGTCGCGGCTGAAGATGAGCCGCCAGGACCTGCGCGATGAGTACAAGGAAACCGAGGGCAGCCCGCAAATTCGCGGCCGCATTCGCGCCCTGCAGCGCCAGATGCGCCGCCGCCGCGTGAAGGCCGATGTGTCGAAGGCGGCCGTTGTGGTTACCAATCCCACGCACTACGCCGTGGCCCTGGGCTTCGACTTCGTCACCATGGAGGCGCCCAAGGTGCTGGCCAAGGGGCGCAACCTGCTGGCCGAAGAAATCAAGGTGGAGGCGCGCTGGGCGGGCGTGCCCATTATCGAAAATCCGCCCCTGGCGCATTCGCTTTATCGCAGCGTTGAGGTGGGGCAGGCGATTCCGGTGGAACTGTACGCCGCCGTAGCCGCGATTTTGGCCTATCTCTACCGGCAACGCGTGGAAGCCGAACTGAGAGAGAGGCAGATGCGCGAGGCCGCCGCGCGTGCGCGCGCCGCGGCTACAGCTTTTGGAGGAGGCTTCAAGTAATGGGTCGGCGTGAAGAGGAACGGCCCTCAGGGGCTAAAGCCCGCTTCTTTGTTGCGGCTGGCTACGGCACGACTCAAGTCACCCCACGGACGTGGACCTGTCCGTGGGGACCCCGAGAAGCCGTGTCTCTTCAAACCAAAACCCGTCGCTCGGCGCCTTCGAGCTTTAGAGGAACTTCGCAATGAGCACGGCCACGTTGCCAGCAGGAACGATGCCGGCGCAGAACCCGATCTGGCACCGGCTGCGCGACTACATGCTGCCGCTGGCCGCAATCAGCGTGATCTTCGTGATGCTGGTGCCAGTGCCGGCCTGGGGTCTGGATTTTCTGCTGGCGCTTTCCATGGCGGCTTCGATCATCGTCTTCCTCTCCGCCGTGCAGATTCGCCGCGCCGTCGAGCTTTCGGTGTTTCCCACGCTGCTGCTCCTGCTCACGCTGTTCCGGCTCTCGCTCAACATCGCCTCCAGCCGGCGCATTCTGCTGCACGGCCAGGAGGGAACGGCGGCGGCGGGCAAGGTGATCGAGGCTTTCGGCCAGTTCGTGGTGGGCGGCAACTACGTGGTCGGCTTCGTGCTGTTCCTGGCTCTGGTGGCCATCCAGTTTCTGGTGGTGTCACATGGCGCGGTGCGCACCGCCGAAGTTACGGCACGTTTCACCCTGGATGCGCTGCCCGGCAAGCAGATGGCCATTGACGCCGACCTGAACGCCGGCTTGATTGACGAAGCCGAAGCGCGACGGCGGCGCCAGGCCATCGCCCGCGAAGCCGAGTTCTACGGCGCAATGGACGGCGCCGCGCGCTTCAACCAGCGCGACGCCCTGGCCACCATCCTCATCACCGCCATCAACATCATCGCCGGCTTGCTCATCGGAACGTTGCAACAGGGCATCGAGTTAAGCGAGGCCGCGCGCACCTACACAGTGCTGACGGTGGGCGACGGCCTGGTCACGATCATCCCCTCGCTGCTGGTTTCAGTGGCCGGCGGCATCACGCTTACGCGCGCCAACTCCGCGGCCATGCTGGGCGGCGAAATCCGGCAGCAACTGCTGGCGCGCCCGGCTACGCTCTACATGGCCAGCGTGGTTTCGGCCTGCATGTGCTTGATCCCGGGTCTGCCCAAGTTCGCGTTTCTGGCCGTGGCGGCGGGCCTGTTCGCAGGCGGGCGGCGCATGGCGAATGCGCCGGCGGTTGCTCCCGAACTGACACCCGGCGAAAAACGCAAGAGCGAAGGCGCGCAGGGAGCGGACATGGCGGCGCTGTTGCGCCTGGAAGACCTCACGCTGGAGATCGGATTCCAACTCATTCCGCTGGTCGACGAAAAGCAGGGCGGACAACTGCTCAACCGCGTGCGCGCCCTGCGCAAGCACCTGTCGGGCGAACTGGGCTTTCTGGTGCCGCCGGTGCACATCTCAGACAACCTGCGCCTGAAGCCGCGCGAGTACGTGGTTTCGCTGCGCGGCATCGAGATCGGGCGCTGGCAGACGGAAGGGCCGCAACTGCTGGCTGTCTCGGGCGAGCCCGGCCGGCGGCCGCTTTCGGGCAAGGAAACGCGCGAACCCGCCTTCGGTGTGCCCGCCATCTGGATCGCGCCCGCGCTGGAGGAGCAGGCCATCGCCGCCGGCTACTCGGTGGTGGATGCAGTTACGGTGATCACCACGCACCTGGGCGAACTGATCCGCCAGCATGCGTGGGAGCTGGTGGGCCGGGCCGAGATCAAGCGCCTGCTCGACGCACTGAACGACTCGCACCCCAAGCTGCTGGAAGAGCTGGTGCCGAAGTTGCTGACCCTGGGCGAGGTGGCGCGGGTGCTGGAGCAACTCTTGCGCGAGCGCGTCTCGATTCGGGATATGGGCGCGATTCTGGAGGCGCTGCTGGAAACCGCACCTGCGAACAAGAGCCTGGTGGCGCTGGTGGAAGCCTCGCGCCAGGCGCTGGGCCGCCGGCTCATCCGCCCGCTGCTTGACGCCGACGGCCAATTGCCGGTACTGCTGCTGGACGCAGCGCTCGAAGAGGAGATTCTCGCCACCCTGGCGCCGGAGACGGGCCAGCGTCTGCTGGCCGCCGCTCCCATGGGAACGCCGTTGCTGCGCCGGCTTGCCGATTCTGTGAGATCCCTTATCGGCTCAACCTCGTCTGCGGCACCGCCCGTGCTTCTTTGCCCTAGTCAGGCGCGCTATCACGTCAAGCGCTGGCTGGAACCGGTGTTGCCTCGGCTGGCGGTAGTTGCCGCCGGCGAGATACCTCCGGAGGTGCGGCTGCGTCCCGTGGGCACGGTGCGCTGACGCGCGGCGGCGAAGCAACACGGCAGGGGGAAAGCGGCGGCCGCGCGAAGCGGCATGCGGCAGGCGTGTTTTGGGGAAAGGAAAAACCATGGGAGTGGATGCGGCGGCCGCACTGAAGGCACCACGACCGGCGCGCCGCGGGGCCGCGGTAAGCGGGTATCCGCCTCCGGCCACAGCAGCGGCGGCGCTGACCAGCGAGCAGGAGCGGGTGCTGCTCGAGCATCTGCCGATTGTGCGCTTTCTGGCGCGGCGCATCCACGAGCGGCTGCCCCAGCACGTGGACATCGAGGACCTGGTGTCGGCGGGGGTGGTGGGGCTGATGGACGCCTTCGCCAAGTTCGATCCCGCCAAAAGAGTGCAGTTCCGCAGCTACGCGCAGTTCCGCATCCGCGGCGCGATTCTCGACAGCCTGCGCACGCTCGACTGGAGTCCGCGCGAGTTGCGGCGCAAGGGCCGCGCCGTGGAGGAAGCCATTCGCGTGCTGACGGCGCGCCTGGGCCGCGCGCCCGGCGAAGCCGAGATCGCGGCCGAGATGGGAATCGATCTCGAGGAGTACCAGCAACTGCTGGGCGACCTGAAGGGTCTGGAGATCGGCACGCTGCACGCGGAACGCAACGAGACCTCTGGCGAGGAGGAACTGGCCTATGTGCCCGGCCGCCCGGACGAAGATCCGCTCTTCCGCTGCCTGCGCGGCGAACTTCAGGAGCGGCTGGCCGACGCCATCGCGCACCTGCCCGACCGCGAACGCCTGGTGATGACGCTCTACTACTACGAAGAGATGACGATGCGCGAGATCGGGCTGGCGCTGGGCGTAGTCGAGTCGCGGGTTTCGCAGGTGCACGCGTCGGCCGTGGTGCATCTGCGCGCCGCGTTGCGCGACCTGGCCGGGCGCGGCATGCCGGAGCCCGGACCGCGGCGGAAATAAGCCCCCCGGGGAGATGAGATTTGTCAGAGAAAACGCTCAAGCAGGACGAAATCGACGCTCTCTTCGAAGCCGCGCGCAGCACGGCGCCGGATGCGGCGCAGGGCGAGGTGCGCGCCAAGGTGGTGCCCTACAACTTCGCTTCGGCGGGGCAGATTTCGAACGAGCAGCTGCGCGCCATCAGCATGCTCAACGACCTGTTCGCGCGCAATTTGACGCACAACCTGGGCGCGTGGCTGCGTACCCGCTTCCAGGTCAACCTGGTTTCAGCTGAGCAGATCCAGTTCAATGAATTCCTGCTGCGGATTCCCGAGATCAGCTACGTGGCGTCAGTGCGGCTGGAGCCGCTGGGCGCGGTGGCCGTGCTGCAACTGGACCTGGGACTGGCTCCGCCCGTTATTGACCTGCTGCTGGGCGGGGATGGCAAGGACGGACCGCTGCGGGAAGTAACCGACATCGAGGAATCAATTCTGGCCAGCGTGGTGGAGATCGTGTGCCGCGAGTTGACCGTGGCGTGGCAACCGGTGGGATTGAGTTTCACCTTCGAGCGCCGCCAGATGCAAACCCAGGTGGGACGCATCATCTCCGTTACCGAAAAAGCGCTATGCCTGAGCTTCGAAATCCGCATGCCGCACAGCTCGGGGCTGTTGAACCTGGCCTTTCCCGCCGTGGTAGCCAACACCATCCTGCGGCGACTGACGACGGATTGGGGACGGCACCGCCGCCATACCGGCGAGACGCGGGCGCACATGGAGGCGCTGGCGCGGCACATTCACTTCGGCTGTTCGCTGCAGTTGCCCAGCGTGCGCGTGGCGGCCAGCCAAATGGAGCGGCTGGAGCCGGGCGACGTGTTGCGCCTGGATGTCGGCGCCAGCACGCTTTCTGAGTGGAGGGTCGGCGGCCAGGCGCTTTCGCTGGCCCGGGCCATGCGTCATGGCGCCCACCGCGCCGCAAAAATGGAGCGGATCCTGGCGGAGACGGAGCCATGAGATCCTACTTCGACTGCTGGGTCAACGTGGCGTCGGCGCTGTTTTCCCAGGCGCTGGCCGGTGAGCCGGAACTGGCGGAGGCATTGCCGGCTCCGTTCGAGGCCAAAGCGTTCGGCTTCGCAGCCACGCTGGCCGGCGATGTGCAGGGCCGGTTCGCGGTTCTGATCGACGGGGCGGTGCTCGAGAGTCCGCTTCTGGGCGAGGGCACCGATCAGAGGGGCGGCTGGAAGGAGCTGCTGCGCGAAGCCGCCGATAGCGCGGCGGGCGAGCTGCTGGCCAAGACCGGCAAGAAATGTCACGTCGTCGCTTTTGAGGAAATTGCCGAACTGGGCCATGCCGCACGCGCCTTCAATCTGCGCTCTGCGGAGCGGGTGTGGAGTGTCCTGGTGGAAGACGAAGTGCGCCTGGTGGAGGCTGAGCGCGGCGCGGAGCTGAATGCGAAGGCCGCTCCGACAGTCGAGGCCGTGCGACAGCCAGACGTGGCGCCGCCCGCTTTGAGCCCGGGCCTGGAGCTGCTGCTCGACGTTGAGCTGGAAGCCACGCTGCGCTTTGGCTCGCGCGAGATGCCGCTGGGCGAAATTCTCGATCTGGGGCCCGGCGACGTGGTGGAACTGGACCGTCACGTGGCCGATCCCGTGGACCTGATTGTGGGGGACAAGATTGTGGCGCGTGGCGAAGTGGTGCTGGTGAATGGCAACTTCGGACTGCGTGTGACCGAGGTGGCCGCGCCACGGAAGAGGCTGGAGAGCATTCGATGCCTCTTCTGAAGCGTTCTGCGCGAGCGGCGACCGGCGGCGCCGCGAGCATGCAAGCAGGGCGAGAAGGGCAGCGCGCCGCAGCGGCACCGGCATGGCCGGGCGATTCCCGGGCAAGCGTTTGGGCCGGGGTGGTTCGCGCCTGTGCCAATCCGCGTTGCAGCTTGGGGTGGTTTCGCCCCTGGCGCAGCCGCGCCGCGCCGGTATTCGAGGGCGGCTGGTGCTGTTCTGAAGCGTGCGCTGCAGCGCAGGTGCAGGCCGCCATCAGCCGCGAAATGGATGCGCCGGCGCGCGCGCGCGACGGTCACCGCCATCGCGTTCCCCTCGGCCTGGCCATGCTGGAGCAGGGATGGATCACGCAAAAGGCGTTGCGCGCGGCGCTGGAGTCGCAACGGGCGGCGGGATGCGGCAAGATCGGGCAATGGCTGGTGCGGCTCGAGGCTGCCAGCGAGGAGCAAGTGACGCGGGCATTGGGCCTACAGTGGGGCTGTCCCGTCCTCGACATCGAGTCCCATCATCCTGAAGGGCTCACCGCGCTCCTGCCCCGGCTGCTGGTCGACGCCTATGGCGCGCTGCCTCTGCGCGTGGCCGCAGGAAAGATCCTCTACCTGGGCTTCGAAGACCGCGTCGATCCCGCGCTGGCGCTGGCGGTGGAGCGGATGACGGGGCTGCGGGTGGAAAGCGGCCTGGTGAAGGAATCGTGTTTCCGCCCGGCGCATGCGCGCATGCTCGAGGCGAACTTTCCTTCGCTGGAGCTTGCCGAAGCGGCATGTGATTCCGCCCTGGCCAGCGTTTTGACGAAGAGCGTGGAGCGAGTACGGCCCGTGGAATCGCGCCTGGTGCGGGTGCATGATTGCCTTTGGTTGCGGATGTGGCTGCGGCCGCAGGGCAGGCCGGTGCCCGAGCTGGGCTTGATTCACGATGTGATGGGCACCATCGGCGCCCACTAAACGCCCGGCAGCGTGGCATTGCGGCGCGCGGGGAATGGATGCAGCGGGCCGGCGGGAAACTCCGCGCCGGCGGCGGCTGCAGGTCCTGCGAATCAACCCTTTTGAGGCACGCCCTCATGCACTCGCCAAAACCGCCGATAGGCTCATCAGGGGGTTGGGCATGGGCGAGATTCGAACCCTGATCGTCGACGATTCCTCGGTGATGCGCAAGATTGTGGAGCGGGCGCTGCGCCAGGCGGGATTGAATCTGCAGGCGGTGCACGAAGCCAGCAGCGGCGCGGAAGGATTGGACGTATTGAAAGCCCAGCCCGTCGATCTGATCCTCTCCGACATCAACATGCCGGTAATGGACGGGTTGGAATTTGTGCGCCAGATTCGAGCGCAGAACCTGGCCCCCGGCGTGCCTGTGGTCATGATCACCACCGAGTCGAGTGAGGAACATGTAAAGCAGGCCATTCAGGCCGGGGCGCGCGGCTACATCCGCAAGCCCTTCACGGCCGAGCAGGTGAAGGAGCGGGTCTTGCCGCTGGTGCAGTCGGCTTGAGCGTCAGGGCGCCGCTGTTGCGGGGAGGAGGGCGTCATGCTGTTGAACGGGGTACCTGCGGCTGCCGTGGCGAACAAGCGCGAGGGCACAGAGGAAAGAAGGCGATCGATGCCAGTATCGTTGCGTGATTCCGTGCAACAGGTTTCCGATCCGCGAAACCTGGATGCAAGCGTGGAAGAAGTCTTCAGGCTGATGCTGGGGATCGAGTGCAAACGCGACGCGGGCCCGGCCCGCGCGGAGCAGGAGTCGGTGACCGCGGTGGTAGGCTTTGGCGGCCTGCTCAGCGGCGCCTGCGTGCTGCGCTCCGGCGCCCGCACCGCGCTGAGCCTGGTGGGGCGCATGGTGGGCATGGAGTTCAGCGCGATTGACGACACCGTGAAGGACGGCCTGGGCGAAATCTGCAACATGCTGGCCGGCGCATGGAAGGGCAAGGTGCCGGAGCTGGCCGCCAACTGTGGCCTGTCGATTCCCGCAGTGATTACGGGGCGCGATTACAACCTGCACGTGCAAGCTCCCGAATTTTACCTGCACCACATATACAGCTTTGGCGAGGAGTACTTCGAAGTCACCATCGTCTGTGACGGGATGCAATAACGCCGGGAATAGGGAGCAGCCAACAGCCAATAGGTGCGAGGGACTGGAGCTGGTTGCATAAATACCCGGGCCCGGTTCAGAAAACATCCCTCAGGGGCTAAAGCCCCGATGATTATGCGTTCCTTCTATGGCACGACTAAAAGTCGCGCCCCTTCAAAACAACATTCACGGCGCGGCTCAAGTCGCCCCACGGACGTGAACCTGCCGGTGGGGCACAAAGAAGCCGTGCCCTTTCAAAGCCGGGTTTATGCAGCTAGTTTCAGCGCCTGATTTGCTCTTTCCTTGAATTTGCTAATTCCTCCAACCCTTCTTCGGTCTGGAATCTGCAGGCAGGCATTCCTGCATGGACAGCGGCTATTACGCGGCAATGACGGGCCTGGTGGCGCGCACGCAGGCTCTGGACACGGCGGCGGCCAATCTGGCCAATGCGCAGACGCCCGGGTATCGCGCCGAGCGCGAGTTTTTCCGCTCCGTGCTGCTGGGGCCTGACGCGTTGGACTCGCAACTGGGCGAGACCGTGAACAATTACGGCCTGCTGGGCGGTGACCGGTTAAGCCTGGCGCAGGGCGCGCTGCAAGCAACGGGCAATCCCCTCGATCTGGCCATTGAAGGCCTGGGATTCTTCATGGTTCAGACACCCAATGGCGTGCGCTACACGCGCGACGGCAGCTTTCACCGCGCGCAAAACGGGCAGCTTGTCACCGGGGCCGGCGAGCCGGTGCTGACCGCGGCCGGCCAGCCGATTCAGTTGCCGCCGGGCGAAGTCTCCGTGGGCAGCGACGGATCGATTTCGGTTGCGGGCGGCGTGGTGGCCACGGTGGGTGTGATGAGCTTCCCCGCCGGCACCGAACTGACCCCTGAGGGCGCCAACCGCTACGTTGCACCGGAGGGCGTGGCGGCGACGCCCGCCAAAGATGCCGCGGTGCACGAGGGTGCCCTGGAGGCCGCCAACCAGGACGTGGTGCAGGGCTCGCTCGATCTGATCATGATGCAGCGCCAGGCGGAGATGATGCAGCGCGCGCTCACCGTGTTTCACACCGAGTTCAACAAGTTTGCGACAGAAGATCTGCCCAAAGTGTGAGAGGCAGGGACTGCAACCAGTTCTAGAGACTGAGGGACTGAGGAACTTAGGAACTGAGGACTAAGCATTCGGGAGCAGGGGAACGAGGACCAGCGGCTGATCACTGACCACTGACAACTGAGAACTGTGAACTGAGAGGCAACATGATTCGAGCCTTGTACACCGCCGCCAGCGGCATGAGCGCGCAGCAACTGAATCTCGACACCATAGCCAACAACCTGGCCAACTCGTCGACCACGGGGTTCCGGCAGCTGCGCCTCGAGTTTCAGGACATGGTTTACCAGAACCTGGTGACGCCGGGCGCGGCGCAGAGCCAGAACACGGTGTCGGCCGGATTGCAGATCGGTCTGGGCACCAAGTCGGCGGCGACCGAGGTCATCAACACCCAGGGCGAGCTGAACGAGACCGACAATCCGCTCGACGTTGCCATCCAGGGTGCGGGATTTTTTCAGGTGCAGCGGCCCGACGGCAGCATCGCCTACACGCGCGCCGGCCAGTTTCACTTGAACAACCAGGGCACGGTGGTGACCACCGACGGCGATCCGCTGATTCCCACCATCACCGTTCCCACCAACGCCACCGCCGTCACCATCACGCAATACGGTGTAGTGAACGCGACTCTTGCCGGGCAGCAGAACCCATCGCAATTGGGGCAGATTCAACTGGCCACGTTCCCCAATCCCGGCGGCCTCGAGAGCATGGGCAACAACCTACTCAGCGCCACGCTCAGCTCCGGCGATCCGGTGCTGGGAAATCCCGGCGGCACCGAAGGGCTGGGCACGCTGCAACAGGGATATCTCGAAAACTCCAATGTCGACGTGGTGACGGAGTTCGTGCAGATGGTACTGGCGCAGCGCGCTTACGAATCGAATTCCAAGGTAATCAAGGCCGCCGACGATATGTACTCGCAAGTGAATAACATGACGCACTGAAGTGCAGGTTGTGCTTGAGGAATGGGCAAGGGCACAGGGCGGCGGCGATGAATTCCGGTATGGGCGCAATAGCGATTGTGGCAGTGGCACTGGCGGCATGGCTGCGGACAGGCGGGGCCCAGCCTGCGCCTGCGCCCTTGTCTGCATCCGGACCGCCGTCCGCGGCTGCGCCCCTTCGAGCTTGGGCTCGGCCGGCAGGCGAATTGCTGAAGGAAATCGACGATCCGTGCACAGGAAACCGCTGGCTGCTTTTGCGCGATGCGGCCGATCCTGCGGGTCCGGGGCGGCTGGTTCTGGCCGGCGGTCCACAAACCGGAAGCGGCTCCGCGCCGGAGCCATTGCATGCGCCCGGGCCGACGCTGATCATCCGCGCCGGCGACGCGCTGATTGTGGAAGAGCACACGGCTCGCGTCGACGCGCGCCTGCAAGCGGTTGCGCTCAGCCGCGCGGAATTCGGGGCAAGGTTCACAGCGCGATTGAAGATCGGCGGCAGAGTGGTGCGCGTGGTGGCCGTAGCGCCCGGCAGGGCGATCTTCGCGCCGGAAAGCGCGCCGGAAATGAGCGTCTGGCGATGAGGCTTGGTTCCATCGGCGTTGTCTTCCTGTGCGCGGCGCTGGCGCCGGCGGTCGCGCTCGCAAAAAAACATGTCGCCGACGCGGCGGCGACCAAGGCCACGCCGCCCGAGGAGGCTCTGCGGGCCTACATCACGAAGGTGCGCGCGCAGCAGGCGGCCGAAGTGCGCACGCTCGGCTCCATCTGGAGCCCGCAGGGGCAGCTGGTGCGGCTGGGCACCGATGTAAAGGCCTTCCGCGTTCACGACGTGGTGATGATCGTGGTGAGCGAAAGCCTGACGGCTTCGACCGATGGGCAGGTGAAGGACTCGCGGGCTTCAAACGCCAACTCGGCAATCACCTCGCTATTCGGCGCGCTGAAGGCTTCAAACAGCATGCAGAACCTGCTGGGCGCAAACGCCGGATCGGGGCTGACGGCGCAGGGGCAGAGCACCACCGACTCCAGCCTGACCACAACCTTCGGCGCCGAGGTGATGGACGTGCTGCCCAACGGCATGCTGGTGGTGCAGGCCACGCGGCAATTGACGTTTTCGCAGCAGACGCAACTGATCACGCTGCGCGGGCTGGTGCGCCCTGAAGATGTGAGCAATCAGAACCAGGTGCTGTCGACGGCCATGACCGACCTGGAGCTGGAGGTGACCGGGAAGGGAATTGTCAACGATTCCACCTACCGGCAAAACCCCCTGGTGCGGTTTCTTGAAAAGCTGGTGGTGTTTTGAAGGCAGGGAACGAGGGATCGAGGAAAACAAGGATCAAGGCAGGGGACGGGGAGCAGGAAATTGGGATTCGCGGCCAATTTGACGGTGCAATCCGCAAACAGCAGAGCGGAGTGCCACGAAGCTCCAGGCAACATCCCCTGGCCGAGGCGGCCGGGTCACGCTTTCTGGTGGTGGCTGGCAGTGGCTGTGGCCTGGCTGCTGATGGTTTCGGTTTTTCTTCCAGAGGAACCGGGACGCAGGTCGCGCATCAAGGACGTGGCCACCATCGAAGGCATTCGCGACAACCAGCTCGTCGGCTATGGGCTGGTGGTGGGCTTGCACGGGACCGGCGACAGCTCGCAAACCGTGTTTCCGGCGCAGACGCTGGTTTCAGCGCTCGAACGCATGGGCATCACCGTACCGCAATCCGGATCGCAGAGCGCCAGCAATATGCAGGTCAAAAACATGGCGGCGGTGTTTGTGGTGGCCACGCTGCCGCCGTTCAGCCCGCCGGGCTACAAGGTGGATGTGACGGTTTCGTCGGCGGGCGATGCGCGATCGATTGAAGGCGGCATCCTGCTGATGACGCCGCTCTACGGGCCCGACGGCCAGATTTACGCGCAGGCGCAGGGCGCGCTGGTGCTGGGCGGCTACGTGGCGACGGCAGGCGGCAACGCCAAGCAGGTCAACCACCCCACCACGGCGCGCATTCCCGGCGGAGCGTCGGTAGAGCGCCCGGTGCCCTTCGACCTGAAACAGATGCACACCGTAAGCGTGGTGTTGAACGATGCCGATTTTCACACCGCGGAGCGTATGGCGGCCGCGATTGACCAGGCGCTGGGCGCGACGCGGGCGCACGCCGTCGACAGCCGCCGCGTTGAGATTGCCACGCTGCCCGACGAGGATATGGCGGCGCTGCTCGACAAGATTGAAGCCATCGAGATCGTGGTGTATCCGCGCGCGCGCGTGGTGGTGAACGAGCGCACCGGAACGGTGGTCATCGGCGGCACGGTGCGTCTGGAGCCGGTATCGATTCTGCACGGTGGGCTGAGCGTGAATGTGATCTCAACGCTGGAAGTTTCGCAGCCCAATCCGCTGGCTGCCGGAACCACGCAAGTGGTGGAACAGACGGCCGTGCAGGCGCAGGACAAGCCGGTGAACCGCATCGAGCTGAAGGAGGGGGCGACGGTGGAGGACCTGGTGGAGGAACTGCAGCGCACCGGGGCCGGCGCGCGCGACGTGATCTCGATCTTGCAGGCGATGAAGGTGGCCGGAGCGCTCGATGCCGACCTGGAAGTGCTGTAGGCAGGGAACGAAAAAGCAGGGAATAGGGAGTAGCCAATAAGGGGCAAGGGAGATCGACACATGCAAGCCGGAGCGATCGGGACGGAGACGAACACGAGCGCGGCAACTACGGCTTCGCCGCGGCTGGTGCGAGCGGCGCATGAATTTGAAGGGCAGATGATGAAGGAGCTGCTGAAACCGATGTGTGATGGCGACGAGTTGACCGGCGCAGGCGAGGACTCCGACTCAGGCGCCGGCTCGGGTGGCGCTTTGAGCGAATTTGCCTCCGAAGCGCTGGGCCAGGCTCTGAGCGAGCGCGGAGGCTTCGGCATTGCCGATCGCATTGTCCGGGAACTGTCCCATTCCGGTAACCAGCGCGGAACTGGAAAGGTAACCGGGAATCTGCACTCGAATACTGCGATGAGTTCTTCTGAATGACTAAAGTGATGGGGGTGTCCGCCGATAAGCCACTGTAAGGAGCAATGCGTATGGATGTTCGCAATAGCCTGGACGGATTGAGGTCGCTGCTGGGAGTGAATACTGCGGCTGCTTCGGCGCCGCAGGGCAAAAGCAACACGGCGCCGGGCGCAAGCAGCTTTGACAGCGATCGGGCGACGCTGAGCAACGCAGCCAGCGAGATCTCGCAGGGGGCGTCGGCTGATGGTGTGCGTACCGACAAGGTGGCTGCGGTGCAGGCGGCGCTGGCGGCGGGAACCTACGCCGTGCCGGCGTCGGACGTGGCCGGCAAAGTCATCGACTCCATGCTGGCCGGCGGCCAGTAATTGGCCAAAGAAGGGCAGGCCATGGAAGAGCAGGAGCAGCGCCTGATCCATCCCGAACTGAAGGCGCTGGTGGCGGACGCGTCACGGGCCCTTGCCCGACTCGATGGAGCGCGCCTCAAGGAACTGGCGCTCTCGTGCCAGGCCCTCAATCGCGACTTACCGTCGCTGGGCGCCGACCTTCGCGGAGAGATGGCTCGGCAGTCCCGCGAGGCCGCGGCCGACATGGCCGTTTTCGCCCGCGTTTTGGATGCGACGCGAGCCAATCTGGGTGTGATGGAGCGGCTGCGCGCGATGCGGACCGGCCAGCTTGAGTACAGCGAGCAACAGGCGCGCGGGGGCGCGGGGGCCGACGCGACGGTTCCATGTCAAGCGGCTGAGAGTGCGGAGGATGGGCATGGGGACCATTAACTCCGCGCTGGGCATGATGACCGGCGCTCTGGAAGCCGACCAGGAAGCATTGAGCATCGTGGCCAACAACGTGGCCAACGCCAACACCGCCGGCTATACCGAAGAGACGCCCAAGTGGCAGCAAAACGCGCCCATCAACGTCAATGGAAGCCTGATTGGCGCGGGCGTGACGGAGACAGGCGCGAGGTCGCAACGCGATCGCGTGCTGGAAGAGCGGCTCGATCAGCAGCAGCAACTGGCGTCGGCATCAAGCACGCGCTTGACGGCGCTCAACAACATCCAGACCCTGTTTACGCCCGATTCCGGCTCATCGAGTTCCGCCGCGGGCGACATCGGCAGCGACATCACCGGCTTCTTCGATTCGTTTTCGTCGCTCGAAAGCGATCCGGGCAACAACGCCCTGCGCATGCAGGTGCTTTCGTCGGCATCCACGCTGGCCGGCGACATTTCCGGCGCCGCCAACAGTCTGAGCGGGCAGAAAGCGGCCATCAATCAGGAAGCTACGGGCATCGCCAGCCAAGTCAATGCGCTTACCAGCTCCATTGCGCAGCTCAACCTTGAAATCCAATCCACTTCGCCCGATGCCGATGCGGGAACGCTCGAGGATCAGCGCCAGCAGGACCTGAGCCAGCTTTCGCAACTCATCGGAATCAACCAAGTGACGACGGAAAACAACGGGCTCTCGATCACGACAACTTCAGGGCAACTGCTGGTGTCAGAGGGGCAGAACTTTCAGCTCACCACGGGCACGGTGAGCGGGGTTGGCGATTTCTTTCTGGGCGGAACGGACATCACGTCGCAGCTTGCATCGGGTGGCGGGCAGCTTGGCGGCTACCTCACGGCGCGCGATGTCGATATCCCCAACGCGCTCGGCTCGCTCGACGAACTGGCCTACAGCATCTCAACCCGGGTCAATGCATTGAACAACGCCGGCACCGACCTGAACGGAGCCGAAGGCACGGGCACGAATTCCAGCGGGGTCTCGGGCAGCGGAAGCACGCCTCTATACATCTTTAACGAACCCCCGCAGGTGGCCGGCAGCGCGGCAGCGATGAGCGTGACCATGACCGATCCCAATCAGATCGCAGCTGCCGGTTTCGGAGAGGGCACGGACGACAACTCGAATGTGCTCAATTTGGCAAACCTCGCCAACGAGCCGTTCGTTGCAGCGCACGCGACGGCCAATTTCAGCATCACGCAGAATCTGAGCTCGGCAACGCCGCAAGGAGATTCTCTCAGCGGAATGGTCGAGGTCTACGACTCGCTGGGCAACAGTCACGAGGCTACCGTAACCTACACCAATCAAGGCGGCGGGGCCTGGACCTACAGCATCGCATTGACGCATACGCTCATTGCCGATACGAGTGTTGCGGGACAGGTAAGCTATGCCTTTGGAACGGGCGAGACAGTGGATCCCTCGACCGATCTAACCATCACCGGCGTCAACGGTTCGGGTTCCACAGTCACCATCACGGCGCCGGCCGTGACCCCGGGCGAAGCCGTGGGCAGCGCCGGACCGCCGGCTACGGGTTATGTCGCAGCACTCGATCAGGCGATTCAGACGGCCGGGATGGTTGGCGTCTCGGTGACAAGCGCCAGTGGAGTTTTGACGATCAAGGGAGCATCGTCTGTGAGCGGAGCTCTGGTTGCCGATGCGGCAGCGAACGCCAACGCGACCGGGACCCTGCAGTTCAACGTTAACGGCAACCTGGTGAATCCGCCGGGCAACGTGAGCAGCATTGGTTTCTCCGGGCTCAGCGATGGGGCGGCGGCGCTCAACCTCAATTGGAATCTCTTTGCCGCCAACGGCGCGTCGAATATCACCCAGACCTCGGGACCCTCTGCGCAGACGGCGCAAAGCGCGGACGGCAGCGGTGCAGGCGGCGCAACGCCCATCGACTACTACTCGAACTTTGTTTCCACGCTGGGCGCGACGGTCTCAGAGGTGCAGACCGAGAACACGGCGCAGAACGCCTCGGTGACTCAATTGCAGACGCAGAACAACGCGCTCTCAAGCGTGAACCTGAACGATGAGGCCGCGGCCATGTCGACGCTGGAGACCAGCTACCAGGCGGCATCGCAGGTGTTCACCATCCTGAGCACAATCATGGCCTCGGCGTTGAACCTGGGCGAGGAGACGACGGTGACGTAAAGGCAGGGAACGGGGACGAGGGAGCGAGGCAGTGCGGGTAGATCCGACGTACATCACGAATCTTGTCGGCTCGCTTGACCAGACGCAGGCCAGCGAGCAGCAGTTGAGCGCGGAGCTTTCGGGCGGCGTGAGTGTGACCTCGCTCAGCAAGAACCCCGTGGCCGCCGGAGAGAACGTGCTGCTGCTCAACCAGATTCAGCAGGACGATTCGTTTACGCAAAGCACGAACCTGGTGACGGGGCAGTTGCAGGTAGCCGATTCAGCGCTGGGCAGCGTGGTGGGCGAGTTGACACAGGCGGTGTCGCTGGCGACAAGCGCCAACAACGGCACCATGAACGCGAGCGATGCCAAGTCCATCGGAAACCAGATCGCCGGCATTCTCAACGAAGTGCAGTCGCTGGCCAACACCAGCTACCAGGGCCAGTACATTTTTGCTGGGGGCAAGACCGGCGCGGCTCCGTTTTCAACATCGACTGCGTCTGCGCCGGGGGTGACCAATTACAGCGGCGATCAGAACATCAATTACCTCGAACTGCCGAACGGGCAGAAGATTCAGCTCAACGTTCCCGGCGACCAGATTTTTCTGGGCGGCGGCAACAGCGCGAACAGTGTCTTCGGAGCGTTGAACGCGCTGGTTGCGGACTATTCTTCCGGCTCCGTGGACACGGCGCAGGCGGCCAGCGATACGGCGGCGCTGGGCACGGCGCTGAATTACGTTTCGCAGCAGCGCGTCACTATCGACAACGCCATGACGCAACTGAGCGCGGCCTCGAGCGCGGTGACCAATGAGAAAACGCAGCTGACCACGGCGCAGACTGACCTGATGCAGGCCGATATTCCCACCGTTTCCACGCAACTCTCCCTGGCCGAAACGCAGCAGACCGCGCTCGAAGACGTGATCGCCGAGCTCGAATCGACGTCGGAGAATCTGTTCAGCAAACTGCAGCCATAGAGGGCCGGGGCTTGGGTCGCTCGGCGGTTCTCGCGGCGGAGGGTTGACAACGCGGTAGGCGCCGAGCCGGCGCTCTTGCGTCCTGGCAATGTCCTATTTGAGACGCAAAGGAGGGAGGGTCTGTGGCCGAGAGGGAGCGCTCGAGGTCGGCGGGTGCGGGACGCGGGGCCGGCTGACTGCGTAGCGGGGCCAAGGGCCGCTCAACGAGTGCATTGGCGACGCAGCGCGAACTGAACGCTGCAGTCTCCTCCTGACTTCTCTGTAGTAGCAGATTCATCCCCCAACTCACCGTCCGCCCTGAGCGAAGGCATCGCCTTCGCGTTCATTATCATCTCAATTTCAATGCGAGCGTTTTTATGGGACTCGGCCCACGGCGGCTATGGAATGTGCGATTGGGATCACTTCAAGCGTTCCTGCGTGCATAGGATGGTTCCACTTGTTCATGCCTGAGACCCGCAACATACGACTGGAAGATGCATGACCGGCACAGCACGCATTGCGGTCACACTGGCGATTTTTGCTGCAATGGTTGCCCTGGTGGTCATTCGTCCGCGCCGATGGAACGACGCCTGGTGGACGACGCTCGCAGCAGCGGCGATGCTGGCTCTCGGCCTGGTCACGCCGCACGAAGCCATCGGCTCGGTGCTGGCCGGCAAGAACGCCCTGCTGTTTCTGCTTTCGCTTCTTGCGCTCTCCCTGCTGGTTGGCAAGAGCGGCTTCTTCGACTGGGCTGCGATTCGATGCGCGCAGGTTGCGCGAGGGGACGCGCATGCTCTTTACCGGAACGCATTCGTCGCCGGGGCAATCGTTACGGCTGTATTGTCCCTTGACACTACAGCGGTAATGCTCACGCCCGTGCTGCTGGCGCTGGTAAAGAGGCTCAAGATTCCGGCCGCGCCGTACGTGGTGCTATGCGCGTTCGTTGCCAATGTGGGTTCGCTGCTGCTGCCGATCAGCAATCTCACCAATCTTCTCTTCGCGGATGCCTTCCGCCAGACCTTCGCGGCGTTCGCGGCAAGGATGATCTTGCCCCAACTGGTCGCGCTGGTCACCAGCTTCGCGATCCTGCGCTGGCATTTTCGCCCTGAGTTGCCCAGCCGCTTCGACGGCGAGAGCCTGCCCGATCCGGCAAGCGTGGTTCCAAATCATTCCTACTTTGTTGTCTGCATATTCGTCCTTGCCGCCGTACTCGTCTGCTACTTCCTTGCACCGCTGATTGGGCTTGAACCTTATGTGTTCGCCTTCGCAGCCAGCGCGGCGTTGGCGGCTGTCGGCCTGCTCGCAGGACGCGTGCAGGTAAGAACCGTGTTGGAACTCTCGTGGGACTTGTTCCCATTCGTCATCGGGCTTTTCATTGCCGTGCAGGGGCTTGAGAACCTGGGCATTGTGGGCAATTCATCCGGGTGGCTTGCGGAGATGAGAGCGGGGTCGCCGGAGAAGCTCCTGGCTACCGCGGGCGCCACGGCGTTCGCCTCGAATATTGTGAACAATCTTCCCGCGGCGCTGATCGCGCGCAGCGTGTTGTTGCGTTCGAACGCTCACGTGGCAACAGTTCTTGCGGCGCTGATTGGCGCCGACGCGGGACCGATGATCACTCCGTTCGGTTCACTGGCGACGATGCTTGTGCTGGCTTTTGCACGACGCGATGGGGTTGAAGTGCGCGCCAGACGGCTGGTGCTGCTCGGCCTATGGGCTGTGCCGGTCGTTGTGATCATGACGACCGTTGCACTTTCCCTCAGCTTCGCTTTGGTCCGGTGATTGTTTTCGTTACGGGACACGAATTGCTATCCTCGTAGTGGGGACATTCGGCGATGCTGGCCTCACTTCGATTCATCTGGAATGCGACGCGCGGATATCGGCTGCGGCCGTGGCGCAGTCCGTATCTAAAGTGGCGCGTGGAGACCTATTCGGGACTGAAGGCGGAGACGCTGACGGCCGGAGCCGTGCTGGGTTTTCTCTGGTCGACACGCTGGGAGCTTTTGCGCTTTCTGGCCTGGGCCGGTCAAATGCAGCGGGAAGCGAGAAAAGCGGGGAACAGGGACTAGAAAAGCAGGGAATAGCCAGTAGCCAGTAGGGAATAGAAAGACAGGGAGCAGGGACTGAGGGAGCGAGTCAGCAAGTCAGCGAGCCGGCAGGTGAGCCAAGAAATGCGCAGATTACCAATTTCCCGCGAATGATTCCAACCCTTATGCAAATTCTTCGAAGGCTGGCGCTCATCGCGGCATGTGCGCCGGCTGTGGCAGCGGCTCATGCGCAACAACTGCCGCCTGCCGAGCCGCCCAAGCCGATGCCGGCCCCCAACGGCGAGGGGCCAAATATCCGCGTGACCACGACGGAAGTGCTGGTGCCGACGCTGGTGGAGAAGAAGGGCGGCGGCATTCTGTATGGGCTGAAGCCCGACGACTTCGTGCTCGAAGACAACGGCGTGCCGCAGAAGATTCGCGTGCAGGAGGAGATGGACACGGCGCCGGTGGCATTGGTGGTGGCCGTGGAAGAGGGTGGCGCCAGCGTGCTGGAGTTCGACAAGCTGGCCAAGATGGGGCCGCTGCTGGATATGTTTTTGAGCGACCCGCGCAGCCAGGTGGCGCTGGTGGGCTTTGATTCCGCGCCGCATCTGATCCAGGACTACACGCACGACGGGGACGCGGTGAATGGAGAGCTGATGCAATTGCGGCCGGGCGACGGCGGCGCGGCGATCCTGGACACGATCAATTACGGCGTCACGCTGCTGGAGACGCAGCCCAAGGAATATCGCCGCGTGCTGCTGCTGATCAGCGAGGAGCGCGACCACGGCAGCAGGCATACCAAGCCGGTGGAGCTGATAAGGATGATCGGCCAGTCGGATGTGCTGGTGCTCACCGTATCGTTTTCGCCGGCGCTGGCCGAGCTGGGGCATGACGTGAAGGACTCCGACCCCAGCGAGGCTACGATGAACATGGTTTCAGCGCTGGTGATGGTGGTGAACGCGTTCAAGAAGAATGTGACCAAGGAGATTGCCGTGATGAGCGGCGGCGAATACACGACGTTTGTGGGCGACAAGCGCTTTGAAGCGCGGGTGATGGGCGCGGCGCGGGATGCGCGCAATCGCTACCTGATTACGTTCAGCCCGTCGGATCCGACGCCCGGCCTGCACACGATTCGCGTGCACACGAAGCAAGATTACGGGGCGCGGATTGTGGCGCGGGCGGATTACTGGGCGCAAGGACAGTAAGATAACAGGGAGCAGTCGCTCTCAGGCGAGGTGGTACGGCGCGCGATATGGCCGCGTGAGGAGCGCGCTCGCCTCGGGATCGTTGAGGATCTCTTCCTTCGCCACGTCCCAGTGGATTTTTCTTCCCACCAACATCGAGATAAGGCCCAGGTGGCCGGGAATCGTGGAGTGGTGCGCGGTTTGGACCGGCGTGATGGTGGGCTTGCGCGAGCGCACGCTGTCGAGAAAATTGCGGCGATGCTCTGCGGAGACGTATAGCGAGACTTTGCGCTGCGATTCGGGAATCGAATCCATTTTGGCCCACGCGGGATTGGAGGCGTCGAAGCCGCTGCGATCGACCCAGACCCAGCCGTCGGTGCCGATCCACTTACATCCCATGGCGATGGCGGGGCTGCCGCCGGCGATGGTCATGTGCACGTCGTTGGCGTAGCCGGTGACTTCTTTGCGATAGAGGCACGCGATGGTGTACTTGGTCGCGGTGTTCCAGATGGCGTTGGCGGGCGGAAATTCGCCGTGACCTTCCACTTCAGACGGGCCGGTGGAGTCGAAGCCAAGGCCCCAGTGCGCGATGTCGCCGTGGTGGCCGATCCAGTCCATAAGCTGGCCGCCGCCGGTGTTGTAGTTCCAGCGCCAGTTCTGGAAAACGCGCACGTCGATGTAGGGCTCCATGCGCGATGGCCCGATCCAGGTCTCGTAATCGAGCGTAAGCGGAGGGTCGGTGATTGCGAGTTTCCATGCAGGCGTACCGGGAACGATGGTTGCGGGGTCGGTATCGTTTTTGGGAAGCGACGAGAGCCGTGCCAGAAACGCCGGCAGGGTGTGCGGAAAGTCGTGATGGCCGCCGGGCAGGCCGACCTCGACGTGCGTCACGTTGCCGATCATGCCGTTGCGCACGATTTCCGCGGCTTTGTGGAAGTCGGGCAACGAGCGCTGCCACGAGCCGGTTTGCCAGATCACGTTGTTCTGCTCGACGGCGCGGACGATGGCCTGCTGTTCGCGGATGGTGCGCGCCAGCGGCTTTTCGCCGTAGATGTCTTTTTTACGCGCAGCGGCTGCGGTGGCGATGAGGGCGTGATTTTGATCGGGAACCGAAATCATCACGGCGTCGATATCGTTGCGGGCCAGCAGCTCGCGGTAGTCGTGATACGAGGCGCAGTCCTGGTTGCCGTACCTGGTATTGACGGCGTCGAGGGCCATCTGCAGACGGTTCTTGTCGATGTCGCAGGCGGCAACGACCTGGCAATCGGGGTAGTTGAGAAAGTTCTTGGTGTTTTCAGGACCGATCATGCCCCAGCCAATAATTCCAATCGTGATGCGATCGGAGGCGGCTGTGCGGGCGGCGCGAAGGCGCGGGCTTGCAGTTACGGCAAGCGACGCGCCTGCGGAGGCGAGAAACTGGCGGCGCGAGATATGCGAGAAGCGTTGCGGCTCTTTCATGGCGATCCCCGATCGTTGCCTCGGCCCCTCGAAGTGCAGGCCCGGCACGGCAATGGAATTGTAACTAAATCCACGTGGATGGCGATGCAGATTCCCGCCAGGAGTTCCTCGGTCCGGGCAATTTTCCCCCAGCCGGCCCTCCATGTTACTCTTTCAATAGACACTGAAGAGTGGACACGAGAGAAGAGTGAGGAGTACTTGACGCCGTGCTGGCGACTCAAAAGAAAACTGACCTGATCAAACGCTTCCGCACCCACGAAACGGACACCGGGTCACCGGAAGTCCAGATCGCGATTCTGAGCGAGCGGATCAGCGACCTGACCGAGCACTTCAAAACCCATAAGAAGGATCACGCCTCGCGGCGTGGGTTGTTGATGCTGGTCAGCAAGCGCCGCAGGCTGCTGGATTACCTGAAGACGCACGACACGGATCGCTATCGCGATGTGATCGGCAAGCTCGGGATCCGCAAGTAATCAAAGAAAGCACCCGTTGAACCGGAAGCATCCAGACCGGACGCTGGTCACGGTCTCCACCCGAACAGGAACACCGGACCAAGGCGCAATCGGCGGCCTGCCCATCGCAGTGCACGATGCGTATACGTGTCCCCTCCGCGCAGCCCGTGCATTCCCCAACCAAGTTTCCCAAGTGAAAAATACGAATCGAGGACATTTCTATGTCGAAGCATGAAGTAACCGTCGCGTTAGCCGGCGGCAAGCAACTGACTTTTGAGACCGGACGGATGGCCAAGCAGGCCTCCGGCGCCGCGCTGGTGAGCACGGGCGAAACTGTGGTGCTGGCCACCGCCGTGGCCTCGCCCGACCCCCGGGAAGGAATCGATTTCTTCCCCTTGACGGTGGACTACCGCGAGTACACCTATGCCGGCGGCCGCATTCCCGGCGGCTTTATCAAGCGCGAGGGCCGGCCCAGTGAAAAGGAAATCCTCACCGCCCGGCAGATCGATCGCCCCATTCGTCCGCTGTTTCCCGACGGCTTCCGCAATGAGACGCAGGTCATCGCGCTGGTGTTCTCAGCCGATAAGGAAAACGACCCCGACGTGGTGGCCATCAATGCCGCGGCCGCGGCGGTTGCGCTCTCCGACATTCCTTTTGGCGCCACTGTGGCCGCTGTGCGCGTGGGCCGCGTCAACGGCGAGTTTGTGGTGAATCCCACCTACTCCGAGCGCGCATCGACCACGGTGAACATCATGGTTGTCGGCCACAAAGACGGCATCGTGATGATCGAGTCCGGCGCCAAGGAGGAAACCGAAGAGGTCATTCTGGCCGCCATCGAATTCGCGCACGAAGAAATCAAGAAGATCGTGGCCGCGATTGAAGAACTGGTGGCGAAGGCCGGCAAACCCAAGCGGGCATTTACTCCTCCGGAGTTCGACGAGGCCTATTACAACGATTTGAAAGCCAAGATCGGCGAGCGGCTCAAGGATGCGCTCGACACCAAGACCCACGGCAAGACGGGAAGCTATGCGCTCATCAAGCACCTGCAGGACGAGCTGGCCAGCGAGATTCCGGCCGAGGATTCTGTGGCGCGCAAGAAGCTGGCCCACTATTACGAGTTGCTGCGGGAGCGGCTCTTCCGCGAGCAGGTGACGAAGGAAAGAATCCGGCCCGACCGGCGCGCCTTCGACGAGATTCGTCCTATCTCGATCGAGACCGGCGTGCTGCCACGCACGCACGGATCGGCGCTGTTCACGCGCGGCGAAACGCAGGCGTTGGTGACGGCGACGCTGGGCACCATGGATGATAGCCAGAGGCTGGAATCCTACGAGGGCGAGCAGAAGAAGAGCTTCATGCTCCACTACAACTTTCCGCCGTTCAGCGTTGGTGAAACAGGACGTATGACGGGCGTGGGCCGCCGCGAGGTGGGCCACGGCGCACTGGCCGAGCGCGCGATTACCGCGGTTCTGCCCAGCGCCGACGAGTCTCCGTATTCAATTCGCATCGTCAGCGACATTCTGGAGTCGAACGGCTCCTCGTCGATGGCGTCGGTGTGCGGCGCCAGCCTGGCGCTGTTCGACGCGGGCATTGCGCTTAAAGGGGCAGTGGCCGGTGTGGCCATGGGCCTGGTAAAGGAGGGCGACGACTACGCCATCCTCACCGACATTGCCGGCGCCGAAGATCACTACGGCGACATGGACTTCAAGGTGGCCGGAACGCGCAAGGGAATTACCGCGCTGCAGATGGATATCAAGATCGGCGGGCTGACGCACGCAATCCTGCAGCAGGCCATGGAGCAGGCGCGCCGCGGGCGGCTGTTCCTGCTCGACAAGATGGACGCCGAGATCGACGGTCCGCGCACGGAGCGCTCCAAGTACGCGCCGCGCATCGAGACCGTGATGATTCCCACCGACAAGATTCGCGACCTCATCGGCAAAGGCGGCGCCACCATACGCGGCATTGTGGAGCAGACCGGCGCCAAGATCGACGTGGACGACACCGGCAAGGTGAGCGTGGCGTCGAGCGACGCGGAGGGCCTGAAGAAGGCGCTGGCCATGATCAGCGATCTGACCGCGGTGCCCGAGGTGGGTAAGACCTACCTGGGCAAAGTGGTGCGCATCGCTGAATTTGGCGCGTTCGTTGAGCTGTTCCCCGGGACCGACGGCTTGCTGCACATCTCTGAGATCGCGGAACACCGCGTGAAGGAAGTCAAGGACGAGCTGCGCGAGGGCGACCAGGTGATGGTGAAAGTGCTGGCCATCGAAGGCAATCGCATCAAGCTCAGCCGCAAGGCGCTCATCCGCGAGCAGAAGGCGAAGCTGGCGCAAGCGTCGCCGGCAGAGCCTGGCGAAGTGGTCACGGCGGCGCCAGTTCCGACCGCAGCTCCGTCGGCCCCGGTGCGGCCGCGTCATGAATTTGACGAACGCCAGCCAAGCTCGAACCAGAGCACAATTCTGATCGAGGGTGGCGAAGACTTCGAGGAAGGTGTGGAGTTCGACGAAGAGAACGAGCCCAACTTCAATCGTGCCGATGGCGTTGCGGTGCAGGCTGGCCAGCAGCACAGCGCGGGCGGAGGAAGGCCTCCGGCTGGCCAAATCCGGCGTCGGCGGCGCCGTCGTGGCGGGCGTCCCGGCGGCGGGCATAACTAGCCCCAGCTTGATTTCTCCGCCTTCCGGGAGAGCTTCATGAAGATTGTGCCCGTAATCAGGTGCAGCGATCTGGAAAAATCGCTGCACTTCTACACCGAAGTTCTCGATTTCGAGCACAAATGGCCCGGCCATGAAGAGCGCGAGGCGGCCAACGGGGTGATCGATCTCGTACGCGATGGGGCCGAGCTACAGCTTTCACGTCACGCGGGTGATGGTGTCTTCGGCTCAGTGAACCGTGTGTTTGTTGAAGACGTTGACGAGCGCTACATGACCTTTCGCAGGCGCGGCCTGGACACGACACAACGCCTTGACTCTCCCATTCACACCGCGCCGGTTGACCAGACGTGGGGGCTGCGGGAATTTTCAGTGGCGGATCCAGACGGGAACAACCTCTGCTTTTGCATGCCATTTATCTCCGCCGATGCAGAGTAATTCACGCCGAGTTAATAATTCCACGCGCGCGCTGCCGTCTAATTTCCCAGAGGGGAGCGCGCCGACTGAACAGCACTTCGTTCTCGCGATCTCTGCGATGCAATCGTTTCACCGAGGGGTTTCGCGCAGGCCATCCAGGAGGATACACGCCGCTAATTTGCTGGGCTGCCTGAAAGGGTAGAGCCTGCCGGGCGTCAAGCGATCAGGTTTCGGTAGCCGGCAGGGGATGATGCGGAAGCGGGTGAGGCAACCTAGGTCCGGCGGTGATTCTTCTGGATGCATGCTTGCCGGCGTACATGCGCCGGTCGGCCGCAATGCACAGGGATTCGGCATCGGAGGCGTCTTCGGGGAAAACGGCGATGCCCACGCTGGCGCCAACCTGCACGGTATGGCCTTCCAGATCGAAGGGACTGTCGAGGAGCTCGCTCAGGCTTCGGCTTACGCGCAAGGCGTGGGCCCGATTCACTGGCTCTTCAAGAATTACGGCAAACTCATCGCCGCCGGTGCGCGCGACGGTGTCGGAACGGCGCACGCGCCCGATGAAGAGCTGGCTGACGCGCTTGAGCAACTCGTCGCCGATGTGATGGCCTACGGTGTCATTCACCTGCTTGAAGTGGTCGAGGTCGACCAGGAGCAGCGCGGCCTTGGATCCGGTGCGGCGGGCGCGCTCGAGGGCACTTGCCAGGCGGTCCTGAAACAGGCGGCGGTTAGGTAGTCCGGTCAGTTCGTCATGCAGGGCCAGGTACTTGTTGTGCTCAATCTGATCCTCGAGAAGAAGCAAGATCATGCCCACGGCGACCACGTACTTGGGCAAATTCCAGACTTCGCTCTCCAGATGGAAATTGGGCAGGAAGGCTCCCATCAGCGGCGCGATGGTGAAGACATTGGCCCAGGCAAAGAAACCGACGATGGTGATGAGCGCGCCTGAAGTGGCGCGCCGGTAGGCATACCAGAAGTGGACGCCGCAGCCGAAGTAGACGGTGAACAGGATCCCGTTCAGAGCAAGGTCAGGGCCGTTGCCGGGCCGGTTCTGCACGGCCAGCAGAAAAACGGAAAGGGCAGAGTTCAAAACCACCAGCGTCCAGCGCAACGGATGCGTGAAGCTGCGCAGGTTTCCAAAAGCAACGCCGAGGGGCAAGACGCCGAAAAGAATGGCCGCGAATGCGAGCAGCTCATGCCGGGCGGGAACGATGGTGCTCAAGGCGATGTAAAACGTGTTGGAGGCGAATAGGGCCAGGAGCATCAAGCGGCTGGACAGTTGCGTGCGATACGGGACCGCAGCCCACATGAAGAGAATGCCGGCCCAGGCCAGCGCCGAGAGACCGAAAAACGAAGCCGCCGGGCCGATCCATCCCGGCACGGGTAGGAACATGAATGCTGCAAAATGCAGAACGATCATCAACCAGCCGGTCAGCCAGATGGCGGAGAAGGGGCTTCTGCCATGCCGGGCCAGCGAGGCGAATGCCGTGGTGAGCAGAGCCACGGCGCCGACATCCGGAATTTTGCTCCAGTCCACCAGGGCAACCTCAGTGCCGCGCAGGCAGCGCGCCGCAAAAACGCCGATCAAAAACACCAATTCGGACGCCGAATCAGGAGGCTAATCAAAAAGGCCAATCAGAGATAGAATCGGCGATTTTAAGGAAAGAGCGATAACGCTTTGTAGGTACTATAACCGACTTTCGTGCACACCAAAGTAACATTCGGACCGGGCGAATGAAGTTACTTGTGGAAATTCTCTCAGCCCTCCCCTGGATGGGCCCCGTTTTCCAAACAGGACGCGCGCACTCTGTGACTGTGCTCGTCCTCGCGACTTCAAAAAAAAAGAACTAAATGAAACCGCGGCGTTTGCCGATAAGGGATCATGCCTCGCGAGCACGGGGGAATCATGTGCGGGCAAAGGCTTGCGCTGGCGAGCAATGGCGAGGGCCTGAATGATCTCTCTGAAGAAGTATCTCGATTCAACACAAGGGGATACGGCGGCGCAGAACGGGTCCGGGGAGAACGACCTGCTGGCGGCGGTCATCGATGCCTATGGCTGCGCGTTGCTGGAGATGGGCGGCTGCAGCCTGGATGCGTGCCCGGGCCTCGGCGACGGCCTGAAGCAGAACCTGGTGGCAATCAAAAGCGGCTTATCCACCGCAATGAGCCCTGAAGCTGTTGGGGGGACGAACTCGAGCGTGCAGGAGCAATTGCGCGGATGGGGCCATGGCGCGGCCAGGCATTATCAGCAGAAGGCATGCGAAGTGAAAGAAATGCTGCTGGCCATGGCGCGAACCGCCGAATCGGTAAGCGCCCGCGATCAGCGATGCGCGGGACAGATGACCGAGGTGACGGAGAGGCTGAGGGCGATCGCTAGCCTGGAGGACCTGAGCCAGATCCGCGCCTCGATTGAGAAGAGCGCCGCGGAGCTGAAATCGTCGATCGATCGCATGACGGTGGAAGGGAAGACGGTTCTCGACCAGCTGCGGCACCAGGTCGAAAACTACCAGGCGCGCCTGGAAGAGGCCGAAGAGATGGTCTCGCGCGACGCGTTGACTCGTCTGAGCAGCAGGCTGCATGTCGAGGGGCAGATCGAGAAGAGGATGGAAGCGGGCAAGCCTTTCTGCGTGGCTCTGGTCGACATCGACCGCTTCAAGAAGGTCAACGACGATCACGGCCACGGGGTAGGCGACGAGTTGTTGAAGCAGTTTGCGGCCGAACTGCGGTCGGTTTGCCGCGCGACCGACGTCATCGGGCGCTGGGGCGGCGACGAATTCATTCTGCTGTTTGACTCCGCGCTACAAGATGCCGAAGCCCAGGCCGAGCGCCTGCGCAAATGGGTTTGCGGCGACTACACGGTGGCAGGAAAATCGGGCGCGATCAAGGTGCTTGTGAATGCGGCCATCGGGTTGGCGGCGCGCGCGCCCGGCGAGACGCTGAAGGAGCTTGTGGATCGCGCCGACGCGGCCATGTATGAGCAAAAGGCGAATTCGCGAGCCAAGGTGGCATAGGCGCGCCGCAGGCGAACGCGATTCGCACCCGTGGACGCACACGCTCCGAACCTAAGACTATTTCTGTGCCGAACGTCACAAAGGAAGAATCTTTCGTATTTTTTGCTCCCTCAATTCCCAAGAAACCCATTTCAGGAACGCTTTCCCGATTTTTCCCATCCCCGACCTTGAGTTTCTCTTCGTCACGAGGGAACTTGGAGATGGACCTACGTCAGCGCTGCGCTGGGGGACGGCTTCGTTAAAGCTGCAGACGCGGCCGGGTCCATGAGCTCAAGAGGGGGTCGCATGAGGTTACTGATTGCCGAAGACGACAAGGCGCTCGGGATGTTCCTGATCCGCGGGCTGGAGGCCGACGGGCACCGCGTGCGCCTGGCCTGTGATGGTGCCGCTGCGGTGGAGGCCTTTCGCCAGGAGATGCCCGATCTGACCATCCTCGACCTCAACATGCCGGTGAAGGACGGCGAACAGGTGCTGGAAGAAGTGCGCGCGGTCGATGCCGAATTGCCGGTGCTGGTGCTTACCGGCCGGCAGGAGGTCGACACCCGCGTGCGCTGTCTCGATCGCGGTGCCGACGACCTGATGACCAAGCCGTTCAGCCTGCACGAGCTGCGCGCGCGCTGCCGGGCGCTGCTACGGCGCAAACGCGAAACGCGCCTGCAATTGCGCGCCGGTGATCTGGAACTGGACCGGCTGGAGCATAGCGCCAAGCGCGGCGACCGCCAGATCGTTCTCACCAACAAGGAATTCGCGTTGCTCGAACATCTCCTGCGCAATCGCGGGGAGTGCGTGTCGCGCGTCGAGTTGCTGGACTCGGTCTGGAACATGGAGCCGGCGCAGACCACAAACATCGTAGATGTGTACATCAACTATCTGCGCCGCAAGCTGGGCGATCCGCCGCCGGGACGCCTGATCCGCACGGTGCGGGGAAAAGGCTACATGGTGCCGGTGGAGTACGACTGGCCGCAGCAAGCGCCGGGGGATGCGGGGGCACGCCGCACCGCCGACAGCGCGGCCGCACCGGAAATTGCCGCATCGTAAGGCTCGTCTCACGAACCCAAATCATCGACCCAGGAGAAGTTGATCCATGGAACCGCTTCCCGTTCCTCTAATCCCTGCCAACACGCGTACTCACTCGCGATCGGCGCTGGTGGCCAGCGCTGATCGCAGCTTCCGTCAGCGGCTCACGCAGACGCTCGCTGACCTACGCTGGCAGGTGCGCGAGGCCGAGAGTGGCGCGCAGGCTTGGGCCCAAGCCGAAGCTGCGCCTCTCGAAGCCATGATTGTCGACTCCTGGCTGCCGGATCTGGATCTTGGCGAGTTCCTGAGCGACTTCAGGGGAAGTTTTCCCGACGTGGACCTGGTTACCACGGGAGGGTCGGGGGAGAGCCCGCGCGGTCCCTACCGCCAGGAGCTGCTCTACGCGCTACGCTGCAGCCAGGAAACCGACACCGCGGCCTGGAATGCCACGCCCGCGCCTCACGCCGCGGTTGCGGCGATGGCTGCGCGGCGCCAGGCTGTGCGGTCAAGCTCTCCGACTAACGGGTCATCCGCGCCGCCGCGCGCGCAGGCACCGTTGGAGTTGCATGGAGCGCCCGCTGCGCGCACCGCGACGGATAGCAGCGAGCGCCTTCCGGAATTGATCGGTAATGCCCCGTGCATGATCGAGATCGGCCGCCGCGTGCGCCTGGTGGCGCCGCGCATGACGCCGGTGCTGATTGAGGGACCGACGGGATCGGGCAAGGAACTGGTGGCCGAGGCTCTGCACCGGCTCTCTTCACGCAGCCGCAAGCCCTTCGTTCCCATCAACTGCGCGGCCATCCCCGAGCCTTTGCTGGAAGCCGAGCTTTTCGGGCACACGCGCGGCGCCTTTACCGGCGCGGTGCAGGGCCGCACCGGGCGCATCGAAGCCGCCGACCGGGGAACACTGTTCCTCGACGAGATAGGCGAAATGCCGCTGGGTCTGCAATCCAAGCTGCTGCGCTTTGTGGAGTGCGGCGAGTTGCAGCGCGTGGGCGAAAACGAAACCGTCAAGGTGGACGTGCGCATTGTAGCCGCCACGCACCGGCCCCTGGCCCAGTACGCGCAGGACGGCGGCTTCCGCTCTGATCTTTATTACCGGCTGGCGGTGTTTCTCATCCGCACTCCCGCGCTCGCCGAGCACGCACAGGATCTGTCCCTGCTGGTCGATCATTTTCTCAGGAAGATGGGCCGGGAGGCGCCCGTGAAGCATCTCGACGACGCCGCCCTGGAGAAGCTCGCCGGGCACGATTGGCCCGGCAATGTCCGCGAGCTGGAACACGTGCTGGAGCGCGGCGTAATTCTTGCGGGCGAGAATCCGCTGCTGACCGCGCGCGAAATCGATTTCGACCTGAGTGCGGCGTGAGGCCCAGGCGAGCCGCCGCGGGCGCCGCAGCACAGAATGCGAGGGCGAGCACGGAAGGAAGGCGCCTGGGCAGAAAGCGGCAGGAGCATCGAGCCTGGGAGCGGAGGAACACAAGATGAGCATGGAGATTGAAACGCGGCTGAGCGACCAGATCGCGCGCTACCTGGATCTGGCCACGGCCGAGGCCAAGCTGACGGCGGCCAACATGGCCAACGTGGACACGCCCGGCTACCGCACCGTAGGCATGGACTTCAAGACGGAAATGCAGGAGGCGCTCGATGATGTGGAGCGGGGACGCGGCCCGCGCGAGGTGCGCGTAACGGAGGTGGATGGGCTCATCGCGCGGCCGGACGGGAACAACGTCTCCATCGACCGGGAAAGCCTCAATCTGGCGGAGGCGCAACTGAAATTTCGCACCGGCGTGGCCCTGTTGCGGCAGGAATACCAGCGCATCATGGACGCCATTCATGCGGATAAGTAAAGACAGGGAGCGAGCGCGATGAATTTGTTTGGGATGATGGAAGCTTCGGGCGAGGCCATGCAGGCCGAACGCATGCGCGCGGAGGTGGTAGCGGCCAACATGGCCAACGCGGAGACGACGCGCACCGCAAGCGGCGGGCCGTATCGCCGCCAGGAAGTTGTTTTCGCGGCCGACCGCGGCGATGCGGGGTTTCTCGATTCCATGACTTCCGCCGCGGGCGGTGCGGCGGCTGGGAGCATGACGGCGGCAGATCTGCCGGCTCTTCCGTTGCCGGGCGCGGCGAGCGTGGCGCCGGGCGTGCACATTGCCCAGGTGGTCGAGGATCCTGCGCCGCCGCTCAAGCGCTACGATCCCGACCATCCCGACGCCGGACCCGACGGCTACGTGGCCTATCCCGACATTAATCCCCTCACAGAGATGGTGGACCTGATGGGGGCGACGCGTGCATATGGCCTCAATGGCGCCGCGGTGCAGGCCGAGAAGGGCATGATCACCTCGGCGCTGGAGATTGCCAAGAGCTGAAAGGCAGGGAGCAGGAGCAGGGAAGCGGAGGAGGCGCGAGCGAATGGGTTTCGCAGTCAATCCTGTGGTGGCTGATGCCGGGGCCGGAAGCGCTGCGGGCGCATCCGCCCTGCAGCGGGCCGGGAGTCAGCAGGGAAGTGCAGCAGCGCCCTTCGCCGATCTCATCACCGACGCAGTCGGGCAGGTGGACCAGCTCGAGCAGCAGGCCGATGCAGCGGTGCGCGGGCTGATGGGCGGCGGCGGCGTGGACGTGCACCAGGCCATGATTGCCACCGAGAAATCGAGCATGGCCTTTGAACTGACTCTGGCCGTGCGCAACAAGGCCGTGCAGGCCTACCAGGCCGTGATGGGGATGCAGTTCTAAAGATAGCTTCTAGCCTCTAGCGGATAACCACATCGCAGAGCGCAAAAGCTTCGCTCCGGTGAAAACGAAGCGAGAAGCTAGCGGCCAGGATCTGGAAGCTGGTAGCTGAAACCATGGCCACGGGAGCACAGTTGACAAAAAGTCCACCGGCGGCGCCCGTAAAGGTGCAGCCGGGAGGGCGGTGGTCGGCGCTCTGGAGCCTGGCGCGTTTGCGCTGGGCGCAGATGGCCCCGGCGCAACGGGCCTGGGCGGCGTTTGCGGCGCTGCTGCTCGCCGGTCTGCTGGGCGGGCTCACGTGGTACGCGCTGCGTCCTGACTGGCGCCCGCTTTACATCGATCTTGATCCTGACGATGCGCGGCAGATCAGCCAGACCCTCGCCCAGGCACAGATTCCCTTCGAGCCTTCACCAGACGGCGCGGGCATCCTGGTTCCGGCGGCGGAGCTCGACAAGGCGCGCCTGGCCACCGCGGCCAAGGGCGGGGTGAAGAGCGGGCGGCTGGGTTTTGAGATCTTCGACAAGCCTAACTGGGTGGGTTCGGAATTTGACGAACAGGTGAACTACCAGCGCGCCCTGGAGGGCGAGCTGGAGCACACGGTGGGCACGCTCTCTGACATCGAGTCAGCGCGCGTGCACCTGGTGCTGCCGCACGACTCACTCTTTCGCGATCAGGAGCGCCCCGCCAAAGCCTCGGTAGTTTTGAAGCTCCGCCATCGCACGCTGGCCGACGGCGAGCCCGAGGCGATCCGCAATCTGGTGGCCTCAGCCGTTGACGGCCTGGCGCCCGATCACGTGGTGCTGGTGGATGCGGCCGGCAATGTTCCCCTGGGGCCGAAGACGCCCGACGCCCTGCGCTTGAACGCCGAGCAGGCCCTGGAAGACAAGCTGGTAGCCACGCTGGAGCCGGTGACGGGAGCAGGCAACGTGCGCGCCTCGGTTACGCTCGATTACGACGTAACGGCTACCGAGGTGACCCAGGAGACCTACGATCCCGATAAAACCGTGACCCTCTCGATGCAGCGCTCCGAGCAGAACACGGGGGCGCAGCCGGTGGCTGCGGGAGTTCCGGGCACGGCCTCGAATGCGCCGAATACACAGGCGCTGCCGGTTTACCCGCACGAAACTTCGGAGCCGCAGAACGCCAAAACCGAGTCCGCTACTTATGGAAACTCGAAGACGGTGCGGCACACGGCGGAAAATCCCGGACGGGTGCGGCGCCTGACCGCGGCCATTGTGGTCAACGACCGCCTGCTGCAGCCCGCCGGCAAAGATCGCGCGGCGATGTGGCAGCCGCGCTCCGCCGACGAACTGCGCAACCTGACCACATTGGCCCAGGACGCGGTGGGCTTCGACGCGTCACGCGGCGACCTGCTCACGGTGCAGGACCTGGCTTTCGACGGCAATCGCCCCGAGCCCGCCGCTGCTGTTCCCGAGCGCGTGCTGAATGCGGTCGACCGCTCCCCCCTCCTCATGAAGTACGCGGCACTGCTGGCGGGGCTGCTGGTGGTTCTGGCCTTTGGTGTGCGGCCCGCCATTCGCCATGCCGGCACAGCGCTGGCCCGTGCTCCGGCCAAGACCGCCGGCCGCGAGATGGCAGCGGCGATCGCCAGCCCGTTGATCTCGCCGGAGCCGGCTGCGATTGATCCCGAACGGCAGCGCACCCAGGAGATTTTCGACCAGGTGACAACGCATGTGAAGCGCGAGCCGACACAGAGCTCTCGGCTGCTGCAGAGCTGGATTCACTCGGATTGATCTGCGCCATTGCGCGCGAGCAAAAGGAAAGTGCCTTGGCCGAAGCGGGAAATGACGGCGGAGCGCGGCGGCGCCAGACGGCGAATCTGTCCGGGGTGCGTAAAGCGGCCATCTTCCTTGTGGCCGTGGGCGAGAGTCTGGCCAAGGAGATTCTGCGCGCCCTGCCGGAACAAGACGTGCAGCTGCTCACCGAAGAGCTGGCTGACCTGCGCGGAGTTACGCCTGAGCTTTCCGCCGAGGTGCTCGAGGAGTTCTGGGGGCTGCTCGACACCCAGCACTTTATGGTGCACGGCGGTCTCGACTACGCCAGCCGCGTGCTGATTGAAGCTTTCGGCAAACAGCGCGCGGACGATCTCATGATGTTGATGCGGCGCTCGCAAGAAGCCGCGCAGAGCAACCTGGCCAAGCTGCAGCGCACCGATCCGCAACAACTGGGCAAGCTGCTCGACTCCGAGCATCCCCAGACCATCGCCCTGGTGCTGGCGCACCTCGATCCGCGGCGGGCGTCGATGGTTTTCGACAACCTGAGCGAAGAGCACAAAGTGGTCACCATCCAGCGCCTGGCAGAGATGCGGCAGTTTTCGCCGGAGATGGCACAGAAAGTGGCTCTCATTCTGCATCGGCGGCTGGAAACCGTGGGCGACGCAGCGCGGCGCAGCTACTCCGGTTTCAAAGCCGTGGCCGACCTGCTCAACCGGCTCAACGCCGAGGAAGCGAAGAAGATCCTGGAGAGCATCGAGGAACAGCAGCCGGAGCTGGCCCTGAGCATCCGCAACCTCATGTTCACCTTCGAAGATCTGATCTCGGTGCCGCCGGCAACCATCCGCGAAATTGTCTCCGGCGTAGACAAGCGGCAACTGGCGCTGGCGTTGCGCGGCGCCCAGGAGGAGCTGCGCGCGCAGATCTTCAAGGCGATGAGTTCGCGTGCCGTGGAAATGCTGAAGGAGGACATGGAGGTTCTCGGTCCGGTGCGCGCGCGCGAAGTGGCGCAGGCGCAGCAGGAGATTCTCAACCTGGCGCGGCGCCTCGAAGCCGAGGGCAAGGTCATCCTCAAGCTCGAAACCGGCGACGAAATGCTGGCGTGAAAAGGCAGGGATCAGGGAGCAGGGGGATAGGGAGTAGGCACGACACGACCAGTCACACACTATGGACAAGCTCCAGCAAGCTGTTGCAGGCAACGCGAACACCGCAAGTAGAGAAATCGAAGTGCTCGATTACCCGGCGTGTGTTGATGGACCGCCAGTGACGGAGTGGAATGGCTGGGTCGAAGCCAAAGGAGAGACCGCTGCGGCGCAGGCGAGCGGCGCGCGCAATGACCTTGCCGGCCCAGCATCCAGCGAGCGGCTTGCCGAGGAGACGCGCCGGTCGTTCGAAGCCGGACGCGAGCGCGGCCGCCAGGAAGGCCGTCAGGCCGAGCGCGAAGGGCAAGCTGCGCACGCGGCCGAGGAAGAGAAGCTGCGCAGGAATCACCTTGCCCAGCTCGTGGCGCGCATAGTTGAGGAGCGCGACCGATTTCTCGAAGCCGTGGAACAGGAGGTGGTCAAGCTGGCGCTGGCCATCGCCGCGCGTATCCTACGCCGCGAAGCGCAGATGGACCCGCTGCTGCTCACCGGGGCGGTGCGCGTTGCTCTGGGGCAGATGGCGGGATTGACTGAGGTGCGGCTGCTGGTTCCGGCCGCGGAGGCCGATTTGTGGGCGGAGACGGTCGCTGCGCTTCCCAACGTGGCCGCGAAGCCGCTGGTGGTGGCGGCGGAAGAGATGCGTGTTGGCGACTGCGTGATTGAGAGCAAGGTGGGAACGGTTGATCTCGGGGTGCGCTCGCAACTGGCCGAGATCGAGCGCGGGTTCTTCGATCGCCCATCTGATTCCGTCCCTCCGCAGCCCGCCTCGGAATCGACCCCTATCGCGGCCAGGGACGCGGCTGCGGACAAGGCGCGCTTATGACGGCGCTGCTGGGGCGCTACGTCGCGCGCCTGGAGCGCAGCCAGCCCTGGCGCTGGCGCGGCCGGGTGCTGGAGTCGGTAGGGCAAACCATCGAGTCGGCCGGACCGCCGGCCTCGGTGGGCGAGTGTTGCGCCATCGAGGACCAGGCCGGCCGCGTGCATGCCGCCGAGGTGATCGGTTTCCGCGGCGCCAATGTTCTGTCGATGCCCATCGAATCCACCGAGGGCATTCGTTTTGGTGATCCCGTATGGTCGCTGGGCGTCAGGCCGCAGATCGAGGTTGGTGCGGCGTTGATGGGCCGCGTGCTCGACGCTCTGGGAACGCCCATCGACGGCGGCCGCTGTCCACGCGTGACGGCGTCGCTTCCCCTGGAAGGGGCGGTGCGTTCTGCGCTGGATCGCGTGCCCATTCGCGAAGCCCTGGGAACGGGCATCCGCGCCATCGACGGGCTGCTCACCGTGGGCCGCGGTCAGCGCGTGGGCATCTTCGGAGGCTCCGGCGTGGGCAAGAGCACGCTGATCGGCATGATGACGCGCAATACCGAGGCCGAGGTGACGGTAGTGGGCCTGGTGGGTGAGCGCGGCCGCGAGGTGGGCGAGTTTCTTCGCGATTCGCTGGGCGCCAAGGGTCTGGCCCGCGCGGTGGTCGTGGTTTCCACCTCCGACGAGTCGCCGCTGAAGCGCATTCGGGCGGCAATGGCGGCGGCAACCATCGCCGAGTCCTTCGCCGGGCAAGGAAAGCACGTCCTGCTGGTGCTCGATTCGTTGACGCGATTTGCGATGGCAGGGCGCGAGATTGGATTGGCGGCGGGCGAGCCGCCCACCGCGAAGGGTTATACGCCTTCGGTCTTCGCACGCCTGGCGCGGCTGTCGGAGCGAGCCGGGTGCTTTCGCGTGGGCTCGATCACCGCGTTTTACACCGTGCTGATGGAGGGCGACGATCAGCAGGACCCGCTGGTGGATGCGGTGCGCTCGCTGCTGGATGGACACGTGGTTCTATCGCGCGCGCTGGCGGCGGAAGGCTGGTATCCGCCCATCGCCGTGCTCGACTCCATCAGCCGGCTGATGCCTGCCGTGGCCGGCGAAGGGCATCGCGAGCAGGCGGCGCTGCTGCGCAAGTTGCAGGCCATTTACGCGCGCTCTGAGGACCTGGTGCGCATCGGCGCTTACAAGGAGGGCATCGATCCCGACCTGGACCGAGCCCTGCACGCCCGCGAGGCGATGCGCGCGTTTCTCACCCAAGGCGCCGACGAACGCGTCAGTTTTGCCGACGGCCTGCGCCGGCTGGCTGTTCTGGCGGGGGAGATCTGAGCCATGGCCGTCTCGCGCGCGTTGCGGCGCCTGCTGCGCATTCGCCAGCTTCAGGAAGAGCACAGCCAGGCTGCGCTCGACGATGCTCTCAGCGAACTCAGGCATTTTGAGGCGGCGCTGCGTTCGGCGCGCGAGCGCGAACGCGGAGGCAGACGGCTGGTGGCAGCCGGCGCCGTCACCGGAAACCTGACCGACAGGCTCGCGGGCCTTGAGGAGACGCGCGCAGCCGCGCGTCGTGCATCGTTTCTTGAGCCGAGGATCGCAGAGGCAGAGAGCACCGTGAGCGAACGACGCCGCCAGTTTCTTGAGAGGCGCGTGGAACGGCGCCAGGCCGAAACGCTGATTCGCGAAAAAGAAACTGCGGATGCGCTCGAGGCTGGGCGGCGCGCGCAAAGCAGCATCGACGACTGGTTCCTCCGCCGCATGCAGCGTGCTCCCGGCAGCAGCAAGGATGATCTCTGAGCTTGCGCTGCTCGACCAGGCCCGGGTTTGGGCGCTCAGGAAAAAACTTGAGTACAGATCTGCTCAGATTGGATGAGCTTTTCCTCAATCGGGAACGCGCTCCCATCCCTGACAATCCTCTAACTCCTTCCGCTGGTCTTTGGCACAGCATCTGCACCACCTCATGGCATGACTGCTGGCGCAGGCATCGAGTTGGGCGCAGCAATGCAGGCAGGAATGCACGCCCGCGCCAGCACTTCACGCGCCTTGAGCTTGTTTGCCGCCCCCGCGGGGGGCAAAAGCCTGCACACCAGCGGAATGGATGCACTCGACAGCCGGCAGCTTCCCGCTTCGGTGGGAGGCGATCAAAATTTCAGTACCAGTTGGCAATCGATGCTGCGGGCTTCAGCTCCTCGTGGCGCCAGGAGCAGCCCGGTGGCTGGTGGGACGGGGAGGGCCGAAACCCCCGCGGCAAATGCGACAGCCGCGCGGCCGGCGGCGAGAAATCAACCCAGCCTGGCCCCGGGGGCGAAAACCCAGGCAGCTCCGCAGCCCCAGCCAGCGACGATGCCACCGCAACCGGGATTGCACGGCACGCGCACGCCGGCTCAAGCGGCTGGGCGGGCCGACCGCGGCACGAAAATCGCCGCAAGCCATGCCGGCCCGGCCTCGCAAGCGCGCGCCGCGGCGTACGCGGTGGGAAACGCGCTTGCGGCTGCGGCCGGATCGCAACCATCTGCGACGGATGAAAACGCCTTCAGAGAGCAAGCTCCGCGGAGCGCGCAAAACGGCGAAGTCTCGCCCCAAACTCAACGCGCGCTCCCCGCGCAGCTCGTCAGATCGCCCGCGGCCACTGTACCTGGAACCGAGAATTCTTCCACCTCGGAGCCTGCGATGGACCCGCCGGCGGCGGCAGCGGCGGCCGTCGATCTGCCTGTGCCGGCGCACGTAATTGAGAGGGCTGCGGCAGCGGAAAGGCCGGCACCGGCTCCCGGCGGCAATTCTGTCGAGAGGTTGCCTGACCCAGTCCTCAGAGCTGCAACCTCTGAAGCTAGTCCCGAGGTGGCTGCCGCCGCCACAACCACACCGAACGCGCAGGCAGGTCACGCAGCCGGGGCGCGCTCAAGGAGCGTAGCAGTTGGCCCGGCAAAGACGGGGCCCGTCCCGGCGCACAAGCAGGAATCGGCCGCAGCGGCATCCGGCCGTCAAGGATGGGGATCAAATTCACCGCAGGTTGATGCGCATACGAAAAAACCCCCACAGGAGGCCGCGCAAAGGGCGACCACGCGCGCGATTCCGCCAGATGCGACAGCAAACGAACCGCAGCAGGCCGGGGCGCCGGCCCTTCCTTCCCGGGGCAGGGCAGCTTCGGTTGCGGTACCGGCTCGGGCGGCAGGCGCGGGCAATCTCGCACGTGTTGAAGCCGGTCCGAGCCGGTCAGTCCCTCCGTTGGCCGCATCGGCAACCGCTGCGTCGGGCATGCCGAGTGCATCGGTCAGCGCAGCATCGGCCCCCCTTGACCTTCATCCAGCGGGCAGCGCTGCTCCGGTTGCCGGGCAGGAACGGACGCCGACCAGGGATGATTCCACACATCGTGCCGCGGATCAAGGCAGCGCATTCCATCTGGTCGCGGCCTCGGCAACCATCGATTTCAGCGGTCCCAATAGCATGGCGGCGGAATCGGCAGCGCTCAACCTCCCAGCCCGCGCCGTTCCGGCTACCGAGCAGGAACGGGCGCCGACCAGGGATGATTCCACACATCGTGCAACGGATCAAGGCAGCGCATTCCATCTGGTTGCGGCCTCGGCAACCATCGATTTCAGCGGTCCCAATAGCATGGCGGCGGAATCGGCCGCACTCAACCTCCCAGCCCGCGCCGTTCCGGCTACCGTGCAGGAACAGTCGCCGGCCGGGGACGATTCCACACATCGTGCGGCGGATCAAGGCAGCGCATTCCATCTGGTCGCGGCCTCGGCAACCATCGATTTCAGCGGCCCCAATAGCATGGCGGCGGAATCGGCCGCACTCAACCTCCCAGCCCGCGCCGTTCCGGTTGCCGAACAAGGACGGGAGCAGATTGAGGAAGCCGTCGCGCAGTTCGACACCGACCGGGGCAGCACATTTCAACCGGGCGCCGCGTCCTTACCCGCCGGCTCCCACAGTCCGAGTGGGATTGTCCCCGCAGAATCCGCTGGGCTCGATCATCGCGCGTGGGATGGCTCCCCACCTCTCGCCCAGCAGAGTCGAGTAGAAATCGGGGAACACTTCGCGCATCGCGAATCCGATCAGGGCGGCACACTTCAACCGGCGGCCGCCTCGGCAGCCATCGATTTCAGCGGCTCGAACGGGTCTGCGGCAGCAACATCGGGCGCGCTCGATCCTGATCCTCCCGGCAGCATCACTCCGGTTGCGGAGCAGAACGACAAACGGGCTGGGGAGAATTCCGCCTACCGGGCAATGGATCGGATCGTTCCGGTGCGCCCGGCTGCTGCGCCGCCGACCGCCTACTCCAACCGGCCGAATGTTGCCCCGGCAACAGAATCAAACACACAGCAAAGCGCTGCGCCAATGGCAACGCAATCGATGCCGCAGGATGCGGTCAAGGAGCCCATCGCAACCGTGCCGCACGCGCTTGCCGCGCAGCCTGCGATGCAAGCCCCGGCCTTGCCGCACGGCGCTGAAACCGCACCGGTACCCGCCTATTCCGTTTCCAGCCGTACGAGCCAAGTTGCGACCCCCGGGGCGGACAGCGCAACCCAGGAGGCATTCGCCGCGCTCGACGCCGGTTCAGGCGTGAGCAGCCCGGGCTGGATCCATGCCGGAAGCCAGCGTGCCGAGGCCGGCTTTCAGGATCCGGCGCTGGGATGGGTGGGGGTGCGCGCCGATCTCAGCGGCGGCGGCGTGCATGCCTCATTGATGCCGGATTCGACGGAAGCGGCACAGGTTTTGAGCGGGCATCTGGCGGGCCTGAGCGCGTTCCTGGCAGAACAGCACACGCCGTTGGCGACGCTGACGCTGAGCGATCCCGCGGCAAGCGGGCCGGGGAACGTCGCGGATCATAGTCTGCAACAAGGCGCGAGCGAGAATAGCGGCCAGCATGCTGCGCAGGAACCGCAAACGGGCTTGCAGTCAAGCGGACTTACCGCGCCAGACCATTCGGCGCAGATTATCGAACCGTTAGGGAACGATTTTGATTCGCCCTTCTGGATCAACGAAGGGCAGGGAGTGCACATCTCAGTGATGGCCTGAGGTCGGGAATATCGCGAAGAGTGAGCCGCGGGAAGGATTCGGCAGCAGGTGAGAAGGGAAGCAGGGGCACAAGAGGGGAGAGCGGAGCAGCAAAGAAGCGAGGAGGAACCATGGCGGCAACGGCGGGGATCATTCATCATGCGATGACAGCGGGCCAGACGCTGAAGGGAACGGCGATCGCGCCCATGGCCGGCTCGACGGCGGGGGCGAGCGGCACAAGCGGGTCCAGCGGTTCGCCGGGCTCGAGCAACGCGGGCGATGCGTCGGCCACCATTTCGGCCAACGATTTCCTCACGCTGCTGGTGACGGAAATGCAGAATCAGGATCCGACTGCCGACACCGACCCCAACGAGTACATCGATCAGCTGGTGCAAGTGAACAGCCTGGAGCAACTGATCCAAATCAACCAGACGCTGAGCACAGACCTGGGCAGCTCCGCGACGGCCTCCACAAGCGGCGCGACGACGCAGGCCACAGGCCAAGCGGCGGGAACGGCGGCGAACCCGGCAAGCGCGAGCTCGATCACAGCGCCGCAGACGGCATCGCACGCGACGGGAGCCCAATCCCCGGTGGCATTCGGCGCGCCCGCGGGCAGCGCGCCAGCTGCGCAGACACCCGCCTCCGCGCCCACCGCCGGCAATGCACGCACGTCACGCATCAATGCAGCAGCGCAGCGCGTGGCGCACGCCCTGGACGGTCAAACCCGCCCGCGCCCGGCGCGCGGCGGCTCGCCCGCGACGCAATGAGATTGGTTTCACACGCCGGCCAGGATGGGCCGCAGCAATACCAGTAACTTCAAGAGGAGATAAACCATGGCAAGTTTTTCGATTCCGCTCACTGGGCTTGAAGCCGATTCCACTGCCTTGAATACGATTGCGAACGATCTTTCCAACATGAACACGACGGCCTTCAAGGCGCAGTCGACGAACTTTTCAGATCTCTTCTACGAGCAGATCGGATCAACCGGTGCAGGCGACCCCATCCAGGTGGGCGCGGGCGTGAAGGTGGCATCGAATGAAAGTTCATTCAGCCAGGGCACCATCAACTCCACGAACAACTCCACTGATGTGGCATTGAACGGAAGCGGATTCTTTGTGCTCAGCAACGGGAATGGAGGCTATGAGTATACGCGCGCCGGGGATTTGACGCTGGATTCCAACGGCGCCCTTGTGACTTCAAACGGGCTCAATGTGATGGGTTACCCGGCGGTGAAGGGCGTGGTCAACACCAACGCCCCCTTGACGGGAATCAACATTCCGGTAGGACAGGTGCAGCAGCCGCAGGCGACCTCAAGCTTTGGAATTACAGCGAACCTGGATTCGAGCGCGGCCGTGGGCACCTCGTTTCCCGCGCCCGTCACCATCTACGATTCCCAGGGCGTGGGCTACCAGGCGCAGGTGACATTTACCAAGACAGGCACCAACACCTGGTCGTACGACATTTCGGTTCCTGACGAACTGGCCGCAGCAAACGACTTGACGCCTGCGGCCACCACAATGGCAGTCAACGTCGGCACTCCGGCCACAGCGGCGATCACCACAGGGCTCACAGCCGTTTCGACTGGACCCACCGTCAGTTCTGTTGGCGTCACCCTCACGCCCGATACAGTTGCCAATGCGGGGACGGGGAACACGACCTACACCTATAACTTCGGCGCCGGCGGAATGGTAGACGGCCTCACCACGCTTAGCATCGGCGGAAATGCTCCGGCGGTTCCGGGGGCTGGAGAATCGGTCAGTGCTCTGGCGAACCAGATCACAGCTCTCAACATCAACGGCGTGACGGCGAGCGCGAGCGGTGGAGTCCTGACGATCACCGCGCCCACGGCTTCTACGTTGGGCGGATCCGTCGTGGCAGACCTGAACGAAACGACGGATACATACACCTTCAACACCGGTGGGACGGTCGATCCGGCTTCCGGGTTAAAGATCTCCGGAACCACAACGGCCGGCGCGCCTTCCACCATCACGGCTCCCACCATTACCAGTGGAGAGTCCATTACGCAGTACGCGGCCGACCTGAACACCGCAATCACCAACGCAAAGATTGTCAATGTGAGCGTGACCGCGAATACCACCACCAACACCATCTCGATTGTCGGTTCCGATCTGTCCACCTCCGGAAGCCTGAGCGAAGACCTGACCGGAACCTCAACCGCCTACGACTTCGGATCAACCGCAACCGTTGATCCCACGGCAACGAATTTCAGCATCACGGGACAAACCGCCGCCGGGACCAACGCAACCATAACCAAACCCAGCTTCAACGCCGGCGAAACGGTGGCGCAGTATGCGGCGGCGCTGAATACGGCGCTGGCCAATGCCAACATTGTGGGAGTGAAAGCTACGTCCAATGGCGGACAGCTAACCATTACCGGCGCCAACATGAGCACCACGGGCAACATGATTCAGGACGAGAACGCCACCTCAACCAGCTACAGCTTTGGATCGAGCGGCGGCAACCTGGCCACGGTCGATCCCTCAACCAATCTCACCATCAGCGGGCTCACATCAACGGGAGCGACAGCGACCATGGTGGCACCCACCGTCACTCCCGGCGAAACCGTTGCGGCGTATGCAGCAGCGTTGCAAAGCGCGATGAACGCGGCGGGCATCGCGGGTGTTTCGGTAACGGTGAACAACGGCGTTCTCACCGTCATCGGCGCCAACCAGACTGCAACCGGCAACGTAATTCAGGACGCTGTGGCGTCAGCCAACGCCACGGGCTCCTTTACCTTCAATGCGGACGGCGATCTTGTAAGCCCGGCCGCGAATATCGCGAATCTGACCTTTGGCGGCTTCTCAGATAATGCGGCCAGCCTCGACCTGACCTGGAACATTCTGGGATCGAACGGCACACCCACCATCAGCCAGGTCGACTCGGCTTCAGCAGTCTCCGCGACGACGCCGAACGGCTATGCCAGCGGCCAATATCAGAGCTTCACGATTGGCGGCGACGGCACCGTAACCGCAACCTTTTCCAACGGACAAAACGAGAACGTGGGACAACTGGCGTTGGCAAACGTAGCCAACCTGCAGGGGCTCAGTCTGCTGGGCAACGGCGATTACGCGACGACCCTGGCCAGCGGAGACGCGGTCATGGGAACTTCGGGCACATCGGGACTGGCTGCCGTGCAGGACGATGCGCTGGAAGCGTCAAACGTGAATATTTCGACGGAGTTTTCCGACCTGATAATCGCGCAACGCGCCTTCGAAGCGAACGCCAAATCCGTGACGACCTTCGACACGGTTACACAAGACACCATCAACATGGTGCACTGATACGACGCTCTGGGGGAATACTCGAGGGTGGCTCTCTGGGCTACCCTCCTTTTTTTGCCTCCTGCGCAACCTCGAGAAACAGTCCCTTGGCCTGGGCCAGCAGCTTTCCCTCCGCGTTCAGAATCCCCGCCTCCGCCCAGTGCTTGCGGCCCTCGCTGCGCAGCACGCGGCCCTCAATGCGAAGCGGCGCGCGGCTGTGAACGGGGCGAAGAAAATCGACTTCCATTTTTCGCGTCATCGAGGGCCGGCCCACGGCGCGCACGGCTTTGCTCATGGCCTCGTCGAGCAGCGTGGCGATGATGCCGCCATGGAGATAGCCGGGATGGCCATCGAACGTCTCGGAAACCACTGGAAGGCTGACCACGGAGCCGTCAGGCGCCTGGAAGAATTCGAGTCCCAAGCCTGCGGGGTTGGCGGGGCCGCACCCGAAGCAGCGATTGCTGGCCGCGTGAGCAAAGGGCGCCAGGTTTTCGTGGCGTTCGCTCATGCCGGCCTCGCCGCGTGCGCGCCCTCGAGCGCGGCCATAAACATTTCACGGTCCACGTTGCCACCGGTCAGAATGATGCCCGCGCGTTTGCCGCGCAGCTCATGTTTCTCCTTGAGCGCGGCGGCGAGGCCTGTTGCCCCTGCGCCTTCAGCCAGGTTGTGCGTGTCCTCATAGAAGATGCGCATGGCCTCGGCAATTTCCTCATCCGGCACCTCGACGACGCGGGCAACCTGGCTCCAGATGATTTCCATCGCATCGGGGCTGGGCCTGCGGCAAGCCAGTCCATCGGCGATCTGCGTGCGCGCAGGAGCTTCGACGATCTGATGCTCACTGAAGCTGAGCGCGGTGGCGCGGCACGCAGATGAAGTCACGCCGGCGATCTCAAATTCAAGGTTGAGCGCAGCCCGCGCCGCTGCCATTCCACAGATCGACGAGCCCATGCCGATGGGAACGTATACGACGTCGAGGTTGGGAGCTGCCTGGAGGAGCTCCAAAGCGTAGGTGGCCGTGCCCCAGACCAGGCGCTCATGGAAGGACTCGAACATGGCAAAGCCCCGCTCGGCCGCCAGGGTGCGGGCAAATTCAAGCGACTCCTGAAAATCGTGCCCGTGTTCGATCAGCTCTGCGCCCTGCGCCACCATGGCGCGGTTTTTATCCACGCTGTTGCCTTGCGGAACAACAATCAGCGCCTTGAGACCGAGCAGGCGCGCGGCCATGCCCACGCCCTGGCCGAAGTTGCCGCGCGTGGCTGCGACCACGCCGCGCAGCCCGGGCTGCGTTTGTTTGAGCCACGTGGCATACACCAGCGCGCCGCGCAGCTTGAACGCTCCCACGGGACTATGGTTTTCGTGCTTGATCCATGCCTCGGCGCCCAGCCGCTGGTTGATGAGCGGCCAAGTGTACTGCGGCGTGGGCGGCATGTACCGGTAGATGAGGTCTTGCGCTTCGTGAATCTGGTCGAGAGAGGGAAGCTTCATAATGTCAGGATACTGGCTCGAAGGGGGCAGGAAACGGCGAGGCGAACAGAGGGCTCTCGCATCGCCCTGGGAATCCTAGAATGGAGCGAGAGGTTCACGAGTGCCATGAGCAGTCAGCTAGCAGGAATTGCTCTCCTCGTAATTTCGATTTTGTGCGGGGTCGTTTGTGTTCCTATCTGGATTCGCCACGTGTCGTCCGAACTTGGCGTCCCTTCCGATGAATTTCACAGGAGCTCAGGGCGGAAGAAGATGCTATGGATCGGACTCTTAGTGTTTGTTATCGTGGTCGGGGTCATTGCGCTGCTTTGACCCCGATTCAGCGACATGTCGGCAGCATATCGAACCCTGTGATACCATCCACTTCGTACAGGGCCCAAACACTATTCAGGAGCCTTTACGATGCGTTTTCGCCTTCCCCTCTTCACCATCGCGTTTCTGGCGTCAGCCGCCTTTGCCACCCCCGCTGCGCCTCAATCTGCACACGCCGACATCGTCAACGCCCAGGGAGCCACGATTGGCCACGCCAGGTTTTCTACCGTATCCAACGGCGTGAAGGTCTCGGTCACCGTTTCCGACCTTCCTCCCGGCGAGCACGGAATCCACATCCACAACGTGGGGAAATGCGACGGTCCCGCCTTCACCACGGCCGGAGGCCATTTCAATCCCACCGGCGCGCACCACGGAATCCACAACGCCCAGGATCCGCATCCGCACCTCGGCGACTTGCCCAACCTTGTGGTTTCAGGCAAGGGAACCGGCAAGCTGACGTTTGTCGCGACCGGCGCCACCATCAGCGCGGGCCCGAATTCTCTATTCCATGACGGTGGCACTTCGCTGGTTATTCATGCCAAAGCGGACGATCTCATGAGCGACCCTTCAGGCAACTCGGGCGACCGCATCGCCTGCGGCGTGATTGTGCAGTAAGTTAAAGTGACCGCGTGAGAAGCCGGGCCGAGATGTGAAGTTCCAATGAAAGGGCCCGCGGCTAAAGCCGTTTCGCCACATTGGGTTTCAGTCAGCAGCCTAAAGGCTGCTGCTCCCTCCGATTTGCGCGCCCAAAGCGTGCCAATGTGAGTTCTCACGCGGACACTGGAGTCCCGGTATTTGCGCAGCCTCTGCAGCACGGCTCAAGCCACCCCGCGGTTGCTGACCTGTCCGTGGGGACCCCAAGTCTGCGACCTTTCAAAGCCGGATTTATTCAACCAGCTCTGTACTGCCATACTTAAGAGGATGCACTCGCGAATCCTGTCTGCGGCGCGGGCTTCCGGCTTGGCGCTCGCAGCATGCGCTCTTACAATTCTCGCGGGATGTCACACCAAGCCCGCGCTGACGCCGCAGCAAGCTGAGGGCAAACATCTTTACGACGTGGGATGCGCGCACTGCCACGAACAGAACGACCTGCGCCTGAAAACCGTCCCGCCCAACCTGCATGCCCTCTTCAGCCACAAGACGCTGCCGGACGGAGCCCCGGCGACCGATGCGGAAGTGGAGCGCGTGGTGTTGAGCGGCAAGGGACTGATGCCGTCGTTTGCATACCAGATGACGAAGCCGCAGCTGGATGCATTGATCGCGTACCTGCACACGGGGCTCGGCGACGAAAAGAGCCAATAGAAATTGCTGGATCGCCACGAGGCGCAGCCGCATCCACATCTGAAAAGGAGAGCAGTGCATGAAAATCGGAGTTCTGGGATCGGGAAGCGTGGCGCAGACATTGGCGGCGGGATTCATCAAGCACGGCCATGAAGTGATGGTGGGCACGCGCGACGCCAAGAAATTGGCGGAATGGCAGAGCAAAAACCCGAAAGCGCAAATCGGCAATTCCGGCCAGGCAGCGGCCTTCGGCGAGATGGTGGTGCTGGCGGTAAAAGGCTCAGCAGCCGCGGAAGCTTTGCGTGCGGCCGGAAGCGCCAACTTGAACGGCAAGACGGTAATCGACGCGTGCAACCCGATTGCCGACGCGCCGCCGGTGAATGGCGTGCTGCAATTCTTCACAGCGCCGAACGCGTCTCTCATGGAGCAGTTGCAGAAAGAGTTTCCGGGCGCTCATTTAGTCAAGGCATTCAATTCGGTGGGCGCTCCACGGATGGTGAATCCTGAGTACAAAGCCGGCAAGCCGACGATGTTCATCTGCGGCAACGACGACACGGCCAAGGCGGCGGTGACGAAGATTCTCGATCAGTTCGGCTGGGAAACCGCCGACATGGGGAAAGTGGAAGCCGCGCGCGCCATCGAGCCGCTGTGCATGCTGTGGTGCATCTTGGGATTCACCAAGAACGAGTGGACGCATGCGTTTAAGCTGCTGCGTCAGTGAAGCAGCGGAGTTGGCGGCGTTAGTGGAGTTAGACCTGGTGGGCGCAGGCCAAGCGGGAAAAACTCCCCTCGGGGGCTATAAAGCCCCAATGTTTATGCGGCTTTTACAGCACGGCTGAGGACGTGCCCTTTCAAGGCCGGATTTATGCAACCAGATCGAGCCCTGCTGACACCGCCGGCTCCGCTTCTTCGCGAAGTTCGAATGGCCGTATACTACCGTAGAGGTCTATGGCAACCGACAAAACATTCTACCTGGAGACGTTCGGCTGCCAGATGAACGCCCATGACTCCGAAAAGGTGATTGGCACACTGCGCCAGCAGGGCTATCGCCAGGTGGAGTCGGAAGAAGACGCGGGCCTGATCCTCTACAACACCTGTTCCATTCGCGACAAGGCTGAGCAGAAGGTCTTTCACCGGCTGAACGACTACAAACGCCTGCATAAGCAAGGGAAGCGCTTCGGCGTGCTCGGCTGCGTGGCGCAGCAAGAAGGCGAGAAAATCTTCGAGCGCGCGCCGTATGTCTCGCTCGTCTCGGGCTCGGCCAGCTATCGCAAGCTGCCCGAGATGCTGACGCGGCTGGAAGCCGGCGAAAGCCGCATCACCGGACTGGACGACCGGCAGACCGAGGAGACCTTCGAAACCGAACTTACCGCGCGGCAGAATCCCTATCGCGGCTACATCACCATCATCGAGGGATGCGACAAGTTCTGCTCGTTCTGCATCGTGCCCTACACGCGCGGCAAAGAGCGCAGCCGGACTTCATCGTCGGTGCTGGCCGAAGCGCGGCGCATCGCCGACCTCGGCTATACCGAGATCCAGCTCCTGGGCCAGAACGTCAACAGTTATCGCGATCCGGAAGGGAAGTGCTCGTTCGCCGAATTGCTCGCCGCCGTCGGCCGGGTGCCCGGCATCCGGCGCGTGCGCTTCACCACCAGCCATCCCCGCGACTTTACGCGCGACATTGTCGAAGCCATTGACCAGGTTCCTTCGCTCTGCGATCACGTGCACCTGCCCGTGCAGTCGGGCTCGGCGCGCGTGCTGGAGAAGATGGCGCGCGAGTACACGCCCGACTGGTACCTGGAAAAAATTGCGTGGATCAGAGCGGCGCGGCGCCGGATCTCGCTGTCGACAGACATCATTGTCGGCTTTCCGGGCGAGACCCCCGACGATTTCATCCAGACCATGGACCTTCTTGCGGAGGTGCAGTACGATTGCGTGTTCGCGTTCAAGTACTCGGCGCGCCCCAATACACCGGCGCTGACGATAATGGATACTGTGCCCGACGAGGAGAAATCCCGCCGGCTTCAAGTGCTGCTTGACCGCCAGCGCGAGATTCAGAGGATCAATTACTCCAAACACATCGGGCAAATCGTTGAGGTAATGGTGGAGGGCGCTCATGCGGCGAAAGGACAGATCGCCGGCCGCAGCAGCCAGAACAAGCCGGTGAATTTTGCCTGGTCCCAGCCCATCGCTCCGGCGCCGGGCAGCTACATCCAGGTGAAAATCACAGGCGCCTATCCCAACAGTTTGCTCGGTGAGGCCGTCTAAAGATAGGGAATAGGGATTAGTGCTAGGCATTAGGGGGACGCCGGCCGGTGTTCGGCGAGGATGGGGAGAAAGCGGGTACGCATGGATATCGAGGTTCGAATTCGCGGCTTGATGATGGACCCGGCCACCAATATGCCCATCGTGGTGCTCAAGGATGTCGGGTCTGACGCAGTGATGCCGATCTGGGTGGGAATCTTCGAGGCCAACGCCATTGCGCTGGAGATTGAGAAGATGGCCGCCTCGCGCCCCATGACACATGATTTGGCCAGAAACCTCGTCCGGCACTTGAACGGAGAACTGGAACGCGTTGTGATTACGGAACTTAAAGACGACACATTCTACGCCGTGCTTTGGCTGCAGCAGGGCGGGGAAAAGGTGGCTGTCGATGCGCGTCCCTCTGACGCCATTGCGTTGGCCCTGCGTGCCGATTGCCCCATCTTTGTCGCCGAGAAGGTGATGGAGAGCGCCAAGCTCAACACCACCGGCCCGCCCGAGGGCCCGACCGCCGAGCAACTGCGCGGCTGGCTCGAGGGCCTGAACGACGAGGATCTCGGCCGCTACAAGATGTAATCCAGCCAGAGCTTCCAGAATTGCGACGCCGCCTGAAGAAGCGCGGGGGCGTAGTTGTGCGCATCGGCACGGAGTTGCCGGATGGAAATACGCTTCTGGCGCAATTCGCAGGTGTGCCCGACGTACCAGCGCTCCAGGCCCGGTTCCGTCACTTCAGGATGAAACTGCAGGGCAAGGGCATAGTCGCCGAGCGCGAAGGCCTGGTTTTCGTAGAGTTCGGTGCGGGCAAGGTGTTGTGCGCCGGCGGGCAGATCGAAGGTATCTCCGTGCCAGTGCAACACGCGAAGGTCTTTGGCCAGCAGCGGGGCGAACCACGCCGGCGCAGGGCGAGCGGCGCCGGGCAGAATGGGAAACCAGCCGATCTCGGGGCCGCGCGCGCCCGGGTAGACGCGGGCGCCCTGGGCAGCCGCCATCAGTTGCGCGCCAAGGCAGATGCCCAGCGTGGGCCTTCGCGCCCCCAGCCGCTGCTGCAGGGCGTCGATTTCGGCTTTGAGGAAGGGATAATCGTCGGCCTCGTACACGCCGATGGGTCCGCCCATCACAATCAGCAGATCGCAATCCCGCGCATCGTCGAGCGGGTAGCGCGCGGTCGCCGCATCGGCGGTCCGGATTCCGAATCCGCGGCGCTCCAGTTCTGGTTGCAGGGAACCGATGTCCTCGAAGGGAAGGTGCGAAAGAACGACGGCCTGCGGGGCATGAACGGGCATAGAAACAGGGTATTCTGGCCGGTGCGGGTTTAGTTAACAGAATATCTGTTATCAGACACGCCTCAAATAGAAAACCGCACCGAAGGCAATCGTCGCTGCCGCAACCCAAACCGCGTCTCTGCAACCTATTTCCGGCTGCCTAGTTGCAGCGCATTCTGAACCTGTGCGTGCCGCCTGTCGTGAGCGAGTGTTCATAGATTCCGATTTCACTTATTCCTGAAAATTCCGAGTACTGGTAGTTCGAATCAGCGCCATCGATCGGGCACTTGGTTGTAAAAGAACACGCTGTTCCGTTGCTACTGGCGGACTTCGCGGCCCTGGGCGGCGTTTGGATACTCCGGACGGGCACAGCCCTCAAACTACGCCCGGAGGACCACCCACTTAGTTGTCCATCTAGACGGTAGTAACGCTCTTGATCAGCATCCGGAAATGCGGCAGCACAAGAGTGACGTCTGGCTCGTCGACGACGATCCTAGAGTCGTGGGCAGCGATATCGCCAATGATCTTGGCGCCGTGAAGGTGCTCGATGCTTTCACGCACGCTCTTGCCAAGGGTCGTAACTTCCTTGCACCTGTTAAGCTTGTCTTTCAGCCCCGTCTTAGCTTTCACTGCAGGATCCACCGTGTCCACTGTTCGCTCGATGACAATACGCATGAGCAGGCCGCAGGCGTTCCAGCATTGCACCATATGGCATCGGCGCAACTCTTCAACGAGCGTCGCGATCTTGGTGTCCTTGAACGTGCGGCCCTTGAAATCAAAGGGACCATTGCTAGGGCCAACAATGGGCGCCGGCAGTTGCCGTGCTACACGGACCTCCTCGTCAATGGTACGTTTCGTCTCCCGATGGAGCGCGTACTCGCCAAGATTCGGAGGGAGCAACTTCCCCGCCCGCCCGCAAAGGTAACCTAACTTCTGGCCGAGATTCTTAGGCACTGGTAAGTCCGCTAAGCTAAAGAGATGCTCAACTTGCCTTTGGTCTGCGGATCCCCTACCCTCTTCGACGGCAAGGAAGTAGATCATGTAGAGGATCTGGTCCCCCTCATCGAATGAGTGAAAATCGGGAAAAAGGTCGATGAATTCGTTGACACGCTCTTTCATTGAGTAACCGCACCAGCCGGCTCTAATACTTCCTTGCTTCCGTCGGCGAGAATCCTCCAAATTGAGTATGTCTTACCGCCAGCCTCGGCCGTCGTTGACTGCACCAGGCGGTCCTTAATCTTGTTCTTCAGGTTGTTGACGACCTTTGGGGCACGAACCTCCCGGAAAGTCTTGTTCATCAAGTAGCTGATCTCGCTATTGGTGAGTCCATCGACATCTTTCTTCCGTGCTGCTTCCAGGATCCAAAGGTACTTCTTCCAATCCTTGCTTAACGTTGCCCATGTAAGCATGCCGGGCTCAGCGACGTTGAGTTGCAGGCTTTGCACTTCTGGACGCGCTTCGGGGGCGCCACCTGCACGCGCCGGCGTCGAGCTGCGCTTTTGCGTTGTCCCGGCGGGGGGCCCATTGTTCACTTTTGCTTGCGCGTTGGAGTGCCCTAGCTCCGCACCTGTGCGAAGTGCGTGGTGCCCGGACTGGCGTTGTACAGACTGCGCCTGCTCACGAAACTTGGGCAGGAAATCCTCAAGACGCGCTAGAATGGAATCTACGCTGGACTCCGGGCACTCCAGGCCGAGTCTTCCAGAAGAAAGATCAATATCAACCTTCACGCCCTCAGACATTTACGCCTCCGCTCATTCTGAGACTGACAATATTCTAACGCAAAGTGCATTTATTCTGCAATAGCCCATAAATTGTAATCCCAGGGCGGGTTCGGCACGGGTCAGCTTTGGCGCTTATCGGTGTTCCCCGCGGCGAAAAGCTTTTACGTTTACGATTTTGGCCGACGTGCCGAACTGTGCCACGAGGGCGGTCGTACCCGATCCCCATCAAGAACAAGAAAGAGCCATGAGGCCACACCGTGAGCCGGCTTCTTTCTCCCGAAGGATTGCTGGTAAGCGTCATATTTGCGCCGTCTTTGCGCGAAGGATCTGAGATTGTCCCCCCGAGGGGTTTCGTTTCGGCCTGGATTCAGTTCCGGATTGGAGCCAGAAGCTGCTCCACCTCGGCCTTCTCTTCGGCAGTCAGCCCCAGCAGCGGCGCACGAGCACGCCCTCCGTAGTAGCCGTTGAAGTCGCATCCATATTTGATTCCGGCAATGCCCAGATCGCCGACGATGCGCTTGTTCGGTGCCACGATACGCTGCTGCTTCTCGCGCGCGAGCTCAAGGTCGTGGTCCTTCCACGCCAGGTAAACTTCCTGGCAGGCCTGCGGCGCACAGGCCGCGAAGGCCAGGATTCCGCCCGTGGCTCCGCATTCGAGCGAGTCCAGCAGCGTGCCCGCCGCACCGCTCAGCACCTGAAAGCCGACTTCCCTTTCCCGCGTCTTCACCGGGGCCGGGGGCGGAGCCTTGACTACAGCAATCCCGCCGGCAAGATCCCCGGCGGGCACGAACGAGCCCGAGGCTTCCTCCCTTTGCGCCAGCATCCGCGCCGTGGCCGCTTCAAAGACCTGCGTCACCTTCACTGTGCGCCGGGGCGCGTTTTGCGTGGCAGCCACGGAGGCGCGGATGCGGTCGACGCTGCCGGCAGAATCCTTGATGCCGATGATGTTGGGGTGCTGCGCCAGTTCCGCGATCATCTCGATGGGAATCTGGTACGGAACGAACTTGGGAATGTTGTAGAGCACAACCGGCAACGGCGAGCGATCGGCCACGCTGCGAAAGTAGTGCAGCACGGCCGCTGGCGACATTTGCGGCGCGTAGTAGCTGGGCGGGCGAACCAGGACAGCGTCATATTGGAGTTGCGCGGCAAATTCGGCCAGTTGGACCGTGCCTCTGACGCTCTCGCGCCCCACTCCCGCAATCAGCACCTTTTCCGGCGCCGTCGCCTCCGCCGATGCCCGCAGAACGTCGCGGGACTCGGCCTCGTCGAGCATCACCGACTCGCCCGTGGAGCCGAGCACCGCCATGCCCGCCAGCAGGCTGCGCGAGTAGCGGGCGATATTGTGTTCGATCTTGCGGAAATAGATGCGCTCGTCGGGATAAAACGGCGTCGTCACCGCCGCAAAAACGCCTTCCATCAGCATGGGACCATTGTAGAGCGGGGCCAGTCCGGGACCGTGCTCTTCCCTGCACTTCTGTCGCATTGTTCGCGCAAGGCGAAGAGTTGTATGGTAGTTGATTAGAAACTCCGCTTGCGCGAACGCCTCGATTTTCACGGAGCCTTGCCCATGGACTCACCGCTGGAAAGAGAACTTGCAGAGCAACCGGTGACGAAGCTCTCGCGCCAGGCGCTCTGGTTTTTCATCCACGCCCTTCTGGCGCTGGCCGCGTGGTTTGGGCTTATGCTCATCGGCTACGCGGTGAATCCTACCGCCGTCCCGCAGTGGGCCATTCTCCTGGCGTCGATGGCGGTTCCGCTCGTCGTGGGGCTTATCATGGCGCGGCTGCATAACGACGATATGGCGACCACCGTCTGGCTGCTGGGCCTGATCTGGATGATGATTGTGAGCCTTTGGATACTCGACATGCCCACCGGGCCGGGCCGATGCTTCCAATGCGGCGCCACCGAGAAGCTCACGCGCACATTTTTCTGCATTCCGAGCCCCAGCGGGCTCATCGATGACGACGGCCCCTTCATCGGCACGTGGCCGTCGGTGGCTTTGATCGGTTACTCCATCGGCGCGCGCCTGGGCATGCGGCGCCGCGCGTAGGGCTTGCGCCTATTTTGGTAAATCGGAGACGTCCCAGAGCTTGATGGTCTTGTCGTCGCTTCCTGAAGCCAGCGTGTGGCCATCAGGGCTGAAGGACACGGACCAAACGGTGTACTGGCCCGGAAGCGTGCGGATGAGGTTTCCCGACGCCACGTCCCAGAGCTTGATGGACTTGTCTACGCTTCCCGACGCCACGGTGCGGCCGTCGGGGCTGAAGGCCACAGATTCAACATAGTTCGTGTGTCCCGAGAGCGTGCGAATGGGGGCCCCCGAGGCAACCTCCCAAAGCTTGACGGTCATGTCGCCGCTTCCCGAAGCCAGCGTGCGGCCATCAGGGCTGAAGGCGACGGACTCAACATCGCCGGTGTGTCCGTAAACCGTCTGAATGAGCGCTCCCGAGCTGACATCCCAGAGCTTGACGTTCTTGTCCTCGCTTCCCGAGGCGAGGGTGCGGCCGTCGGGGCTGAAGGCCACGGAGTTAATCCACGAGGTATGCCCCGAGAGCGTTCGGATGAGAGTTCCCGAGTTAACGTCCCAGAGCTTGACGTTCTTCTCCATGTCCTCCGTTCCCGAGGCCAGCGTGCGCCCATCGGGGCTGAACGCGACGGAATAGAATCCGTTGGTGTGTCCAGAAAGCGAACGGATGAGAGTTCCCGAGGCCACATCCCACAGCGTGATGGTGTCGTCGTCGTTTCCCGAAGCCAACGTGCGGCCGTCAGGGCTGAAAGCTACAGACATCACCTTGCTGGATTGCCCGCCGAGTGTGCGGATGGAGAGCGTGCGGATGAGGGTACCCGAGGCCACGTCCCAAAGTTTGACGGTACCGTCCCAGCTTCCTGAAGCGAGGGTGCGACCGTCGGAGCTGAAGACGACGGAGGCGACCGCGGCTGTATCCCCGGTGAGGATTCGCGGCGGCCGCGCTGGAGCAAGGGAGCGATTGGATCGCAGCCACAGGAACAAGCCCCCTAACAGTGCCACGAGCACCGCGGCCGCAATCACCAGATTGCGCCGCGAGATAAGGACACGCTGTTTCGCACTCGCCTGGGTTGGGCCCGCGTCGAGATGGGGCTGAGCCATTTTCGTCGCGCCCGGTGGTTGTGCTGCAGTGGGCCGCTCGTTCTGCTCAACTTGGCGGCGGGCAGCTTCGGCCTCCGCCAGGCGCTCAGATTCCACGCCGCGGAGGCGTTGCGCTTCGACTTCGCGGGCCTGCCAGGCGGCATGACGCTTGGCTTCATCCTCCGCAGCCTGGTCGAGCACGGCTTCATTGGGCTGCGCCACACCCAGAAAGGCGAGCAGATCCGCAAGCCCGCGCGTATAGTCGGCGCGGAAATCGATGCGCTGCGCACGGCGCAGCAGGAGCGGAACGAAGCACTCCTTGTAGAGCACCGGAACGACGATCTTTCCCTCTTCGAGCGCGAACGCGATCTCGTTGCGCACGTTGTCAGAGTTTGACGAGGCCGGCGAAAGGATCACCAGCATGAATCGTGCCGCATCGAGCGCCGCCTCGATGGTGCGGTCCCACGGCTCGCCGGGTCGGATGTCTAACTGGTCAAGCCACACCCTGGCGCCCGCAGCCTTCAGGTCGCGCGCCAGGCGCAAGGCAAATTCAGAATCTGTCCGGCTGTAGCTGAAAAAGGCGGCGGAGGGTTGGTCTGACACGTTCTCGGACTCCTTGGGGAAGCCGATGCGCAGTCAACTGCGCCATGGAGTTCTCTGCAAGGCGCATTCTCCGGGAGAATTCCCAGCTTATCACAAAAGCAAATTCGCCGTGCCTGCGCGCGCGGGCCGCGCGATCTCACCGTCCATTGGCGGAGTGCAGCGCCTGCAGCGCGAACACCGTGACGCGGTGGCGCTGCATGGCGGCGATGCCCTCGGCCGCGGCCTGGGCCGCAGCCAGCGTGGTGATGGTGGGAATGCGCGCCAGGACGGCGGCGCGGCGGATGGCCTTCTCATCGAAGATCGCATCCTGGCCGCTGGGCGTGTTCACAATCAGTTGAATGCGCCCTTCCTTGATCAGATCCACGGCGTTGGGCCGTCCCTCCAACACCTTGAAGACGCGATCGGCGATGAGGCCCGCACCCTCGAATACGTTGGCCGTGCCCTCGGTGGCCACAATCTTGAATCCGAGATTGACGAATCGTCGCGCGAGGTCGATTCCGCTCTGCTTGTCGTGGTCGTTGAGCGTGAAAAAGACTGTCCCACCGGTGGGCAACAGCTGGCCTGCGGATAGCTGCGCCTTGGCAAAGGCTTCGCCGAAAGTTGACGCCACACCCATCACTTCGCCAGTGGACTTCATTTCAGGCCCGAGAATGGTGTCGACGCCGGCGAACTTCGACCAGGGAAAGACGGGCGACTTGACGTAATAATGGGCGCCGGTGCCCAGGTCCGTGCCCGCGGCCAGTTGTTTGGGCAGCAGATCGCGCAGCGTGCGGCCGGTCATCAGCCGCGCCGCGATCTTGGCCAGCGGAATGCCGGTGGCTTTGGAAACGTACGGCACGGTTCTGGATGCGCGCGGATTGACCTCGATGACGTAGACATGATCGTTGCCCTGGTCGTCGCGCTGGATGGCGAATTGCAGGTTGACCAGGCCAACCACCTTGAGCGCGAGCGCCAGCTTGCGCGTGTAAGCGCGGATGGTTTCGAGCGTCGACTCGCTGATGTCGACGGCCGGCAACACGCACGAGGAGTCGCCGGAGTGGATGCCGGCCTCTTCGATGTGCTGCATGATGCCGGCAATCAGGACATCGTTTGCGTCGCAGAGCGCGTCGACGTCGACTTCAACGGCGTTTTCAAGAAAGTGGTCGATCAGAACCGGCCGCTCCTGCGAATACTCGACCGCCTGGCGCATGTAGCGCGTGACGGCGTCGGCATCGTAGGCGATCACCATGGCGCGTCCGCCCAGCACGTAACTGGGCCGCACCAGCACGGGATAACCGATCTGCCCGGCGACGGCGAGCGCCTGCTCCACGCTCGTCGCGGTGCCGCCGCGCGGCTGCGGAATCTCTAAATCCTCAAGCAATTTGCCGAAACGCTTGCGGTCTTCGGCCAAGTCGATGGAATCGGGCGATGTGCCGATAATGGGCACGCCGGCCGCAAGCAAGCGCTGCGCCAGGTTCAGCGGAGTCTGCCCGCCGAACTGCACAATCATGCCGATCTTCGCGCCCGATTGCGCCTCATGGTTGTAAATGGCCAGCACGTCTTCCAGGACGAGAGGCTCAAAGTAGAGGCGGTCGCTGGTGTCGTAGTCGGTCGAAACTGTCTCAGGGTTGCAGTTGACCATGATGGTCTCGTAGCCGTCTTCCTTGAGCGCAAAGGCGGCGTGGCAGCAGCAGTAGTCGAACTCGATGCCTTGGCCGATGCGATTCGGACCGGAGCCGAGGATGATGATCTTTGGCGCATCTGTTGGCGGCGCTTCGTCCTCTTCCTCGTAGGTGGAATAAAGGTAGGGCGTCATCGACTCGAACTCCGCCGCGCAGGTGTCCACCAGCTTGAAGACGGGGCGAATTCCCTGCCCCTCGCGCAGTTCCCTCACCTGCTGAATGCCGGCGTGGCCTTCCAACTTCCATTCGGTGGCGATGCGCTCGTCACTCAGGCCAAGGCGCTTGAGGCGGCGCAGCGCATCCGCGGTTATATCCTTTGGCGTCGTGCGCGCCAGAGACCCCTGCGCCTGCGTCACCTCGCGCAACTGAAAAAGAAACCACGGGTCGATCCTCGTCAAGCGTGCAACTTCGCGCACGCTCATGGCGCGCTCAAACGCGTAGCGAATGTAGCCCAGGCGCTCGGGCTTGGGCGTCACCAGCATCTGCGTCTGGCGGCGCGCTTCCAGAACCTCGGTGCCTGTCCTCTTGCCGGTTTCGAGCGAGCGCCAGGCTTTCATCAGCGCTTCTTTGAAGGTGCGTCCGATGGCCATCACTTCGCCGACCGACTTCATCTGCGGCCCCAGCGTGTCGTCGGCGCCGGGAAATTTCTCGAACTGCCACTTGGGAATTTTGACGACCACGTAATCGATGGTGGGCTCAAAGCATGCTGGCGTTTTGCGCGTAATGTCGTTGGGAATCTCGTCGAGCGTGTAGCCCACGGCCAGCTTGGCGGCGATTTTGGCGATGGGAAAGCCGGTGGCTTTGGACGCCAGCGCCGAGGAGCGCGAGACGCGCGGGTTCATCTCGATGATGGTCATGCGGCCGTCTTGCGGATTGATGGCGAACTGCACGTTCGAGCCGCCGGTTTCGACGCCGATCTCGCGCATGCAGGCGATGGCCGCGTCGCGCATCTTTTGATATTCGCGGTCGGTGAGCGTTTGCGCGGGCGCCACGGTAATGGAGTCGCCGGTGTGCACGCCCATGGGATCGAAGTTCTCAATGGAACAAATGATGATGACGTTGTCGGCGAGATCGCGCATCACCTCCAGTTCGAATTCCTTCCAGCCCAGCACGCTCTCTTCCACAAGGCACTCGTGCACCGGCGATAGGTCGAGGCCGCGCGCAAGAATCTCCATCATCTCTTCGCGGTTGTAGGCGATGCCGCCGCCAGTGCCGCCCAGCGTGAAGCTGGGGCGGATGAGAATCGGGAAACCGAGCTTGCTTGAGAAATCGAGGCCGTCGCGCAGGTTGTTGACGAGGGCGGAGCGCGGCACATCGAGGCCGATGCGCACCATGGCGTCTTTGAAGAGCAGGCGGTCTTCGGCTTTTTTGATGGCTTCGAGCTTGGCGCCGATCAGCTCCACGTTGTAGCGATCGAGGACACCGCTGTCAGCCAAGTCGACGGCGAGATTGAGCGCGGTTTGGCCGCCGACCGTCGGCAGCAGCGCGAACTTGCCGGCATTCGGCTTGGCCGCCAGCATCTCCGCTTCAATGCGAATGATTTCTTCGACGTACTCGTGGGTCAGCGGCTCGATGTAGGTGCGGTCGGCAATTTCGGGATCGGTCATGATGGTGGCCGGGTTGGAATTGACCAGCACCACCTCGTAGCCCTCCTGCTTGAGGGCCTTGCAGGCCTGCGTGCCCGAGTAGTCGAACTCCGCCGACTGGCCGATGATGATGGGCCCCGAGCCGATCACCAGGATTTTCTGAATGTCATTTCTGCGTGGCACGTATTTCCCTGGCTTGGTTGTTTGCCTTAACGCTGTCCAAAATCTCTTGTTGCCGTTTTGGTGGTAAGCTCCGGAAAAGACTTTCCAAGTCTTTTTCATGAACATTCTTGGAAAGACGATTAAGTAGTTTAGGCTTTTCCGTCCTGGCCGCTACAATCGCAATGGATTCCAGAAGTATTCGGACTTCGTGGTTACCTAGCGACCTAGCAGTTGTATCGATAAGTTGACCGTTGACCTCGAACCCGACTATCTCAAGAAATTGAAGTTCAACTATCCCTCCCTGCTTTTCGCAATCATCAAGCGCGTTGTGCACAATCACATCTGTATCTTGCTGATTCGCCTTGGTAGGTGTTCGATAGCCCGAAATACGATTCTGAAACTTTTCACTCTCACCGATGTAGACAGCCTGAATCTCGCCGTTTTGATCCTTGAACACCCAGCGGTAAATCCTCGGCCCTTTGATCAAGTCACGATCCTTTGCATTTCTTTGTGGCTTTCGATGCCAGGGATATATTCGCCCGTTGACCAAAACAGATTGCCAATTCAATGGGATATTGAAGGATTCGACAGAATTCACCGCTTCCCTCCCTAGGGGGCTAAAGCCCGCCTTCTCTTCCCATCCTTTTCGGCACGACTGAAGTCGTGCCCCTTCAATGGCACTTCCAGCCCGCCACGTTTTACAACCGTTCCGTGTCGCCCAGCCATCGCAATATTGCCCTTTGCCAAGTGCAAGAAGTCCTTTGTGCTTTGGTGTATTCCTGTGGGTATGTCTCGGTTTAGTGGACGCAACTTCTCAACTCGCTCCGAATGCAAGATAGCCCAGTTTTCAAGAAGTAGTCGCGCGAAAAGATCGTCAGAGCTATGCCGATTAAGTTCCACTCCGTATATTTTGATGGCGCCTTCGATTGTCAGGTACTGAAGATGGCATTTCCCAATTGAATTCTGGACCGCGCCGCGAACAGACCATCCAGACTCAACTTTGGCAGAGCCATCGGACTCTTGATCGACTTTCGGGCATATGTGATCGCGAAGTCTTGTGCCAAAATGGCCTGCTACTCCTATGTAACATGATCGGTCTTCCGGAAAAACGAATCGGTAAACGCCCGGTCGAGAAACGTCACCAACTCGCCACAACTTGCGCGGTTGCTTTCGACTCTTCGCCCATTCTGCAATCTCTTTCGAAGACAACAACACCTGCCAAACCAACTTCCCAAGGGATGAAGTGGGGCCGCTCATCCCTTCCACTCCTCCATCAGCTTGCGGAAGTCGCGGAACAGGTAGTGCGAGTCGTGCGGGCCGGGGGCGGCTTCGGGGTGGTATTGCACGCTGAACAGCGGCAGCGTCTTGTGGCGCAGGCCTTCCAGCGTCTGGTCATTCAGGTCAACGTGCGTCAGCTCGACCTCGTTGGCGTTGATGGAGTCAGGGTCGACGGCGAAATTGTGGTTGTGGGCTGTGATCTCCACCTTGCCGGTGGTGTTGTTGCGCACCGGATGGTTGCCGCCGTGGTGGCCGAACTTGAGCTTGTAGGTGCGGCCGCCGAGCGCCAGCCCGCAGAGCTGGTGGCCCAGGCAGATGCCGAAGACGGGCACGCGGCCCATCATCTGGCGGATGGCGCGGACAGCGTAGTCCACCGGCTCGGGATCGCCGGGGCCATTGGAAAGAAACACGCCGTCGGGCTTGAGGGCCAGAACCTGTTCAGAAGTGGTCTCGGCCGGGACCACGGTGACGCGGCAGCCTTCTCGCGCTAACATACGCAGAATGTTCTGCTTAATTCCGAAATCATAAGCTGCCACGTGAAGAGTTTTCCACAACGGAGCATCCCTGTGGATAAATCCCTCCGTCAGCAGTGAGTCGCCCATCTGGCTGCGCGGATCGGAGGCGTCGAACTCGTAACTGGACTTGGTGGAGACGACGCGCGCCAGATCGGTCCCATCCATCTTGCGGATGCTTCTGGCCCTCGCCACGAGCGCATCGGCGTCGGAAGTCTCAGTCGAAATCACGCCCCGCATCACGCCGTGGTTGCGCAGGTGGCGCACCAGCGCGCGGGTGTCGATGTCGGCCAGCACCGGCACGGAGTAGCGCTCCAAGTACTCGTCGGTCACCTGCTCGGAGCGCCAGTTGGAGCTGATGGCGGAAAACTCGCGAACGATCAGGCCCTCAATGTAGGGCCTGGCCGCCTCGTTGTCGGCCTTGTTGGTGCCATAGTTGCCGATTTGCGGGTTGGTGAGGACGACAATTTGCCCGGCGTAGGAGGGATCGGTGGCGATTTCCTGGTATCCGGTAAGAGAAGTATTGAAAACGACCTCGCCCTGGCATTCGCCCGGGTGCCCATGGCCTTGCCCACGGAAGATGCGCCCGTCTTCGAGCGCAAGAATTGCCTGCATCGCCTCTCCGAGGAGTGGATTCAATCGATTTTATCAGGAAATTTTGGACCGATTCGGCCCGGTTTTCCACGGCTCTAGAGCCGGCTGCATGAATACGGTTCTGAAAGGGCACGACTTGAGTCGTGCCAAAAAGGCCGCAAAATGAATGTAGGCTTTAGCCCCTGAGGGCCGTCTTTCCGCGGCCTGGTCATCCAAAATCCGATTCGCCAAGCCTAATGCACCACGCCGAGGTCGCGGGCGGGCCAGTAGACGAACACGGCCTTGCCGTAGATCAGGGAGCGATCCACAGGCCCGAAGGCGCGGCTGTCCTGCGAAATGGAGCGATGATCGCCCATCATGAAGTAGCAATCGTCGGGAATCACGATCTCGGCCGTCGATTGGCTATCGCGGTACTCCAGCGGAACGTAAGGCTCGTGCAGCAGCTTGCCATTCACATACACGCGTCCATGATCGATGCGCAGAGTATCGCCCGGCAGCGCGATCACGCGCTTGATGTAGCTCTTTTCGGGGTCGCGTGGATAGCGGAAGACCACCACATCGCCGCGCTCAATGGCGGTGAAGTGGTAGACAAACTTGTTGATGAAGAGGCGGTCACGGTCCTCAAGGCGCGGCAACATGCTAGTGCCTTCGACGCGCACCGGCTGGTAAAGGAAGAGGACCATAAACACCGACGCAGCAGAGGCGATGAGCAGGTCGCGCAGCCACAACACCAGCGCGGAGGTTTTGGCTTGAGGAGCAGGCGCAGCGCCGGCAGGCGGGCTGCCAGCGGAAGCATGAGGATCTGGGGCGGATTGGGGGGATGAATTGTTGCCAGAACCGGTCTGCATTTTTTATCTGTTATCTCGATATTACTCGCAACCGAGCTCTCCTGGGGGACACATAATGCGCGGATGGTGTTGTGTAATTGGTTTCGGCTGGTTGGCGACCGGAACCATGGCAGGGGCGGTGCCGGGGTCGCGCACGCCTGCCAGGTTGTCGTCTTCAAGAAGCAAGGGGCGCTGCAGGACCATTTCAACCTGGGTGCCGACGGGAAGGTTGACGTCGGCGTTGCGCGTGAAGAGCGCGACGATGCCCACCGCCGCGGCACCGGCGCCGAGGCCGGCAAGCCCACCCTCGATGGGATGTCCCGTGGAGGCTCCGCCGATGGTGCCCACGCCGGCGCCGGTGGGAAGGGCGATCTCGGCGGTCTGGCCGGCATTGCGGCCTTTATCGCCGTTCTGTTCAATCGTCCCCTCCTGGTCGTCCCTCACCTTCTGATTCGCTGAACCCGGCACGCTGTCGACCCCGCCGGGAATTTCAACCACCGAGCCATTGGGAAAGATGATGGAGGTGAAATGCATGTCGAGCTGGGCCTTGCCGGCAATGCGGCCGCCGCGCTGCACGCGGTCGACAATTCCCTGCACATACACGCCGGTGGGGATCATCACCCTGTTACCCACCACCACCGGGAACATGGAAGACAGGTAGACGCCATCGCCAGGCCGGGCGCTTTTGGTGTTGATGCCGCTGCGCAATTGCAACAGAACCTTGGTGCCGGCAGGAACGGTGTAGGTTTTCTTCTCGGGGGCGGAGTTGGCGAGGCCCACAGGCTCGGTTGGCGCCGAAGCGGCCTCAGCCGGTTGGGCCGCGGGGCTTGGACTGGTGGAAGGCGCGGGCTGGGCTGGTGCGGGCGCAGAGGCAGCTGTGGAGGGTGCGGCCGGCTGCGCGGGAGTTTGCGCTGCGCAAAGCGAAGCACCGAACGTCATCAGGCCAAGAAACGTCGCCACCGGCAACCAACAGCGTTGCAAACCCATGCAATCCTCCACGCTTGAAGGAATAGACTGCGCTTTCGCACACAAGGATAGCTCCAATGTGGTGCGAGAGGCTATGAAAAGTACCACAACTTGCGGCTGGGCGGGCCGGGTTACCATTCGAGAAAGAGATGAAATCGCAATCCCACTCATGCAACGCGGGTTCCGGGGCGGATTCCGGCGATACATGGGGCCGGTTCGACGCCGTGTACCGGGTGCTCAACGAGGCGATCGCCGCAAGGGCATTTCCGGGTTGCGCCTTCGGTGCGCTTGCCGGCGGCAAAGTGGCGCTGCAGGGCGGGCTGGGCAGGTTTACTTACGAAGACGATGCGCCAGCAGTGACGGCGGAGACCATATATGACGTGGCCAGCCTGACCAAGGTTGTGGCCACCACCGCGGCAGCCATGCTGCTGGTACAGCGCGGGCAACTTGACCTGGACGCGCGCCTGGGCGATCTGCTGCCCGGCTTTGTGGTGGGGCGCGCGACGGAAGATGCGGCACGATGGGTAACGCTGCGTCACCTGCTGGCGCATAATTCCGGACTGCCCGGCTACGTGGAATTCTTCCGAACGGCAACGACGCCCGCTGCCCTTTGGCGCGCCTGCCTGGAATTGCCCCTTAAAGCCAAACCGGGAACGCGTACCGAATACTCCGACCCCGGTTTCATCCTGCTGGGCAAGGCGCTGGAGGTGGTGATGCGCGAATACCTGCCGGCCTGGGTTCAACGCGAAGTATTTGCGCCGCTGAGAATGCAAGCGACAGGATTCTGTCCCGCGCCAGAGTTGCGATGGTCGATTCCTCCGACGGAGGAGGACACCTGGTTCCGGCATCGCCGCATCCAGGGCGAAGTGCAGGATGAAAATGCTTCGGTATTGAAAGGCGCAGCGGGCAACGCCGGAGTCTTCTCCAACGTTCCCGACGTGCTGCGCTTTGCCGGCGCGATTCTTCAGGGCGATCCCGGACTGTTTGACGGCGCCATCGTGGAGCGGTTTGCGCAACGGCAACCGCCCGAGGGCAGCGATCGCGCGCTGGGCTGGGATACGCCGTCGAAGGAGAACTCCTCGGCCGGCAAGCACTTTTCATCGCATTCCATCGGACATCTCGTGTTCAGCGGCTGTTCCCTCTGGATCGATCTGGATGCGCGCGTGGCCGCGGTCCTGCTCACCAATCGCACCTGGCCCGATCGAAAGAACCAGATGATTCGCGAGGTGCGGCCGGCTTTTCACGACGCGCTGCGCGAGGCGCTTTAGGCCGGGACGCAGGCGCGGCCGGGTGGGAAGCCGCGGTAAACGGTTACAGTTACCTGAGGTCGCGGAAACGCCCCCCTCGAAGTCACCTGGGTGACTCCAAATTAAATTTTGTCGCTGGGCTTGCACAGTTTTGCAGATACAATCGATGCTGGGGACTGACGCGATGTCAAGCAATGTGACGTTGCAGGAGACGGCCGGGACCAACGGAAGGGACAACAATAATCATAAGAACGATCAGGCCGCACTGCTTCAGCATCTGACCACGGAGAGCCAGAACGAGGCCTCTCAAGGACTCGACACTAAATCCGCCCTGGAGATCGCGCGCATCATCAATCACGAGGATGCGAAGGTCGCAGGGGCGGTGAAGAAGGCGCTCACTGAGATCGCCGAAGTCATCGACCAGGTGGCGCGAAGCCTGCGCGATGGCGGACGGTTGATTTACATCGGAGCCGGATCCAGCGGCCGCATCGCCGCACTCGACGCTTCAGAGTGTCCACCCACCTACTCAACCGCTCCCGGACAAGTGCAGTATCTGATGGCCGGCGGGCCAAAGGCGCTGGCGTCCGCGGTTGAAGTCAACGAGGATTCTGAAGAGTTGGGGCAGCGCGACATTGCGCGGCGCCGGCCTACGCGCAAGGACGTGGTGATCGGCGTCTCCGCATCGGGCCGCACGCCGTACGTGGTCGCCGCGGTGGCGTATGCGCGCGCACGCGGAGCCAGGACCGCCGCTGTAACCTGCAATCACGAAACGCCACTGGCCGAAGCTGCCGACGTCACTATCGTGGCCGACGTCGGTGCCGAAGTGGTCTCGGGCTCGACGCGCATGAAAGCCGGCTCGGCGCAAAAGATGATCCTCAACATGATCACCACCGGCGCCATGTCGCGGCTGGGCTACGTGTACGAGAACCTGATGGTGAACGTGCACATGCAGAATTCCAAGCTGGTGGAGCGCGGCATTCGCATACTCATGTGCGCCTGCAATATCGATCGCGCCACCGCCGTGGAGACCATCAAGAGCGCGGGGCGCAGCGTACCCGTAGCCCTGGTGATGCTGAAGGCTCACGTCGACAAACCCGAAGCGGTGCGGCGGCTGGCCAAGTCCGACGGCAATGTGCGCCTGGCCATCGAAGACAACGTGATGGATCTGTAGCGGCGGCGGCTCTGTCCGTATCTTGTTGAAAACAATACAGTTGAATTGTCAAGGGGGCGGCTGACGGCCTACGGGGCCGGGCCGAAAATCTTTTTTCCTTTTATTTTTTCTTCTTTTTTTCGGGTTCGTGGCAGCGATCCGCGCTGAAAACAAACGACTTGATGCAACGGCAACCGGGAAAAGCATGTCCAAAACACCTGATTTGTACGGCACTTTTCGGGCATTTGTACGCCTCGGAGACGCCTTTGCGGTGCCGAAAACGGCTCTCGTCCGGACAGGGGGATCGCCCGCCGCCGAGCGCGGTCAATGCGTGAGGAGAAACGCAGCATGGGATGATTGTGCGCTTGCGCTTCGAAATTCCATGCAAAGGCTGCGAGGGAGTTTGGGTTTGGAATCCAGAGGGTTGCGATGCGGAGGGGTTGACAGCTCCATAAGATGATGCGATGTCCCCCTGTGAAATTGGGAGGCGGATGGGCACCAGACGTGAAGCTGGGCCGGGCTGTATGCCAGCGACAGCGAATCCTGGCATAGAGACCTAATGCGCAACTTTGACCTGGATGCGGGGTCTAAGTCGGGGAAATCCGATTTGGGCGTTGGAAAGCGACACCAATCCCCCCTTGGCCCTTTTCAACGATCACGCAGGATGCGGCAGGGCAAAAACTCTTTGCAACTCGCTTGCGAAGGCTGCCTGGCCATCGTGGCCAGATGGTCTGTGATCTTTAGGTAGCGATGGGACCCCGGTGTCACGCAAGCTGCATCCTGAGTCACGGGGGAGAATTGTGCTTCTGAACAAGCTCGAATCCGGCTTCGTGCTCCTCCAAACGCAGCAAGGATCAGTTGCCGTTCAACCCTCTTCCTTCTGGCAACGCGTTTATCTGCTTTGGACCTTCCGCAACTTTCGACAGCTCTCGCTTCCGCTGTTGAACGCGCGCCAGACTGCGCTCCTCAATGATCTTTTTCGCCAGCACGCGGCGGTGATTTCGCACGACTACGAGCCATGGCTGGAGATCGGCGTAGTTGAGAACTTTGTGCCTGCGGCGATCGAGACCGGCGCTGCGCTGGCCGCGAAAACCGCCGCTTCGCCGGCAGTGAAAGCGAAGTTGCCTGAGCTAACGGCCGGGCAATCGGCCGCGCCGCCGGTCATTCGGGTTGCAGCTGCGCCTGTCATGATGGCCGATGTGGCGCCGGCCGTGAATGAGGGAACAACGCCATTGGAGGGTACAGGAATCGATGGTGCGGAAATTGCGCCCAAGCATGTTCCGGTGGGTTCTTTTGCGCCGATCATTTCCTGGTTGAGACTTGCATGGTCCAATCTTGCAACGTCAAAGCCGGCAGCGTTTCGACTTCACGTTTCGAGAATTGTAATTTTGGGGTTTGCCGCCGCGATCGGCGCGCTATCGCTGGGCATGGGTTTCATGGTTGCATTTCATCGAACCGGGGCCGCACCTGGCTCTGAGGCGCACGCTTCGCCCCCGCAGGTCAACGCACCGGATGCTCCTTCTGCGCCCGAACCAACTTCCGCGGCCGAGAATCCCGACACCGCGCCAGAAGTGACTCCTCAGGCCGGCGCTGGCCCGGACCCGAATTCTCCTTCTGCGCCGGGACGAACTTCCGTTGCCGAGGACCCCGCCACCGTGCCTGAAGCGACTCCTCAAGCCGACGCTGTCGCGGACGCTACGGCCAAGCCGACCCCGGCCGAGACAGCGTCGCCGATCACAACGACGCACCGGATGACGACACCGAAACGCGCATCTCGCGGAGCTGCCGCACGTGCTGCGTCAAAGTCAAGCGGAGGGTTTCATGCCGCAGCGTTCTCGAGGGTTCCGACGTCGACATCGACGCGCCGAACCGCTCTGGCGCCTGGGCCGCATGGAGCTACGGCACGTTCGGCGCAGCGTTATTTCGATTTGGCCGACCAACAGATGCACAAGGGAAATTACGCGGCAGCAGCTGCTAACTATAAACGCGCTTGGCGAATCGAGCAGAATCGCGCCGCCGCCAAGGGCCGCCTGGCGCGCGCTCGCCGGACGATGCAAGCGGAGAAGGAGAGCATTGCTCCACCGCAATGATGAATTAGCTTATTGATATTTCGTGGCCGCCACAACCGTACGAAGCGACCGAAACGCACTTTTAAAGCAGGCGAGAAGCACAGGGGTTCTTGAGGTCTCTCTGATTCCTGCCACGGAGCGATTTCCGTGCAGAACGATGTTGCACTCGCTCAAAGTGAGCCAGTGTGCTCCGACAGTGGAGGTCGTAGATTCCATTTCGCACAGGGCCCCCCGGTGCTTTGTCGGAGCAGCGCCGGATTTATTCCATTCAGGCCACTGCTGCAACGCCGCCGCGCGAACTGGCGCTGGCGGCCACGAAGGCTACATCCTGGGGCGTCACCATCAGCACCTACAGGCCGAGCGGGCCTTTGCGGGCCGAGTTGCTCGAGGATGCGGCAACCTGAGGATGGCAGCGCACAAGACAATGTTTTTCGGCGCGACTGCAAGCCAAGAAGACTAATTCTGTGGAGGCTTGGCTTCGGCCGGTGGCGGGCTGGGTTTGGGCAGGTCGCAGATGGCCGGGTCGACGGGCTTGTTCACCTCGACTTTGTTGACGGTAATGCTCAGCGCGAATTGCCCGCCAAAATCCACGCTGATGGCATAGGGAACGATGAAGCCGATATCCGTCTTGCGGTAGTCGGAAAGGCTCGTGGAAACGTTCACGTCCTGACCCTGGAACGTGCTCTTCCTGGTAATCGATTTGGTCAAGAACGTGGCCGCGTCGAAGACGAAGGTGGATTCGCCGCCCTCTTTGGTGGTGAGCTTGACGGTGTAGCTGTTGGCGTCGTGGCCCGTGAGCTCAACCTTGCTGCCTTTGGCCGCGTAGTCCTGGAGGTCGCCGCCCACGTAAATCTGGCTCTTGCCGGCCTGGAACTGATCGTCGGGCATGGGCGTAGGATCGGTGACGCCCGCCATGGGGTTCACCGTCCATCCGCCCTTGGCGGTAAAGCACTGCATGATCTTTGCCCCGTTGAAATTCGATTCCTGGCGGTAGGCCACTCCGTTGAGCAACACCACCGTGCCCGGCATGTCGTTGCCCATGATGTGGGAGGTGATATCCATCGAGACTGACTTCACCTGGCTGAGCACGTCCTTGCCGCCGACGGCGGCCTCGTGTTTGGCCAAGATGTCGTCGGCGGTTTGCGCGCAGAGAGAGAGGGCGCCGGCCAGAGCTGAAAGCACGATGAGTCCGCGGATGGTTCTTTGCATGTGAACGCTCACCTTTCAAGTGCCTTGCTGGTACGGGATTGCTTTGGCAACAGTGTATCCCGGAAGCGTCGATCCATGGTGCCGGATCATGCGAGGCGCCGGATCATGCGAAAGGATAAGCTGGGGGCTGCCCCTGGAAGTCGACTACCGACACCGAGGCCATGCGCGTGCTACAAAGTCTGCCGGCTTGAATTTTTCCGCAGGCTCTGAAGCCGTGTCCAGTTCTACTGCGGTTGATAGACCCACAGATCGTTCTGACCTGCGCCGCCAAAGAGCCACAAGTTCCCTTTGGCGTCGGTCCAGGTAACAGCGCCGCCGCGCGAACCGGGGATGTTGGCCGGGGCGGGAACTCCGAGTGTTCCATAGGTGCCAACCGACTGCATGCCGCTGTTGGAGCCGCCGACCCACGTCCAGTTACCCGCACTGTACTTCCAAAGATCGTTGATCTGCCCGTCGATGATGTCGTAGCCGCTAAAGAGCCAGAGATTTCCCTTGGCGTCGGTCCAGCTTTCAGAACTGTCGCGCGATCCGGGAGTGTTGCCGGGCGCAGGAGTTCCTTCGGTCCCGTAGGTCCCAGGCTGGTCGAAGAGGTTGTCGGAGCCGCTCATCCAGGTCCATTCGCCGCCGCTGAAGCTCATGAGGTCGTTGAGTCCGCCCCAATTGAAGTCGAGGAGGTTGTAGCCGATTCCGCCAAAGATCCAAAGATTGCCGGAATGGTCCATCCAACCTGCGGCACTATAGCGCGCGCCGGGAACATTGCCGGGAGCGGGCGTGCCCAGTGCGCCATAGACGCCCGGCTGGGCGGGAAAGGAGACGTCTTCGCCACTGATCCACGTCCATTGGCCGCCGCTGTATTTCCAAACGTCGTTCAGCACCTCGTCGCTGCCCTGACTGTCGATGCCGTCACCGCCGAAGAGCCAGACGTCTCCCGATGGATCGGCGAACGCGATGGCGCCGGTGCGGGCGCCGGGGAAGTTGCCGGCAGCGGGCGTGCCTTGCACTCCGTAGACGCCGGGCTGCTTCGCCAGCTTTGACCCGCCCATCCAGGTCCATTGGCCGCCGGCATACTTCCAGAGATCGTTCAGCCAGCTAACGTTGCCCGTGGAGTCGAAGCCGATGCCGCCAAAGAGCCAGAAATTGCCTTGCGCATCTTTCCAACTGACGGCTCCGTAACGGGATCCCGGCGCGTTGCTTTCGGCTGCCTGGCCCAGGGTTCCGTAGACGCTTTGCTGATTGGGCGAACTGGAGCCGCCCATCCAGGTCCACTGGCTGCCGTCGAACTTCCACAGGTCGTTGAGGTACTGGCTGGCGCCGCCCCAGCAAAGCGCATGCATGATGGCGCAACCGCCGCCAAGGGAGGGCCCTTCACCGCCGAAAAGCCAGAGGTTCCCTTGTGCATCGATCCATCCTACGGCCCCGTCCCGCGCACCGGGAATATTACCCGCGGCGGGGACGCCGAGCTGTCCGTAGACTCCCGCTTGTTCGGCGACATTGGCGCCGCTCACCCAAGTCCACTCACCTGCCGCGGTAAGGAACGACGGTGGCGACGCGGGGAGCGTGGTGCAGGTGACGTCTACGTTGGTGGCACCAGAGAAGATCACGCTGCCGGATGCGTTGCTTACGGCGCAAGATTGCGCCGGATGCGAGGGCTGGTTGAGAACCGTTACCAGGAAGTTGGATCCGGCGCCGAGGGGCGTAGCGAACGTGAAGGCTGCGTTTGTGCTCAACGCCAGGTTGTCGCCGCCGTTGTCCTGCAACACAAGGCCGGTGCCGCTGAGGCCGGAAACCGTTCCGCCGACGGTATAGAACTGCGCATCCGGGCTGGAACCCGGAGCGGTACATGCCACCTGAACGTTGGTTACGCTCGACGAGGTCACATAGCCAAAGGAATTGCTTACAGCGCAGGATTGCGCGGGATTGGAGGGCGCGGCGAGAACGGTGACGAGATAGCTGCCTGCGGACGGGATCGGAATCGCGAAGGTGAACGTGCCGTTGGCATTTACCGCCAGATTGTCGCCGCCGTTGTCCTGCAAAACCAGTCCGGAGCCGGAAAGGCCGGAAACGGTGCCGCCGATTGTGTAGGTCCCGGGAGACGGCGTCGCATTGAGCGTGCAGGCGATCTGAACGCTGGTGACGTTGGAGGTGGTCACCGAGCCCGACCCGTTGTTTACGGCGCAGGATTGCGCGGGACTTGAGGGCTCTGTGAGAACCGTGATGTTGTAGGCGGTGTCACTGGCAAACCCGTAGGGAAAAGTGAAGCTGGTGGCGCCTGCGGGGATGGAGAGGTTGGTGACGCCGTTGTCGGCAAGCACGAGTCCGCTGCCGGAAAGGCCGGTAACCGTACCGCCGATGGTGAAGCTTTCAGGAGGCTTCAAGGGTGTGGTGATGGAACCTTGATTTCCGCACCCGATGAAGATGGAGCAGGTGACTATTGCGAAGAAGAAGGCGCAGGAATGCGGCCGGATGCCCATGGAGAACCTCCTCTTGCAGGTTGAGGGTTGGGCCGACTCTTGAAGATGCTATCTATTATGACGCGGTGCAGTTCAAGGCGATGACGCGAGCGCGGAAATTTCTCGCACGGCCGCTACCTGACCCGACGATGAACCGGATTGCAAGACTAGATCTATGGAAAAACGCTCTTGATGCGGAGAAAGAGCAGCACATTGAGGGCTACGCCGGCTCCGACCAGAATCAGCGTCAAGATGGCGATGACCTTGACCTTGCTTCCGAAAGCTTTCAGGTCTTCGAGCATTTCCTGCTGCTCGAGGGTGTTGCGATCGGTGGCTTCACGAACCATCTCCAACTGGTCTTCAACGCGCTTGATCACGTTGGTCTGTTCCATGAGCGCGGTGCTTTGCTCCATGATCTGATCGCGCAAGCCGCGATGCTGAATACGCAGTTCCGACACGCGGTCCTCGAGGGGGGTGAGGTCGATTTTGGGCGCCGGAGGGGCCGCCGCATGCGCCGCCCCGGTCAGCATATTGGTAATGGCAGCGGCAAGGTTGCCATCGAGCAGGGGCAGAATGCGCTGCACAATGGGCAGCGCGGAGCGCACAGCGGCGATGGCGCGCTGCAGGCTGGAAGGCTCTTCGGTGGGAGCAGCCGGGGCCGGCCCACCCAGCGTGCGGTTGGGCGGCGTGGGCGTCACGAGGCGGTTGCCGGCGTCAACCGGGCGGAGCGGCGGGCGGCGGCTGGCGCCCATCTGCAAGGGCGATCCCAGGGCGCGGTGGGGCATTTCAGCCACCAGCGGCACAGGCGGCGGGTCGTCGGCCTGCGCAACCGGCTCCGGATCGGGAACATGGACCTCGGGTAAAGGCCCGGGGGCCTGGTCGGGTGACGCCTGGGGCAAGTGGTCCACCTGATCGGTCAGCTCAACACTTTGTGAACTCATGGATTTCCCTTCTTCTGCCTCGATGACTCAAAAAGGGGGCAATCTTCTATATATAGCTGAATTCGCCCCTCTTGTGAACTCCCTTGCCGCGAACACCCGACCGATACCGGGCCTGGGATAGCCCGTCGTATGCTCTTAGCGAGGAGACACTCGTGAATACCCATTTTGCCCGCTCGTTGCGGGGATTGCAACGGAACATTCTGGCCGGGATCATTACCATTGGGCCGCTTTTTGTTACTTATCTCATCTTCAGCTTCCTCCTGGAGACGCTGGCCAAGGCCGGATTGCCCATGGTTCAGCTGCTGGCCGTCTTCTTTCCCGCGGGCTGGCTAAGGGCCCCCTGGCTGCAATGGGTACTGGCAATTTTTCTCACGCTGGTGGTGCTCTATGTGGTGGGCCGGATTTCGTCGGTGGTGGCAGGACGCCAGGCCTTCGGCCTTTTTGAAGCCCTGCTGGAGCGGCTGCCGTTTGTCGCCAAGGTCTACACCTCGGTGCGGCAACTGCTGGATAGCATGATGGCCAAAAAAGACACCAGCCAGCGCGTGGTGCTGGTGGATTTTCCCTTGCCCGGCCAGAAAAGCATCGGCTTCCTCACCCGCACCATGAGCGACGCGTCCTCGGGCTGCGCGCTTGCCGCCGTGCTGCTGCCCAACGCCATCAACCCGACCTCGGCTTTTCTGCAGATCCTTCCCCTGGAGCGCGTCATCGAAACCGATATGACCATGGAACAGGCCATGAGCATGGTGATGACAGGCGGCGCGGTGGGGCCGGAGACGATTCAATATTCGCAGAGGCCGGGCGGCGGGAACGCGCTTCCCACAAGCATCGCCCCGCGCCAGTGATCAGGTTGAGGATCCGGAGGCTCGCTCGGAAACCAGCTCTTCCTCGGCGTATTCGCTTTCGAGGGTGACCTTGCGCAGACTCACGTGTTCCCGGTGCGCCCAGATCAGCCCGATGGGAATCACGCTGAGAAACGTGGCCACGAGGATGGTGGCTGAGCAGGCCGTGGCGGCCTCGGGCGCCACATGGAAGAAGCTGGTAAGCGCAGCGGCCACAAAAGCGATCTGCGAGAACCACCCCAGCACGGGAAGCTGCAGCACGCTGACGCCGCCGCTGAAAGCCATGAGCAGGATGCAGTTCACCAGCGTGGTTGCCGCCAGTTGCGGGCTGGCGGTGAAGGCGCGCATGGCCTCGAAATAGGCAATGGTGATCAACGCCCACATCGAGAGCGAGAGGCCGGCGGCCATAGCGAAGTCCCAGAAGCTGCGCATGGTATCCAGGCCGGTGCGGAAGGCGCGCACCTTGTCGCCGACGGCCGCGCCGAGCTGCTTGGATGCGATTGCGAAGACGCGTTCCAGCAGCGCCGCCGCGGCGCCGCCCGTGAGCCGCAGAACCAGCAGGAACATGGCGCCAAGCACAGTGAACGCCAGGCCGCCGTATCCGGCTTTACGAAGAATCTCGGGATGCGGAACCTGCCCGCGCGGCGCCAGAAGGATACCCAAGCAAACGATGAGCGCCATGGAGCCGAAATCAAACAGGCGCTCCACAATGTAGACCGCGATCTGCGTGCCCAGCGGCAAGCCGGTCTTCTTGGCGACGAGGTAGGGCCGCACCGGATCCGCGACGCGCCCGATGAGCGCCACCGCGGTAAAGCCGATCACCTGGGTGCTGACCAGCGAGAACAGGCCCACCTTTTTGATGTGCCGGATGAGCAGGCTCCAGCGCGCGGAGCGGAAGAGATAGGCAAGGTAGATGCCTCCAATCGAAATGGCGATTTTGCGCCAGTCAGCCTGAGCAATCTGGGCGGCAAAAACATGGAAGCTGAAGTGAATGCGCGCGCGCCCCCACAGAAAAAGAGCGACCAGCGCTGCCAGCACGACCAGGCCCAGAATCCATTGGCTCTTCTTCAAGCAATCTCCGTTTCGCGATCCGCGACAAGGTCTAGAGCTATGTTCTCATGCCGTTGCCGCATGCCTGGCGCGGCCGCATCCCGAGTTGTGCTAGACTTCAAGGCAAATTCCAGCATTCGTTCTTCGCCGGAAGAAGGTTTCCATGAGGGCAGGGCCTCGGGCTCGGGTTCTCCTTCTGCTGGGCTGGGGCTGGGTTGCGCTGGGCGCAGCCGCCCAAAAGCCCGCACCGCAGCAACAAGTCACGGTTATGGTACTCAACGCGCTGCCGCAGCCGCCGCAGCCGGTGAAAGCGGTGCGCGTTTCGCTCACTTATCTGGAAAGCGCGGCGCATATCATCGATGCGCAGCAGGTGACGAATACGCAGGGCCAGGCACTGCTGGTGGTGTCAGGGGACGTGGCACAGCGAGGCAACCTGCGCGTGGAAATCACCGGCGCGGGCGAGCTGGTCATCTATCAGCCGGCGGACGGGCAACTGGCGGCGCTGCCCACAACGGTGCAGATCAGCCTGCTGCCCAAAGGCTCGGCGGCATTGTTGGGTCCGGCGCAAATCGAAGCCATGCTCCATCGCATGCTGTTGCAAGTAAACAGCCTGCAGAAACAAGTGAGCGGGCTGAAGGCGAGCGCGGCGCAGGCGCAGGGACAACAGGCTGATCTGGGGGCGTCGATCGCCGCATGGGCGCAGGGCACCGGCTTCTCCTCCGCGCTGGTTGATCAGCAGGTGCAACAGTGGGCCGCAGCTATCCAGAAGCAATCGGGTCAGTCCACGGCTGAGCAGAAGGCCCTCGCCGAGTTGGCGCTCAAGCACTATGCAGCGGCGGCGCAATTATTCAGCCAGGCCAGCGATGCCGACCGGGAGGAGATCGGCGCAGAGGACGCTGAAGAGCAAGCCCTCGCGGCCAAAGTCAGGGCGCTACAGGCGGCACAGCAGGCTGTTCTGGACAAGCGGCGGAGTTCGCTGCAGCACTTGCTTGACGACAGCGAGCAGGCGGCGGGCGCCGATCAGCTCAGCCTCAAGTACCACGACGCCGCGCAAACTTTGCAGAACGCCGAGGCCACGGCGGACGCGGAATACAAGAAGCATCCCGGCGACCGAGGCTTCCACGAACTCTGGCTGCGTGCCGCATCCGATACAGCCAATGCACATCGCAAAGAGGGCGAGGTTGCGCCGGCGGATCAGAGTCTTCCTATGCTGGCGCAAGCGGCCGGCGAATTTCAGTCACTGGCAAATGAGTATTCCACTTTGGACGACCGCCCGGAGATTGCGGCAGCACAGAGCGGCCTGGGCATGGTGCTGGTGCGTGAAGGCGACCGCGCGGGCGGTGACAAGGCCATGGCCCTGCTCGATCAGGCGGCACAGGCCTTACAGAAGGCGCTTGAGGTGCGCACCAAAGCTGCTCTGCCGCAGGACTGGGCGTGGACGCAAAACGCTCTTGGCCTGGCTCTCTGGGATGAGGCAAAACGCTCCAAAGGAGACAAGACGATGGCGCTGCTCGACCAAGCTGTGCAGGCGTTTCGCAGCGCGCTCGAAGTCCGCACCAAAGCCGATCTGCCGCAAGACTGGGCGCAGACTGAAATGAACCTGGGCATTGCGCTGATGGAGGAGGGCAATCGCGGTGGTGGCGCCAAGACGATGGAGTTCTTCGATCAGGCGGTGCAGGCGTACCGCAGCGCGCTCGAGGTCTATACCAAGGCCGATTTTCCCCAGGGCTGGGCATGGACGGAGCAGAACCTCGGGGTTGCGCTGGTGTTGGAGGGCGAACGCGCCGGTGGCGACAAGGCCATGGACTTGATCGACCAGGGGGTGCTGGCCTTTAGACATGCGCTGGAAATCGAAACCCAAACCGATCTTCCCCAGGATTGGGCCAGAACCGAGAGCAACCTTGGGTACGCACTGAGGGACGAAGGAGAACGTGCCAGCGGGGATAAGGCGATCTCTTTGCTCGATCAGGCGGTGCAGGCCATTCGCGATGCGCTCGAGGTCTACACCAAAGCCAACCTGCCGCAGGACTGGGCCAGGACACAAATGAATCTCGGCGGCGCGCTGCTTCGTGAGGGTGAGCGCGCTGCGGGCGATAAGGCGCTTGCTCTGCTCGACCAGGCGGTGCAGGCATACCAGAACGCGCTGGAGATCCGCACCAAAGCCGACCTGCCCCTGGACTGGGCCGAGACGGAGGAGAATCTCGGAGCTGCGCTTGTGGCTGAGGGACAACGGGCCAGCGGAGACAAGGCAGTTGCCCTGCTGGACCAGGCGGTGCAGGCATACCGGAACGCGCTGGAGATCCGCACCAAAGCCGACCTGCCCCTGGAATGGGCCGAGACGCATTACGATCTCGGGATTGCGCTCAGGGCCGAGGGACAACGGTCTGGTGGAGACAAGGCTGTCGCCCTGCTGGACCAGGCGGTAGAGGCATATCGCAGCGCGCTCGAGGTCTACACGAAAGCCGACCAGCCCCGGAGCTGGATCATTACCGAGCAGAACCTCATGGAGCTCTACCACGACGGGACTTTTCAGTATGCTGATGCTCTCAGCATCGGCAAGGAACTGGCGGATTTCAATCCCAGCGCCGACAACCGCATCGACCTCCTGGAGGCGGAGCTGACGGCAGCAAATTTCCAGGAGTGCATTCAGCAGGCGGCAAAACTCGACGACCAGGCGCTCGCTCAGCAGAAGGGCTATATACCGGTACGGGATATTATCGGCTTCGCCTGTCTATGGGGCGCCAGAGAAAATGCGGCAGCACTCGCCGCCGATCGGCGGATTGTTGCCAGGGTCGAGGCCGACCCGTCCTACAGCCAGAGTGGCTGGAGCTTCGCGGGAACTTTGCACTTCCTGTCGGCGTCTCCTGCTTTCGAAAGAGGCCGCGCTTCCTGGATCGCCCTCTTCACCGGCGCCCAGAACGGCGACAGCGCCGGCATGACCGCGGCCCTGCATCAGCTTGAGCCGCTTACGCAGCAGTAAAGAATCGCACCCCTATTCGGAAAGCGCTACGACATTTTGCCGAGCAACTGCCGCTCGCCCCAGGAATATCCCTAGTTGTTCTTGCCCTCAGCGAAGGTCTGCCCATCGGAAAAGAAGGCGCGTTCAAGATCAATAAACGAGATGATTCTCACCATGACCGCGGGCTCGGACCAGAAACCGCGGCGGTACGAGGTGGTCTCGATGGACCCGGCCGCTCCTGATAGCGGTGGATCAGGCTCGTCGAGTTCAAGCCCGTGAGCTGACGGCAGCTGAAGCCGTCGCTCATGGGTCAGCGGCCGGCAACCTGTTGCGGGCCGCCTTGGGGTGTAAAGCGCCTCCGAGCCGGTCCGCTGTCCATTTTTGGACAGCCAAGGGCACAAACGAACAGCCGGCGCGGCTGCGAACAGTTCTCAGACCGCCTAAGCCGAGTGTTTATAGCGCCATGACACATTGAGCACTTGGAAGCAGAAGTGCTGCTGAGGATGCGGGCGCCAAAGCAACCGCTTTGGAGCATGATAGCCATCCCCATCTTCCGAACTCGGCTACGGGAACCGAGGAGGTCAGTCATGGGCTTGCTGAAAGACCTGAAGTATGGGCTGCGAGCACTGGGCAAGAGCCCTGGGTTTGCGGCGCTGGTGATCCTCACGGTCGCCCTGGGAATTGGAGCCAACACCACCATCTTCAGCTGGATCAACGCTACGCTGTTGAATCCAGTTCCCGGGCTCACCAGGGCGGACGAGGTCGTGTCGCTCACGCTGAGCAAGCCCGGCGAGAATCCCTTCCCCTTCACGTATCCCGACGTGGAAGCCATGCGCGACGGGCAGCATAGCTTCACAGGCATCGCCGCATGCGGATTTGCTGCAATCAGCCTGACCGGCAAAGGCAAACCGGAGCGCCTTTCGGCCATGCTGGCTTCAGCGAACTATTTTGACGTCCTGGGCGTGCGCCCAATGATGGGACGTACCTTTCTTCCCGAAGAAGATGAGAAGCCAGGCGGCGCGCCGGTGGCCGTGATCAGTTATCGCCTCTGGCAAACGCGCTTCGCTGCGGACCCGAACATTGTTGGCCGGATCATCGAGCTCAACGAGCACCCGTACACCATTGTCGGGGTCACACCGGCGGCGTTCCAGGGCAGCCAGACCGGCGTGCGCACTGAGCTGTGGGTCCCCATCGCGATGGTGGCGCAGTTTGATCCTCAGGGAGACCTGCTGCATGACCATCATTACTTCTGGCTGCCTGTCTTCGCTCGATTAAAGCCCGGCGTTACCGTGGCGCAGGCGCAGGAGGAGATGACGAGGCGGCTGAAACGCGAGGTAGACAAGTATCCCGAAGAGCACAGGGGGCATACCTCGGTGACCGTGTACCCACTGTGGCGGAATCCGTTCGGGTTGAACTTTTTCATGGCCACACTGTTGCCGATGCTGATGTGCATCGCGGGGCTGGTGCTGCTGCTGGCGTGCGCCAACGTGGCCAATCTCATGCTGGTGCGCTCGGTAGGGCGGCGGCACGCGATCGCGATTCGCATTTCTCTGGGCGCTCCGCGGTGGCGGCTGGTGCGGCAACTGCTGGTCGAAAGCCTGGTGCTCGCCCTGGGCGGCGGCGCTCTTGCGTTGCTGTTTACGCAGTGGACACAGGGAGCGCTGATGGCCTTTCTTCCCGTCACGCCGGATATCCCGCTGTCGCTGACCGTGCAAACAGACCGGACCGTGCTGCTGGCTACGCTGGGTATTTCGGTGCTGACCGGAGTGATCTTTGGGATTCTGCCCGCGCTGCGGGCCTCGGGCATCGCCCCTGCCGAGGTGGTGAAGGAAGATGCAGGGAACCTGGCGGGCGGATTGGGCAAGGCACGCCTGACCAGCGTGCTGGTGGTGGCGCAGATTTCGCTCTCCCTGCTGCTGCTGATCTGCGCAGGGTTGTTAATTCGCAGCTTCAGGAGCGCGCAGAGCATTGATCCGGGATTCAATCCTCACAATGTGCTCATCGCATCGTATGATTTGTTCCCGGCCGGATACACGGAAGCGACCGGCACAGAATTCGACCGCCAGATCGTTGCCAGGCTGGCGACTTCGCCGGGCGTGCAATCGGTGGCCCTTTCTGACCGTGTGCCGCTCACGTTCCCCGGCGCATCGACTTCGGTGAAACCCGAGGGCTATGTGGTTTCGCCGAACGAATCGATGGAGACCCAGGACGCCGTCGTCTCGCCCAATTATCTCCACACCATGCAGATTTCTCTCGTCGAAGGGCGCGACTTTACGGCCCAGGATACGAAAGCGACCCAACCAGTGGTGATCGTGAGCCAGGCATTTGCCAATCGCTATTGGCCCGGACAGGAAGCCGTGGGCAAGCAGCTGAATTCCGACCTGACCCACCAGTGGTATACCGTGATTGGCGTGGCGCGCGATGTCAAAGAGGTTGGACTGAATGAAAAGCCCATGCCTTATTTGTATCTGCCCGTTTCGCAAATCTACCGGCCTCAAATGACCATCAATGTGCGCACCACCGGCGATCCGCTGGCGGCGTCCAAATTGGTTGAGAACGCCGTGCACGGCATCAATCCCAACATTTTGGTGTTTGATGAGACCACGGTGGAACAGCGGACGCAGTTTTCCAGCTTCGCGCAGCGGGTGGCCGGAACCTTCGTCGGCGCCTTCGGGCTGCTCGCCCTGGCCCTGGCAGCCATCGGGATTTATGGCGTGACCGCGTTTACCACGCGCCAGAGAACGCACGAAATCGGCATCCGCTTCGCGCTGGGCGCCACCGCGTCCGACGTGCTGCGGCTGGTGCTGGGACAGGGATTGAGGTTGACGCTCACGGGAGCAGGCCTGGGCCTCGGGTTGGCCTTGCTTCTCACGCGCTTCCTGAAGACTCTGCTCCTGGGCGTCACCAACACTGACTTGCTGACGTTCTCCACGGTCACGCTTCTGCTTTGCGCCGTAGCCCTGTTGGCCTGCTTCATTCCTGCGCGTTGGGCCGCGCGCGTGGAACCGGTGGTGGCATTGCGGGAGAAATGAGGGCCGTCGTTGCCCCATCCCTGCGCGTGCGGCTCAGGCGTCGCGGGATTTTTGAACGCAGATCTCTCCGAGACGATCCGCCAGGTCCTCATCCATGAACAAGTGTTGAATCAGCCCGCGGCGCAGGGCTTCGTGGACCACGGGGGCTTTGTTGGCCCCAATGGCCAGCACGATGACACCAGGAGCGCCGTCCGGATCGCCGTTGCGCGCGCGCGCCGCGCACTTTTCGAGGTGTTCAACCCGGACCCCGGTCCATTGCGACATGATGCTGTCGATCTCAGCCCGCGATTGCCGATCGAGATTAGGCCGGGGAATAACCACGCCGCACAAATCGCCGATCACCAGGTCGTTGAGCCTCTGCCTTCGAATGCCGGTGGCGCGAATCAAGCCGTCGTCATCGAAACCGAGGGGCCGCTCCTGATTCGATACGCTGGTCAGGATCGCATCCACGCGCTCGATCCAAGGCACGGATTTCTCCTCGCCATCGACTGCGCTTTCCTCGGCGCCGTAGATTTCGCGGTATGCGGTCATGCGCCGAATCAGCTTGTGGATCGCTTTGGTCTCAGCCCGCGTCATGTCCGCGGGGATGAATGCCGGAACCGGGCCGAGCGACAAGGTTTTTCCCGGGGTGCAATCCGGATCCAGAATTTCGGCCAGGTTGGAGGCCAGAACGCTGGAGGAGTGTTGCGTGATGGGGCGTCCCAGGGGCTCGCCGAGAAGTGGAATGACGGTTTGTTTCGAGCGCAGATTGGTGCGACGGCTGGTGCGCATGGCATCAACGGCATTGGCAATCATCACTCCCCACGCGACTCCGATCACAGAAGCGGAATCGAGAACCTTCAGCAAATCCTCGGCGCAGTCTCCGGCGAACCTTTCAATGCGGTGCTTCCATGCCATGTCGGAGGTGATGCGACTGCGGCAAGGGTATACGTGCAGCGCGGGAGTTCGCAGCCCGGGGCGCGAAGGACCGATCCTGGCGAGCATTTGCTCCAGCGGTTCCGAGCGCAGCTTGGCTTTGACGCGCGCCAACTGCTCCGGCGGCACGCGATCGTCGACGAAGCGGAACTCCAGGATGCCGTGTTCCCTGGCATCACTGATGTAGTGGGAGACCTTGGATTGGCTGATTTTGAGTCTCTCGGCGATGGCGTTTTGATCCTTGCCCTGGCTGCGAAGATAAGCCGCCTCAAGCATTTTGAGCTCGTCCAGTTTTCTGGCCATGGGTGCCTCCGATGCATTCCGGGCGCGATGCGTAATAAATATTCTCGTCAATACAAAGAATAAACTAAATTATTTCGTATAGTGAGATATTTTTTATTCTTCTTGACGGCGCGGCTTCAATCTGCGTTTGATCTCTCTGTCTGATGAGCGTGGCCGCCCGATTCCGGGCTTCCACCTGCAGGCGAAAAGGAGGCATCGGCGCCATGGCTACCATGATCTCTTCCACGCTTTGCGAAATGCGGTTTGACCCCATTAACGAGCGCGCGGTGCTCATCGCGCCTGCGCGCGCCAAGCGCCCCCTTGCTCCCGAGGATTGCCCCGGCTGCATTTCCGCCCTCACTCCGCCAGCCGTCTACGCCCACCCTCCGGGCGTCGATCCCGACGGCGAAAAATGGGACGTTCGCGTTGTTCCCAACAAGTTCTCCTGTTTCTCTGACCTGGGCGGGAACCGGCGCTGCGAACTCTCTCCCGGTTTCAAAAGCATCCAGGACCCCGCAGGCCGCAGCGAGGTGGTTTTCGAAACCAAGAAACACGACCACCCGGTCTACGCCCGCACTTCGGAAGAAATTGTACCTTTGTTCCAGGCCCTGGTTTCGCGGTACGAATCGGCGCAGTCGGATCCCTGCGCAAAGTACTGGATCGCTTTCAAGAATCTCGGCAAGCCCGCCGGCTGTTCGCTGGAACACGAGCACTGGCAGCTCTACACGCTGCCGTTTATCCCTCCGTCGATCCAGGAACGCTACGCGCGCGCGGCTCAGCACTTCGAACGGACGGGCCAAAACCTCTACTGCAGCGTTTTTGACCGCGAGGCTCGACTGGGAGAACGGGTGGTTGCGCAGAGCGAGCATTTCCTCACCTTCGTGCCCTGGGCGAGCGCCATGCCGTACGAGACCTGGATTTGCCCGCGCCGGGCCGCGGCCGATTTCTCCGCGATGACCGACGACGAAATGCTTGATCTGGCCACCTCGTTTCGCGACGCGGTATCGCGCCTCAACTCCGTGCATCCCGACCTGCCGTTCAACGTTTTGCTGCACACGGCGGCCTTTGAGCACGCCCTGGCACCGTGGTTCACCTGGCATCTGTCCATCCTTCCACGCATCACCACCATCGCCGGCATCGAGCTCGGCACCGATCTGATGATCAACCCCGTCAACCCCGAAGCGGCAGCGTCAGAGCTGCGCAGCATTCCGATCCAGTAGAGGCATGGCCTTGGCTTGTCTAAGGAAACCGCGATGGCTGATCAGAACTTCGATCCCGAGATGCTGACGGAGATGCGCTCCCTGCTCACACAAGCGGCCTCGCACATGCGCGGCCTGAATTATGTGCAAGCCCGCATCGACGCCTACTCCATCACGGCCAGGAATCGCATGGATGGCGTGGCCGAATGTCTTAAGAAATTTGTGACGCTCTGTCGCGGTCAGAGCGGCGACGCCGGCCTGCAACTGGACGCCATTCGCGAGATCAAGCCGGCGCAGGCTGCTGTGGTTTATGACTTGAAGTGGAAGAAAAAGGGCCGTCTCAGTTTTGAAATCTACATCAACGGAGACGAGTCCAGGCCGGTGGTGCTGACTCGCCAGGAGTGGGAGTTCCTCAAATTTCTCGCCAGCAGCCCTCCTGATCCGCGCGACGGATTTGCCTCCACGCGAAGCCTTGACGAGCTGGTCGCGTATCTCGGCCAAGGCAAGAGTAAAACCACAAAGCCCAAGACCTACGTCAACCACATGGTTTCGCGGATTCGTGAGGCTCTGGACAAGCAGAAACTGGATCCTGACCTGGTGAAACGCGACGATCAGCTCGGCGTCCGCTTCCCCTTTCGAGGCAATCTTTGAGGCAGCCTGGAAGTGGTTGCATAGATACTTTTGGCCGACGGAAAAGCATCCCTCAGCGGCTGGAGCCGCAATGTATATTCGGCTTACGGCACGACTGAGGTCGCGGTCTTTCAAAACATTGTTTGAGCAGCCGGCACTAGGGGGAAGGAGCCTGCGCTGCGGCGGGAGGAGCGGTCGCGGGCGGGGCCGCGGACTGGTGCAATGCGGCTTGGCGCGCAAGGACGCGGCGATTGAATTCATGAATCACGCGGGCGACGTAGGCGCGGGTTTCATGATAGGGCGGAATACCGCGATACTTGTCGACGGCTTCGGGGCCGGCGTTGTAGGCGGCCAGAGCCAGGGCCAGGTTTTCGTGGTAGCGGGTGAGCAGGGCGTCGAGATAGGCGGAGCCGCCGCGCACATTCTGATCGGGCTGAAAGCTGTCTTTGACGCCGAGACCGGCGGCGGTGCCGGGCATGAGCTGCATGAGGCCCTGCGCGCCGGCGGGGCTGACGGCGCGGGCGTTGCCGTCGCTTTCGGCCTTGACCACGCTGGCCAGAAGATCAACGTCGAGATTATGCTCGCTGCCGGCGCGGGCCAGCATTTCGGCCAGGTCGGCTGCAGTGAGTTTGGCGTGGCTGGGATCGGGCGGCGGCGCGGTGGCTGCCGGCGTTGTGGTCGGGGGCGGGTCGGGAATTTCTTCAAAGGTGACGATGTCGGCGGGAACGAATTCAATGTAGCTGCCTTCGCCGGCGCTCAGGTAAAGGCGGATGCGGCCGTCGATCAGAGCGTGATGGTCGCAGATCTGGACGAAGCCGTTCGACAGGGTGACGCGTTCGGCGGCGCGGAGGGGAAGCGCGACGGCGGCTAGCGCGGCGAGGGCCGTTATCAGGAAGTGCGCGCGGCGGGTTGGTGTTGGATTCACTAGAAAACGTCCCTCAGGGGCTAAAGCCCCGACTCCTTCTGCGCTCGTTTATGGCACGACTAAAGTCGTGCCCTTTCAAAACCACTCGCCGCCATTTTTGCCAGCACCGATTCCAGAATCACGGCTACGCCATCGGCGTCGTTTGACGGCGCCTGCTTGAAGCCGCGCAATTTGGCCAGGGTGCGCAGCTCCTGGGCGGCGTTGGCCATGACGATTCCCTGCCCTGCCCACTCCAGCATACCGAGATCGTTCCAGTTGTCGCCGATGGCCATGGTCTGGCTGCGATCGATGCCGAGGCGCGCGGCGAGGCGCTCGAGCGCCCATCCCTTGGAGACGCCGGGCGGCAGAATGTCGAGGATGGACAGGTCGCGCGCGGGATACTCGGTGCGCGTGCTTTCGCACTCCGCGGCCCACGGGCCGGCCTTCAGAGCTTTCTCGGCTTCTCGCATTTTGCTCACGCTGCCTGCCGCCATGCCCTGAATGGGATCGTCGCCGTCGACCAGCGCGCGCTCCAACGGTTTTACGATCTCAATCGCGTTACGGTTGCCTTCGACCCACAGAGCGATGCGGCCGTTCGCCTGTTCAAGGTCTTCAAGAACCAGTTCGCTGCGGCCGGGCCGGTTGAACGTGAACACCACGGTGCCAAAGGGGCGGAGCAAACCGCACAGCCCGCGCGCAACACGCGCCTGCAAGTGGCAGCGGTCGATGATTTCGCCGCCCAGCGTGCAGACTACTGCACCATTGGACGCGATGAGGGGCGTATCCGCTCGCAGGCCCAGGCCGTCGAGCAGCGGCAGAGTGAAGGCGAAACGTCGGCCGGTGGCGATGACCACGGTGATGCCGGCATCCTGCGCCGCACGCAGCGCGCGCCGGTTGCGCTCGCTCATGGTTTGCCCATGCGCGGGCAGCAGGGTGCCATCCATATCGATGGCGACGAGGCGAACGGGGGAGCGCATAACCACAGTTTACGGAAGAAGCATCTCGAGCGCAGCTTGCAGGTGTGAGGTTTCAGGTGTCAGGAGGGGCCAGGAGTAAGCTTCGGATATGGATCGAATGTGCAGCCAATGCCATGCGGTGATGGGCGAGGAGACGCAAGGCGACTGGTGTCCTGCGTGCGGAGGCGCGCTGGTGGAGCGAGCGACGTTGCCAGGCCCGAGCGGGCCCAAGGCCGAGGTGGATCATCGCGGGATTGTGCTGCCGCGGCGACACGCGATGGGTGGGATTATTACGCCGCAGTAGGCTCCTTTAACTGGTTGCATAAACACCCTCGCCGACCTAGAAAATCGCCCCTCAGGGGCTGAAGCCCCAATGTTTATGCGGCTTTTACGGACCACTGAAGTCGTGCCCCTTCAAAACCTGCGTCGCCCCTACGGGGCTCCGCATCCATTTCGATCCCTTTCCCCACGCTAAAGCGCGGGGCTAACATACGCTGCGCCTACGGCGCGTTGGGCACGACTATTTAGCGCGCCCTTGCAAAACCAAAGCTTCCCTCAGGAGCTAAAGCCCGCATTCATTTGCCGGCGTTTACGGCATGAGTAAACTCGTGCCCTGATACAAAGCCTGCTTCGAGCAAGTTTTTCAGCAAGCTCTGAAGCCGTGCCCTTTCAGAATGCTATTTGTGCAACCTGCTCGGGTGCGGTGAGTCCGAAGTTCGTTGCATGATGCGAGGGCACACATGCAGATCCTTCGACTTCGTTTGGCGTGCCAAGCTCCGCTGAGGATGACAGTGGACATTATTGGAGCAGGGGGCCTGGGCTGAGAGCCTGCGTGCTACAGTTACGGGCTGGTGTCGAGGCCGACGGCATGGGCGAGCTTTGCCTGGCGTTCATCGAAGGTCCAGAACTTTCGGGATTTCAATTCCAATGCGCAGGCGACATGGAGCGAGTCGACGGTGCGAGCGCCGAGTATGGGTCCGAAGCGGCGGGCGAGGTCGATGCAAGAGTCCCACACGCCCGGAGACAATTCAGCTCGAACCCAGACGCCTGCCAGAATGTCCTCCTGAAATTCGAGCCACGCGCGCCGCGCCGCATCGGGCGTGAGCTTGCGATAAAACACATGAAGAGAAAGAGCACTTGCCACTTCGGCCTTTTGGAATGGGGTGAGCCAAATTGCCGGCCGCCTGGCAATGCGCCGCAAGAACTCGGCCTTGTGCGCATCCTGAACGTAAGGAGAGACAAGAAAACTGCTGTCGGCGTACACGTTCAATTGCGGATCTTCTCCCTTTCCTCGATCAGCAGATCGGCGCCGGGGAAAATGCGGTCGCCGAAGTTGCGCCTCAGGCGCGCTTCGAAATCAGGCCATTGCACCTGTTCCGGTGCAGGTGTCTCGGGCACAATGCGAGCGACGACGCGATCTCGCTTCTTCAACTCGACCACAACTCCGGCCTCGACCCACCGCATGAGCTGAGGCGTATTGCGCAACTGGCGCAGGTTGACGCTCGGCATCCGGACCCCGTTGAGGAAAGATATCTAAACACCGTGTCACAAAATGTGACACATTGTCAAAAGAAAAAGGTGCGGCGCGGCTTAATTGACGCGGCCTGTTCGTAGCGGAGGGCTGCTGTGGAAAAAACGCGCGCGGCCTCAAACGTGATTCTGGACGAAGCCGCATCCGGCCAAGAATGCCAGAACCGGACCTGCACCAACGAGCGGCGCTCGCGGAAGTCCACGGCCAAACGCCCCCAGAGCTGAGGCGAGAAAAGACAGAACTACCGCGGCGAAGACGACGCGATCATCCCAGAGATTCACCATCAAACTGCCGTCCACCAAGGTGGATGAGTGGGAATGGGTTGGCAAAACATAGGGCAGCTCCCACCGCGGCAATGCAGACCGATACGATCCCGACTCCAAACAGTCGGCGCTCCCATGGGGCAATTGGCGCCACTCAGTCATTCATAGCGCAGGGCTTCGGCGGGGAGAATGCGCGCCGCGGATGAGGATGGATAGAGCGTGGCCAGCAGCGAGATTCCGATGGAGACGACGGAGACGATGAGGCCATCGGTGAGGCGCGGGGCAAAGGGCAGGGTGTCGATGGAGTAGACGTCGGGTGAGAGCGGAATGTGGTAATAGCCGCCGGCCCAGGAAGCAAGGTAGCCGAGAGCCAGGCCCAGCACGGTGCCAACCACGCTGATGAGAAAGCCCTGGAACAGAAAGATGCGGCGGACCTGGCCGGGATCGACGCCGAAGCTGATCATGACGGCGATATCGCGCGTCTTTTCCATCACCATCATGGTGAGCGCGATGAGGATGTTGAGCGCGGCCACGATGACAATGAGCGCGATGACGATGAAGGTGACAAACTGCTCGAGCTTGAGGGCGTGGAAGAGTTCCTGATTCTCTTCGGTCCAGTTGGTGGTCATGTAACCGGGGCCGGCGGCTTGTTCAATGGCTTTGGCGATTTCGGGAGCACGGTCGGGATTGTCGACACGGAAGCTGATGACGGAGATCAGGTCGGGTTCGTCGAAGAGGCGCTGCGCGTCGGCAAGGCGCACAAAGCCCATCTCGGCATCGTATTGGTAAAAGCCGGAGTGGAAGATGCCGGCCACGCGAAAGGGCGAGTACTTGGGGATGATGCCCATGGGCGTGAGTTCGCCTTGCGGGCTGATGAGCCTGACTTCGTCGCCCGCATCCGCGCCCGCGGTATCGGCAAGGTCACGGCCCAGCACAATCGGCGGCTGGGAAACGCCGGCCGTGCCGGGCGCGGGCTCGGGCTGCGGCTCAAGCGCCTCGACGGAGCCGGGCGTGGCTTTGGAAAGCAACTGGCTGACGGTGCGCTCATCGTCGGGCAGAATGCCCTCGATCATGGCGTAGCCGTCGCGGGCGCCGCGCGTGACCAGCACCTGCTCGTAGAGGCCGGGCGAGGCCGCGGTCACGTGCGGTACGCGGCGCAGGCGCTGGAGCAGCGGCTGCCAATCGCGGATGCCGCGGCCTTCGGCCTGCAGCAGTTGAATATGCGCGCTGGAATCGACGAGCTTGTCCTGGAGATCGCGGCGCATGCCGTTGGTGATGGCGAGGGCGATGATGAGCGCCGCCACACCCGCGGTGACACCGGCAACGGAGATGGCGGTGACGACGCCGACCACGGCCTGCCGCCGCTTGGCTTTCAGGTATCGTGACGCGACATAGAGCTCGAAGCGCATCCAATTTTCCTTGCCCGCGCCGGTCATTGTGCCGGACTTCGCGACGGGGTTCGAACCACGTTGTCATGTGCGAGGCTGGAGTCCCGCACGACAGCCGGTCTGGAGACCGGCGGTACAAAGCTACTGGGTCTGCGCGGGAATGACGGTTTTGGCTACGCCCACGTTGTCGTAGCGATCGTAGGCGCGCACGGTGACCAGGTGCTCGCTCTTTTGATTCGGATCGGCTCGCAGAACGCTGAACTGGTAATGCTCGTGCCTGGAGTCGGAGATCCTGCCAACGGGATCGATGAATTGCCATGGACCGGCGTCGAGCGAGTACTCGGCATGGGCGATGGGAGAGATGGCGTCTTCGGCGTCGAATTGGACAACGACATCCGGAGTACAAGGAGCCCCCTCGCATTCGATCCGCCGGACGGCTTTGAGATTCGTAATCACCGGCGGCGTGGTGTCGATCTCGAAGCGATCGCTGATTTTCTCGCCGGTGAGCGCATCGCCGGGCGTGTGCGAGGGCGCATCGGAAGCGACCACCTTGACGCGGTATCCGCCGTCGGGGACGAGCGCGGCATCGAAGCTGTACGCCTTGTCGGTGATCTTGTCTTTGAGCAGACGCCACACGGATTCGCCGTCGCCGCGGAGATAAATGGAGTAGATGAGGTCGTCGCCGTCGTCGTCATGCGCCGCCCAGCGAACGGTGACCGCGGTGCGATCCCTGGTGGCCTGCAGCGGCGAGTTGGTGTTGGCGTCGAAAGTGATGGTGCCGCTCTGGCCGGACGATGGGAAGGTGATGTTGACCGTTTGTGCGGAAGGATTGGCGAGGTTTTGTGCGTTGAGGCGCGCGCCGGGCGCAACAACCAGCTCGTCGACGACGGGCGCCGAGTTGACGGGCAGATAGTTGACGCCGACGCTGCCGAGAACGCCGTCGTTGTGCAGGACCGCCTTCCACTGCAAAAAGCGCCCGGGCGGCGAGGCAACGCTGCCGTCAGCGAGGGCCTGCCAATCGCTCCAGCCGCGGACCGGCTGCTCCACGTTGCCGGTGCGGGTGAGGATTTCGTAGCCGGAGGAGCCGGGCTCGATCTCGACGCGTCCAAAGCGGGCGAAGGCGCCGGCGTCGAGCACGTCGCTCGAGTATTCGTGCTTCTCGGCTTCGCCCCGCAGATACACTTTGCCGGTATTGCCGGTAGCGATGAGAAGCCCGTCCGCACTTTGCGCAGCAGCCAGGCTGAGACCCTGTTGCGCCTGCAAGTGGCCAATGTCGGCATAGCTGCCGTCGTCGTGAATGAGAAAGATGCGTCCGCGATTGCCGCTGAGCGCGAGCAAGCCATCGGAACGAGCGTCGAGGGCGTAGACGATCTCGTCCTTGCCGGACCAGAGCTTGCGCGGCGCCTGGCCTTCAGCCAGAGCGTAGATGTCGGTTCCTTCGGGCACCGAAGCGCTGGCATTGGCGGCCTGCAGCGATTGCGGCTGCACCACGGTGATGGTGATGGCGGCGACTCCCTGAACGGGGAGCGGAGGCAGCGGGTTGTGGCTCTTGTCGCCCACGCAGGCTGCGTAGATGGTTCCCTTCGGGCCGATGGCGATCGAAGTGACTTCGCGGCGAGGGGCTTCGAAGAGCACGTAGCCTTTGCCATGGGGATCAATGCGGTAGACCAGGCCCGATCCGTCGGAGCCGGCGATCAAGTTGCCCTTGGCATCCCAGGCCAGGGTGCGAATGTGCGCTTCGTCGGACTTGAAGAACAGTTCGGGCGCGGCGGGTTTGGCGGGGTCGACGCGGTAGACAGCGCCGGGATTGCCGGTAGCGATGTAGAGCCTCCCCGCGGAATCGAAGGTCAGATCCCAGATGTAGTGGGTCTTGGCGCTGGGTGTTGGCGGAGGTGTGCTGCCGGCGGCGGAAGCGGAATCGTCGAGCTTGGCGGCGTCGAAAATCACGGTAGCCGAGGAGTCGTCGAGCTTGGTGGATGAGGCAGGATTCAGCTTGTAGACTTTGCCGCCGGGCATGGTGGCCGCGTACAGGGTGCCGTCGGGGCCGAAGCAGAGGGCTTGAACATTCAGGTCCCTGGTTTCAAAGAGCGTGAAGGGCTTTTCACCCTGCTGACCGGCCAGGCGCAGAACCGACGCGGGCGTGCCTGTGGCAGCGTAGACCACGCCTGCCTTGTCGACGGCCAGCGACCAGACAAATGTGGACGGCGTGGTGAGGAGCTCGGTGAGTCCGACGGTTTGGCGCAGATGCCCGTCGCTCTCGATGGCCACGCCTTGCGGCGTGCCCTTCTCGAACTCCTCCATCTGCGACTGCAGCCAGAGGTGGGTGCCCTGGGCTGAAGCAGCGGAAGGGATGACGAGTGTGCTTGCGAGGGCGGCAAGAAGCTGAAGACGGTGCAGAAGGCGGGAAGGCGGAAACATTCTTCCGTTGAGTCTACTAGAGTTGGCGGCGTGGGCGGTGCGGTTGCAGCGGTTCCCCACCGTTGTGGCAAAAAGCGCCGGAAGGATGGGCACGAAGCGCGTCGAGGATTCACGCCGGGTGGACCCGGATGGAGTCACCGTGCGGGGTGTTTTGGTGTTCCAACGCACAAATTCCATATCATCAATTGCCGATTGTGTTTTATCAACACGATTTCCACGATGGCTGAGCACTTCTGCCTGGTTTTTCCACGCGGGTGTTGCCAGTCGTATTTTCAGAAGAATAGTATTCCGGATAGTTTCGGGGAATGCGAGCGCAGTCTCCGACTCTACCTCCACTATGCATGCAGTTGTTCTCAAGTTCACAGAGCTACATCAACCAGCCACGCCTGAGAGTTCTGGTGTGGGCGGACGGAGTGTCTCGTCATGGCATGGTATGCCTACTGCATCGGTGAAAAAGAATCGTTTCCAGCCTTAGCGCGTCATCGTAAACCGGTTCCCATGGAATCGGTCTTGGGAGTCAGTGGCAATCAGGTTTTTCTTTATCCGGCGAGCGATCTGGCCGTGATCGTGAGCGAACATAACCCTCAGGAACCCTTCAGCCAGCGGTCGGGCGTGGACCACGCGCGGGTGATCGCGGACTGTTTCCAGCATTCCACCGTTCTTCCCTTCCGGTTCGGCACGGTCTTTCATAACGACGAGACGCTACGCAAGTCGATTCGTTCAAACCAGCGCCAGTTTCTGGGCAACATCGAAAAGCTGCGCGGCAAGACAGAGATGCACCTGAAGATCTTTGTGGATGACTGCTGCGGGCGCGAGATTGAGAAGCACCTGGCGGCGGAAGGCGTGGGGCGCGAGTATCTGAGCAACCTGCGCGAGAACGCGTCGCGGGCGCGTGAGCGGCAGACGCGGGCGCGGGCAGTGAGCTTCCAGATGCACCGGCTGTTCCAGCCTCTGGACGAAGAAGTGAGCTGCCGGCTGATGGAAAACGGCAAGATGATGCTGGATGTTGCCCACCTGATCGACCGCAAATGCGTGGAGCGGTATCAGAACAAGTTCGTCAGCACCAGCGCCGTTATGCGCGAGTGCCAGATGCAACTCTCGGGCCCTTGGCCGCCCTATCACTTTGTGCAGCGGTTGACGCGGACGTCGCACGTGCAAGCGCAGCCAACCGCGGTTCCGCCACCGGTTGCGGAGGTGGCGCAGGCGCCCGCGATGTCCATGCTGGAGCCGGCGGGGGCGCTGGTTTAAAGAGCCGCGACGCATCGAGCTTTCGACAAAAGCCGCGGGCGGAGATGGCTTGTCTCAAGCGACGGCGGGGACTGTTCGCCTCGCCCATCAGCCCATCATGGCCTAATCTAAAGGGATGAACGAGCGAACGCCGGCTGCGGCGCAGGATACGATCTTCGATCTGTTGGTGGTGGGGGCCGGGCCCACGGGCCTGGCTTGCGCGATCGAGGCGCAAAAAGCCGGCTTTGGCGCGGTGCTGATCGATAAAGGCTGCGTGTGCAATTCCATTTTCCACTATCCCGCGCACATGACCTTCTTCACCACTTCGGAGCTGCTGGAAATCGGAGGCATTCCCTTCCCCAGCCCCAACGCCAAGCCCACGCGCAACGAGGCGCTGGAATACTACCGGCAGGTGGCCGCCTATTACAGGCTAGATGTGCGGCAGTACCATCGCGTGGAGCGGATCACCGGGAGCGATGGCGCTTTTGTCGCGCATACGACCGACCGTTTCGGGCGACATACCGAGTTGAAGGCGCGCAAGCTGGCCATTTCCATCGGCTATTACGATCTGCCCAACTGGATGGACATTCCCGGCGAGACGCTGAGCAAGGTGTTTCACTACTATCACGATCCACACCCTTACTACGACATGGATGTGGTGGTGATTGGGGGCAAGAACTCGGCGGCGATTGCGGCGCTGGAGCTGTGGCGGCACGGCGCACGCGTGACGCTGGTGCATCGCGGCGCAGGAATCCACAACCACGTAAAGTACTGGATCAAGCCGGATATCGAAAACCGCATCAAAAATGGCGAGATCAAGGCGTACTTTGGGTCGAGGGTTGCGGAGATCACGCCCGATACGGTCACGGTGGACACGCCCGCGGGCCGGGAGATCCTGCGCAACGATTTTGTTTTCGCCATGACGGGATACCATCCCGATTTTTCGTTTCTGGAGCGGCTGGGCGTGCGCTTCGAGGGCGAGGACCGGCGCCCGGTTTGCAACGAGGAAACACTGGAGAGCAACGTGCCCGGCATTTACCTGGCGGGCGTGATCGTGGCCGGCTCACGCACCAACGAGATCTTCATTGAGAACGGGCGTTTTCATGGCCGGCAGATCGCCGCATCGCTGGCAGCGAAACTGAAAGTACCAGATGAGGTTCCTAACGTTGTTGCCGCCGGCGAAGCGGTGGAATGAGGCCCTGAAAATCCCACGGGAGGAAGAGCATTGCGCATGCGCTGGTGGCCACGGTCGATACGCTGGCAGATGCTTGCCGGGCTGGTGCTGCTCGAGATCCTGTCGATCGCGCTGTTTGCGGCGCTGCTCACCGACCAGCAGACGCGCCGCGTGCAGCGGCGGGCGCAATACTGGCTGAGCTACGCGTCGGCATCGCTGGCGTCGCAGGTGACCAAAGCGCTGGAGGAGCAGCGGCCCGGCTGGATCAGCTCCTCAGTGCAGTCGGCGGGCGAAGCGCCCAATATCGCCGTCGCCAAGATCACCGACCCGGCCGGGATCGTTCTGTTTATCAGCAAGGGGAATCCCGACCAGTCTGTTCTTGAAGCGGGCGAGCGGGCGCAAATGTCGCAGGCTGGGCGCGACAGCACCAGGGTTTTCACGCTGCCCGGCAATCGCTGGGAGGGTGTGAGGGCGATTTATACAGGCGAGCAACTGCGCGGCTACGCATGGCTGGAATTCGACAAGAGCGCGGCGCGAGAGCAACTCAGTGCCATTCAGCGGGACACGCTGGTTTTCGGCATCATTTGGGTGCTAGCTTCGGTGGTGCTGGTGCTGTTGATGGCGCGGTCGATTGCGCGGCCCTTGGCAACGCTGCATCGCGGAACCCGCGAGCTGATGAATTCGCCGGAGGGGACGCGAAACTTTCCGCTGCCGGTGGCGGTTCACAACGAGATCGGCGATCTGATCGAGGCCTTCAACCGCATGGTGGCCTCACTGGCCGAGCAGCGGGCGGGATTGAATGACACGCTCTCGCTGCTTGACTCCATGCTTGCCAACGCACCCATCGGCCTGGCATTCGTGGACGCGAGCGGGCGCTTTGTGCGTGTGAACAAGATCTTCGCCGATTTGACCGGGACCACAATCAGCCGGCATTTGGGGCGCACCTTGCACGATCTGCTGACGCGGCCGGCGGCCACGGAGATCGACGGGGCGGTGCAACGTGTTTTTGCGAGCGGAGAGGCGGTGCGCAACCTGGAGCTGAACGGCGAGGGCGGGAAGCTGCACCGGCAGTGGACATGGCTGATCAGCGCCTACCCGGTGCGCACCGCCCTGGACCAGGTGCGCTGGGTGGGAATCATCGCACTGGACGCGAGCGACCGCAAGCGCAGCGAGGAAGCGCTGCGGCGCAGCGAGAAGCTGGCGGTTACGGGGAGGCTGGCGGCTTCGATTGCGCACGAAATCAACAATCCACTCGAAGCCATCACCAATCTGCTCTTCCTGCTGAGCAATTTCGCCGATCTTCCCGAAGCGGCAAAGCAATACGTGGGCATGGCCGAGTACGAAGTGCGCCGGATCGCCGAGATCACGCAGCAGACGCTGCGCTTCTATCGACAGCCGACGCAGCCGGCGCGCGCCACGCTGGCAGAGTTGCTTGACTCAGTGCTCAGCCTCTACCAGGGGCGCCTGAACGGGCTGGAAATCCACGTGGAGCGGGATTACGAGGCGAAAGCATCGGTGTTCTGCTTTGCGGGCGAGATCCGCCAGGTGATCGCCAATATCGTGGGCAACGCCATCGACGCCAGCAGCCCGGGGGGGCGCATCGTGGTGCGCGCGCGCCGCTCGCACGACTGGAGAAATCCCGCACAAAATGGGATACGATTCGCGATTGCCGACGCCGGTTGCGGCATGGAAGCGGAGGTGCGCGAGCACATCTTCGAGGCGTTTTTCACCACCAAGGAAGTGACGGGCACGGGATTGGGACTTTGGGTCAGCCAGGAGATCATCCTCAAGCATCACGGCGTGGCCCACGTGCGCAGCCGCGCGGCGGCGCCAGGACCGGCGGGCGCGCAAAAGGGCGCAGGGACCGTGTTCCAGATCTTCATTCCCGACGATCCCAGCCTGGCCGGCACGGAGATGCCGGCCGCAGCCGCGCGCGCCTAAGGCGATTCCTGGCCGTTTCAGAGTTTCCCAGCGCGGCTGTCGCGCGACCGGTTATCTCCAGTTACCCATGAGCACAAACGGCGCCCAGTAATACGGGTGTGCGTATCCCAACTGTGCGGGCTGGGCGTCGGGCTGGCTCTCGGCGCTCAAGCCGCGGCCACTGGAGTCGGAACGCTGCGCGATCTGGTTGTCAAGCAAATCCATCTGTGCCTCGCGCAGCGCTTCCACCTTCGTCACCTTGCCGGCGCCGCCTGCCCAACGCTTGTAGAAATCCGCCATCAGCGCGCCCGTGCTGGCATCGTCCACTTCCCAAAGCGAGGAGATGACGGCCCTGGCTCCCTTCAGTTGCGCGGTCGTGCCCAACCCGTCCACCTCGCGTCCGTTGCTTGCGCTTCCGCTCATCCCTGTTTCACACGCTGAAAGCGTGAGCAGGTCGGTATCGAGGAGCGAAATCTCCTGGTTGTCGCGAAAATCGGCCACCGTCAGGTGATATCCCTGCGCATCGCGATCCTTGCCCGCCAGCAAGAGGTAAGACAAGCTGTCGTCGCCGGGCCGGAACACAAAATGGCTGGCGATGTGAATCACCGTGTGAGGATTGCCGAGCGCCTGCTCCAATGCCTTTTCCGTGAAGGCGCCATTGAGCAGGATGGTGCCGGGCAGCACGCCCTGGGCGCTTTTATCCTGCGCGTCGCTGATCACGTCGTCGAGTTCACCGGTCACCGCAGGCAGCGGCGGCAGATTACTTTCGTATTGCTTGGAGATGCCCATAGCGATGGCGCTCACGTTGCTGAAATCGGGCTTCTCATTCAGATGCGGAATGCTCGCCGGCGTGATGGAGACCATCGCGTAATGTTCCACTGCGTACTGCTTGCCGTCGTAAAGCGCGGCCATGGGCACATAACGCAGCACGCCATCGAGCGACCACACCAGCGTCTGCGCCTGCGCCGCGTCCAGGTCCGCCTGCACCGGCCCCATCAGAATCTTGTAGAGCGCGTTGCTCGCGGGCCTGGGATCGCTATGCGGATCGCGCAGCGCCTGCTCCAAGGCCGCAACCTTCTGGTTCAGATCCTTCTCTGCGATCGGAACCTCGCGCGCCACCGTCGTGGATCCGGTGATCACGATGACGCTGTACCGGCTGCTGCTTATCAGCGTGTAGAGCGCCACCGTGTGCGGCATTCTGGCGATAGCCTGCTTGAGCTGGCTTACGCCACCTTCCACATCGTTGACCTTCTGGTTGGCGTCGGCGGAAGTGCTGAAAAGTTTGAAGAGCCGGCCGTAGTAGTCGTTCAGGCTCTTGTTTGAAGCATCGAGCTGGGCAGAGAGCTGCAGATACTCCTGCTCCTGCTCCGGCGTGCGATTGGCGACCTTCTTCAGCACCGCCCACTGCTCGCCCACCGCGACAATTTGCGCAGTCGATTTCTGATAATCCTCAGCGGCCTTCTGCTCCGCCGGAGTAAGCGTGAGCGGGTTGAGCGTGCTCGCGGCTTCGCCGCGAACGTAGTCCTTATACTCCTGATCCTTCAGCAGATTCAGCACCTGTTGCGCTTCAGGCAGGCGGCCTTGCTCGATGAGCAATGTCGCCAGGTCGTGGTAGTAATCGTCCTTCTTGCTCAAGAAGCTCTGTTGCAGGGCCTTGTCCATTTCCTGAATGTTGGTGCGCACCTGCTGCAGCAGATTGACAGCCTGCTTGCCGTAATAGATCGCCAGCGCCGGAGCCGGGCCTGCCTCGACTTTGAGAAGAGTGTGCAGGACCTGCGCTTCGCGGTCAGGGTCATTCACTTCCGTGGCCAGCGGCAAAGCCTGGTTCAGTGCATCCAGCGCTTTTTGCCGCTGGCCGAGAGCGGAATAGGCCTCGGCAAGATAGTCCAGAGTTTCAGCCTCGCCGTCGCGGTCACCCATCTGGCGCCGGATGGAGAGCCCCTGGTTCAGGTCGTCCAATGCGGCCTGGTCGTTGCCCAGGTCGGTATAAACCTTGCCCAGGCTCATCAGCGCCGAGGCTTGTCCGAGGCGATCGTTCACATCCTTGAAGTTCTGCAACGCGCCCTGGTAGTAGTTGAGTGCGCTCTTCCTGTCGTCCATCACGTAGTAAATGCGCCCGATGGCATACAGAACCCACTCTTCGCCGTCACGCATGCCGGCCTGATGGAAAAACGAAAGCGCTTGTTTGAGTGCGTCCAGCGCCTTTTCGTTCTGGCCCAGTTTGCCGTAGAGAGCGCCTGTCAAGCCTTGCATGAGGGCTTCGCCACCATGCACGCCGGTTTCGTGAAAGATCGCCAGCGCCTGGGTGTAGTCGTCCATCGCCTTCTGCTCGTCGCCCAGGGCGGAATAAGCCCAGCCCATGCAGCCCAGTGTCGAAGCTTCGCCTTCACGGCTGCCCAGTTGACGGTAGATCGACAGAGCCCGATCGTAAAACTCCAGCGCCTTGCGCTGCTCGCCCTGCATCGAATGGTGAGTGCCGATGAGGTTCAGCGACGCGGCCTCGCCGGCCTTATTGCCCGCCTGTTGGTCAAGCGCGAGAGCACGGTTGTAGGAAGCGAGCGCCTTCTGCGCGTCGCCCATGCTGCCATAGATCCCGCCCATGTTACTGAGCGTTTTCGCCTCCGCCGCGTGGTCGCCCCCCTGCTGGACCAGAGGCAGCGCCTGGTTGTAGTACTCCAACGCCTTTTGCAATTCACTCAATGCGGAGTAAGCGGCGCCGATATTCAGCAAAGTCCGGGCTTCTTCTGCGCTGTCTTTTTGCGCGCGGAACAGAGGCAATGCCTGATCGAAGCTATCCAGCGCTTTCTGCGGTTCGCCGAGCGTGTAGTGGACGTAGCCAATGTCGAACAGGGCCGAGGCTTCGCCCGCGTGGTCCTGGGTTTCGCGGTAAATCGCAAGCGCCTGGTTATCGCTGTCGAGAGCCTTCTGCGGCTGGCTCGTATCAGAGTAGATTTCCCCCAGCGTGCGCAGCACCAGGGCCGCATGGGCGCGGTTGCCGGTTTGCCGATCGATTTCGAGCAACCGGTTGTAAGCATCCAGCGCCTTCGGAATTTCCCGGTCGCCAAGGTAGGCCGTCGCCATCGCGGCCAGCGTGTCTGTTGCTCGGATGTAGTCGCCGCTATCCAGATAGAGTGCCGCTGCCTGGTTCTCGGTGTCCAGAGCCTGCGACTTCATCCCCAGATCGTATTGCAAAGAACCAAGCGCGTTCAGTGCTTTGGCTTCGCCTTCGCGGTCGCCTGCTTCCCGATGCATGGCCAGCGATTTGTCAAGCGATGCGATCGCCGCTTGTTTGTCGCCGAGCATATACTGCGCCAATCCGGTTCCACGCAGAATCTGTCCCTGGAGTTCAAGATCCTGCGTCTGCTGTGCCAGCGGCAGAGCCTGGTTCTGATCCTGAAGCGCCTGAGAGTATTGGCGCAGAATCAATGCCAGCCATCCCAAGCCGCTGAGCGCCGCAGCGCGGACGCGCGGGTCGCCTGAAGAATTGGCCAGATCGAGCGCCTGCTGGAACTCGTCATGCGCCTTGTCGTTCTGACCGGTGCTGGCATCGCACAGGCCGGCGCCGGTCAGCGCATCCGACTCCGCGATGGCATCCTGCGCGGCATGCGCCCGCTCCATTGCCTGGTGATAGGCGTCGAGAGCTTGAGGGAAAAACGAAAATGCAAAGTAGAGTTTCCCGATGGCGTTGAGCGCCCCGGCTTCGCCCTTGACGTCGTCTTTGGCACGCGCCGCTTTCCATGTGGACTCGAGTTCATCAAGCCTGGCTTTGACCTGGGGCGCCATCGGCGGTTCGGTGCCATCCTTGACCGCGGGCGCGTTTTGTTGCGCGAGGAGAGAAAATGTGAATCCCGCGACAAGCGCAACCAAAGTGAGCATGATCCTGCGCGCCGCTCCGGAAGAAAAGCTGCATCGATTGGGCATGGGCCAAACCTGTCTCGAGATTTCCCTGGTTCGTTCTTCAATTGGCTGCGTCAGAAGGGGAAGCCTCTCCGGGAGTGGGGGGAACTTCTCGAAGTGTAGGTCCCTCTTGATTGCGTGTCAACGATTCCTCCTGCCAGAACTTGTTAAGGAGTGGGCTTTAACCCTCCGCGATGCCGTTCGCTTTTCGCGACTGGTTGCACGCGGTCGACGCGGCGAGCGTACCTGGCCGCCGCGCTGGCCTACAACCTGCGCGATGGAATCGCGGAAAAAATCAGCTGTCCGACGTTGGTGTGCGAAGCCGAGGAGGATCTGTTTTTTCAAAGCGCGTGCGCCTTCGGCGTTTCCGGCAGACTCACCCTTGCATTTCTCAGAAAAAAGGCCTTGACAAGGAGCCGGCTTTGTGTGTTACAGTGAGTAACACTATGGCACGTAACACTCGGCACGATCACGATCCGGCGGAATTGGGGGAGTTAGAGCGCAGCATTCTGCTTATCGTGTGGCGCAAGGGCACGGTGACGGCGGAACAGGTGCGCGAGGAGCTGGAGCGGCCGCTCAAGGACTCGACCATCCGGACGGTTTTGCGCAGGCTGGAAGAAAAGGGCTACCTGGCCCATTCCGTTGAAGAACGCACCTTTTTGTATCGGCCGGCGGAGACGCGGCAGCGCGTGGCCGGCCGCGCCGTCAAACGCATCGTGGACTGGTTTTGCGAGGGCTCAGTGGAAGCGCTGCTGGTGGGCATGGTGGACTCGAAGGTCCTGGACCGCGGGGAACTGCAGCGCCTGGCGGAGCGTATCGCAGCGGTGAAGGAAAGCACGAAATCCCGCGACAAGGAGGGAAAACGATGAATCCGGGCTTTCTTTTGCTGCTTGAAGCAGCGCTGCGCGCGGCTGTGGGCGCGATTGCGGTATGGTGCGGGCTGCGCCTGCTGCGCGTGCGCAATGTGCCGGTGCAGAAGGCTGCGTGGGGAATGGTGCTGGCGGCGGCCGTGACCATGCCGCTGGCGATGCGCTGGCATTGGCTGGCGGCGACGGTGTCAGTCCCGCTGCCGAATCTGCATTGGAATCAGGCAGCGGTTGCCGCACCGGAAGCGCATGCCGCGGTTCCGGAGATTCCGCAAGTTCCTGCGGTGCCGCGCTCGCCGAGTTCCCTGCCCCGCGCGCGGCATGCAAGACCGCGAGCAACCGACGTCGCAGCGCCGGTGCAAGCACGACAGGCTGAACTGGCGCCGATGGCGTCGCCTGAGGCGCCGTCACTCTCATCGGCAGAGCTGCCGCCTATTTCTTCGCCCGCAACTGCGCCCTCCCCGATCCCCACTCGAGCTTTTTGGGCGACCGTCGGCGAAGTTCTCTATTTTGGGGTTTGCGCAGTGCTTCTTCTCAGGCTGCTTTGGGGCCTGGGCGCGGCATTGTGGCTGTGGTTGCAAGCGGAGCCGATTCGCAAATTCGACGGGCTGGACGCCGCGTGGACCACGGAAGTGCGGAGCAGCCGGAGGGTTGGCGCTCCCATCAATATCGGCTCCGGCGTGCTGCTGCCTGCCGATTATGCGCATTGGGACGCGAAGAAGCTGCGCATCGTTCTGGCGCACGAACACTCGCACATTCGCCAGGGGGATTTTTACCTTCAAGCCCTGGCGGGGATTTATGCCGCCATTTTCTGGTTCAGCCCGCTGGGCTGGTGGCTCAAACGCAAACTTTCTGAATTGGGTGAGGCGATCAGCGACCGCGCGGGGCTCGATGAGGCCGCCAGCGGTTCCTCCTATGCCCAGTTGCTGCTTGAATTCGCGGCCTTGCCGCACCCAACCCTGATAGGAGTCGCCATGGCACGCAAAAGCAATCTTTCCCATCGCATGGAACAGTTCCTGAACGAATCGCATTTCCGGCAGGCTTTTGCGGGCAGCCGGCGGCGCGCGTTCGTGGTGGTTTTGCTCACTTCTGCTGCACTTTTCGCTTCCACCGCGATGATTCGCGTGCAAGCTGCGGGCTCCGGCCAGGCTTCGCCGCCTTCGGCTTCCTCGGCGCCGAGCAGTGCACCAGCTCCTGCCGCGCCCGCCTGGCCGGCCGCACCGGCTGCGGCTGCGGCGCCCGCTCCACCCACGAGTTCCCCGGCAAGGGGAACCACGGCGCCGCCCGAGTCACCTTCGGACGCGGTCATGGCGCCCGCTCCGCCAGATGCGGAGATGGCCACTCCGGCCGATATCGAAGCGCGCGTTGCCCAGTTGCAGGCCGAGTTGCAACGCAAGATGAGCGAGATTCAGGCCGAAGCGCCCGAGATTCAAAGGCAAATCGCCGAGACGCAAGCGAAGTTGGCGAAGGCGCAGGCGGGCGCACCCGAGTTGCAAGCGCGTATGGCCCAAATGCAAGCCGAATTGCAAGCGAAGCAGGCCTATTTCCAGACGGTGGCGTCGGAGCTGCAGAAGCAAATCGCCGAGTTGCAGTCAAAGCTAGCGAAGACGCGGGCGGACGCGCCCGAACTCCAGGCGCGTATGGCCCAGATGCAAGCCGAATTGCAAGCGAAGCTGGCCAATGTGCAGGTCGATGCACCCGAGATTCGGGCGCACATTGCCGAGTTGCATGCGAAGCTGATGGCGGCGGAAGCAGCGGCGGGCCAGGATCAGACCTTCGATCGCACGCTCACCGTGATCGGAAAAGCAGATCTTTCGGTAGCCACCGGCTCGGGCAACATTCACCTCACGCGCGGCACGGCCGGTCAGGTGAAGATTCACGGCATCGTGCATGCCAACGACGGTGCGAGCGCAGATGACGTGAACCAGATCATTGCCAATCCGCCCATCCAGCAGGATGGCAACACCATTCGCGTAGGCGGACAGAACAACGAGCACATGCACAATATCAGCCTCAGCTACGAGATCGAAGCGCCTGCCGACACCACACTGACGGCCGCGACCGGCTCGGGCAACATTGTGGACGAGGGCGTGGGCGGAGAAACCAAGCTCACCGCGGGATCGGGCAACATCAACGCCACCGGCCTGCAAGGCGTGTTCGCGGTCATGACCGGATCAGGCAATATCAGCCTGGAGGAAACCGGCAGCGGCGACGGGAAAGCTCAAACCGGATCAGGGAACCTGGAAATCAAAGACGTGCATGGCGGCCTGAACGCCATGGCCGGCTCGGGCACCATCAAGGCGTCGGGCACGCCGTCAGCGCCGTGGAAGCTGATGACGGGCTCAGGAACGATTGAGCTTTGGGCGGGCAATGCGCCGATCACGCTCGATGCATCGGTGGGTTCGGGCACCATTCACACCGATCATGAGATGGTGATGGAAGGGACGGTCAACCCACATCACATTGTGGGCAAGATCAATGGCGGCGGGACGGAAGTGCGCGTGCAAACCGGATCGGGCAGCATCACGGTGCATTGAGGCAAGACACGGAGCAAGGGGGCGAGGCGGCGCTGCGCCTGCTGCTGCAATCCGGCGGGCTCTAAGCAGACCGGCCGCTCACCCCCGTTACATTCATCCGGTTTTTCGGCAAATTGCACCGCCGCCACCGAGATTCTGCATTCCCAGTTGCAGAACTACACGGAATAGAAATCAGAAGCTGCCGGCGCGACCTGCCTGCGCTTTGTTAACCCAAAGCTGAGTTCTTCGTTTTGCCGTTGGATGCGATATCAGTCGCAGCGCGGCTGAGCATCAGGACAAGTACGCTCAGGGCCCTCGACAATGCAATGCGGATCGACCGTCTGCACGAAACGGCGGCTGGCGGTCACGCGGGCCGCGGTCTGACGGCGGAATCGCCCTCCCCGCAAGACTCAGACAAACGGCCACTTCTGTAAACGGAATAATCCAGATCTTCCACGGAGGAAACGATGACTCGCGTCCTGACAGGAGTTTTGTTGCTTGTGCTGGCCGGCATGAAAGCGACCGGCCAAATGAACCCGGCCCAGACGGCAGAACCCTCCCCAAGCGTGGCTGCCGGTTCTGGCGAGCAGGAGATGTTGCGGCACATCGCCAGGCTCGAGGCCGAAGCCAGAAGCGCCGAGGCAGCGGGGTTCGATCAGCGTAGCATGGCGGTGATTTATGCAAACCTCGGTGGCCTTTATGAAGAGCTGGACATGCAAGTGAAGGCAGAAGGCGCCATGAAGCGATCCATCGCGTTTCTCAAAAACGGATCGCCAAAGGAACTGGCGTTTGAGATCGGGCAATTGGCGACGCTCCATCTTCAGATGGGGAATACGCGCCAGGCGGAACGGGAGGAGATGCGGGCGCTGCAGATACGCGAGGCGGTTGGCGACCCGGTGGGCATTGCGGAGGCCGAGAAGGAGCTAGCCGGTCTCTTTACCGCGGAGCGGAATTTCAAAAAAGCGTTGGATTATGCCGAGGGCGCCTACGCAGTGCTGACCGATCGCCCGGAAGTGAAGCCGGAGGATCGCATCGCGATCCAGTACACGCTGGGATTCGCGCTGACGGGAGTACGGAGTTGCGACCGCGGGATGGCGCTCTTGAAGGACGCAGTCGCGCTGACGCGGAAAGACCCTGGACCCGACAGCCTCCACCTGGGATATGCCGAGTACCTGCTGGGATTCGGCTATTGGCAATGCGGCGACACTGACCGGGCGTCGGAGTGGTTACAGCGCGGCACCACGGACATGAAAGCGGACTTTGGCTGGGATCGCGCAATCTACATCGACGCCATGCGCCAGTACGCTCATTTTCTGCGGAAGACAGGGCACCAGGATGCAGCCGAATCAGCGCAGGCGGTGGTGAACCAGGCGGAGGCTGTCGTGGATGCGCGCACCTTGACGGACAGAGCCGCGGGGTTTCGATCGTCGGAGCCGAGGTGACTCTTTGCCGGTGCGGGCAAACTCAACGGAGAGCGCGGGCCAGGACGCCCGCGCTACCACCGGCAAGGATGCAGGCGCTGTACGTTCGAATTAGAAGGTCAGGCCGAGGGTGGGCGGCTTGCGCACATCGAGCAAGTCGGCGCCCGGCTCGTTGCCAATGGGATGGGGCATGCAGTGGCCCGAGGAGCGCACCGGCGCGTTCAAGTAGGAACGCGTGACGTGCAGGCGGTCCATGATGATGTAGCGCACGCGCAGGCCGGCGATGGTCGCGGGCAGCGTGGCCGGAACCTGGCGGCGGTCAACGTAGACCACGAGAGCGGCTTCACGGGAATTGTCGAAGCTCTGACCCACGCCCACGCCGAAGTAGGCGGAATTCTGCTTCATCAGGGTCTGGGCAATTTGCTGCTTGGCGGCCATGGCCTGGGTGAGAACAGCGGGCGCCATCGGCGGCAGGGCGCCGGATTGCCCAATGTACTGCGGTGCCGTACCCGCGGCCACCGCTTGCGCCGTAGTGGGAATGACTTCGGTGCGGACGCCGGCGATGGTCTGCGGCACCGATACGGTCATGCCCTGATCGACGTAGACAATGACGGCTGCTTCTCCGGCGTGGTCATTGCTCTTGCCTGAGGCCGCGCCCAGAATTCCGGCCGAGGGATTCACAAGCTGACGTGCCTGTGCCAGTGCTTCCTGGGCCAGATCAGACTGGCCGGCGGCGAGCGCGCGGCCCTGCGCGGCTGCGGCCGTGCCGTTGCCGTAGTTAATGCAGCTCACCGCATGTTGTCCGCCGCCGACGAAGGTGTATGTGGTGTTCTCCTGCGTGCCAAGCGCGGCCAGGACGGCAGGCGCTGGGTTGGCAATGCCTTCGCTGACGCCCGTTCCGGGGACCGTGCCGCCGGCAAAGAATAAGCCCACCGGCTCGGCGTCACTCGCATCCACTACCAGCGAACCGGAGTCGCCTGCGTCGCTGAAGTCATCGCCCTCGATCGCGATCTGATTGGTGTAGGTCTTGGTCAGATAAGGTTCGGTTTCGGCACAGTCTTTGAAGTACGACACCTCCACGTCCATGTTGACCGCGGAGATGCTGGCGCAGGTGAGACCTGTTGTCCGGCCGCTCTTGGCCACCACCAACCCAACCGACCCGTTTTCTCCCGCGCCGCCTGCGGGAGCCGCGGGGCCGAGGGAGCCATTCTGCGGAGTGCCCAGCTCCGCGATTTCGCCGCCGGAGTTCACGGTACCCGAGACCACCTGGGCAATGGCTGCGTCGACATTCGTTGATGCCAAGCTGAGCGCGGGGAACGCCGTGAGGTTGGCGACGACCGTTTCTGAGCCGCCGTGCCCGCTGGGATAGCAGCCGTCGTCAATCAGGCCTGGCTGGACGATCTCTTCTCCTGCACTGGCCTGGTCACTGCGCGCCAGCACGTGATTGCAGCTGAGAATGTATTGCGTTCCGCTGCTGTTCTGGACGAGAGAGCCGAGCGTGCCGCCGCAGCAGTCCACAATCTGGCCACCCTGCGTGTCGTAGTCGTTGTTGTTGCCGCCGGAGGTGCCCAGCACGATGGGCGTCGCCTCCTGGTCCTGGTGGGTGGCGGGATTGCTGTTGATGCCCGCGGTGTTGAGCAGCACTTCAGCGGAGGTCTTTGAGGTTGAAGTACCCACGGTGGCCACGATGTAGGTTGGAACTGTGGCCGAGAT
>Ga0335078_10000135_pt1 | contig 123229 bp, 111 predicted proteins | sample Lox_Sample_32_FD_206711 | JGI IMG/M metagenome (GOLD analysis project Ga0335078, IMG submission 206711) | Soil microbial communities from Loxahatchee National Wildlife Refuge, Florida, United States - Lox_Sample_3.2 | ecosystem: Environmental > Terrestrial > Soil > Wetlands | place: USA... | reverse complement strand
TTGAAATACGTCGTCATGCCCGGCCAGCGCGAGTTCGTGCGCAACGTCGTCATTTCCGGATTGAAGCGCACTCATGAGGACGTGGTACGAAGCCGCATCGATCTGCATCCCGGCGATCCGCTCTCTCAAAACAAAATCACCGGAAGCCAGCGGCGGCTTTACGAGCTGGGCATTTTCGCGCGCGTGGACACGGCGCTACAGAACCCGGATGGAGACGAGCCCGATAAGAACGTTCTCTATTCCATCGACGAAGCGCATCGCTGGGTCACCAATTACGGCGTTGGGGCGGAGATTGGACGCATCGGCGGCGGCACTACGTCGCTCGATTCGCCGGCCGGAGTCACTGGATTCAGCCCACGCGTGCTGTTCGGAGTCAGCCGCCTGAATTTTCTGGGGACCGGCCACACCATCGGTCTTCAGACGCTGTTCTCGACACTCGAGCAGCGCGCCCAGCTTACTTATTTCGCGCCTCAATTCCTGGGCAAGGAAAGCCTGAACCTGCAATTCAACGGCTTGTTCGATGTCGAGCACGACATTCGCACCTTCTCTTCACGGCGCGAGGAAGGCTCGGTACAGTTAGGTCAGAAATTGTCGCGGGCGTTTACCATCCAATATCGCTACACCTTTCGGAAGGTCAATGTTTTGGGCACGCCGCTGGTCGAACCGGAGCTGATACCGCTGCTCTCCCAGCCGGTTCGCGTGGGTTTCGTTTCCACCACCATCATCCAGGATCAGCGCGACGACCCCGTGGACGCGCATCGCGGCATGTACAACAGCCTGGATGTGGAGTTGGCTTCGAGCGTGTTCGGATCCCAAACCGGTTTCGGGCGCATCCTAGCGAAGAACGCGACCTATTACCAGCTGACCAAGAATCTGGTGCTGGCGCGCTCGACGCAATTCGGGATGATCGAGCGCTACGCTGGCCTCGCAGACATCCCGCTAGCCGAGCGTTTCTTCGCAGGCGGCGCATTTTCCAACCGAGCTTTCCCGGACTTTCAGGCTGGCCCGCGCGATCCCGAAACTGGATTCCCCATCGGCGGCAACGCATTGTTCGTGAACACCGTCGAGCTGCGATTCCCGCTGATCGGCGAGAACATCGGCGGGGTGCTGTTCAACGACCTCGGCAACGTGTACTCGGACGTCAACAAAATCAGTCTGCGCTTCCGCCAGCGGAATCTCCAGGATTTCGATTACGCGGTGCAGGGATTCGGCTTCGGCATCCGCTATCGGACTCCCATCGGCCCGGTTCGCGCGGACTTCTCGCTTAGCCCCGATTCGCCGCGCTTCTTCGGATTTCAGGGCACCGAAAACCAGCTACTCTTTGGAGGCGGCCAGCAAGTGGTTCAGCGCATCAACGTCTTTCAATTCCACTTCACTCTGGGGCAGTCATTCTGATGCAACACACGATAAGCCGGCTTCCGGCCGTTTGGCTGGCTTCCCTATCCTGCGCACTGCTGGGAGGCGACGTGATCGACCGCATCGCGATCACGGTGGCCAATCAGGTGATCACCGCCAGCCAGATGGATGAAGAAGTGCGTGTGACGGAATTTTTGAATCGCGAGAAGCTGGACCTTTCGCTCGCCGACAAGAAAGCCGCCGCCAGCCGGCTGATCGATCAGGCGCTGATCAAACGCGAAATGGAGTTAAGCCATTATCCGCTGCCTGAACTCAGCGCCTCGGATCGCGAATTAAAGGATTTGGAGAGCCGCTATGAGAACCCCAAGGCGTTCGAGGACGGCCTGCGCGATTATGGAATTACGGAAGCCGCTCTCAGAGAACACCTGCGCTGGCAACTAACGGTACTGCGCTTCATCGACTATCGTTTCCGGCCGGGGATTCAAATTCAGGACGCCGACATCCAGTCCTATTATCAGCAGCAGCTTCTCAAATGGCGGGAACAGGGCATCCAGCCGGTGCCAACCCTGGAGGATGAGCGCGCCCAGATTGAAGAGATCCTGACCCAGCAGCAAATCGACGAAAGCCTGGATCATTGGCTGGCCGATGCACGCAGGCAGGCCTCGATTCGGTATCTGGACGACACCTTGCAAGATGGCACGGCGAAAGATGGCACAGCGAAATGAGGCGGCCACTCAAAATCGCGCTGTGGGGTCTGCTCGGAGTTGTGGGCTTGCTGGTGGCCGCGGCCGTGGCCTTCTTTTTTGTGGTGCAAACGAACTGGTTCAAGGATCAGGTGCGCGAGCGAATCGTCACCGTTGCCGAGAAAGCCAGCGGCGGGCGCGTCCAGGTCGGCAGGTTCAACTATGACTGGCATGCCCTGACGGCCGAGGTGTCGCCCTTCGTGCTGCATGGCACCGAACCGGCTGGCGAGCGCCCGTTTTTCCGCGCGGCTAAGATTCGCGTAGGGCTGAGGATCATTTCCGCGTTCAAGAAGCAGGTGGACATCGCGTCGCTGCAAGTGGACCAGCCGCAGGTTGTGGTCACGGTGGCGCCGGATGGGTCGACGAATGTGCCCCGGCCAAAGACTCAGCGGTCTGGCAAAAATTTCGCCGACGAGCTGCTGGATCTGAAAGTGCAGCATTTCGAGTTGCGCGATGGATTTGCCGAATACAACTCCAAGCGAATCCCGCTGGACGTGCAGGGCGATAGCTTGCAAGCCTCTGTGGTTTACGATCCGAGCGGCGGGCCGTCGTATCGCGGCGATATTTCCTCGCGCCAGATGCAAGTGGCTTGGCCGCAGCTCAAGGAGCTGATGAAGTTCGATTTCGCGGGCAAGCTCGCGCTGCAATCGAATGCATTGCGCGTGCTCGAAGCGAGCGCGTCGAGCGGTGGCGAGAAGGTTGAAGTCAAAGGCTCAGTGGACAACCTCGCTTCGCCTAAAGCGAACCTGGAGGTCACGGCGTCGGCGCCGGTGAACGAGCTCAAGAAAATCTTGGCAATTCCTTTGGAGTCGCGCGGAGACGTCGCGTTCCAGGGTCGCGCGAGCTTCGAGAGCGCGTCCGAGAAATACAAGGTGGAGGGTAAGCTGACCGGGCACGGGCTCGGATACAGCTACAACAACGTCGCGGTGCGAAACATCGCGGCGGCTTCGAATCTTGATCTGACGCCCGAAAAACTCCGCCTGACCGGCCTCGACATCTCGGCGCTCAACGGTCAGTTCCGCGGATCGGCCGAGGTCACCGATTTCCGCAAGTTTACGATTTCCGGCGACACGCGCGGGTTTTCACTGCGCGATCTGGTGGAACTCGGCGGCCGGCAGCCGGGCGAACTCGCGGGCGTCGTGAACGGTCCCGTGAAGTTGCGCGGCGAGGTGATGCGAGGCACGCTACGTGACATCCAGGGGCAAGCGCAGCTCAGCATCGTTCCCGGAACGGGCGGCACGCCGCTCGCGGGCTCGCTGGCGGTCTCCTACAATCAGGCGGGCAACAAAATCGAGCTGGGCACATCCGAGATCACGCTCGGCGAAACGCACGCCACCGTCGCCGGCGTGCTTGGACAAAACCTGGCCGTACACGTAATCTCGAAGAACCTCAAAGACGCGCTGGCTGTATTCCCGCTGTTCGGCGAGACACCGCCGAAACAGCTTCCGGTCGCTCTCGATTCGAGTACCGCGATGTTCGACGGCACTGTCACGGGCCCGCTCGAAGCTCCGCACGTCTCCGGCAGAGCCGATCTCGGCGCGTTCACCGTTGACGATCATCGTTTCGACCGCCTCAGTGCGACGGTGGAAGCCGATGCATCCTCGGCCAATATCCAGACTCTGACGCTCTCGCAAGGCAAGACACGTTTCGACGGACAAGGACGGATCGGACTGCGGAACTGGAGAGTTGAAGATTCGAGCCCGATCTCCGGCCTGGTCTCCGTGGCTGCCGCCGACATCCAGACGCTCGCCGCCGAAGCCAACACGACATCGCCCGCCACCGGGACCGTCTCAGGCACCGTTCACATCTCCGGCACACTCGATTCACCGATCGCAACCGGAACCATCGAAGCCGCGAACGTTGCCGCCTACGGCGAGCACGCCGACACGGTGCGCGGCGATGTCACCGTTTCCGCGACGTCGATTGAAATCGCAGGCGGGGCTCTTCGTTCCGGAAACGCACGCATCACCGTGAGCGGCGCCTACAATCATCCAGCCAAAGACTGGAAGGACGGCTCGCTGCGATTCAACGCCACAAGCAACCGGCTGACGCTCGCGCAAATCCAGCACGTGCACGACGCACGCCCGGGCTTGAACGGCGACGTCGCGTTTCAAGCCGACGGCACCGCCAAGGTGGTGAACGGCGTGGTGGATCTCACTTCCCTCACGGCGCAAGCAGCGTTGCACAATGCGGTGCTGGATGGCAAACCGTATGGCGACATCGAGCTCAACGCCGGTACCCGGCTGCCGATCCTGGCTGTTAGCGCGAAAGTGAACCTGGGCGGAATCCAGATCCAGGGAAGCGGCGAATGGCGCATGGAGGGCGATTATTCCGGGCAGGCCCGCTTCCAGATCCCGCGCATTCCGTTCGCCACGCTACACGATCTGATGCCGGGCGAGCACGTGCGGCCCACGCTGCCGTTCGATGGCTTCCTGCAAGGCGAAGCCACGGTCACCGGCGCGCTGAACAATCCGACCGCGATGAAAGCGGACGTCGCGCTTAGCAGCGTGCAATTCAGCGCAAACCAAGGCACGTCGCCCAAGTCGGGTGCGCCCTCACAGGACCTGATGCTGCGCAACGCAGAGCCGGTGCGGCTGGAACTGAGCAGCAAGGCCATCGAAATTCGCAGTGCCAACTTCACTGCGCGCGATACTTCCTTAACCGCCACCGGCCGCCTCACCTTCGATACTAAGAATCCTTGGGATCTGAACGTGGCCGGCCGGATCAATCTGTCGATTCTGCAAATTTTCAATCCCAACCTGGTCGCCACCGGCGCGTCGGTTGTAACGCTGGGCGTGCGCGGACCGCTGATGGAGCCGCAGATCGATGGACGCCTCGCGCTCGAGAATGCATCGCTGTTCCTGCGCGACTTTCCCACCGGCATCGATCAAGCCAACGGGCTGATTCTGTTCGACCGCAATCGTGCGACCGTGCAGAGCCTCACCGCGGTGGCGGGAGGCGGCGACATCAAGTTCGAGCCTGGCAGCTTCGTCGGCTTTCGCGGCGCGGCGTTACTGTACCGGCTGCAGGCCATGGCGCGCAATGTACGTTACCGCACGCCGGATGGAGTCAGCATCACGGTAGATGGAAATGCGGCGCTGGTGGGCACATCCGAGAGCAGCGTGCTCTCAGGCACCGTGCGCGTGACACGCGCGGCATTCAACCCCCGCACCGACGTCGGCGCGCTGCTTGCCTCCACGCAACGCCCCGTGTCTATGCCCTCCGAGCCCAACGAGTATTTGAAGGGCGTTCAGTTCGATGTCCAGATCGAGAGTGCGCGCAGCCTGGAAGTGCAAACCTCGCTGACACGCAATATCGAGGCGGACGCGAATCTGCGCCTGCGCGGTACCCCCGAGCGCCCGGTGCTGATCGGAACCATCAGCGTGAACGCCGGGCAGATCGAATTCTTCGGCAACAAATACACCATCAATCGCGGCGACATTCGCTTCTACAATCCGCTGCGCATCGAGCCCGTGCTGGACATGGATCTGGAGACGCAGGTCCGCGGTATCACGGTGGACGTCAGCTTCTCGGGGTCGTTGAACAAGCTGAATTTTTCATATCGTTCCGATCCGCCGCTGCAGTCGAACGACATCATCGCGCTGCTGGCGGTGGGACGCACGCCTTCGGCCACTGGTCCGCTGGGGGCCGCGCAAGCCACCGACGCCAGCTTCGTCGGAGGAGCAGGCGGAGCGTTGCTCGGACAAGCGCTCGCGCCGGCCACCGGTCGTCTTCAGAAGCTGTTCGGCGCAAGCCACATCAAGATCGACCCGGAAATCACCGACCTCACTACGCTGCCCCAGGCGCGCCTTACGTACGAGCAGCAGGTGTCCAACGCCGTCACGCTCACCTACATCCAGAATCTGGCTTTAGCGAATGAGCAGATCGTACGGATCGAGTGGGACCTGAACAAACGCTGGTCGGTGGTGGCGCTGCGCGATGAGAACGGCGCGTTCAGCATCGATTTTCAATACAAGCGCAGCTTTAAATGAAGCTCCGGAAATTTCAAGGCAAGCTGAAGATCGAGCATTCCATCCTGGATGGCCTGAAGAAGTTCCTTGAGATTCTGCTGCGCGATAGTCCGGCGATTCGATCCATCGTTCCCGGAGTGATCCGCCAGGTGCGCGACGCCAGGGGGCCGGCCAAAGTCCGGCTCACCGTGCCGACCAGCAACGGGTGGAAGGCGATCGGGCTCAGCGATGGAGCCCGTCAGGAGCTGTTCATCAGCACCGCGCTGGCTAAAGATGAGCTGGAGCGGGCCATTCAATCGGCGTTAACCGCCTCGCTGCGTTAGTCGCAGCGATGTGACAGGTATTAATGGATTGATGAAAATCAATCCTATAAATCGTCTCGCAATCATTACCGCAGCCACCCGGAACTTCGCAACTCGTCGGAGCAACCAGGAATCACCGCCGCGACGTTGGCGCATCCCAATGTCTTGGAGCTTCAAAATGACCACGCGGGCCGCGAGACGCTGCACACACGGCCCAAAAGCGGATCCCACCGATGGAGCTTTGCGTTCCCGCGCATTGCCACCACAGGAAGTAGCGACGCTTCAATCGCTTCTGGTACGGCTGATGGCGGCCTTGGAGGGTGAATGACCGGAACTCAGCTAGGGGGGTTCTAGGGCTCTAGTTAGGGCTCGGTAGGGGTTCTGTCGGACCCCCCTACTGGACTAACGTTACCGCCTTTTAGCGCCGATAAGAAGATTTGACTGGAAAACCGTTTGGCAGCATTCCGGTGAACTGAGGCTAAGCCAAAGTGAAGATTTTGATCGCCGACGACAGCATCGTATCGCGCCACCTGCTGGAGGCTACGGTTCGCTCCTGGGGATACGAAGTGGTGTCGGCTTGTGATGGTTTGGAAGCGCTGGACGCATTGCAGCGGCCGGATGCTCCGGGTCTGGCGATTCTTGATTGGATGATGCCGGGCTTGACCGGGCCCGAAGTGTGCGCGCGCATCCGGCAGCACGCGCACGAGCCTTACACCTACATCTTGTTGCTCACATCGAAGAGCTTAAAAGAAGACCTGATCGAGGGCATGGAATCGGGCGCCGACGACTACGTGACCAAGCCGTTCGATCGGCATGAGCTCCAGGTTCGGCTCCGCGCGGGAAAGCGCCTGGTGGACATGCAGGCGGAGTTGCTAGCCGCCCGGGAGGCGTTGCGTGATCAGGCCACGCACGATTCGCTAACTCATATTTGGAATCGGACCGCCATCCTGGATGTTTTGAGCCGGGAGCTGGCGCGGGGCGCACGCGAGAATTCGCCGCTCGGTGTGGCGATTTTCGATCTGGACCGCTTCAAGAGCGTCAACGATCAATACGGCCACCTGGCCGGCGATACCGTGCTGCGAGAATCGGCGCGGCGCATCCAATCGGGTATGCGGCAATACGATGCCATCGGCCGCTACGGCGGCGAAGAGTTCATCATCCTGCTTCCCGGTTGTGACGAGATTAATAGCCTTAACCAGGCTGAGCGCCTGCGGAAGGCTCTCTGCCAATCCGAGATGCAAGTCAACGATACATCGCTTACCGTGACTGCCAGCTTCGGCGTCACTACTGCACCCTTCGGCTATATTCACCAGCCAGAGAATCTGATTCGCAGAGCCGACGAAGCGCTGTATCTCGCCAAGAAAATGGGCCGCAATCGCGTCGAGTTTTTGGCCTTCGATGGCCAGGCGCATACCGCCGACCGGGCACCCGAACACGAGTCCCTGGTGCGTTAACGGCTTCCAAAACGACCCAGAGCGTCCCCCGGCCGGGTACTGCGTAGTTCCCCTTAAGTTGCAGAAAATAAGCAACTAAATCGTGTTATTCACGCTCCGTCGCTTCCCTTTTTTTGCTTCCGCGTGCGATACTGAAGCTAGAAAGAAACGCACCTGAAATGACACAGTTGGGTGAGGCGATCAGCCGCTACCACAAGCTGCTCGAGGCGAGCCAATACCAGAATCTCGCTTGGGCACACCAACTGCGCGAACGCATGCAAGCGCACAACCTCGCCGTCGGCGGCAGACCTGTGTCTCCGGTGCTGCGTCCGCATTTTATCACGCGCAGGCAGTACGCTGGATTGGTCAAAGCAGTCGAGTCATTCTCGAGCGCGATGCAGCGGGTGGAGAAGCTGGCGGTAGCAAGTCCGGCGCTGATGTCACGCATGGAAATGCTGCCGGCCGAGAAGATGCTCGCGACGCTGGATCCCGGTTATCCATTCTTGTCAGTGACGTCGTTAATTGACACGCACCTGAACAACGGCACATTGCGGTTCGCGCGCTACATTCCGGACACGCCAGTGGGAGTGGTCTACGGCGAGGCGCTTTCGGAATTGTTCTACGAAGCACCGCCGGTGAAGGAATTTCGCAAACGCTATCACCTGGAGAAGCTGCCCGGCACGAAGTATCTGCTGCAGGCGGTTCTCAAGGCGTATAAAGAATGGGGCGGCAAGAACAAAAAGCCGAACATCGCAATTCTGGAATTGCGGCAGCCTTTCCAAACCACCGAATCAGGCGAGAGCGCTCTGATCGCCCAATTATTCCGGCGCGAAGGACATACGGTGGAGGTGGTGTCGCCGGATCAACTCGACTATCGCAACGGCGTGCTTAAGCGCGGAGAATATCCTATCGATTTGATCTTCCGCCGGATCAAGGTGCAGGAATTCCTGGTGCGTTTCGATCTGACGCATCCGCTGCTGCGCGCTTATCAGGATCGCGCGGTCTGCCTGGTGAACAGCTTTCGTTCGGAAATGGCGCAGAAGAAGGCCATGTTCGATCTGCTGACGGACGAAGAGATCACCTCCGGTTTTCCCAGCGTCGAACGTAAGGCGCTACAGGAGCTGATTCCCTGGACGCGCGTCGTGCGTGAGACCAAGACCCGCTACAAGAAGAAGACCGTGAATCTACCCGACTTCATTCGCCAGCACCGGCAGAAGCTAGTGCTGCGGCCGAACGATGACGGTGTGGATCAGAGTTCATTCCGCGGGTCCGAGCTGGACGATACGGCGTGGGATAAGGCGTTGAAAACTGCTCTACGAAATCCTTACGTAGTTCAGGAAGCCGTGGAACCGGTGGTCGACACATTTCCGGTAATGCAGTACGGACATCTCGAAATGCAAAAGATGCGCATCGATGTGCATCCGCATTCCTATCTCGGCAAAGTGCAGGGGTGCTCCAGCTGGCTGACCGCAGTGGGCGCGTCGGGCTTCTCGACATTGTCGGGTGTAGCGCCCACGTTCATCCTGGAATCGAAGTAATTCTTCTAGTTTCCACTGCCGCTCGCAAATTGGCGACACCGGCGGTGTAGCGCGAGTCCGCCACAACAACCGCGATGGCGTTATCGATCCAATCATGCGCGGTTCCGTTGGCATCGTGTGACGCGGCCGTGACCGTATATTCGCCGGGGCACAGATCGCATCGGAACCGAAAGACGACCTCCAACCGATCGCCCGCTGCCAGCTGGCCATTTTTCCTCTGCTCCAGCTCGGTGTTGGTTCCATACACGTTTAGTCCGATGCGCGTGCGGATCATGATTCCGATCACCGGCTCGTCCACTGGATCGAGATATCGAACGATGACGCGCACCGCCACCGATTCGCCGCTTCGCCAAACCAAGGTCGGCGACCCGGACTCACCCAGAGACTCGATGGCTTCGATCTCACCGCGCCCATCCCCCCGCCGGAGCGTCGTGCAGACTGGGCTGGGCTGCGATTCGCCCCAAACGCGAAATTTCCTGAAGAGGTTCTCTTGGTAGGCGTCCAGAACTTCGCCTGGATCGCCGCGCCTCGCCAGCGTTCCGCTATCCAGCCACCAGACTTCATCGCAGAGCCGCCGCAACAGGCGCGCGTCATGGGAGGCAATCAACACGGTGGCGCCTTCGCTGCGCAGTCGATCGATGGCGACCAGAGCCTGAGCCTGCGCGAGAGCGTCCAGCTTCGCAAAGGTCTGATCGAGTGCCAGCAATCCAACGGGCGACAGATCGAGGTCGTCGCACGCTCCCAGATAGCGGCGCGAGCCTTCTGCGAGCACGGATCCCGAGCGCGGTTGTTCCAGCCCGGCGGCCAATCGAAGCAGCGCGGTTTTTCCGGATCCCTTTTGCCCAACCACGCCGATCACCGCGCCCGCGGGAGCCGAAACCGTGAGATTACGCAGCGCAGCCAGATCGACGCCGCGAAATTCGATCGCCATGCTAGATAGAATAACGCTTGGTCTTCGTTTTTCTCGCCGCCCTCACGATTCCCGCGACCGGAATATTTCATCTACCCTCGGGCACGACGGAGGTTTCGTCCGAGCTCAAAATTCCTGATGGGGCGCACGATCTGAGCATCGTTGGATCAGAGCGCACCGTGCTGCATGCGTCCGCCGCCTTTCGGGGGCGTGCGATTCTGAGCTGTCATGGCTGCCGGAAAATCAGGTTGTCCAACTTCGCGATAGAAGGCAACCGCGCCGCGTTCGCCAAGTTGCAGCCGATGGCGAAATCCGACCGAACCTTCGCCGAATCCTTCGACAACAACGGCATCTTCATCGAAGACGGCGCCGTAATCCAGCTCGACCACGTGGAATTTATCAGGATCCCCGGCTTCGCCGTACTCGTGAGTCACTCGCGCAATGTCCTGCTCGAGCACCTGCGAGTCGAGATCAGCGGATCCTTCAACGCACTAAAGCGCAACAACACCACAGGCGGGATTTTGCTCGAGGAAGGAACGGACTCATTCGTCGTCGCGGATTCCATCTTTGCAGGTATTGCTGGCAACGCGGTTTGGACGCATTCGCGCTACGGCTCGGCGCGCAATCGCGGAGGCAAGATCCGCAACAATCAGTTTTCAGAGATCGGACGCGATGCGATCCAGGTGGGCCACGCTGTGGATGTAGAGGTAAGCGGAAACCGCGGCCGGCGCATCGGGTTCCCGGCCGCGATCGTGGACGTCGAGAACCAGGGCACGCCGGTAGGCATCGACACGGCGGGGAACGTAGAAAACTCCACTTACGAACACAACAGCTTCGAAGAGCTTAACGGAAAATGCATCGATCTGGACGGCTTCCACGACGGCACGGTGCGGTCGAACACTTGCGTCAATCGCGGCAAGCCCGAGGATTACCCCTTCGGACATTTCGGGATCGTCTTCAACAACGCGAACATCGACATGCATTCGCAGAATATTCTGGTCGAAGACAACGAACTGAACGGCATGAAGTTCGGCGGGATTTTTCTGATCGGCACCGGCCACCGCATCCTGCGCAATCGTCTGCTTCACATCGATACCGCGCACTGCAACGAGAATCGCGCGCAATTCGGCTGCTCTGCGCTGGGCGAGCCCGAGGTTCTCGAAACGGGAATCTATCTTGGCAGCCACGCCGAACATCCTGCTCCGGCGCGCGGCAATCGAATCGAGGGCAATACGATCACCGGTTGGAAAATGAAAACGCGCTGCATTCAAGCCGCTCCCGGCGTCAAGCTCAGCGACAACGCGATTCAAGGAAACACCTGCACCGATGAGTGATCCCAACGTCTCCGAACGCATGCGCGCGGAGTGGAATCAGCGCGCCCGCGAAGATGCGCACTTCTATGTTGCATTCGGCGGCCGCGATCAGGACGAGGCGGCTTTCGCCGAAACGGTGGCGAACGTTCTGCCGCGCATCGAAGACGAGTTGAAGCGTTTTCCGAAAGAACCCGGCGCGCCTACCCGCCGCGCCCTCGAAATTGGATGCGGACCGGGCCGTTTGATGAAACCGCTAAGCCGACACTTCGCGGAAATTCACGGCGTTGATGTCTCGGACGAAATGATTCGCCTGGCTCGCGAGCGATTGCGCGACATCCCGAACGCCCATCCGCATGCCACCGACGGGGCGAGCCTTGCGCAATTCGCGGACTCGTCGTTCGACTTCGTTTACTCCTATGCCGTCTTCCAGCACATCCCGAGCCGCGACGTGGTCAGTCAATACATGCGCGAAACCTGCCGCGTGCTGAAGCCGGGCGGCATTTTTCGCGGCCAGTTCAACGGGCTCCCGCATTCGGCCGTCCCCGACACCTGGGCGGGCGTGGTCTTTTCCGCCGCTGACATCCGCGCGTTCACACGCGAGAACGGCCTCCAGCTCCTGGCGCTCGAAGGCATCGAAACGCAATATATGTGGACCACCTGGCGCAAGCTGATCCCCGGGCCGTCGCTGCCCGCGCCATTCATCAAAGGCATCGTGAACGCCATTTCCGGCGAGCCGGTAGCGCCCAAGCGAGAACGCCACGCAGTCATCTCCATCTGGATTGCGAACCTGCCGGAGGAGTGCGAGTTGAACAATCTGGAAGTTTTGGTGGAAGGCGCGGCGGCCGAGCCAACCTATGTCGGTCCGCCCATCGCTGAGGGCGTTCGCCAGGTGAATGCGTGGCTGCCTGCGGGAGTCCGTACCGGCCTGCTTCCGGTGGAGGTGCGCATGAACGGCCGCGCGATCTGCCCGCCCGGCACGGTGCGCGTGATTCCAGCCGGTCCGCTGATCCCCCGCATCATCTCGGTCACTGATGGAATCAATCTGGTCGAAAAAAACCGCACCAGCACGGGTATTCTGAAAATCCAGCTCGAAGAAGTCGGCGCGCCGGAACGGATCGAGGTCACGATCGCGGGCCGACCCGCTGCCTGGTGCGAAATCACCTGCATCGACCCGCGAGCCCCGCGCCACGAGATGAACCTCGGCGTCCCCAAGGACCTCGGCCCCGGCCGTCACCTGCTTAAGGTGCAGATCGGCAAGTGGCAGTTGCCGGCCGAAATCGAGGTCCAGCCGGGCAAACCGTAATCCGCTGCACCGTATATAGATATAATCCTTGACCGGCTACTATATATTGCGGCATGATTACAAACAGCCGCTAAAACGAGGGATAATGGAATTAGGCGTTTCCCCTTAGGCGGCCCAAACAGAGGAGAATCAAAAATGGGCCAGGTCGGTGTTGCCGTAGCAAGGATTCCAGACGTGCAGATCACAAGCAAAAAGGCGCTTCCCGTTGCCGAGCGCAAAGGGGTCAGCTTTCCGAAGTTTTTTACCGAGAAGCTGGAGGTTGGGAAGACGCCTTATGACGAGATTGTCTGGGAGCTGCGAACGGCAGCGATCGCCAACGAAAAAGGCGCCATCATCTTTGAGCAGAATGATGTAGAAGTGCCGGCCGACTGGTCGCAGACGGCTACCAACATCGTTGTCAGCAAGTATTTCCACGGCCGGATGGGATCGCCCGAGCGCGAGTCGAGCGTGCGCCAGTTGGTACACCGCGTGGTGGACACCATCGCCGACTGGGGCAAGGCAGGCCGCTACTTCCAGACCGAACAGGACGCCGAGAACTTCCGCGGCGAGCTGGCTCACCTGATGCTAACCCAGAAAGCCTGCTTCAACTCGCCGGTCTGGTTCAATGTCGGCGTAAACAACGAAGCGCGCGGCTACGGCTATTACTACGACGAGATGATCGAGCAGGTAGTAAAGATGAAGAAGGGCGAATCACGCCCGCAGTGCTCGGCCTGCTTCATCAATTCCGTCAGAGATTCGCTCGAATCGATTCTGGAACTCGCCAAGACCGAAGGCATGCTGTTCAAGTGGGGATCGGGCACGGGCACCAATCTTTCGCCGCTGCGCGAAGAGAACGCGGGGCTGGCCGGCGGTGGTTGTGCCTCCGGCCCCCTCAGTTTCATGAAGGGCTTCGATGCGTTCGCGGGCGTGATCAAGTCGGGCGGCAAGACGCGTCGCGCAGCCAAGATGGTCATCCTGAATATCGACCATCCGGATGTCGAGCAGTTCATCTGGTGCAAGGCCAAGGAAGAGAAGAAAGCGCACACGCTGATCGACGCCGGTTACGATTCGGCGCTGGATGGCGAAGCCTACGGGTCCATCTTCTTCCAGAACGCGAACAACTCGGTACGCGTTACGGATCAGTTCATGGAGACGGCGGCGGCGGACGGCGACTGGTGGACGCGGTCGGTTGCAGAAGAACAGCCCAAGAAACGCTATAGCGCGAAGAGTCTGTTGCGCCAGATCGCGGAAGCGACGCATCAGTGCGGCGACCCGGGCATGCAGTTCGACACCACCATCAACAAGTGGCACACCTCCAAGGCCACGGCGCGCATCAACGCGTCGAATCCGTGCTCGGAGTATATGTTCCTGGACGATTCGGCTTGCAACCTGGCGTCGCTGAACCTGATGAAGTTCGTCGGGCCGGGCGGCGAGTTCGACGTGGAAGCGTTTCGCCACGCCTGCGACACGGTGATTCTGGCGCAGGAGATCATCGTCGATAACGCGAGCTATCCGACGGAAAAGATCGCCCGCAATTCGCGCGACTTCCGGCCGCTCGGGCTCGGCTTCGCCAATCTAGGCGCGCTGTTGATGTCGATGGGCATACCTTATGACAGCCCGCAGGGCCGCGATTGGGCGGGCGCGATCACGGCGGTGATGTGCGGCCAGGGTTATCTGACGAGTGCTCGGATTGCCGAGGGCGTCGGCGCGTTCCCCTGCTATCCGGAGAACGAGGAGTCGTTCCTGGATGTGATCCTGATGCATGGGCGCGCGACTTCGGGAATCGACAGCAAGCGCGTCCCGGCGGATCTGTTCAAGGCCGCTGAGGAATGCTGGCGCGATGCGTACCAACTGGGCGAGCGCGTCGGCTTCCGCAACGCACAGACCACGGTGATCGCGCCCACCGGGACCATCGGCTTCATGATGGATTGCGACACCACTGGCATCGAGCCCGATCTGGCGCTGGTGAAATACAAGAAGCTGGTGGGCGGCGGGATCATCAAGATTGTCAACAACACCGTGCCGCAAGCGCTGATCAAATTGGGCTATAGTCCCGAGCAGGTGGAGCTGATTGTCTCGCACATCGATTCCACCGGAACCATCGAAGGCGCGCCCGCGTTGAAGGACGAGCACCTGGCAGTGTTCGATTGCAGCTTCCGGCCGCAGAACGGCAAGCGCTTCATCCATCACATGGGGCACATCAAGATGATGGCCGCGGTGCAGCCGTTCATTTCGGGCGCGATCTCGAAGACTATCAACATGCCCGAAGAGTGCACGGTGGAAGAAATCATGGACGCCTACATGGAAAGCTGGCGTCTGGGATTGAAGGCCGTGGCGATTTATCGCGACAATTCCAAGCGCGCGCAGCCGTTGAGCTCGGGAACGGGCAAGGGCGAGAAGAAGTCCGTTGTACCGGCGGCGGCCGCTGCCACTGCGGTCGAGAAGATCGTGTACCGGCCGGTGCGGCATAAGCTACCGGCGGAGCGCCAGTCGATCACGCATAAGTTCTCGATCGGCGGACACGAGGGCTACATCACGGTCGGCATGTATGAAGACGGCACCCCGGGCGAGGTGTTCATCTCGATGGCGAAGGAAGGGTCGACCATCAGCGGCTTGATGGACAGCTTCGCGACGAGCATCAGCTACGCGCTGCAATACGGCGTGCCGCTGAAGTTCTTCGTCGACAAGTTCAGCCACGTGCGCTTCGAGCCGAGCGGCTGGACCGGCAATCCGCAGGTGCCCTACGCGAAGTCGATCATGGATTACATCTTCCGCTGGCTGGGCGCGAAGTTCCTGGGCCCCGAGTACGCGGTGACGGAAGCAGGCAACGCGCAGGTGCTGCGTCCGACGGAGCCCGAGCCGCAACAGACGCTGGCGTTCGCGCCGGTGGTGAGCGATGCCCCGATGTGTTCGGAATGCGGCGGCTTCATGACGCGCAACGGAAGCTGCTACAAGTGCGAGAACTGCGGCGGGACGAGCGGGTGTAGCTAGGTTCAAATGTAGGAGCTTGCAATGCAACAGTGTGGCGCGTGTGGTTCGGAGAACTCGAACCGCAGTAAATTCTGCGGAGCCTGCGGTGAGTTGATTCGAGTTGATCCTGGTCTGGAAAAGCAAGTGCACCGCATCATCGAGGAGCATCGCAGGCGTACAAGATCGAAGTCCATTACGACGTTCTCTGTCCTCGTTGGGATACTCAGTTTTATTGGATATCAAGCGACGAGCAGGATGATCACGGTTGCCGTTAAACGGGTTACCCCGCTCGTCGAGGCACAGCTTCACTCCGAAGTCGAGCGAACTGTTAGGGCTGATCTGCCCGGCGTCGCGCAGGAGGCGAGCAAACACTTAGCTCAATACGTTGGCCAGGAGCTGGAGGAAGGGTACCTCCAGACCGCACGAAGGGAAGCCGAAAGAATTCAGCCAGACTTTAGGGCTCGAATCGAAGCAATGCAAGCAGAATACGAGGGCAAGCTTCGGGCCGCCTATGATTCGGCACAGTCAAACGTCCGAACTCAACCATTGTCAGCCGCGTGGGTATCCACAGCCATTCCGATGTTTCCAGCCAGCGGCAACCCGTCAAGCACGATCACTCCCGAAATGCTATCGCATTCCTTGGCAGAGGAGCTGGCTGGAAGAGGGGTGGGCGCTGCGTTGCCGATGTCTCCTGCGATCGCACAGTCGTTCGGCAATACGTCCCTGGCAACCTACTGCTTCACCTCCAACGGAACCATTGGAACATTCGATCCCAAGGATAGTAGATGCAAGGAACTCACCTCGCAACTTCCCTCGGTTGGTTCACTCAACTTGGTGAGCACCACGCAATAACGAAGAACCGCGCTGGTACCCGCAGGTTAGCTACCGCAATCCGCAAGTAGATTGACGTGCATGGCACCAATCTGGTGCATAATCGTGTCATGAGCACCGCCAAGGCTGTTCGGCAGAGTGTCAGCCTTCCGGCCACAACGGCAGCAAAGGTTCGCTCTATGGCGAAGGCGCGACGTTTGAGTGCCAACCGGATGATCGTTGACCTCATTGAGAACGGGATCGAAGCCGAGCAGCGGAAGCAGCAGGAGTTCTTCGAACTCGCAGAGCGGTTCCGCAGCGCTACCGACCCAAAAGAGGTCAAGCGCCTGGGCGATGAGCTGGGCCGCATGGTTTTCGGCGGCTAATGCCGAAGATCGAGAAGTGGGATCACTTTCCTGTCCGTGTTCGTCAACATCTGATCGATCGAATGCAAGATCGCAAAATCAGCATCGCCGACTTGAACCAGCTTCGGCAATGGATCGACTCCGCCCCTGAAGTTCCCGAGGGGGACTGGTTCAAGGACTTCGGGTCGTTTAAGCTGTGTGGGCGTGGCTCCCTCCCGACGACGTTCCTGCTGCCTGGTCAAGCCGCCAAAGGGCACAAGATCTGAGAGCGTAGCAGTATCATTGAGCTATGAGTGCCTGAACGCTGCTGACCTTCGAGCAATTCGAGCAGCTCCACGACGCGGGCTGAAGCACCAACTCCTGGAAGGGAGCTCCTCGTCTTGCCGCTACCCAAGTCTCGCTACAGCCGGGTTCAACGCAGACTCATGCATGCTCTGGAGCCGTTCGTCGCGCTCTATCAGCTCGGTGAAATTTACATCGAGGCCGGATTCAAATTGACGCCCGTCACCTGGCTCCAACCTGACGTAAGCTTCATTCGCACGGCGCAAATCGAACGCACCGATCCAGACGGCTACTTCGCAGGCTCTCCAGCCATCGCCATCGAAGCCGCATCCGAATCCAACGCCGCCGAGCTCGATCGCAAAATGGAGCTCTACTTCGCGCACGGAGCCGAAGAAGTCTGGGTGGTTTATCCCGAAACACGGCGAATCCGCATCCACTTGCCCGATGGCACCAGCCGGATCGCCGGCGATCCACTGCAATCCGATGCGCTGCCCGGGTCGTCCACTAGCTCCAGCGGAGTATTCGAGATTTAGTCGTTTCCCAGTACGTTTTTCAGGCGAGAACTAAGGCGAATGCTCGCTGGTTTGTGGCGTCTATGCGCCGTAGCATGAGAACAGAGGAAAAAGCATGCGCTCGCTAGCATCCATTGCATTCGGACTCGTCGCCATCACGGGTACTGTTTACGCTCAGGCGCTCAGTGAACACGCGGCCGCGGCCGCCGGAGCAACCATCGGAACCGCCGCCGGCAAGCCGATTGCCAACGCGCTTGGTGGGATTTTCAATAACGTGGACTCGACCACCGCGACGGCTGCGCAGACCGGCGCCAAACCGAAAGCAACCGTCCCGTCCAAGGCCCCGGCAAATCCGGCTGCTTCGGTGAACCATGGCGGCGCTCCCGGCGCATTCAGCCCCGGCTTTGGTGACGATGGAGCGGTCGCGGCCGGCGCTTCCACGAACGGCAGCACTGTCTCCCGATCCCACAAGCGCTCGGCTCCGATCACTAGCGCGACGGCCTTCTATTCAGTAACACCTACGCCCATACCCGCACCGGTGAAGGAGCCGTCGCTTGAAGAAGTAGCTGGCGTCAAAATCGGCACAACGGAAAAGGATCTTTTTTCCGCCCTTGGCAGGCCGGAATCGCACATCAGCGTTCCGGACGATGACGGACATCTGCGCGAGAGCTGCCAATATTGGGCGGGCGGCAAGCAGCTGGGAACCATCCGGCTCGACAACGGTCAAGTCGTGAAGGTCGAAGTTCGAGCACAGAACTAGCGCAGCGCTCCGGTAGATAAGCGATCATCGAAGTGGATGATCGCGCGTTGCCTGATCTTTTCGCTTTGCCTAGCGACTGCGTTCGCGGCCGGCACCCTGCCTGAGTCCGCTGCGCTTTCCGTCCAGGATCGCGCGGCCATGGGCGCGGAAATCGAACGCCTCGAAAAACTGCTTCCCACCGCGGTAGACAAAAACACGATCACCTATGAGATCGCGCGCACCTGGGCAGCCGGCAAGCAATGGCCGCAAGCGATCGAGTGGTTGCGCAAAACGGCCGCACTCAAGGCCGGGCTCGATCCGTCGCGCGATTCAATCTTCGCCGCGCTGCGCGGGTCGAGCGACTTCGACGCCATCGTCACCGGCGTCCGCAACGCGACCCCGCCGATCTCGCACAGCCAGCCGGCGTTTCGAGTGGCCGAGGGCGATTTGGTTCCCGAAAGCATGGCATTCGACCCAGCGAAGAAGCAGTTCTACTTCGGCAGCGTGCGAAAAGGGAAGATCGTTCGTTGCACGGCGGCCGGCGCCTGCGCAAATTTTGCGAGCGGGCTGGGCGAGGTGCTTGGTCTCAAAATCGCCGACGGCGCGCTGTGGCTGCTGAGCAATTCACGGAGCGAGTCGGCAGTGATCCGCTACGATCTTTCCTCGGGCGCACTTCGCAAGTATCCTGCGCCCGGCTCCGGCCGCGAGTTTAACGATCTCGTCATCTCGCCGCGCACAGGCGACGTATATCTCACCGACACGCCCGCCGGCGAGGTCTGGCATCTGGCACCCGGAGCAGCCGACCTCGAGAGGCTCGCTCCGCACTTTCCACACGCCAACGGCATCGCGCTGTCACCGGATGCCGGCCTTCTCTACGTTTCGACCTACCCGGACGGCATAACGGTCCTGGACCTGAAGAGCGGCGCCGCGGCACCTATCGGCCGGCCGCGCGATCTGTGCCTGGCGGCGATCGACGGTCTCTACTTCCATCGCGGTGCTCTCGTCGCCATCCAGAACGCCATAATGGCGCCGCGGGTAGCGCGCTTCACCCTGAGTCGCGACCAGCAGGCGATCGAACGCTACCAGATCCTTGAGCGCCGCAATCCGCTGTTCGACGGCGTCACCACCGGCGTCCTCGTCGGAGACGATTTGTTCTACATGGCGAATATTCAGGACGAAAAGACGTCCGGCTTCCAACCAATCGCGATCCTCAAGCTGCATCTGTAACGCTCGTCCGATCAACAACCCCGGATGTTCTAAGGTTTTCACCTTCATTACCCGCCATCGCGGAACCGCCGATCAATACGGCAGTGCCCATCACAATTCGTGTACTGGACGGGGTGCTTCCAGGAAGTTCGGCGCCCGCAAAATCGCTGACCGTTCCGCAAGCCGGTACCACCGCCCGCGAGATCATTCGCAGCCGGGTTCGCGAGGAAGTGGAGCTGCATAACGAGTCTCTACCGGATGTGTTCCAAGGCTTGGTGCAGCCCGAGGAATCGGAGCGCATCTTGAACGGGTTTCGGATGCGCGCGCGCCGGCCGCTCAGTTGGGAAGCTCAAGTGGAGCGAGCGTGCTCCAGCTTCGAACGCAACGGATTTTTACTGATCGTGGATGGACGGCAGGCAGTTGACCTGGATGAACGAATCGAGCTGCGTGCCGATTCGCAGGTGGAATTTATAAAGCTAGTACCACTGGTTGGCGGGTGACGGCATGAGCATTGGGGATGTCGCGGGAGTCTGGGGAATTCGACAACGTCTAGAAGCGCCCGTGGACGCCAGTCCACATATGCGGGCTTTCGTGGATACACTCAACGGACGGCCTGCTGTATTCAGGGAGCGCCAGGCGTTGAAAAACGTGGATGAGCCTTTTCAACGCTTGAAATCGGCCGCGCCTGACGAGCGCATTGCATTCATCTTTGAGGCGCTGTCGGTGATGAGTTCGCCAGCGTTCATTGCGTTGACCATTGCGCTCAAAGGCGTCGTCGCTCAACTGCTACGCGGGGGACTGCCTCTGAACAGCCTGGACGCCGTGCGGCTTGTCGAAGCGGTTTCGAACCGGCATTATCGTTTCCGTTTCCCTTACAAAGCGGTGCTTACTGCATTGAGCGACGTGACGATGACTCCCGCGCTGAAGGACGCTCTTTTGCGTCTGAGTCCAATGCTGGGCGAACAGCACGGGATGGACGAAATCCAGGAGCGGATCGAGATCCTGGTTCACGGCGCGACGGAAAAGCCCGCTGAGGCTGTCTCCGGTTGGAGCCGCCAGGTATTCGAAGAAATCGATCGGTCTGAAAAGCAGATGAGCTGGCGCCGCCTCTTCCTGCATGCTCGGACGCTGACGCAGAGCACGGCCTCGCGGAAGTGGCAAAGCGAAGCAGTGGCGTGCGTCGAAAACATCGGACGCGCGGATTTCCTGGAGGCCGCTCGGCGATGGTTGGCGCTCGGGCCAATGCCCGGCATGCCGGTGCAGTTGCAGGTGCCCGAGGAAGAAGCGGACTACCAGAAGGGATTCATCTGGACGCTCGGTGCACTGGGAGACACCTCGGTGGCATCCGATATCGCCAATTTCGCTTTCGCATGTTTCCGAAAAATCCCACAGATCGGCGCGGTGTCGCATCGCGTCGGCAATGCCTGTGTGAATGCGCTGGCGGCGATGCCCGGCCTCGACGCCGTCACACAAATCAGCCGGCTGGCGATGCGCGTTAAGTACGATGTCGCCCGGCGCCTGATCGAGAAAGCGCTGGCGGAATCCGCGGAACGCAACGGCGTTGGCCGCGACGACCTGGAGGCCATGTCGGTTCCTGTGTTCGGATTGAACGCGGCTGGCGTACGGGTCGAAGTCTTAGGAAATTGCGAAGCGCGCCTGGCGGTGGAAGACGGCGACGCGGTGCTGAGCTGGTGGCGCGGGGGCAAGCTGTTGAAGAGTGTGCCTGCTGAAGTGAAGAGCGACCACGCCGAAACCCTCGCCGATCTCAAGAAAGCTGCCAAAGAATTGCAGGCCGTGGTTTCCACGCAGCGTCTGCGCTTGGAACGCCAATTGTTGTCGCAGAGTTCCTGTCCCTTCGAACGTTGGACCGACTGGTATCTGAATCATCCGCTGACGTCCACATTCGCGAAACGTTTGATCTGGGAGATTCAAACTGGCGAAGCGTCGGAGTCGGCGATGTGGTGGCAGGACGGCTTGGTGAACTGGGCCGGGAGTACCGTGCGTCCAGCCGCCGGGTCCACCGTTCGGTTGTGGCATCCGATCCGCTCGGAAGTGCAGGAAGTGCTGAGCTGGCGCTGCTGGCTGGAGGATCGCGGAATCCGGCAGCCCTTCAAACAGGCGCATCGCGAGGTTTATCTGTTGACTGACGCAGAACGCGAAACCGCGACTTATTCCAACCGATTCGCCGGCCACATCGTCCGCCAGCATCAATTCTCGGCGCTCTGCCGGGAGCGTGGCTGGCAGTTCAAATTGATGGGCGAGTGGGATTCTCACAACAATCCACGGTTGGAGCTTCCGCAGTACAATCTGCGCGTCGAGTTCGATGTAGATTTCTCGGAGGACGCCGGGGTGTCGGGGCACATGGTGTACACCACCATTGGCACGGAACGGGTTCGGTTTCTTCCGATGGAAGCCAAGCGTAAGCGCTACGAGCTACGGCCGCCGCTGCGCGCACTACGCCTCGAGGACATTCCTGCCGTGGTTTTTTCCGAAGCGATGCGCGACGTCGATCTGCTGGTCGGCGTCACCAGCATCGGCGCGGATCCGGCCTGGGGCATGGATCGTGGGGATGATCCTCACGCAGAATACTGGCGTCGCTTCGCCGACGCCGAGCTCTCGACGGCTGCCGAGAATCGCAAGTCGGTGATCGAGCGTCTGCTTCCGAAACTGACCATACGGGATCGCTGTCGCATTACCGGCCGCTATCTAACGGTTCGCGGCGAGTCCAATGAATACCGGATTCACTTAGGTAGCGGCAACGTGCTGATGGAGCCCGGCAGCCGCTACCTGTGCATTGTGCGCGGCGCTGGCGACACGGCCGCAACGGTTCCCTTGCCTTTCGATGGCGATTCGATGTTTGCCACCATTCTGAGCAAGGCGTTTCTGCTGGCGAACGATAAGGCGATTCAGGACCAGACGATTTTGCGGCAGATCCGCCAGCCTTAACGCGGCTGCCGGGGCGGATAGCTTTAGTGCCCTAAGAGCAGAATCATGACACTACGGGCGGATTCGCCCGCCGATCCCTTCCCGCTACACTGTGTATGTGCAGCGTGTCCTCGCCTTGTTTCTGCTCGCCGGCCTTCATGCGCTTAGGGCCGGCGTCGCCAGGGATCTCGCCCAGCAATTCGAACAAATGTCGCTCGACCCGGACGAGTGCTATCGCGTTACGGAGCTGAACATTTCGAAGGAAGACATCAAGGTCTACCTGTCCTCCGGATATCTGATTTTTTCGAAACCAATCGCCGGATTCCGTCAAGGCGCGGTATTCGTCGCCTCTACCGACGGCGGCGACGCGGAAATCCTACTCATGCCGCCCACGCGTGGTGAACGGCTCTCGCTCGCCACCTACACGCAGTCGCCGAACCTGGACGAACACCTGAAAGCTGCGGCATTCCTGTTCACCGACGGTTCCGCGGCCGAACTGCTGGCGTCGATCGACGCCACCCCGCCCAAGAAAGTCCCGGAAATCGGCATGGTATTGGCCGAGCAGTGGGATCCCGTGATGCGCAACCTGTCGCACAGCTTCGAGACCCGGCTGGTTCACGACGCGCTATCGAAAAACCGCCAGACGGGCCTGTTCTACATGGCTATCTCCGGAAAGAAATTGACCAATTTCGATGTACTCTACGATCTCCGGGACCGCGAGCAGGTCTTCGTCGGCGCACTGGGTTATCAGAACAACCGGACGTTCTTCGATACTTGGACCAGTTTCCCATCGCGCTCCATCCGTAATGGCGCGAAGCCCCCCGAATCTCCCGAAGTGCTGAGCGACTTCCGCATCGATGCCACCATCGCGAGCGACTTGACAATGAAGGCCGTCACGCGGGTGCGCCTTACCTTGAGGCAAAGCGATTCGGCGCCGCTGCTCTTTAGCATCTCCCCGAACATGCACGTTACGGAAGCGCGCATCGACGGGCAGCCGGCTGAGGTGTTCACTCCCGAGTCCTTGCGTTCCAACTTGATCGCGGGCCGCGACGATCGCGATTTTCTGCTGCTGCCGAAGAGCCCGCTCGATCCCACCAAGCCACATGAAGTGGAAGTGCGCCACGAAGGTTCCGTCATCCGCAAGGCGGGTGAGGGCGTCTACTACGTGATTTCACGCGGCACCTGGTACCCGCATACCGGTCCGGAATTCGCAAATTACGATTTGACTTTCCGATATCCGAAAAATCTCACGCTGGCCGCCACTGGCAGTTCGGTGGAAGAGCGGATCGATGGCGACTCGAAAATCTCGCGACGCCGCACGGACTCTCCCATTCGCTTCGCGGGCTTTAACCTCGGGGATTTTCAATCCGTGTCGATGGATCGGAACGGTTACCACATTGACGTATACGCCAACCGCCACGTCGAGACTGCGCTGCAACCGAGGCCCACGCCGCCGGCTCCCAGTCCGCCGCCTATTCCGCGCATGCGGCGCGACGGACTCGACTTGTCGCCCAGCCCGCCACCTGTTCTTGTCGACCCCGCGGGCCGTTTTGCCGAGATCGAGAAGAATGTGGACGAAGCGCTCGACTTCATGACTGCCTCGTTCGGACCGCCGGCTACGCGCTCGCTTTCGATCACCCCGATTCCAGCAGCGTTCGGACAGGGTTTCCCGGGACTGATTTATCTCTCGACGGTGGCTTATTTGAATCCGGACCAGCGCCCACAGCGCCTGCACGCCAGCTATGACCAGATGTTCTATTCCGAATTGCTCGAGCCCCACGAAGTGGCGCACCAGTGGTGGGGCAATCTGATCACGCCGGCCGATTATCGCGACGAATGGCTGATCGAGTCGCTTGCCAATTACAGCGCGCTGCTGCTGCTTGAAAGAACAAAGGGCGTGAAGCCGCTGAACGAGCTCTTGGACAGTTACCGAAGTCATTTGGAAGAGAAGACGGAGACGGGGCGAACTCTCGAATCCATCGGCCCCATCAGCTGGGGACGGCGGCTGGAATCTTCGCTCGCTCCGAACGCCTGGGAAGTGGTTGCGTATCAGAAAGGCACCTGGGTGATCCACATGCTCCGGCGGCGAATGGGGGATGAGAATTTCTATAAGTTTCTGCGCGAAGTGGCGAATCGTTATCGCCTCAGCCCGATTAGCACGGATCAGTTTCGCGAGCTGGCGCAAGCCTACATGCCGGCGCGCTCCAAAGATCCGGATCTCAAAAGTTTCTTCGAGAATTGGGTGGACGGAACCGGAATTCCAACGGTAAAGTTATCATATTCCTGGCGTGCCGGAAAACTCAGCGGGACGCTGGCGCAATCCAATGTCGGTGACGATTTCACCGCGCTCGTGCCAGTGGAAGTGCAGATGGCGAAACAAAAAACCGTCTACTGGCTGCCTATCGCGAGCGATCCGATTCCGTTCAACATTCCGATGCCGGCGGCGCCCGCACGCGTCGCCTTGCTCTCCAATGATTGCCTGCTGATTCCCGCTCACTGACAGATGCCGATCGCCTCCAAACGCAAGAGTGAAGCTCGCAAAGAGTCGCCGATTCTCGAAGCCGAAGCGGAGCCCCGGCCGCTCGAAGAAGAACTTCCGCCAACCCCGAAGGTGACGGCGCTGATTTTTTCCTATGACAGCGCGCCGGCTCTGCGCCGCTGCCTCACCGCGCTGGAAGGCTCGAACGATCGGCCGCTGATCGAGATTTTGGTGGTGGATTGCGGCTCGCACGACGAGAGTCCACAGCTTGATTCTGAGTTCCCGGGGGTTACGATTCTGCGCCTGCCGCGCTATTTCGGACGCACCAAAGCGCTCAACATCGGCACGCGCACGGCGACGGGGGAATTTCTCTTCCTCCTAACGCCGGAGGTGGAGGTGCTTCCCACGACGGTTCCGTCTTTGCTGTCGCGTCTGGAATCGGATTCCGAGACAGTCGCTGTGGCTCCGCTGTTGTTGGACACCGAGTCGCATCCGGCGGCACAGTTTTTTCGCTTGCCAACGCCCGAAACAGGAACCGTGCTGCTGCCGGTGGAGATCGATACGTCGGCCGAATCCGTCATCGTCGAGTACGCCACGTTTCAGGCGCTGCTGGTGCGGAAGTATTTTGTGAAAGGCATTAACTACCTCGACGAGCGGTACGGGGAGTTCGGGTGCGACGCCGAGCTGTGTTATCAGATCGCACGCGCGGCGCGCAGAACCCTGGTGCTGCCGCAGATAACCGCGCTGTACACGCCCGGCTCTCCCTACTCGTCCGCCGCCGAGACCATTTTCGCGGCTGATCGCGTCCATGGAGCCGCTGTTTATTTCGGCAAGCACTACGGTTTTTTCACCGGCCTTCTGTTCCGGATCAAATCGGCGCTTGGGGCGTTGTTCAGCCTTCGTTTCGGCTTGTTCGGGGCGCTCATCTCGGGAAGCAAGATCGACGGTTCGCAGACGACCATCCTCTAAGTTCCAGAAAGTTAGGCAGTTATCGGCCTTAGAAGAATCGGGAATAGTACCTAACGTTCATTCTGCCTAATGCCGATAATTAGATCGTTATGCAGCCTGATGCATTCCTCTGGATTCTGTTGCCGGTGTTCATCGCGGCGGGTTCCGCGCTCTTGGCGTACTTCGTGATGCAGTCTCGCATGGAAGTCGCTATCGCCAAAGAGCGCGAAGTGCTGGCGGAAGCGCGCGCCGAGACGCGCCTCCAGAAGAACACGATGGAAGAGCGCGTCCGGGCCACCGAGCAGGAAGCGCGGCGCAAGGCATTGGACGAATTCATGCAGGAATTTCGCATCGAAGAGCGGCATTACTTCCGCGAGAATAAGTCTCAGGCGGCGCGACAGAAGTCCATGGTGTTGCAGGAGCGGCTTTATTTCCGCAACATTCCGTTGTCCAATTGGGTAGAGCACGAAATGGTGGTTGAAGAAGAAGGCGCCGATGTCCAGCAAATCGCGAAGTCCCGCTCGGTGTTCACCACGCGCTCCCTCGGTCCGGAAGAGAGCAATACGGCGCTCTCGCGATTGCTCGACCAAGCCGTGATGTCTTCTTCGACCAGTCAGCTGGCCGAAGCGCTCAACGGCCGGATCGCGTAATAACAGGCACAAATCCCGCTGTTGCTATAACTTACCAATAGCCGTCAACCAATTTCAGTCTTTCGCGTCCAGAGGTATGATGGGCGCTATGGCCGACAGGCTGGGGGCCAATCTCGTGGCATTGGCCGATACCCGTGACTTCGGTGCTTGGATGGCCTCCGAGCAGAAGCGCATCTTTCTGCTTTGCCGTAGAATGCTGCAGGATTTCGAGGACGCCGACGCGGCAACACAAGACACGTTCCTTAAGGCCTGGCAGTCGCTGAACAACCCGAAAACGAAAGAACTCGACGATCCGGCGAAATGGATAACACGGATCGCGATCAACACGTGCCTCGATCGGTTGCGATCGAAGCGCTGGCACTTTTGGCGTAAGCGGCCTGGCGCGGAAGATGAGGCAGGCATTCTTGGGATGGCGGCTTCGTCCGATCCTGACGCCGAGGACCGGCTATTCGCTAAGGAAATCGACCGGCGGTTAAAGCAGGCGGTGGAAAAACTAAGCCTGCGCCAGCGAGCGGCCTTCACGTTGAGGCATTATGAAGACCATAGCCTGGCTGAGATCGCCGAAATTTTGGACCTGGATGTCGGTACGGTGAAAGCCCACTTGTTTCGTGCCACGGAAAAGCTTCGGGAGGAGCTGCACGATCTGTACTTTCACAGGGGAAGAAAATGAAGCACTGGACAGAGAACGATTTTCAAAACTGGCTGTACGGCCTGAAGGAAGAAGACCAGCACGTGGCAGAGTGTGCCGATTGCCGGGCCGAGATGGAGCGGCTCCAGGTGGAGCGGCGGCGAGTGACGGAAGAGCCCGAAGTCTCACCGGATTTTCTCGCGGCGCAACGGCGTGCGATTTATCAGCGATTGGAAGAAGGTCCGTCGCGCAATTGGGCAGCCTGGCGTTGGGTGCTTTCCAGCGCGATGCTCCTGGCCATCTTCTTTGGACTCGCGATCCCGCGCTGGCACAAGGCCGCGCCGCCGATTTCCGACGATCAATTATTCCGCGATCTTTCCGCCATGGAACAAAGCGCCGAGCCGAAGGCCATCGCACCGATGCACAATCTTTTCGAGCAATAGCCATGAGCCGCGCCATAGTTTTGTTGTTGCTCGCGACTGGGGCGCTCTGCGCGCAGATGCCGAAGGGCATCTACGCCTGGTGGAGCCGGCCGGAAATTCGCCGCGATCTCAATCTTTCGCCGCAACAGCAGCGGCGAATCCAGGCGACGGTCAAGCAGTTTCGCCCGCACCTCGTGGACGTGCGCACCGCGGTGGAACGGGCCGAGGTGGATCTGCAAGCGCAGTTCGATCGCGATCCCGTGGACGAAGCCAGAGCGAATCAGGCCATCGGCCGGCTGATTGAGGCACGCAGTGACCTGACGCGTACGCTGTCGGAGCTGAGTCTCAAGCTGCGTATGGAGTTGACGGAAAAGCAGTGGCAGGAATTGCAGCGCCGCCGGCCGCTTCCGCCGCCACCGCCAAGCAGCGAAGCGCCGCAACAGCAGAAGTAAGTCAGTTCGTCACAAATCTTCGGAATAGACGCGGTCGATTTTCGCGGCGAGAACGAAATCGCTTGCCGTCAAGCCTCGCGCAATGTGCGTGTAGATACGGACATCCACCTTGCCCCATTCCAGGCACAAATCCGGATGGTGACCCTGTGCTTCAGCGATCGCCCCGGCGCGGTTCACAAATTCCAGACCAGTCTTGAAGTCGGGAAAGAAAAAGCTTTTCGAAATGTGGTGCTCCTCGATGATCTTCCACTCCGGCAGTTGTGCGGCATAAGGAATCAACTGCTCACCTTTGAGCGGAGGCATGCCGGCGCGGCAAGGAACGCAATGCTGGTCGGCCAAGTTGCTCATCGATATTTACCCGCGCTTCTTCAATGACGCAGTGTACACTGGCGGTGACTGGCTTTTCTTCCGTGACTGGCTTTTCTTCCTTGGATACGTCCACTCCGCTCCAATATGTAAAAGGCATCGGCCCGGCGCGCGCCCAAATGCTCGAAGCCAAGGGCCTGCTCGCCGTGGAAGACCTGCTCATGTACGCGCCGTTCCGCTACGAAGACCGGACCAATGTCAAGACCATCGCCCAGCTTGCCCCGGGGGAAATGGCAACCGTGATCGCCGAAGTGCAGTCCGCGCATCTAGCCGGATTCCGCCGGCGCAATCTCGGAATGTTCGAAGCGATCCTGAACGATTCATCGGGAGAACGGTTGCTGGCCAAGTGGTTCCACGGCGGTTATCTGGCGGATCGCTTTCTTCCCGGCCTGCGTGTCGCGCTGTACGCCAAGGTGGAGCTCGACAACTATACCGGCGACCTGCTCATGATGCATCCGGAGTTCGAGATTCTCTCCGCCGACGACTCCGATGGCGACGCTTCGCTGCACACCGGCCGCATCGTTCCTATCTACGAAGCAGCGGGAAAGGTTACTACGCGAGCGCTGCGCTTGCTGATCCATCGCATTCTCGAGTCCCTGGAGCCGGTGGAAGATTATCTCCCGCGCGCGATTCGCGACTCGCTGAAGCTGCCGGATCGCTGGACGGCGATTCGAGAATTGCATTTTCCGCCGCTGGACGCGGACTTGCGGCTGCTCAATGCGTTTCGTACGCCCGCGCAATGGCGCCTCATTTTCGAGGAATTCTTCTGGCTGGAATGCGGCTTGGCGCTGAAGCGCAACAAGGCGCGGCTACAACCCGGAATTCCATTCGAGCTGAACGACCGCGCGCGCGAAAAGATCAAGGCCATGCTGCCGTTCAAGCCGACCGGGGCGCAGAAACGGGTGCTCAAGGACATCGCCGCCGACATGCAAGCGCCGCATCCCATGAGCCGGCTTCTGCAAGGCGACGTCGGTAGCGGCAAAACCCTGGTTGCCGCCGAGGCGGCGGTCATCGCGATCGAGAACGGTTATCAAGTGGCCGTTCTGGCACCGACGGAAATTCTGGCGGGTCAGCACTTTTTTTATTTCAAAAACCTGTTCCAGAAAATCGGCTACGTGCCCGCCTTGCTTACGGGCTCGGCCACGGCACGCGAGAAGACGCAGCTCAAGAAACTGCTCTCAGCCGGATTGGTGCATCTCGGCATCGGCACGCACGCGCTGCTTGAGGAAGACGTTGAGTGGAAGAAACTCGGCCTTGCGATCATCGACGAACAGCATCGTTTCGGCGTGATGCAGCGGATGCGCCTGGCGTCCAAAGGCCAGTCCCCCGACGTGCTGGTGATGACCGCGACGCCGATCCCGCGCACCCTCGCGCTGACCATTTACGGCGACTTGGATGTCTCCGTGATTGATGAAATGCCGCCGGGAAGAAAGCCGATCGCGACCAAACACGTCACCGAGGACCGGATCGAGAGCGTGTATAGCTTTTTGAAAAAGCAGATCGACGCCGGCCGCCAGGCGTACCTGGTTTATCCGGTGATCGAGGAATCTGAAGACCTGAAGGCCGCGCAGAAGATGCACCAGCATTTGTCCGAGCGGGTCTTTCCGGATGTGCGCGTGGGGCTCCTGCACGGCCGTTTGAAAACCGACGAGCGCGAACGAGCGATGGAAGAGTTCCGGCGCGGCGCGGTGAAGATCCTGGTGTCGACGACGGTGATCGAGGTGGGCGTGGACGTCCCGAATGCGACACTGATGGTGATCGAACAGGCCGAGCGCTTCGGTTTGGCACAGCTCCACCAATTGCGCGGGCGAGTGGGCCGCGGCGACGAGCAGAGCTATTGCATCCTAGTGACGGGAAAAATGAGCGACGCGGCGCGCGAGCGCATCCGCACCATGGTGGATTCAACCGACGGCTTCTACATTGCGGAGATGGATTTGAAACTGCGCGGGCCGGGCGAATTCTTCGGCACCAAGCAGTCCGGGCTTCCCACGCTGCGCATCGGGAACATCATCCGCGACCACGACGTCCTCGAAGTTGCTCGGAGCGAGGCGCAGGTCTTCATCGCCAACCCGCCGTCGCCCGAGGAGCTCAAGGGTGCTGTCGCCTTCATTCGCGATCATTGGCAGCGGCGCTACGGCCTGGTGCAGGTGGGTTGAGGAAAGCCGGATGAGAATCATCGGAGGGGAATTCCGCAGCCGCAAGCTGAAGTCGGTTCCGGGACTCGAGACGCGTCCCACGCCGGATCGGCTGCGCGAGGCGCTCTTCAATGTGCTTGCTCCGCGGATTCAAGACGCCGTCTTTCTGGATCTTTACGCCGGCACTGGCGCGGTCGGAATCGAGGCGCTCAGCCGGGGGGCGCGCAGGAGCATCCTGGTCGAAAAAAACCGAAGCGCCGTCGAAGTGATCCGGCAAAATCTAGCGGCTCTCGGCGTGGAGAGCCGGGCTGAGGTTTTCACTAGCAAGCCCGCGCCCGTGCTGGAGCGAGTGAAGGCCGACATCGTGTTCCTCGACCCGCCGTATGAAATGGAAAAAGAATTGGAGACGGTGCTCGATAGGCTAGGAGGTGTTCCGGCGCCGCTTGTCATCGCGCAGCATCCGTCCCGCCGCGAGCTGCCGGAAAGCTTCGGCAACCTCCACCGCTACCGCGTTCTCAAACAGGGTGACAACGCGCTCAGCTTTTACGCGCCGGGCTAGGGACTATCCACCACAGCGGGTTCTTCCACCACCACCGACCAATCCAGATTCTTGGAGCTAATCACTAGATAAGACCAATGCGGTTCGACAGCGACATAGTCGATGTCGTGGCCAGGCCCGTTGTGATCCACCGCGACCGCGAGATCGCGCCCGCTCACCGCGCTGTTCACCGTTACGCGGAATGTTCCCTGGCCGGCCGGCTTCTCATTGCGCGTTTCCCAGCGCACGCGCACTTGCGTGAAGCCGATGTCGAATGAGTCGGTCTGCGCATCGCCATGGCCGGACCAGGAACCCACGGGACGCCATGCAACGGTCGTCTTGCGTTCGGCCGGATGTTCGCGGTGGCAGGCGATGCTGAGTGCGGCACACATCAATACCGCCGCGGCGGCCAGCTTCACGCAACGCCGATTCACACTTGTTAGGCTATCAAACCATCCCGGTCACGCAACGGTCTGATGCTACCCTCAAATCGGAACGTCTGTGCCGGAAACGCCATTCCCCGGCAGGGCGTCGAATCAATTTATGAGAATTCCAGATGCACGCCGATCCGAGGCGCGACGCCGCAACTTCCACGCCGGTCTTGTGTTTGCCATCATCGCAACGGCCTCGCTGCAAGCACAGACGACTCCCGCCTTCGACAATAGCGGAAACGGTACGTTAAGCGGCCCCTACTTCGTGCGTCAGGTTCTCGCAGCGAACATCGATGCCAACTCCAGCGCCATCGGACGCGCGGTGAGCATCGCCGGAATCATGACCTTCGACGGCAACGGCAATTATTCATTCACTGGCCAGATGGTGGACAGCTCCACAGGTTCGACGGCGTCGTCGTATTCGATCAGAGGCATCTACGCGGTGCAATCGAACGGCCTCATGCAGATTCAAAACCCGATCGACACGATGCAAATCGATTACGGCGGCGTAGCGGGTATCGGGCCGTCGGCAATCGTCGCCAGCGCCACGGAAACCAACGGCACCTACAACGATGTCTTCGTCGCCATACCGGTCTCAAGCGGTACCAGTAACCTACAAGCCTCCTATCAAATGGGCTTTATCGATTTCCTGCAAGGAAACGCCTCGCAAGTGCGCGATGGTTACTTCTCACTAACTGCGAGCGGTAGCGGCGCTTTTAGCAGCACCACGGTAAACGGCGCGATGGCGAATCAGGGCAGTACGCCAGGCACGCAATCCATTTCGGGCATCACTTACTCACTTACGAACGGCTCGGGCACACTTACTTTCCCGACGTCCAGCTCTCCGCTGTCGGCGCTTGTGAGCGGGCCGAAATCCTTCGCGGTCTCGAGCGACGGGAACCTACTCCTGGCGGGCAGCGCCGGCGGCTTCGATCTGATGGTAGGAATCAAAGCGCTCTCGGGTGCGGCCTCCAACAGCATGTTTCAGGGCACTTATTACAATGCCGCGCTGGAAAACGATGCTTCGGGTCTGTCGAACGGAACGAATTTCGTCGACTCCTTCTACGGTTCGACGCTCGCGCTGGGGCAAGGAAACCTGATTAGTCACATGCGCCTGGACTATTTCGATTCACTTTCTTACGACAACACATTGGATGGCATCTATGCCTTCACGTCAAGCGGCACTTACAATGACGGGGACTTCCTGACGACGCTTGGCGCGGGCGGCCAAGCAGCGTTGCAAGTTGGCCTGAATGATTTTTACACATTGTCGGTAAACTTCCAGGCGAAACAGTATACAGGCACGGCTCCCTTCATCAATCCGTTGGAGATCTGGAATGCCGCGAATTTCGCGCCCATTACGAACGCGGTTGCCCCCGGCGAGTTTGTATCGATTTTCGGTACGAATCTCGCGAGCACCACACAGACCGCGCAGAATTTTCCGTTGCCAACGAATCTCGGCAGTGTGCAGGTGATGGTCAACGGAGTCGCGGCCCCGATTGACTACGTGAGCGCGACGCAAATCAATTTCGTGATGCCTTTCGCGACGCCGATATTTTCGTTCGCGCAGTTCCAGGTGATCAACGGCAGCATGCCGTCCAACATGGTTACTTTGTATACCAGCGGCAGTGCGCCTGGGGTTTTTTCACTGACCAGCAATAGCGGAAAGAACTTCGCACCAGCCGTCGGTCCGGCGGCCGTGACGCACGCCGATGGATCTTTGGTGACGCAGGCCAGCCCGGCTGTGGCGGGCGAAACACTGGTATTGTATGTGACCGGTTTGGGGGCGGTCAGTCCGCCAGTGGCGGATGGCGCGGCTGCTCCCTCCAATCCGCTGAGTCGCGCCGTGGATACCAGCATCGGGATCGACATCGAGGACCAGAATTTCAATCGCTATACGTCTCCGTCGATCTCGTACGCCGGCCTCGCGCCTGGTTTCGCGGGTTTGTATCAAATCAATTTCGTGGTGCCCACCGGGGTACCCACGGGTTTGCAGTGGGTGAATGTGGGAACGTCCACCGCGTATACATCGGAGGCGAAGATTTACTTTCCGTAGCTGTCGAGTAACCTAATAACTCAAGATGCGCTCGGCTTCAGTTACTAAGTTCTCCACTTGCGGAAGAATCTCGTATTCGAGCTGAGGGTTGTAACCGACCCAGGTGTCGAGCGCGGCCACCCGCCCCACCGGCGCATCCAGATGGTCGAAAAGCTCGTTCGCAACGCGAGCGGCGATCTCGGCGCCGTAGCCCCACGATAAAGTGTCCTCGTGCGCGATCAGGATTCGGTTGGTTTTTTCCACCGACGTCCGGATCGCGTTCCAATCGTAGGGCGACAAGGTGCGAAGATCGATCACTTCGATGGTGCGGTCGGCGAAACGCTGCTCGATCTGGGTTGCCGCTTGCAGCGATTTCTGCACCAGTGCGCCATACGTCACGATGGTGAGATTTTGCCCGGCCTTCACCACGTTCGCTTTGCCGAACGGGATGGTGTACTCAGGCCCGGGATGCTGGGACCGATTGTACGGCTCGCGGTAGAGGCGCTTGTGCTCGAGGAACAACACCGGGTCGTCGCCGCGAATCGCTGTGCGCAGCAGGCCGCAAGCATCCAGCGCGTTCGACGGCATCACCACGCGCAGTCCTGGAACATGCGTGAAAATCACCTCACCGCACTGGCTGTGGTAAATGGCACCACCATTCAAATAGCCGCCGATCGCGACACGAATCACAACTGGCGCGCTGAAGCCATTGTTCGAGCGCCAGCGCAGCGTCGCCAGCTCGTCGCGAATTTGCATCATCGCCGGCCAGATGTAGTCGAAAAACTGAATTTCGGGCACTGGCTTCAGACCGCGCGTCGCCATGCCGATGGCGCGGCCCACGATGGACGCCTCAGCGATGGGCGTATTGAAGCTGCGTGCGGAGCCGAACTTTAGCTGCAACCCGGCGGTCGCTTTGAAAACGCCGCCTTTCCCTTTCACTTCGCGTAGATTCGCTTCGCGGCTGCAATCGGCCACGTCCTCACCGAACACCAGAATGCGGCTATCGCGCTGCATTTCTTCGTGCAGCGTGAGATTGATCTCGTCCACCATCGTGCGCGGATCGCCTGTAAACTCGGGTTCACGGTCGAACTCGGCCGAGGTTGTGTCCACATCCTCGGAGTACAGATGCAATAACGCCGAACCCTTAGGCGGCGGATCGGCGCGCAACACGCGATCGGTGGCCTCTTGGATCTCGCGGTCGGCTTCGTGCACGATTACTTGCAGTGCCTGCCGGTCGAGAATGCCTTCTGAAACCAGCCATTCGGGGAACTTGATCACCGGATCGCGCGCTTCTTCGGCGCTGCGCTCGGCCTTGGTCTTGTACAGCTTTTCGTCGTCCGAGAGCGAGTGCGAATAGGGCCGGATGACGCTAGCGTGCACCAAGGCCGGCCCGCGCCGAGCGCGCGCATATTCGATGGCCTCGGACATCGCGTGGTAAGAAGCCAGCACATCGGTGCCGTCGGTTTCGATTCGCTTCAGATTCGGAAAGCCTTCCAGCAAGCGCGCGACGTTGCCGCCGGCGGTCTGCTTTTCCACCGGCACTGAGATCGCGTAGCCGTTGTCCTCGATCAAAAAAACGATCGGAAGATTCTCCAGGCAAGCGGCATTCATCGCTTCCCAAAATTCGCCTTCGCTGGTAGCGCCTTCGCCGCTGCACATCAGTGTGACTTCATCCGAATCCGGCGCGATGATCCGTCCAGCCTGCGCGCATCCGACCGCCTGCACATAGTGCGTCCCAGTGGGCGACGATCCGGAAACAATATGCAGCTCAGGCAATCCCCAGTGCGAAGGCATCTGGCGCCCGCCTGAAGCCGGATCGGCGGCGGCGCCGACGGAGCCCAACAACATTTGCTCGGCAGTCATGCCCAGCGTGAGTGCGAGAGCGCGGTCCCGGTAGTAGAGATAAAACCAGTCGTGCCCGGGCTTCAAAGCCAAGCCGGCGGCGGCCTGCACAGCCTCGTGCCCGGCCCCGCTAATTTGAAAAAAGATTCGATTCTGCCGTTTCAGCAGAATCTCGCGATCGTCCAGCCTTCGCGCCATGTACATTGCGCGATAAGCTCGAATCAGATCTTCCCGCGACGGCGCGACGGATAATGGCGATTCGACGCTGGTTGGCGTGGCCATCAGAAGCAGTTTCCATCCCTAATTAGTCTATCAGCGTGGGCGAAGAAGAAATCGCGCGCCGAAAAAGACAAGACCGTTCTCCCGAACCGCATTCCTAAGGTAGACTGGAAAGCGGTCCACGAACCTAAAGGAGCTTTCTCGATGAGACGGTTGGTGCTTTCGGCTCTGTTCGCCTACGCTGCCCTGGGAGCTTTCGCTGGCCCTGGCGCGGCACAGACGTTTCCCTACGATCACATCCACCTCAACGTGCCCGATCCGAAGGCCGCAGCCGATTGGTACGAGAAAAACTTCGGCGGGCGCAGGATCACGGAAGCGCCGAATCGACTGATGTTTGGCGCTGTACGACTCATGTTCCTGGTGAAGAAGGACGCTAAGCCGTCAGCCGGAAGCGCCATCGATCACATCGGTTTTTCGGTCGCCGACGTGGACGCGAAGTTCAAAGAATTTGAGGCAGCGGGAGTGAAGATTGTGACCCCGGTTCGCGATGTGCCGGGACTGTTCAAGCTGGGCTTCGTGGAAGATCCGTGGGGCACGCGCATCGAAGTGGTGCAGGATCCGGAGCTGCTCGGGCTGCATCATCTCCACCTGCGCGGGCCGAACCCGGACGAGATGTTCGCATGGCTCCAGGATAAATTCGGCGGAGAACGCACCAAGCTGAAGGGCCGGCTGGATGCGATGAAGTACAGCGCCCCGGGTTTCAGCGACGTTTGGATTTTGATCCAGCGTGGCGAGTCGGAGCCGAGCGAAGGACACGCAATCGACCACATCGGCTGGCGATCCATGGGACCGCTGGCGAAGACCATCGACGGGCTGCGCGCCAAGGGGGTGACGATACTCACCGAGCCGCGCCCGCTGCCGCTCCCGAACGGGCCGACCATCAATTTCTCCTACGTCGCGGGGCCGGCGGGCGCCAAGATCGAATTAGTGGAGCGTCCTGGATTGAAGCCGGGCGAATGATCGCGGGCGCTGACTAGGCTGACGCAGCCTTGGCCGCAAGCGCGATTTCAGCGTCCGAGACGGTCGGATAAGTCACCAGAATCTCGTCCACGCCCCCCACTTTGAACATCGTTCGTAAACGCTCATCCGCGCCTACCAGTGCGTACTCATGCTTGCGCCGCGCGGAAGAGGCGTGCAGGAACATCACCGCTCCAAGGGCGGCGGAATCCATGAACGGAACCTCGCTCAGATCGACGATCACCACGGGATCGTTCAGGCTCCGCACGAGAGACTGAAATTCGAAGATCCCCGGAAGCGTAAACGGTCCCTTGAGACGAAGGAGATGAACCCCTTCGCGCGAGCCCGGCGTCGATACAATCTGCAGATCCATGTTGTGGAGTGTACCGCAAAGCGCCGCGCTTGCGAGTCCGTAACCGCCGCGTAATCACAATTTCATTCAGCAATGTTTTTATGTCGTTAAATGCAGGATGCATTAACGTTGCTTTTCGGGGAAAAACTTCCGGCGCCTATTCTGAGTGCCTTGCAGAAGCTGCTGGTGCTGGACCGCTTCAACGAGCTATGCGATCAGGTGCGGCGCAAATCGGACGGCCAGTCGTTTGTCGATCGGTTCCTCGAAACGATGCATGTCTCTCCGAGCGTATCGCAGGTGGATCTGGAGTACGTACCGAAGAGCGGGCCGGTGGTGGCGGTTGCGAATCATCCGTTCGGACTAGTGGAAGGAGCGGTGCTTGCCTCCATGCTCGGCGTGGTCCGAGCAGACGTGAAGATTCTCGCGAATCATCTTCTCGCGCCCCTGCCGGAAACCGAAAAACACTGCATTTTTGTCGATCCGTTCGGCAACCCCGACTCGGTTCGCGTGAATCTGACCGGGCTGAAGAGTTCTATCGCCTGGCTGCGGCAAGGCGGTTTGCTCGGCGTGTTTCCCGCTGGCGAAGTGGCGCATCTGAATCTGAAAGAGCGAGCGGTGGTGGATCCGGAATGGAACCACAACATAGCACGGTTGATTCGCCTTACCGCCGCGACGGTGCTGCCGGTTTACTTTCTCGGAGCGAATAGCGCGCTGTTCCAGCTCCTCGGGTTCCTGCATCCGCGCGTCCGCACGGCGCTGCTGGCGCATGAGCTGCTGAACAAGCACCATCGCTCCATCGAGCTTCGGATTGGGAAACCAATCGGCCCGGACAAACTGCGCTCGTTTCAGGACGACATCGCGCTCACGCGCTACCTTCGGCACCGCACGTACTTGCTGCAAAGCCGAGAGGCGCCCAGGGCGGCACGGAAGATTGTGGTTCAAGCTCCCGCCGCAGCGGTTCGATTGGACTGGCTGGCACGCGAGATCTCAGCGCTTGGGCCGCAGCGGATTTTGGCTGGCAGCGGAGATTTCGACGTTCTGCTTGCCAAGGCGCGCGAGATGCCGAATGTGCTCGAGGAGATTGGCCGACTGCGCGAGATCGCATTTCGCAAGGTTGGAGAGGGAACCGGCGCGCCAGTGGATCTCGATTCGTTCGACAGTTACTATTGGCATCTGTTCGTGTGGAATCGTGCGACTCGCGAAGCGGTGAGCGCTTACCGCCTGGGTCCGTCGGATGAAATTGTCGAACGGATGGGACCGGGCGGACTGTACACCCATCAGCTGTTCTCCTGGAAGCCATCGTTTCTGGCGCGGATTCAACCGGCGATCGAGTTAGGACGCTCCTTCGTGCGCTTGGAATACCAAAAAAACTTCGCGCCGCTGCTACTGCTGTGGCGCGGTATCGGGCAGTTTCTCGTCCGGAATCCAAGATACCGCGTGCTGTTCGGGCCCGTGAGTATCAGCGCGGATTACACTCGCGCCTCGCGCCAGCTCATGGTCGGATTTCTGAACACCTATCATCAATCGCCGGATCTGGCGCCTTTGGTTACCGCGCGCCATCCGTTTCGAGTCAGCCCGTCCATTCGAACCCGCGAGCTGGTCAGCAGCGCGGTGTGGGACATCGAAGAGCTATCGGCGCTCATCGCCGACATCGAGATCGACCGGAAAGGCGTGCCCATCCTGCTCAAGCAGTATTTGAAACTAGGCGGCGAACTAGCGGCGTTCAACGTGGACCGAATTTTTTCAAACGCTCTCGACGGTCTGATCGTGGTTGACCTGCACAAAACTGACAAACGCGTCTTACAGCGGTACATGGGACCGGATGGCGCAGCCAGTTACCTGAGCCACGCGGTCCCGCCTGCCCGCTCACGTACGCCCGCAGTTTAAGACGTCAGGTTTTGTTGATAGCACCGCAGGAAAAATCCATCCGTCATGCCGGCGATGTAGTCGCAAACCACGCGATGCAGCGGCGTTGACGCTAACGCTTCGGCGTAGTTCTCCGGCAGCCGATCCTGGTGCGCCAGATAGAGCTCGAACAGCTCGGCGATGCGCGCGGCAGAACGCCTGCGTTCATCCACCATGGGTTCAGAAAAATAAACGGCGTGGTGCAGGAACTGTTTCAAGCTGCGATTGGAGGCCTGCTGTTCCGGCGCGAAGACGGCCAGCCGCCGGGAGTGCGCCCGAACCTCGTTCCAATCCGAAACTTGTGCCTGTTCGGCAGCGTGCAGAGTGCCTTGCGCGAGTCCGGACACCAGCGTGTCCACCAACCCTCGCACCACTTCCTGGAACAGTTCGCGGCACGACGCGCCGGGGAAATAACCTTCGGCTTCTTCGTAACGCCGGTTGAACTCCGGCACGGCTTCCCGCACTTGCGCGATGTCGAAAAGACCGGCGGTGAACGCGTCGTCCAGATCCGCGGTGTTATAGGCAACCTCGTCCGCCAAGTCAATGATCTGCGCCTCGAGGGGCGGACGCAGACCGGGCAAATACTCATCCAGCACCGGATTCTCGCCCGGTTCGATATCCCGCGAGTGTTTGACGATGCCCTCGCGAACCTCGAACGTCAGGTTCAAGCCGCGAAATCGCGCATAGCGATGCTCGAAGGATTCTACGATGCGCAACGCATGCAGGTTGTGATCGAAGCGGTCGCCGAAACGGCGCATCTGCCGGTCCAACTCATCTTCGCCTGCGTGTGCGAACGGCGGATGCCCGATGTCGTGCGCCAGCGCCAGCGCTTCGGTGAGGCCCTCATTGAGTTGGAGCACCGAAGCTACGGTTCTCGCGATTTGCGATACCTCGATGGTGTGCGTCAAGCGGTTGCGAAAATGATCGGAGATGCCGGCCGGGAAAACCTGCGTCTTATTTTCCAGCCGGCGAAATGCGCGCGAGTGGATCACGCGATCGCGATCGCGCTGGAATTCGTCGCGGTAAGGATGCGGCAGTTCGGGGTAGCGTCGGCCGCGGCTCGCCGAAACGGGGAACCGCAAACGAGCCAGCCCGCTCACTTGCAGGGTATTTCGCTGGCGTCGTTGATGGCGGTCTTGCTGATGGGCCCGCGTGGGCTGCTACGCAATGGGATGAGCAGCTTGCAAGCGCGCTGCGCGTCGCTCTTGGCGAGCAGCTCACCCAATGCGAGCGTGGCCTGTTCCTTCGAAACCAGCACGGTAGGGTGATCGATCACCGACTGAATCAGCTTCTCGCCGTCGGCCACTTTCCCGTCGGACGCATCCACCTTCGCGAGCGCGAGCTTGGCCACCGAGCTGAAGTTGTCATTGCCGTAGTCGATGGTTTTCTTGAAATGCTGCTCGGATTCGGCGTACTTGCCGGCGTCCGCTGCATTCGTGCCCAGGAAATATTCAGCCAACGCGCCTTCTTCAGTGCCCGGATACTTTACCGCGATATCAGTGAAGGCCTTGACGGCGGCTGTCACCCGCGCTTCGTCGGTCGGAAACGTGAGCAGGAACTGGTTGCCAGTTTGCTGCCCGACGGTTGCGTTCTGGATCTGCAAGGCTTGGTGCAGTGCTTCCTGCCGGACTGTTCGTTCGTGGCTACGGTACACAAAGAAGGCGAACGCCAGGATCACCGCTGCGACGCCGATACCGCCCCAACGAATCAACTGTTGGCGATGCTCGGAGACGTAGGTGACGCCGTGCTGCACCTCAAGCGCAAACTTGTCGCTCTTCAGTTCTTTACGCGTAAGCCGAGACACAAATTACCTCTTTGATTGGGAATTTTCAGCATATCATAACGGACTCTAAAGGCGTCCTGCGCTAGAACACCGGACGCGAAAATACGTGAGAGGCTTGGCGCTTTGCCGCCTCTACTGTATTATGACGATTTCTCTGGAGTCCGCTTGCCCGCGCTGCGGCTCACGCGACGTTCGACGGTCCCGGCAGGCGACCTTGCGCGGCACGATTTTACGAGCATTCCGGCTGAATCCCTACCGTTGCCGCAGCTGTTTCCGGCGTTTCTTCGGCCCAGGGACCGCGCCCCAGCGAGGCCTGATCGCAACGCCGGCGGCGGTAGGTAAAACTCGCGCCGCGGCCGGTTAGGCGAAGCTCCGAACCGCCGCCGCTTCGTCGTCGAAAACTTCGAAGACCGTATACAGCTTGGTGATCTGTAGGAGATCCTTCACGCGCTTGCTCAACCCCAGCAGCTTGAGCTGGCCGCCATGATTGGTGACGGTCGTGAATCCGGAAACCATCTCTCCGATTCCAGAGCTGTCGATATAGGACACGTCGTTAAGATTCACTAGCAGCTTCTTGTTGCCCTTCGTGGCCAAGTCGCGGATCGTATCACGGAACAGGCTCGCGCCCTCGCCCAGCGTGATGCGACCAGTGGCATCGATCACGGTTACATCCCCTACTTGACGCGTCGTCAGTTTAACGCTCACAAATGAACCCTCCTCGCAATTGTCTCGGTTCTTGTCAACTGGCTTTGGCCAGGTACTTCACCATTTTTACTTCCGTTCCCCTAGGTTCGCCCCGCCGGACTTGAAACTCGTCAACGAACGCCCGCATCAGCAGCAGGCCCCGTCCCGACTGTCGCAGCAGATTCTCGTGCGCCAGCGGATCCGGTATCGACTCCGGATCGAACCCTTCGCCTTCGTCGGCGATTACGATGGTCAGGCGATCTGTCGCCTTGGTGATCGAAACGTGGACCTTCTTGCGCGCGTTGTACCGATTGCCGTGGACCACCGCGTTGACCATGCTCTCCCGCACTGCCATGCCGAGTTGATGCAGCTCATCTTCGCCGAATCCGATAGCCTCGGCGTCTTGCAAAACCGCCTTCTCGGCCACCTCCACGCTGTCCAGGGTGGAATCGAGCAGCATCCGTCGTTCTGCCATAGGTTCGCAGGGTGTGGCCAAGTCGAATGTTTACAGTAGAATACTCGGACGGGGCCTGTCAAGAACGGGAGCGGCTTGACATTCGGGGAAAGAGTTCCCTGAGGAGGGACTCCGGCGAGTTCTCATTTGCCGGAGTTTTGTTTTAGAAACAGAATGATGGCTCGACGTTCTTGCGGGTCTGGGACGTGAAAGCTCATATCGTTGTCCGGCACCAGCTTGTCGGGATCGGTCAGCCAGCGATCGAGCGTCTCATCGTTCCAAGTCAACTTGGATTTGGTCAAAGCAGCGGAGTATTGGAAGCCGTCCACCGAAGCCGCGGCACGTCCATACACGCCGGCGAGTCGCGGGCCTTCTTTGTCGCGATCGAGCGAATGACAGCCAGCACAGCGCGACGCGAACAAATCCTGCCCGCTCTTTGGGGCCTGCGCCTTCAGCAGGAGAGCCGCGACGGCGATTCCGAGCGCGGCTGCAAGCATATTGCTCCGGATGCGCATTTACGATTCCTGTAACGTGGAGTCCACCACCGCGAGACTGTGCTGCTTCATCACCGAGTGCACATTGGTGATGCCGAGTACGCTTTTCAGTTTCTCGTCCGGCACCTTCATCGGACCGGGCGCCTTCGTGGAACCTGGCGCTGGTTGCGGAAACGCTGTCGACATTGCGGTGTGGAACGTCACGTTCCCTTCCACCTTCTGCATCACCTGGTGGATGTGCCCGTTCAAAACCGTCACCGATCCGAAGCGCTTCAGATATCCGAGGGCCTCGCCGCTGTCGGCGGTTCCCCAACCCCAATCCGGATACACGCTCCAGAGCGGGATGTGCGCGAAGACCACAATCGGCCGGCTGCTGGGCTGCGCCTTGAGGTCGGCCTCCAGCCACTCCAGTTGATCCGTGCCCAGCTTGCCCAACCCTTCCTGCACTTGCACGTTCGACAGTCCAACGAAATGCACGTCTTTGTGGTTGAAGCTGTACCAGCCGCGGCCCTTCGCCTCTTTGCCGTAGCGTTCCAGATACTGTTTGCCGTCGTCGGTGGACGTATCGTGTTCGCCGGGCACGAAGAAAACCTGCTTCGGCTTGGCGGCTTTCAGCATTTGGTCCAATTGATCGTATTCGGCGGCCTTCGACGAGTGCGTCAAGTCCCCGGTGTGGATCAGGAACTCAGGAGCCTCGGATAGCCCGTTTATCTTATCGATCGCGGCCTGCAGCGTCGCTGCCACGTCCGGATTCGCGGGCCGGTTGAAGCCCATGTGGCTGTCGCTGATTTGGACGAAGTGCAGCTCGCCTTTCGCCACCTTCGTCTTCTGGCCGAACGCCTGTGAGCTGAGCACTCCGCCGCTCATGGTCCACAGAACGCCACTGCCGGCCCAGGCCATGCATTCCAGAAAGCCTCGACGGTCGATGCCGTCGTTGTTCAGGTTGTGAAGTATTCGTTTTGCCAAGTTTCGCCTCGCGTTTGGATTTGTCTCGATTTGTCGCTTCCGGCAGTGAAGACCGGGCCCGCCCGCGATTTATTCCCGCTCTGGCTCAACGACTTGAGGCCGGCAGCGGCATAAAGCAGTCAACGATACTTGGAACTATCCGTCGTAAGAAGAGGAATCGTTTTTGGGGCGCGGTGCGTATACTTATCTGAGAAGCGGCGAGCCTGAGATCGCTGCATTGGAAGGCAAAGTCACCAAAAAAATGTTGAAACCAAGAAGTACCTTACTCTTTTTTCTGGCGGCGCTGGCTAGTCCCGCCGCTGCACAGGTATTTGATAACACAGGAAATCACTTGCTGAGCGGGACCTACTATTTCCGCGAAGTCAGCTTCGATCTCAACAGCGGTTTATCGGCCGTCACTTACGGAAATATTTCGTTCAGCGGCGCCGGCACCTACACCACATCGGCCACGGAGGGCGACACCAGTTCGATGGTCCTGCAGCCGTTTAACGTGAGCGGAACTTACTCCATAGCAGCCAGCGGCTATGGCTTCATTTCGAATTCGCTTCTGAACAGCCCCATTTACGGCTTGGTTTCAAATGGCATCTTCATTGGAAGCAGCACCGAGAGCGGCTACAACGATTTGTTTATCGCGGCGCCGGTCGGTTCGCAAAACGCGAGCACTTTGAACGGCACCTACTCGATGGCGTACCTGCATCCGCTCATTCCGGCGGGCGCTTTCATCCAGATGAGCCCGAATGGGGCGGGCACGGTGGGCAGCTTTAACCTGGCTATCTACCAAACCACCTCGACGCCTCAGAATCAAAACATATCAGGCGTGAAGTATTCGGCCAGCAATGGCGCCTTTGCGCTGTCGTTTCCGAACTCGAATACCAATCTACTTACCGGACAGCAATTCCTGTACTCCTCACCCGATGGCAGTTTTATCTTCGGCGGCAATCCCCTGGATTTCGATTTTTTCGTCGGCGTGCGCAATGGATCTTCCGGTAACAACTTCTCCGGCTTGTTTTATCAAGCCGGCATGGACGAGGATGCGTCGCAGCTCATCAGCGCGAACACCGTCGGGCTCGACAGCTACTACGGGTCCGCCAACGTCGATTCGACGGATAGCATCGTGATCGGGCATCAACGCCAGTACTCAGTCGGCGTCGGCACGTTCGGATTTACTTACGGCGATTTTTCGCAGCAAAGCTCGAACGCGACGTACAGCGACAGCTTCTTCAACGAAAACTATATCGGCGGAAATGGCGGAACGGTTCGCATCGGATATGGTGTGGGCCCGTTCCTGGGGCTTTCCGTTGCTTTGCAAGCACCGAGCTTCAACGGTAGCGGCGTATACATTAATCCAACGGGTGTCGTGAACTCGGCCAGCTACGCACCGTTCACGGCCGGAGTTTCACCGGGCGAGTACATCACGATTGTGGGGAATAACCTCGGCCCCAGCACGATCCAGGTGGCTCAAAAACTGCCCTTCCCCACAACTCTAGGGAACGTTCAGGTAATGATCAACGGAATCTCAGCGCCGCTCTATTACGTCAGCGCGAATCAGATCGCGGCTCTCGTTCCGTACGAACTATCGTCCGCCACCATAGCGCAGATTCAGGTGTTCAACAATAATTCGGCTTCGAACGTGGTGACAGAGTTCGTCAACCAGACGACCCCCGGCGTCTTCACGCAAGGGCAGGACGGGGTGAGCGATGCCGCTGCCGAGCATGCGGACGGCTCGCTCGTGACAGCCAATAATCCCGCGCAAATTGGCGAGACGGTCTCGGTATTCGCCGCCGGCCTCGGAAGCACATTCCCGTTGGTGGCGGACGGTACCGCGGCCCCGTCCGGCAATCTCGCGAACACCAGCGGTACAATCACGGCCACCGTGGATCAGATTCCCGCCACCGTTACTTTCGCGGGTCTTGCCCCCGGCTTCGTCGGCCTATACCAGGTGAACGTCACGATCCCGAGCGGTGTCAATTCCGGTGACGACTACCTGGAACTGATTGGACCCGATTCGGACGCTCTGGAAGCGGGCATCGAGGTCGGCTCGGGCGCGCTGGATCAAAAGGCCAGGGCCAAGGCCAACGGCGCTCACACCAAGACCAAAGCCAAGCAGATGCACTTGCCAACGCGGCCCCTCCAACTGCCGCCGTCGGCCGAGATGCACCCGTAGCTTAAGGACGCCGGGCGAGCAGCATCCCGCTTGCCCGGCATCACTCTATAATGGAAGTCGGCCGTTGGCCTCGATGAAAGTCGGCCATCCGCTCGCGCGGGGCGGCCATCCGTCCGAAAATGTTGGATCTCAAGAAAAAGCTCGAAGACGAAATCGCGGCGCTGGATTTGGAGCTGCGCATTGACCTGCCGCGCGAGATCGCCAAAGCCCGCGCCCATGGCGACCTGAGCGAGAACGCCGAGTATCATGCCGCCAAGGAACGCCAGGGCATCGTGAACATGCGGCTCGGACAACTGCGAGCCCGATTGCGCGAGCTATCCATGGTGGACATGGCGCGGATTCCGCGCGACCGCGTCGGACTGGGCTCCTCTGTTACCGTTCTCGATCTCACAAAGGATGAGGAAATAGTCTATAAACTAGTGACCAGCGAGGAAGCCAACGTCGCGGAAGGCAGAATCTCCACCACATCGCCCATCGGCAAGGCTCTAATCGGAAAGCAAGTGGGCGATACGGTGAAGGTTCAGATCCCCGGCGGCATGCGGGAAATGGAAATTACGCAGCTTGTAACCATTCACGACGCGCAAGAATGATGCCGCATCGGTTACTATTGGAACGGGCATGACCTACACTCGCGCGATCGGCGTGACCTGCAACAAAGTAATCCGCCTGATCGTGCGTGGCCTTGCGCTCTCTAAGATCCATCCTAACGTTCTCACTTTCATCGGGCTGTTGATCAACATCGTCGCCGGCGTACTGCTGGCAGCCGGTCAGTTCCGGACCGCTGGAATTGTGATCATCGGCGCCGGACTCTTCGACATGGTGGATGGACGCGTCGCGCGTGAAACCAATCGCGTCACCCGCTTCGGCGGCTTTTTCGATTCGGTGCTGGATCGCTACTCCGATCTCGCGCTGCTCATGGGGCTGCTGGTTTATTACGGCATCATCAACCGGCCGTTTTACGTCGTGCTGACCGCCATTGTGATGACGGCCTCCGTCATGGTGAGCTACACGCGAGCGCGCGCCGAGAACTCGATTCCCACTTGCAAGGTCGGCTTCATGGAGCGACCCGAGCGTGTCGTGCTATTGATAATCGGCGCGCTGTTCGACCGCATGGCGCCCGTGCTGTGGGTGATCGCGGTGCTCGGCAACCTCACCGTCATCCACCGCATGGTCTTCACCTATCAGGAAGCCAAGCGCCTGGAAGAAGCACAGCTTCGCCCGCCCGCCGTTCGCGAAAAATCTTCTCTTTAAGAATCGCTCGCTTGCTAGACCGCGGCCGAGGCGCGCGATCCCGCTTCGATGGTAGTTTCGTTGAAGCTGTACCCGAAACCGCGCACCGCCCGGATGAATACCGGGTTGGTGGAATCGGTCTCGATCTTCTGCCGCAGCCGAAGAATGTATACGTCCACCGTTCGATCCGTCACTGCGCGATCGTGTCCCCAGACGGAATCGAGCAATTGCTCGCGGCTGTACACCACGCCGGGCCGGCTCATCAGGAATTCGAGCAGCCGGAATTCGGTGGCCGTGAGCGAAACTTCCTGGCCGTTCGAAAGCACGCGGCAGCTCGCCCGGTCTAGCTCGAGCGATCCCGCGCGGATCGTCCGCGCCGGCAACACCTGCGTGCGGAATTGATTCTTGATCCGCGCGATCAGTTCACGGATAAAAAACGGCTTGACGATATAGTCGTTCGCGCCCAGTTCCAGACCCAGGATGCGATCCGTCTCGGACACACGCGCTGTGAGGAAAATAATCGGGATGTTCCCCAGCTCCGAGTGATTCCGGATGCTCTTACAAATCTCCAATCCGTCCGAGTCGGGCAGCATAATGTCGAGAATGATCAGGTCCGGGCGCTCACGCCGGCAAAGCTCCAGGGCGCCTTTACCGGTTTGCGATCCGGCAACGACAAAGCCTTCCTTCTCCAGGTTGTATTTCACCAGGGCAAACAGCTCGGACTCATCCTCAATCAATACGATTTTCTTCATAGCTGTAGGGCTACTATCCGTCAACAACAAGGTAACGCGATTTCGGTTACGAACGCATGACGGATGCGTTAAAGCTGGCTGACATAGTACGGGAATGGACCTTAATTCCGGGTACCGATGGTTTCGGTGCGGCCCGCCAGCGGACGAACCACGGATCCGCCGCAAACGCCGACCCCGGTATTTAGCAAAGCGTTCAGAAGGTGGATCAGTACCTGGTAAACCATCTGCTCGTTCACCGGCTGCTTACCGGGCAGGCGGAAGGACGCCGGCAGTTCCTTAGTGATCTGCAGCCGGATCGAATGAGGCAAGGTGTGGCCGGACCGGTCGCGCTGGTTGGCCACCGCCATCGGCGTCTGAAGCACTGCGCCCGATTTGCCGTCGACATAGAACTGGCAGCGTGAGAACCAGCCGAGATTGCCGGGATCGGCCGCGTCGAACAGCAGCAGCGGCGCTTGCCGCCCGGACGCCAACAGGTCAAGAAACAGCGAGCGAGGATTTTCTTCCAGCCGGTATTCGAACCCAGCCTGCTTGGCGATCGTGCCGACCAAGTCAGGATCGAGCTCAAGCAGGATGAACTTGTGATCCCCGGCCGACAAAACCTGCATAATCTATTCTAGCGTCCGCAAAAGCGGCGCCACCTGGAGGGGCGATGAGCACAGTTCTAGTCACCGGCGGCTCCGGATTCATCGGCAGCCACTGTATTCTCCAGCTTTTGTCGGCGGGTTACCAGGTCCGCACAACCATAAGAAACTTGAAGCGCGAGCCGGAGGTGCGCGCGACGCTCAAAGCTGCTGGCGCTGACGCGGGCGACCGCCTGTCATTCTTCACCGCGGATCTGGAAAAGGAAGCGGATTGGCCGGAAGCGGCCGCTGGTTGCGATTACGTCCTGCACGTCGCATCGCCTTTTCCCTCCACCGTTCCCAAGCACGAGGACGAGCTGATCGTGCCCGCTCGCGAGGGTGCTCTGCGCGTGCTGCGTGCTTCGCGCGACGCCAAAGTCAAGCGCGTAGTGCTTACGTCGTCATTCGCCGCCATCGGCTACGGCCTTCCGCAGCAGTCCGCTCCCTTCGACGAAACCAGTTGGACCGATCCCAACGGCTCCGACGTGATGCCCTACGTCAAGTCGAAGACACTGGCTGAGCGCGCGGCGTGGGACTTCATCGGTCGCGAAGGCGGAGCGCTCGAGCTCGCCGTGATCAATCCGGTCGGCGTACTCGGACCGGTGCTGGGGTCTGACTATGCAACCTCTATCGCGCTGGTGCAGCGCCTCATGGACGGCGCCGTGCCCGGTTGCCCTAAGCTCTACTTCGGCTTGGTGGACGTGCGTGACGTGGCCGATCTACATCTGCGTGCGATGACGAATCCGGCGGCGAAGGGCGAGCGCTTCATCGCCACCGCGGGCGACTTCGTATCCATGCTCTACATCGCAACGACGCTCAAGGCCCGCATGGGCGAAGCCGCGAAGAAGGTCCCGACGCGCGAGGTGCCCAACTGGGTAGTGCGGCTGGTGGCGCTGCGGGATTCGGCGGCCAAGCAGATCCTGCCCGAGCTCGGAAAACGCAAGAACGCGACTAGCGCCAAGGCCAAGCGCCTGCTCGGATGGTCCCCGCGTTCCGCCGAGGAGTCCATCGTCGCCACGGCCGAGAGCATGGTCCAGCTAGGCCTGCTGAAGGACAGCCCGAAGAAGGCAGCCTGACGTCAGCGCACCGCGATCGTCGTGTCTCCGGAGAAACCGCTGACGAAATTTCCGACATAGATGAGCAACGGAACCCGATCGCCGGTGGTCGCATCTTGAAAGATCTTCACGTTCACCTGAATAGCGCCCGCTACCAAGCCCGGCGCCGCGCCCGCGTACGTCACCGCGCCGATATTCGATCCGACTCCGAGTGCCACCTGCGGGAACGGCCCCGCCAGGGGTGTCACGGATCCATCCGCCTGCGCCGGAGTCATGCGCCCCGACCCCGTCATGAAAATCGAAACGATGGACCCGCGCGGCGCTGGATTGGACGTCGAGTTCACCGAGCCATCCTGGTTCAACACCGCGGCCTGGCCGCTGCCGCTAGCATCCAGCGTGAATAGCCCGGGCACGGCCTCGAACACGTCCATCCGGCCTTGTCCGAAGGTCTCGCCGTCCGCCTGAAGAGTCATCGCGGTGCCCGGACGGTTCACCTCAAACGGCACCACCGCATTGATCTGATTCGCCTGAACGTAGAGAATCGGCGCCGCCACGCCGTCGAATAACAAACGCGTGCTGCTATCGAACCCCGCTCCAAACACGCTGACGATTTCGCCCGGCGCAACTTGGAAGACCGGATAAAATTGGGGCGTCCCTGGCCGCAGGCTCGCGGCGTTCACGATGTTCGAAACCCACGCCGACTGCGGACCGCTGAAGTCGATCTTCGTAATCGATGCATCGTAGGTTCCGCCGCCGAATTTCGTTTGCAGCGCGCCCCGACTCGGAAAATAAATGTAGCCCTGCGTGGTTGCGGCCAAATACACGGAGACTTGTGAATCGATGGCCATCAATCCGGTCAGCGGCGCGGAGTGCAAGATCGCTGAGCCATCGGCATTGAGCACGGATGTTGCGGCGCCTTCGTAGTACACGTCGCCTCGTGCATCTACTGCAACCTCGGAAACCTGCGGATCGGGTACGAAGGTGGAATAAACCAGCGAGCCGAACGCGCTGAATTTCGCGACGAATCCATTCCCAAATAGGGCCGGTTCCTCATTCAGCGGGCCGGAATAAACCGGTTGAAGAACGCCCGCCTTGGTCGGAAAATCAGGCGACTGCGTTGCTCCCGCCACGTAAGCTGAGCCGCTCGAGTCCAGGGCGATCGCGAGACCCGCATCGGGCCGCGAGCCGCCGAGATATGTGGAGTACAGCAACTTCGCACCGTTCGGATCCAGCTCGGTCACGAAGGCATCGCCGAACACCAGCGGCCCAAGAAAGACTTCGCCATGAAACTTGGATTGTAAGGCGTTGACCGTCACGGGGAAGTCGGGCGATTCCGTATCGCCCGTGATCCAGATGTTGCCTTGCGAATCCACTGCGACCGCGCGCGCCTGATCCGGTCCCGCGCCGCCCAGGTACGTTGCATAGATGGTACTGCCGTCGGGTGCAATTTTCATCGCGAACGTGTCCGGACACTGGCTCGGAGGAGCGTTGATGTTGCCAGGGCACATTCCTGGAGCGACATTCGGCTGAAGCACTCCCGGCGTGGTAGCGATTCCCTGGGTTGCGGAACCCACTACGTACGCATTTCCCGCCAGATCCACCGCGAGGGCGGTTCCCGCCGAACCGAGTGTCTTCGTATACACCATGCGGCTCGCATCCGGCGAGAGCTTGACGAGACTCGCGCCAGCCAGAACGTCGACATTCCCACCACCATCCACCCCAATCGCATTGGGCGTTCCATTCGGAAGACACACCGACCATACGATGCTGGACGCGGTCGGACTCAGCTTGCTGACGAAGGTGCAGGCAGCCGCAGCCGACGGGACTCCGAAGCGAGTCGAAGTGAGCGGGAAATCCGAAGAATCGGTGCTGCCAGTCGTATAGACATTCCCCGCCGGATCCACCGTGATCGCCTTCGCGGATTCATCCACCGAGCCGCCGAGAAAAGTCGCGTAGTCGATGTGAAATGTTGAAAGTAGGAGCAGAAATGGAAGCACGTGCATAGCAAGAACTGCCGGGGTGGGACGCGATCCGTAGCCAGCGTACCAAATCGCGCACCGGGCCGGACGCTGCCCAAGCCGCCGGCCTGAGTCGCCCCTGGGGCCACGCTATACTGAATGCAGGCAGCCCTGCGCCCCATTTTTATGACCAGCCGTATCAAGCTTTTTGTCGCTTCCAGTTCCATTTGCCTCGTGTTCGTGCTCCTCTTCGGAGCCATGCGCGGCAAAAGCGCTTCGCCCGAGGACACCTACCGGCATCTGGCCGTCTACACCGAGGTGCTCTCGCGCATCAAGAGCGATTACGTCGAAGAGCCGGACATGAAGAGCGTGACGCTCGGCGCGGTCAACGGCTTACTCGAATCGATCGATCCATACGCCAGCTATCTGAACGCCGATCAATACAAGCAGTGGGTCTCCAGCAAGGATCAACACAAGGCCAGCGTAGGACTCGTTCTTTCGAAGAAGTTCGGCTACGTCGGAATCGTGGACGCCGTCCCCGGCTCGCCCGCTTCCAAAGCCGGTTTGAGCACCACCGATGTTTTAGAGACCATCAACGGTGTCGCCACGCGGGACATGCCGCTCGCCTTCGCCGAACTCCTGCTCCAGGGCGATGCGGGCTCCACGGTTGAAGTCGGCGTGCTTCGCTTCCGCCAGCCCGAACCGCAAAAGCTCACTCTGACGCGGGCCGTGATCGCGTATCCCGCGGTAACCGCCAAAATGTTGGACGATCAGGTTGGCCTGATTCAGGTCCAGAGCCTGGAAGGACACAACGCGCAGGAAGTCGCCGCTAAGGTGCAGGATCTCGAGAAGCAGGGCGCCAAGCGCCTGGTGCTGGATCTGCGGCACTGCTCCACCGGCACTCCCGAGGACGGCGAAAAGGTCGCCGATTTGTTCCTCGATAAGGGTCAGGAAATCACCTACACGCTGGGTCAGAAATCGCCGCGCGCCGATGTCACCGCCAATGGCGCTGCGGTGAACAAGCTGCCGCTGGCGGTGATCGTGAATCGCGGCACCGCCGATGGCGCGGAGATCGCCGCCGCTGCCCTCATGGACGACAAGCGCGCCGAAGTGATCGGCGAAAAGACCTACGGCGATGCTTCCATCCGAAAAGCCGTGACGCTCGACGACGGTTCCGCTGTGATCCTGTCGGTTGCGAAATTCTATTCGCCCAGCGGCAAGGCCATCCAGGATACCGGCGTTACGCCTACGGTTCCGGTAGTGGAACTGGAACCGCCCACCGTGGATGACGACGGCAATCCGATTGGCGGAGAGCCGCAAAAGCCCAAGGAAGATCTGCTACTGAAGAAAGCTATCGAAGTGGTGACCAAGGGTCGTACGGACTTGGCTTCTACGCAGGGTGCTGCCACGCCCGATCGTCCCGGGCTCACGCCCTTGAACGTGCCACAGCATCAGCCGCAAGCCCACTAGTCGAACATGCCGCTTTACGAGTACAAATGCGATAAATGCGGCGACGTGTTCGAGGTCAGGCAGAAATTTTCGGATGAGCCGCTGAAGGTCCACGACAACTGCGGTGGGAACCTTGAGCGCTTGATCTCCGCGTCTTCGTTTCAGCTCAAAGGTTCGGGCTGGTATGTGACGGATTACGCGGGCAAGAGCGGAAACGGTTCGCCCAAGAGCGAATCGGCGAGTAAGGGTTCATCTTCGGACACTGCGGGCAAGACAGAGAGCAAATCGTCTGAGGCGAAACCGGCCGAAACGAAACCGGCTGCAAGCGACAAATCCAAAAGCGACTGACGCCCGCGCCGCTCGCTGCCGGGCTACTCGGCTGCATCCGATGCTTCCAGCAGCGCGTCGGCCACCGGAATTCGGGTGTCTTCGGCCAGGCGTCGCGACCATTTCGAAACGAACAATAGCTCGCTCAAATAATTTCCGAGCGTGACGAACGGTACGATCAGCAGCAGCGGCGCTAGCGTCACCGACCAGCGATAGTCGCCCACCAGCCGCGATCCGATCTCGAGAATCGCGCGCGTGAGTTTCAGGTAGTCGCCCGACGCTCCCGCCACGCGGCCCTGGCTCATGCGCAGCCCGCGCAGATAATCCTGGATATTGGTCGTACCCGCCACTTCCGTGTAAGTAAACCCGAGCGACTCGAGCGTGTGCGCGTCGCTGCCGCCCACCGGCGCCTTCGTCCAGTCGCGCGCCAGTTGCGCGGCCGACCGATTGTTCCAACCCGGGATCTGCCCGTTCAATGTCTCCATGGCCGGGAATTCGTTTTCGAAGAGCTCGAAGTCTCGCGCGGTGCGCCGGCCGGTGAGGCTCGAAAAAACGTGATTGATGCTGAAAAACAGATGCTGCTCGCGCAGATAGGCCGCCAGCGCGGGAACGTCGGTGCGGCGCCGCTGCAGCTCGATGTGATGCCGCTCCTCGATCCCGTACACGCCGACGTGAATTTCAGTCCCGCTGGGCGTCGTGCACGTCACTTCTTCGCTCAGGAAAAAATCCGGAAAGCGCCGCAGCGATTCGGCCGCGCCGATCGAATCATGGTCGGTGATGGTGACGAGATCCATGCCGCGGCGTTTCAGGGTTTCGTAGACCGCGAGTGGATCGTTATAACTTTCGAAGCACACTCGATTGAGCAGGGGGATGTTGCACATCCCCGAATGCCGCGTATGTACGTGGAGGTCGCACCTCATGTCTCACTTGTAGCCGCGATCCGGTTACAATTTCATGACTTGTGGAAAAAACATCAGTGACAGTTGATGTTTTTACGCCAAAATGACAGTTTCGACGGGTGTTACCATCGAAAAGAACGTATCGCGCGCCCGTAGCTCAGCTGGATAGAGCGATTGGCTTCGAACCAATAGGCCGGGGGTTCGAGTCCCTCCGGGCGCGCCAGCCCTCGCGCGTGCTGCTGCGGAATCTGGATGCGGCTCCACTCCTGCGGTATCCGCGCAAAATCCGACACCTCCACGCCCGAGATGTACTCGGTATTCCCCGCATCGTCGCTGTTGCAGATCACACCATAGGTCGCGCGTCCCACTTGACCTGGAATGTGCCCCAGGTGCGGCGCGAAACGCTGCCATTGCGAGGGAATGTTCGCGCAGGTTTCCGCCGTGTAGCGTTCGCCCAGGCCCACAATCAGCATGGTCCCGCCCTGCACCAGCCGGGGCGCGTCGAGATGAGTCAGTAAACTTTCGTCCATTTTGATAGCCTCCACAAGTTCCAGATTGTTCGAATGTCCCTGCGCGCGAACCGACTCCGGCGTTACTCCAAATTGATCTCCGAAGGCCCGCGTGAATGCTTCATGCGATCCATACCCGGCCTCCAGCGCGACGTCGAGAATATCCGGCGCACCCCCCGCCAGCCGTCGCGCCGCTTCCGACAACCGCCGGCCGCGCAGGTACCGCATGATCGACCAACCGGTCGTGATCGCAAACGCGCGAGACACGTGATAGCGCGAGACTCCCGCCGAATTCGCGATATCGTCCAGCGTGGCCTCCTGCGCCGTATGGCTTTCGATGTACCAGATGGCTTTTTCCACCGGATTCGTCTGTGTTTTCGCGGGCACGAACACAGAATATCCGCTCGTCCGCCGCCTCGCTTGATCGATCTTGCGGTGCCCGACCTGCTAACGTGAAGAGAGCCATATTCGTGTCATCTTTATCGCGCCGTGATCTGATGTCTCTGGTCGGAGGCGGCATACTCTCAAGCACTCTCGCGCACGGTCAAACATCCCCCTCGCCCGCCGACATCACGCTCCGCATACAAGAAATCACGCTCGATCTCGGCCCCAAGCATTCCGTGCGCACCATCGCCTACAACGGGCAGGTCCCCGGACCGCTGCTGCGCGTCCCGGAAAATAAATCGATCACGGTCGAAGTCGTGAACGAAACCAACGACGACGAAATGGTTCATTGGCACGGCCTAATGATTCCTTCCGACGTCGATGGATCACACGAGGAAGGCACGCCGCATGTACCCCGCCATGGCAGCCAACGCTACACGTTCACACCGCGCCCGGCGGGCACGCGCTGGTATCACAGCCACGTCACCTCCGGCCACAACCTCCGCACCGGCACCTACACTGGCCAGTTCGGAATGATGATCGTCGATCCATTGAGCGACCCCGGCCACTACGATCAGGAGATCCCCATCCTGCTCCACGAATGGGATCCGTCGTTCACCAAGGATGGCCCCTTTGATATCGAATACAAGCTCGGCTCGATCAACGGCAAGATGCTCGGCGCAGCCGATCCGATTCGCGTCCAGCGCGGCCAGCGCGTCTTGTTCCGCATCCTGAACGCGAGCGCCACCGAGCTGCACCAGGTCGCACTGCCCGGCCATCGCTTCCAGGTAATCTCGCTCGATGGAAACGCCGTCCCCAATCCGCGCCAGGCGGTGGCGCTCGAGATCGCCCCCGGCGAGCGCATCGACGCCATCGTCGAGATGAACAATCCCGGCGTCTGGATCTTCGGCGAAGCCCGCGATCGGAAGCGCAACCAGGGAATGGGAATCGTGGTTGAATACGCGAATCAGACGGGCGTGCCGCGTTGGGCTGCGCCGCCCTCTTCGCCGTGGGACTATACCGCGTTCGGTGGCAACGACGCCGCGCCGGAGCCCGATGGCCGCATCCCGATGGTGTTTAAGGAAGCCGAAGGCGGCCACCACTACACCATCAACGGAAAATCTTTCCCGCACACCGATCCGATCGTCGTCCGGGCGGACCGCCGCTATCGCATGATCTTCGACAATCAAAGCGCCGATCCACACCCGGTTCACCTCCATCGGCATCGCTTCGAGATCATCCGCTTCGACAAACGCGCGACCTCGGGAGTGTGGAAGGACGTGGTCGTGGTGCCCGCGTGGAAGCAGGTGGAAGTCGACCTGATCGCCGACAATCCCGGCCTTACGCTCTTCCATTGCCACCAGCAATTCCACATGGACAACGGCTTCATGGCTCTCATGCGGTACTCCGGCTGAACCGGCCGCCGCCGCATCGCGCCGCCTGCTATCATGCCGTCATGCGCGACGCTGTAATCGTAGATGCGGTTCGAACCCCTGTAGGACGCCGCGACGGCGCTCTGAAAAGCTGGCACCCCGTGGATTTGCTGGCTCACACGTTGAAGGCCGTGGTGCAGCGCAATAAGCTGGATCCCGCTCTGATCGACGACGTGATCGCGGGCTGCGTGATGCAGGTCGGCGAGCAGGCCGCGAACGTCGCACGCAACGCCGTGCTGGCTGCGGGATTTCCGGAATCCGTTCCCGGTACTACTGTGGATCGCCAATGCGGCTCCAGCCAGCAGGCCATTCATTTCGCCGCCCAGGGCGTGCTGGCCGGAAGCTACGATATCGCGATCGGGTGCGGCGTCGAGTGCATGACGCGCGTGCCTATGGGTTCGAGCGCGGCTAACGGTCCCGGCAAGCCGTTTGGTCCTTTGATGAACCGCCGCTACAACGATGTCGTATTCAATCAAGGCATCGGCGCCGAGATGATGGCTGAACGCTGGAAGATCACGCGCGACGAGCTGGATGTCTTCAGCCTCGAAAGCCATCGCCGTGCTGCCCGCGCCACAGACGAGGGCCGCTTTTGCAACGAGATCATCCCGGTGCAGATTGAAACCGAGAACGGCCCCGCGCACCTGACGCGCGATGAAGGTTTCCGCGCCAACGCCAGCCTCGAAAAGATGGCCACGTTGAAGCCGGCCTTCAAACCCGACGGCGTGATCACCGCCGCCAGTTCATCCCAAATCAGCGACGGCGCCGCGGCGGTATTGATCATGGACCGCGCGACTGCGGACAAGTTGCACCTCCGACCGCTGGCCCGTTTCGTGGAGTTCGCCCTCGCCGGCGAAGATCCCGTGATCATGCTTTCCGCGCCCATCCCCGCCACGCGAAAAGTTCTCAAGCGCGCGGATCTCGCACTCAGCGATATCGATCTGTTCGAAGTGAACGAAGCGTTCGCGAGCGTTCCAATGGCTTGGCAGAAGGAGCTGGGCGCCGATCCCGCAAAGCTCAACGTCAACGGCGGCGCGGTCGCCCTGGGCCACCCGCTCGGAGCCAGTGGCGCTCGCCTGATGACCACGCTGGTCCACGAGCTGCAACGCACCGGCGGCCGCTACGGCCTGCAAACCATGTGCGAGGGCGGCGGGCTCGCGAACGCCACCATCATCGAGCGGGAATAACGAACATTTCGCAAGCACCGCCTCGTGCTGCGTTCAGGCCTACAATAAAGCATGGCGTGGCGCTGGTCAGCCGCGTTGTTCGTTCTCGCTTTGGCGTCCGCCCGGGCCGACGACGATCTTGCGTCCGGTAAATTCCTCGTGGCCGGCCGCGATCTCGCCGATCCCAACTTCGCCGAATCCGTCATCCTGCTCGTCAATTACGACGCCGAGCACGGCGCCATGGGTCTCATCGTCAACCGCCGCACCGATGTCCCGCTCTCGCGTCTCTTCGCAGATTTCAAAGAAGCCAAGACCCGCACGGATCCAGCCTACGTCGGCGGCCCCGTGGAGCTGTCCACCGTGCTCGCGCTGCTGCGATCGTCCGTACAGCCCGGCGACGCACGCCGCGTTTTCGGCGACGTCTACCTGATCAACACCAAAGACCAATTACAGAAAGCTCTGGCCGATAGAGAGGAGCCTGGTTCATTCCACGTTTTCGTCGGATACGCGGGCTGGGGCACCGGCCAACTCGAGCACGAGGTCGAGCTTGGCGCCTGGCACATTATGCCGGCCGAATCGGCGCTGGTGTTTCATTCGGATCCCGATACGGTCTGGCCACGTCTGATCAAGCGCACCGAACAGCAGATCGCGCGCTATTCCGTTCGCAGCGTTTCGAGCGGATCCACTTCCGTCGCTCGCGCCGCAGGCAGATAACACGCGGCTCCCGTAGCGATGAGCATCGCGACCGAAACACCAACCAGAATCCACGGATCGTGCGGACTGATCTCGAACAACAAACTCGCGAGCACGCGCGAAAGAGCCAGCGTTCCAGCCAGACCGATCGCAAGCCCAATGGCGCACAATCTCAAGGCGCGTCCCAGAATAAGACAGAAAATTCCGCGCGCCTCCGCGCCCAAAGCGATCCGCACCCCGATCTCCTGACGGCGCTGCGCAACCGACCACGAGATCACGCTGTAGATTCCGGTCAGCGCCAGCACCAGCGCCAATGCCGCGAACACCGACAGCAACACTGTCGTGAACCGGCGCGATCCAGAGGACGCGTCCACCACTTGTTCCATACTGGCCACGTCTGATACCGGAACCGCGGGATCGATGGCTCGAATTTCCCGCCGCACCGCGGCCGCCAGCGCGAGCGGGTCCATCGAGCTTCGGATCAACAAATAGGTTCCGCCATACCAGAGTGCGTAAAAGTCGTTGGTCGCTTCTGACTCGAGCCCGAATTGCTTCACGTCGCCAACCACGCCAATCACGGTGGACCAGCTCGAATCCGATCCCCATGGTCCGGTGATCAGTCGCTTTCCGATTGGATCTTCGCCGGGCCAAAACGTACGCGCCATGGTCTGGTTCACTATGATGTACGGCTGGCCAACGTCGCGGGCCTCATATGCGCGGCCGGCGAGCAACGGAATCCCGAGCGTTCGAAAATACTCCGCCGTCACAAGACAATTCTGCGCCATCGGCAGTAGGTCGCCGTGCATCCCCGGCGAGCCAGGCACCCGGAATCGGATCGTATTGCCGCGCGTCGACCCTAGGGGCAGCGCATTCGCCGCAGCCAAGTTCGTCACTCCGGGCAGCCCTTTCAAGCGGGCCTCCAGTCGATCGTGAAACACACGCAGCTCGCGATCGTCTGAATACGATTCAACCGGAAGCGTGAAACGCATCGTCAACAGGTGCTCCGGCCGGAACCCCGGATCTACATGCAGCAGCCGCGCAAAGCTTCGCAGGAACAACCCCGCGCCCAGCAGCAGCGTGAACGCAAGGGCGAACTCAGCCACCACCAGCGCATGGCGTCCAGCGCTCGATCCCCGGGCAATGCTGCGGCCGCTCTCGCGCAACCCATCGTACGGATCCTGCCGCGCGGCCTCGAACGCCGGAGCGACTCCGAAAATCAGCCCCGTCATCATAGAGGCCGCGAACAAAAACGCAAGCGTCGGCAGATCCAAATGCACGGACGCGGGATCCACCGCATTCACCGGTACGAACCTTAGTAGCGCGCTCAGTCCGAGGTACGCCATCGCCAGGCCCGCGATGCCTCCCGCGAGCGCCAACTCCAGACTTTCTCGCATGGAATCGCGAACAATGCGCCACCTCCCGGCCCCGAGCGCGATCCGCACGGCCATCTCGTGCCGCCGCGCCGCGGATCGAGCCAGTAGCAGATTTGCGACATTCACGCACGCGATCAGCAAGACCAGCGTCACCGCGCCCAGCAACACCAATAGCGCAGGCCGCAGATTCCCAGCCAGATCGTTTTGCAAACCTGCAACCGCGAATCCAAACCCATTGCTGGTGGCGGGATGATCGCGCCGCAGCTCCCGACCGATCCCGTCCAAACGCGCCGAAAGCTGTCGCATCGAAACGCCGGGCTTCAGCCGCACGATCACTCCGAAGGCATGCCGCACCGGATTCGTCGCCTCATCGGCAGCCTGGCCTTCCGGCAACCATATGTCAGCCCACGGCGCAAGCCGGAAACCAGCCGGCAGTACTCCGATCACGGTGAACGCCTGCGCGCTCCAGCTCAACGCCGAGCCAGGTAATTGGTTGAGCTGAATCGGACGCCCGATGATTCCCGGATCGCCACCAAAACGATCGCGCCACAATCGGTAACTCAGCAGGACCACGGGAGCAACGTTCTCGTTGCCTTCGAAGAATCGTCCCAAAGCCGGCCGCACGCCCAGCACTGGAAACAAACTCGCGCTTGCCCATGTGGTGTGAACCCGCGCCGCTTCGCCGATGCCGGTCAGATTCATGTCCCGCCCGTTGCCGACGTAGCGATAAATCCCGGCGCCCTCTAAAAGGTCCGACTGCCGGCTCCAGCGCTCGTACTCCGCGGGAGAAACACCCAGCTTCGGCTGGTTCGCATAGTTGTCCCAGATCGCCACCAGCCGCGCGGGATCGCGGAACTCGAGCGGTCGCAGCAGGACGGCATTCACCACGCTGAAAATCGCCGTATTCGCCCCGATTCCGAGCGCGAGCGTCAAGACAATCGTGGCGGTGAGCGCGGGCGACCGGCGCAGCATGGTCGTTTAGACTCCCCGCCGAATCATATCGTTACGTTGGTGCAGCGGGGCCGCATGAATTTGTTCGTTCACCGTTGCCCTTTTTCCATCCATGCTGCGCATATCCCAGTGACCGGCGAGTTGCTCGGAAGCAGCCCCGGCGCAAATCGATCTGGAAAGGATCTGTATGAAAAAGCACTTGCTCAGCTTTGCGATTCTTGGATTGCTGTCGCTCGGCGCGCACTCCGCCAACGCGCAACAGTACGTCCGGCCGGAGTTCAATGGCTGCATCCGCCAGTACTACGATTCCAGCATGTACAACTGGCTCGCTTACGAGAACACCTGCTCTCAAAGCCTCAACATCGTTTTCGTTCCCAACGATCCGGGCCATGGCGGTGGCGGCGCGATGGACGTGGGGTCCGGCCGGCATGGCAGCACTGGACTCACAAGCAGCGAAGTCCAAGAGAACGGCGGCTTCGAGCTGTACGTCTGCCCATCCGGCTACATTCCAGTCGGCCCCGACAATCGCTATGTGACGCGGGTGATTCCCGAGTTCCGATGCAAGCGGCAGTGACGATGCTTTGCGAATCCGGCTGGAACCGGACGACGATGCTGGTTCCAGCCTACTTGTACGCCGCCACTCCAGTCACCCGCTCCCCAATCACCAGCGTGTGAATGTGATCCGTCCCCTCGTAGGTCTTCACCGTCTCCAGATTACACATGTGCCGCATGATCGGATACTCATCCATGATCCCGTTGCCGCCCAGCAGGTCGCGGCTCGAGCGCGCACATTCCAACGCCATCCGCACATTGTTCCGCTTCAGCATCGAAATGTGCCACGGCTCGATTTTCCCCTGATCCTTCAAACGCCCGGCGTGCAGCGCCATCAACTGCGCCTTGGTGATCTCGGTCACCATATCGGCCAGCTTCTCCTGCACCAATTGATGACTCGCGATCGGCTTATCGTCGAACTGCTTGCGCAGCACCGAATACTGCCGCGCGGTCTCGTAGCAATCCATCGCCGCGCCCACCACGCCCCAGCCGATTCCAAAGCGCGCCTGCGAAAGACAGCTCAGCGGTCCTTTTAGTCCCTTGGCGCACGGCAACATCGCCGAATTCGGCACGCGGCAATCAGTCAGAGCCAAGCTTGAAGTCACCGACATCCGCATCGACATCTTCCCGTGCAGTTCGGACGACGTGAATCCCTTCGTCCCGCGCTCCACCACGAAACCCCGAATCCCCTCCTCCGCCCGCGCCCAAATAATTGCGACGTCGGCAACGGATCCATTCGTGATCCAGGTCTTCTCGCCGTTCAAAATCCAGTGATCGCCGTCTTTGCGCGCGCGGGTCTGCATGCCCGCGGGATTCGATCCAAAACCGGGCTCCGTTAATCCGAAGCATCCCACCGCCTGGCCGGCCTGCAGTTTTGGAAGCCAGCGTTCCTTCTGCTCGTCCGTACCGTAGGTCAGCAGCGGATACATCACCAGCGCGCCCTGCACGGAAGCGAAACTGCGCAGCCCGGAATCGCCGCGCTCCAGTTCCTGCATCACCAGACCATACTCGACATTGCTCATGCCGGCGCAGCCGTAGCCGTCCAGATTGGCGCCCAAAAAACCGAGCCGCCCGAGCTCGGGAATCAGCTCCTTGGGAAATCGCCCCTCGCGGAAACAATCGCGAACCAGCGGAATCACGCGGTCTTCGACGAACTGACGCGCGGTCTGACGGACCAGTAGCTCCTGTTCGGAAAGAAGAGAATCGATAAGAAAGTAATCAACACCAGGGAATCGGGCCATTTTTTTATTGTATGCGGCGAGGATAGCGGGGCGCTAAAACCGGTAAGTTACGAAAAAAGCCTGGGCGTGAAAAAAGTACTCGAGCAGAGAGTTGCTTCAACCGATCTGCAAACCGCGCCAGGCATTCCCAACATTTTCGGTCCGCGGCTTGCGGGGCGTCTTCCGCTTCGATTCCGCCGCCTGGGCCGCGCAGACATCCGCGCGAAGACACATGTCTGCTTCGGTGTAGATGAACGTCCGCTGCGCATCGCCGCCGATACGTTGCTCGAGAATCGCGCGGCACAACAGCGGTAGCTCTTGAATCCGGATGCCGTACTTGCGAGTTAGAGCCAGGTCAGCCTTCACTTTGTATTCGGTCCGCACGCGGTCCGCGCCCACGCCCTCGAAAGCGAAGATGCGAAATCCCAGCTCGTTGGTAAACCCTGTGATTACGAATTGCATATTGGTTCCTTTCACCGCGTTCCCTCCGATAGTCCGGTCCGCCCGCTATCCGCGACGCCGCCGCGCCGCAACTGCACTCGTCTTCGAACCTGCGCCGGCCTCCACGTAGCTTCGTTTTCTTTCCGCTGCCGGAACTTGCACCGACCGGGTGGCCGCGGCGCGCAAACGCTCCAGCAGTTCCTTCCCAAGCCGCAAGGCCCCCGGGTCCGATTCGCACCCTGCCAGCCGGGCATCGATAAACTCTCTGTGGAACAACTGGTCCGCCACCAGGCTGTTTAACAGCGCCAGTTCCTTCGCGGTCAACTTCAGACTGATGCGAGTCAATTCAATCCTTCTCCCGGCGCAAACTCAGCGCCAAGCTGTGACGCCGGATCGGCCAGGAACACCTGGGAATCAATGCCACGGCCAGCGTACGCGGCCTTCGGGCTTGAGCCATGACACCTCGATCGGTTTACTGGGTTGGTCTAAGAAGAGGAGTCAGAGCGCCAGACTTAGTTCAGACGACCTGAGGCTGGCAGAAGCGCTAGCTATTACTATGATCGGTGAATTGGCCTACTAAAGTCAAAAAGCGAGCGAGACATCAAACGCGACGCAGCACTCGGAAAGGCAGCGTGATGAGCGCAGCCACCAATTCCAGCACGCCGCCGACTGCGATCCCCACCAGCCGGAACGGCAGTAGCAGCAGCCATACGATCGGATAGAGGAACAGCGCGATCAGCGCTAGCGGCCAACACATCACGAACAGAATGCACCACAAAAGGAACCCAATCATGGAGCACCTCCAAGATTGGAATACGGCGGGAATGCTGTGGAAGTTCCGGGGAATGGAGCGGGAGACGGGATTCGAACCCGCGACATCAACCTTGGCAAGGTTGCACTCTACCAGCTGAGTTACTCCCGCCCGAAACTAGACTTTCATTCTCTCGCTTCCACCGGAACGCTGTCAAACCACAAATGCCCATCCCGTGCCAAGTTGGGCCTATTAACAAAACTGTGACCTGAGTAGCTACCAACATTTCGGCCTCACTCTGTTCTGGATTAACCTAAGCAAAATAAAGGAGATAGAGTGAAGAAAAATTTTACTTCTGACCCCTCGGATCTGTGCTAATCTTTGACTCGTGATCTGGAACCGACAGCTCATATGCGCTACTTAATGCGTTTCTGAACTGCCGGAACCCCGTCGCGTTAATCGAAAGAAAAAAGCAATCTTTCCACAGCCTGTGGAAAAGTTGTGGGAAAGCTGCGCTTCGTGAAGAACCGATGAATACCTGGGAACAAATAAAAAACCGAATACGGGCAAAAATTAGCGCCGAAGCATATCAGAACTGGCTGTCGAAAACTGTTTTCCTCAAGGCCGGCGCCGGCCGGTTGTACGTCGCCGTTCCGTACCTGGAGATCAAGCACTGGATCGAGCAGGAGTACGCAGGCGAAATTGCCGCCGCGATTCAAGACCTCAAACTCGATGTCACTGAGATCGTCTACGAAGTCCATTCCGGCGAAGTCAAACCGCCTCAAACGGAAAAGAGCGAAATTGTTTTTCAGCCATCCGTGAGCTTGAATCCCAAATTCACGTTCGATTCTTTCGTGGTCGGTTCCTGCAACCAGTTCGCCCATGCTGCCGCTCATGCCGTTGCCACTAATCCCGCACGCGCCTACAATCCGCTCTTCATCTACGGGGGCGTGGGCATGGGTAAGACTCATCTGATGCACGCCATCAGACGATCGCTGGTGGACCATCACGCCAGTATGAAGATCGTCTACACCTCGAGCGAGCGTTTCATGAACGAGATGGTGACTTGCATCAAGAGCGACCGCATGCAGCTTTTCCATCGCTACTACCGTTCTGCTGACGTTTTGCTCATCGACGACATCCAGATCCTCGAAGGAAAAGCCGGCACGCAGGAAGAGTTCTTCCACACCTTCAACGAGCTGTTCGAACACCAGAAGCAAATCGTAATTTCCAGCGATTCGCCGCCCAAGAATTTGTCCGGTCTAGTGGAACGTCTCCGGTCGCGCTTCGAATGGGGCTTGCTCGTGGACGTCCTGCCGCCCGACCTTGAAACCAAGATGGCCATCCTCGACAAGAAAGCCGAAGCTGAACAAGTCGCGCTGCCGGAAGAAGTCCGGATCTTCATCGCTACCAGAACGAAATCAAACGTGCGCGAGTTGGAAGGTGCTCTGGTGAAATTGATCGCGTATTCCAAAGTCACCGGGTCTCCCATCACGCTCGCCATGGCTCAGCAGCTGCTGAAGCACCTCAATGGCGCCCCAGAGAAGCGCATCACGATCGAGTCCATTATCAAAGCCGTCGCCGAGCAGTTTTCCTTGCAGCCTGCACAGCTCAAGCTCAAAACAAACGAGCAGAAGATTGTTTACCCTCGTCAGATTGCCATGTACCTGGCCAAGGAGCTCACGCGTGCTTCGCTGCCTGAAATCGGCAGGGCTTTTGGCGGGAAGCATCATACCACCGTGCTCCATTCGGTGGAGAAGATCGACAAGCTCCGCCAGCGCGATCACGATTTAGACAGCCTGCTCCACAAGCTAGTTGACTCGATCCATTAGGGCTTTTGGTTATTTTCCACAGAGGGGGCTCGGATAAGGCTGTGCAACCTGTGCAGGACCTCCTCAAACGCCATTTTTTGGGCTTTCCCCCACCCCGAATCCACAACTTTCAGTGGCGGCAAGCTTCTGGATTTTGTATAATTTAGAGAGAAACCCACATTTCGACAGAGCCTACTCAAACTTCTTAAGTCTTGTATCAATCTAGGGGAAGAGAGAATAGCAAATGGCGGCTTCCGGAGAAGCAAAAATCAGAGCGGGGGAAACGATGGAGTTTAGCGTCAGCAAGGCCGACCTGGTTCGCGAACTGAACCTTTCGCAGGGTGTGGTGGAGAAGAAAACTACCATCCCGATTCTCTCGAATGTGCTGGTGGAAGCTTCCGGCGATCGCATTCATCTCACCGCTACGGATCTCGAGTTGGGCATCCGATCCTCGTGCCCTGCGCGTGTGAAGAAGCCCGGAGCCGGTACCATTCCCGCCAAGCGCCTGCTCGATTATGTCCGGCTCTTGCCGGATGCCGACGTTGACGTGAAGCTACAGGAAAATCAGTGGGCGAGTTTAGTGTGCGGCCGTTCCCGTACGCGCATCGCCGGGATGTCGCGCGAGAGCTTTCCGGAATTGCCAACCATGCCGGATGTTCTGGCCCAGATTCCGGTGAAAGTGCTGGCATCGATGATCTCCAAAACGATTTTCGCGATTTCGATGGAAGAGTCGCGCTTCACGTTGAACGGCTCTCTGCTGCTCTTGAAGAGCAATAGCTTGACCATGGTCGCCACCGACGGCCATCGTCTGGCGATGGTGGAAAGCCCTATGGATCTCCCTGGAGTCACCGGAACCTATCGTGCCTTGCTGCCGCGCAAGGCTATGGGCGAGATTCTGAAGCTCGATCAGGACGCGGCCGCGGATGCGATGCTGCAATTCTCAGGCGACGACAATCATCTCTTCTTCCAACTGGGCGATCGTCTGCTGCTCAGCCGGAAACTGACCGGCAATTTCCCCGACTTTGAGCGTGTGCTGCCGAAGGATCATCCGTTTTCGGTGGCGCTCGATCGCGAAGAACTCCGCAAGTCCGTGGAGCGCGTGGCGCAGTTCTCCGATGAGCGGTCGCGAGCCATTAAGCTGCGCGTGCAAGATGGCGAGCTGCACATCCATTCTTCCCTTTCAGAAACCGGCGAGAGCGAGGAGAGCCTGCCCGCTGAGTATGAGGGCAGCCCGGTAGAGATCGGGTTCAATGCCACCTATCTCATGGACTTTCTGCGTGCGACCACCGAAGAAAAAGTCGCGTTCTATTTCAAAGATCCCAATAGCGCCGGCGAGTTGCGCCCCGCGGGCGACGGCCAGTACAAGTATCGATACGTCGTCATGCCGATGCGGATCTGATCTGTTCTCTGAATGGCCAACCCGATCGATACGAAGGATTGAGTATTACGCATGGCAACCAACGAAATGACCCCGATGGACAATTACGATTCCAGTAGCATTAAGGTGCTGGAGGGCTTGGAGGCGGTGCGTCTGCGGCCCGCGATGTACATCGGCTCCACCACCGAGAACGGGCTCCATCACCTGGTCTACGAAGTGGTGGATAATTCCGTCGACGAAGCGCTAGCCGGTTACTGCGACACCATCAATGTCACCATCCACATCGATAATTCCGTCACCGTGATCGACAACGGCCGCGGCATCCCGGTGGACCTGCACGAGGAAGAAGGCGTGTCGGCCGCCCAGGTGGTTATGACCAAGCTGCATGCCGGCGGCAAGTTCGACTCGAAAAGCTACAAAGTCTCGGGCGGCCTGCATGGCGTCGGCGTGAGCTGCGTGAACGCGCTGTCGGAATTGCTGCAACTGGAAATCTGGCGCGACGGATTCACCTGGGAGCAGGAATACCAGCGCGGCGTGCCCAAAGCGCCGCTCGCCAAAGCCGGTAAGGCCGGCAAAAAGACCGGCACCAAGGTCACCTTCAAGCCCGACCCGACCATCATGTCGGCCACCGAGTTCAACTATGACACGCTGGCGCAGCGTTTGCGCGAACTCGCGTTCTTGAACAAGGGCCTCACCATCACTCTGGCGGATGAGCGCGCCGAGCCCGTCAAGCAGCAGGAATTCCACTATAGCGGCGGCATCGCCGAATTCATCAAGCACCTGAATCGCGGCAAGGCGGTGCTGCATGATAAGCCGATCTACTTCGAAGGTACCCGAGACCTTCCAAACGGCGGCATGCTCGCGATGGAAGTCGCTCTGCAGTACAACGACCTCTATTCGGAGAGCGTGTTCAGCTTCGCCAACAACATCAATACCGTGGATGGCGGATCGCATCTGAGCGGTTTTCGCAGCGCGCTCACGCGCACCATAAACTACTACGGCCAGCAGGCCGGGCTGTTCAAGGACGACAAGGAGAAGAATCTCTCGGGCGACGACGTCCGCGAAGGTCTCACCGCCGTCGTCAGCGTCAAGCTGCCCCAGCCGCAGTTCGAGGGACAAACCAAGGGCAAACTGAACAGCGATATTCAGGGCTTCGTGGTGCAGTTGGTCAATGAAAAGCTCGGCGAATACTTCGATAAGAACCCGGCCGTGATGCGCAAGATCGTCGGCAAGGCGATCGATGCGGCGCGTGCCCGTGAAGCTGCACGCAAAGCTCGCGATCTGACGCGGCGTAAAGGCGCGCTCGACTCGGGCGGCCTGCCCGGCAAACTGGCCGATTGCCAGGAGAAAGATCCGGAGCGCTGCGAGCTCTTCTTAGTCGAGGGCGAATCGGCCGGCGGCACCGCCAAATCCGGCCGCGACCGCCGCTATCAGGCCATTCTGCCGCTCAAGGGAAAAATCCTGAATGTCGAGAAGGCGCGCTACGACAAGATGCTCGGGCACGAAGAAATCCGCTCGATGATCACCGCCATCGGCACCGGCATCGGCCTCACCGATTTCGACGTCACCAAGCTCCGCTATCACAAGATCATCATCATGACGGACGCCGACGTGGACGGCTCGCATATCCGCACGTTGCTGCTCACCTTCTTCTTCCGGCACATGCAGGAGCTGATCAAGCGCGGCAACGTGTTCGTCGCGCAGCCGCCGCTCTATCGCATCAAGAAGGGCAAGAGCGAGAAGTACATCAAAGACGACAAAGAATACACACGCGAAATCCTGCGCCGTGCCACCGAGAATTTGACTGTCGAGATCAAGGGCGGGACAAAGCTCGAAGGGGCCGAGTTGCGCAGCTTCCTGATGTCGCTCGACGAGCTGCAGCAGATGTTCCGCCGCATGGAGCGCCGCATGCGAGACGCGCGCGTCGTCGAAATCTTAGCGAACGTCGCCTATCCGGTCGATTCAAAGAGCGATTTCCATGAGAAAGCGAATCTCGAACCCGTCGTGGCGGCGCTGAAAGCGGTGAAAGTGGAAGCCAGGCTGGAGCGCGAGGAAGAGCACGACGCCTGGAGCATCGTCTATCACGACCCCACCAACGCCGAGCGCAGAATCGGAGTGGACCTGATCCTTCAGCCTGAGTTCCGCCGCATGCGGACCATCGCGCGCCAGGGCTCCAAGTACAACCAGCCGCCTTTTACCATCCTTCGCGATGGCAAGTCCGAATCGCAGCCTGGCTGGCGGGAGCTGCTCGATCACGTTAAGAACGAAGGCACGCGCGAGGTTTCCATCCAGCGCTACAAAGGTCTGGGCGAGATGAACGCCGAGCAGTTGTGGTCCACCACCATGAATGCCGAGACCCGCACTTTGCTCAAAGTCGACCTCCAGGATATCGCCGAAACCGAGAACATCTTCTCGACGCTCATGGGCGAGGACGTTGAAAACCGCCGCAAGTTTATCGAGGAAAACGCGCTCGACGTCCGCAACCTGGACGTCTAGTTCACGGATCCTTGACTGCTCGGGGTGTGGCAGTTGGTGCCGCCTTGGTTGAGAAGGACTGCTCGAAGACGTGGAAACGACGGTCGAGGTCCTGTAGCAGGCGGGCCTTCTCGTGATCTTCCACGAACGAGTACTCCAGGCTGTTGCGAGCCAACTGCTTGAGCTCGGCGTAGCTCAGATTGTAAGTTAGCGCCGCGCGCACGTACTCTTCGGTCAGATGCGTGCGCGACACGCCTTCGTCGTCGGTCGAGATGGCCACCGGTACTCCATGCTTTCGATACACCGGGAACGGATGCTCCTGTCCGCGAACGCCGAGGATCAGATCGTTGCTGGTCAAATTGATTTCGACCAGAACCTTGCGCCGCCGCATCTCGTCGAGGAGTTGATCCGCGTCGTTCTCGTACATGACGCTGGTACCGTGGCCGATGCGCTCGGCATGTCCGAGCTCGACCGCCTCGCGGACGTGAAACCTGAGGCCTTCGGGCGGCACCAGCCCGGACGTGAGTTCGCCCGCATGCAAAGTAATGTGCACCTTCGGATACAGACTATGGGCGTAGTCCATCATCTGCATTTGCAGATGGTAGTCGCGCATGGAGTTTGCACCGTCTTCGGGCTGTACGAAATTGATTCCGACCACTCGGGAATCCGCGGACGCGAGCATGAAACCGGCCAGCACCTGCGCGAACACTTGCGCCTTGGGCGATTCGCGCAGCACCTGGTAGAGGTAACGCACGGTGATGCGGCAGGCAGGGGATCCCGGTAGCTTCTCGCAATCGAGCGCTCTGAGCCGAGCCTGTTCGAGATCCTCGATGGTCGTGCGCATGCTCTCGACAACTTTCTCCAGTCCCGTTTCCATGAGTTTCGTCCGATCCGCGGGGAAGTCTCCGGAGAATCCGGCTCTGGCCCCGAGGCCATCGGCCGACGCGCCGTTGACGGACATCAACTCAAGATACGATTCATTCTGATCGGCCGCCCGGCGGGTGATTTCAGCCAGCAGTTCGCCGCGATGGTTGCGGTTATACGGGCCGAACTTGCCGAACGCCGCGAAGAAATGATCGTGGGCGGATTCACGCCCGGGGACGAAATTACGCATCGAGAGGCTGTCGAGCATGGCGCTTGCGAGCATATTGTCGGATTGAGCGCGCACCGCCTCCACGCCGTTTTCGCCGCAACTACCCGAGAGAGCCGCGACGATGGAGTGCGTTCGCAGATCCAGGCAAAGCCCGTCTTCGGCGGCGATGCGCAAATACGTTTCGGCGTAGACGGCGCCGCTCGAGTGCAAGTGCAGATCGCCGCCTTTCGGCATTCGGAGAAGAAAGGCGTAGAGCTCGGGCGGGTTCTTCCGTGCCTCGGCATAGCGCTGGTCAACCGCTGTCCGCGGAGGAGGCGCGGCAAGAATGGAGCACCCGAGCGTTACCGCCAGGAGGATTGGTCGCATGTCTCTTAAAAGCCCACGGTAGCACGCTGTAAGCTGTGCTTATGGCGATGCCGGAAATGCGCGAAGTCTACGAACGCCGCAGCTCGCGACGTTGGACCAGCGCTCTCTACCGCGCTGTGAAGCCTCCTGCTCCGCTGATCCTGAATCCGCGCGAGCCAAAAGACTATCCGCTGGGCCGGTGGAACCTGTACATCGGTGGAGCGGGCGCGGTTGTGCCGGGCTACGTCAACGTGGATTTGCTGGCGATGCCTGGTGTCGATGCGGTGGCCGATGCCGAGCGGCTGCCGTTTCCCGCGAATCTGTTTCAGCGCGTTGAGTGCGATGCAGTGTTGGAGCACGTGCAATGTCCCGAAGCGGTGATGCGCGAGATCGAACGAGTAGTCGCGCCCGGTGGGTACGTGCATCTGGTGACGCCGTTCTGTCATCCGTTCCACGAGTATCCGCGCGACTATCGACGCTTTACGTTGGACGGCTTGAAACAACTCGCCGGCGGTCTCCAGCCGGTTAGCGAAGGCTGGAGAACCGGCCCCACGGCGACGATGCTGGTCTTCACGCTCGAGTACGTGAAGTTGTGGCTGCCCTGGCGCGCGTGGCGAGCCTTCGTGCATGTGACGCTCGGATGGCTGCTTTTTCCGTTTCGTTATCTGGATTTGCTTCTCTTCCGTTCGCGCCGGGTGGGCCAGCTCGGGAACCACTGTTATTTGTGGCTGCGAAAGCCCCCGGGCTGAGTTCATCGAAGCGCTTCTGTCGGCTCGATATTGGCGGCGCGGCGCGCGGGGCGAAAGCTTGCGGCGGCGGCCGCCAGGAGGAACAGCGCGATGCTTGCGAGGAATGTAAGTGGATCGGTGGCTGTGGTTTTGTAGAGCATGCTCGAAAGAGCGCGCGTCAACGCCAGCGATCCGATGACGCCGATAACGATTCCGTAAAGGGTTAGCCGCAAGCCTTCGCCTAGTACGAGCCTGAGAATATCGGCGCGCGACGCGCCGAGCGCAATGCGAACGCCGAACTCTCCTCTGCGCTGCGTCATCGAGTAGGCAACCAATCCGTAGATGCCGACCAGGGCCAGCAGAAGAGCTGTGGCTGCGAAGCCGGCCAGCAGCACGATAGTGACGCGGCGGTCGGAGGCGGAGGCGTCCAGAAGCTGCTGCATGCTTTGAATGCCGGTGATGGGTTGGTCTCTGTCGATACTGGCGATCTCGCGCCGGATGGCGGGAATGATGCGAGCGGGGTCATTGGAAGTCCGCACGCTCAAGTTCAGATGCGCCCAAGCTAACTGCGGGAACGGAAGGAAGACCTCGGGGTTCGTATCGGCGGCGAGCGAGATGTTCTTCACGTCGGCGAGCACGCCGACAACTTGCGCCGGCGCGAGAGTGCCGACCCAAACTTTCTTGCCGATAGCGTCCTGATTCGGCCAGAATCGGCGGGCCAGCGTTTCGTTGACCACCACCGTGCGCGGCGCAGTTGCGTCGTCGCCGTCGGTGAACGAGCGGCCGTGAAGAAGCGGCACGCGTAACGTTCTAGTGTAACCGGGACTCACGGCCTGGATGCAGACGATAGGTCGCCGAGCCAGCGGCAGCTCGGCTTGGCCTTCGAAGCGAACCGGCGCGAATCGCATCGGATTCGCCGGCAGCGCCGAAGAGATCGCCGCTGCCTCCACTCCCGGCAGTGCGGTGACGTGACGCAAGGCTTCCCGGTAGAACGCGATCATCTGCGAGGGCTTTCCGTAGCGCGCGGGAGGCAGCTCGATACGCATGGTGACGACGCGATCGGGATTGAAGCCTGAACTGGTGGTCTGAAGACGGATAAAGCTGCGGAGCAGCAGCCCCGAGGCAATCAGCAAAAGCATGGAGAGCGCGACTTGTGCGACTACCAGAGCGTTTCGCGCGCGGCTGCGGGCCCGCCCGCCGGTAGAGCCGCGTCCTTCGTCGCGCAAGACCTGGCTCAGATCCGGGCGCGAAAGGAGGAGGGAAGGCAAAAGGCCGAAGAGCACTCCGCTGGCGAGGGAGACGAGGGCGGTGAAAGCATAGACGCGATAGTCCACATGAATTTCGCCGATTGTTTCGGCGAGAGTTGTGCCGGCCACGGCCGAGATCGACCACATTGCCAGCAGCGCGCCAGCCGCGCCGCCGATCACGCCGAGCAGCGTGCTCTCCACAAGCAACTGGCGAACAATGACCGCGCGGCTCGCGCCGATGGCGGCACGCACCGCGAGCTCTTTGCGACGGCCGAGAGCCTGGGAGAACAGGAGGCTCGCAACATTCGCGCAGGCGATAAGAAGCAGGAGCGCAACGGCGGTGGCGAGCAACAGAACGGCCGGGCGAACGTTGGCGACGAGCTGATCTCGCAAGTCGCTCGCATCCACCACTCGGCGCGTGTCGCTATCGGGGCGGCCGGGATACACACGCTGGTATTGCTGGTTGAGAATGTCCAGGTCGGCTTGGGCCTGGTCGCGCGTGATGCCCGGGCGGAGGCGGGCGACAGCGGTGAGGAAGCCCGAGCCACGCTCAACCTGCTGGGGCGTGACGAGATTCAAATCGTAAACACGGGGCGCCCATAGATCGACGTCGCGGCCGAGCAGGGAGAACTGGAAGTTTTCCGGCAGAACACCGATGATCGTGTAATCGCGTGTGTCGAGCGTCAGGTGTTGGCCCACCGCATCGCGTGCACCGCCGAGCGTGCGGATCCAGAAAGAATGGCTGACCAGGGTGACGTTGGCTGCACTGGGTTGGTCTTCATCGGGCAGGAAGCTTCGGCCCAGCGCGGGGTGGACACCCAGCACATCGAAGAAGTTGCCGCTGACGCGCGCGGAGGAAATCTCCACCGGATCACCGTGGCCGCTCAGGCTGAAGGTTTCGTTGGTGAAGGCGGCGATTCCGGAGAATGAGCGATTCCGATCGCGAATGGTGGTGTAACGAAGCCAGGACATCGGCGAAAGTTCTGAGTGGTTCTCAGACGCGGCGAGGGACACCAGCAGCAAGCGTTCGGGATGAGCGAATGGGAGGGGGCGCAGCAGGACGCTGTTCGCGACCGTGAAGATTGCGGTATTCGCGCCCAAGCCGAGCGCCAAAGTGAGGATCGCGGCGGCAGTGAATCCTGGATTTTTGGCAAGCACGCGGAGGGCATAACGCAGGTCCTGGAGAACGGAGTTCATGCGGGTTGCGTCTGATTGCCGGGTTCCAGATAGATGCGTTTCACGCGCGCATGGATGCCGCACAGCACGCTGTAGGAAATAGTGCCGGCGGTGCGCGCGATTTGTTGTGCGTCGATGGATACACCGCCTTCGGTACCGAGCAGCGTGACGGCGTCGCCGACCGCTATGGGCGGGCAATGCGTGATGTCGATGGTGGTGACGTCCATCGAAACAGCGCCGATGATGGGCGCGAAATGTCCTTTGACGATGACGCGTCCGCGACCGGACAGACGGTGTGGGATTCCGTCGGCGTAACCGGCGGCGAGAACGGCGATGCGCGTGGGATGGGCGGTGCGATACATTCCGCCGTAGCCCACCAGTGCGCCGGCTGGAAGATCCTTGACCGCGAGCACGGCGGCTTTCCAGGTGAGCGCCGGCCGCACGTCGAGGACTCGCGGGGGTGCGGTTCCCTTCGCGACTGGTGAGACGTAACCGTAGATGGCGTGGCCGGGGCGGACCATGCGCTGCCAGGCGTCGCTGCGGCCGTAGGCGACGGGCGTCGAACTCGAAAGATGGAGCAGGGGCGGGTTTACGCGCGCAGCGGCCAGCTCTCGGCAAACGTGGTTGAAACTGGCGAGCTGCTGCTCGGTTTGCGAACTGGCGTAGTCGGCCGAGGAGGCGAAGTGAGTCATGAGGCCTTCTAGGCGCGCGCTGGTAGCGGAGGTGACAGCGTCGCAAATCTTAGATGCGGTGGCGAGCGTTCCGAGCCGAGACATGCCGCTGTCGATTTTCAGATGATAGGACGCGTTGACGCCGCGATTGGAACACATGCGGTTCCACTCGGCGACGTCTTCGAGCGAATGGATCACGGGAGTGAGGTTGTATTCGAAGAGGCCTTCGCGCTCAGCAGGAAGGAAGTCGGCCATGACGAGAATTCTGGCATCGATGCCGCCGCGCTCGCGCAGTATGGCTCCTTCTTCTACGTTCGAGACAGCGAGCCAGCACGCACCGGAGTTGACCAGCGTGCGCGAGACCTCGACCGCGCCGTGGCGATAGGCGTCCGCCTTGACCACCGGCATGACTTCGACCTTGGGCCCGACGACGGAACGGACGGCGTTGAAGTTGTCGGCAATCTGTTGGAGGGAGATTTCCACCCAGGAGCGGAAGGCGAACGGGCCCATGATTCATGGTAGCGGGAGCCGTGAGGGGGAGCCCGCGAGGCGCACGGGAGGAGAGATGAAGAGCGTTGTTGAAAATAGGAGGCTTTTGGGTTCGTTTTGCAAATTTTGAGTTTGTCTGGCAGTGGCTTCTCGGTGAGTTTGGGTTCGTTTTGCAATTTTTGAACGATGGATCGAATGGGCGCTGCAGCGCGGTTGAGAACGCCAGGTCGTGCATTCCCGAAGATTACTCGATCGACGCATAGATCAGGGCGACTCGGCCGCGGAAGTTATTGTGGGAATTCGAGCTGGATTGTCGGCAGTGCGGTTACTGTTGTCAATCGACAGGAATCTCGATCATGATATAGGATCCAGTCGATATTCCCGTCAGTGCTTGCAGGAGGATAGGTTTTGCTCCGCGTATGCGCGTCCAGTCGTTCGTGCTCAGCACAATAAGGCGAGTCGGCGCATCCTATCGGAATGCCGTTCCACGGCGGGACAAGTCGACCAGTCGATCATGGATGCTCCTGATTCATTATTTGCACATTCGGAGGAGGAGGCTTTCGTATTGGTTTGTGACGGCGTCCCAACTGTAGCGTTCGCGGACGCGTTGGATGGCGCGGGCGCGCCACTCGGCTCGCTCGGAGTCTGTCATGGCTAGGACTTGCGCCAGCTTTTGGGGGAGCTCGCTGGGTTCGAACGCTAGGCCGGCGCCTCCGGCGACCTCGGCGTTTTCGGGGGTGTTCAAGTACAGGATCAGCGCGCCGCGGCCCATGGCTTCGATCAACGCCGGGTGCGTTCCGCCGACCTCAGTCGCGTGGATATATGCGAAGCAATGGGATTGGAGCTGGTGATAACCATCGCCGTAGATTGCGCCGGGCATGACGACGCGCGGATCGGTGGTAGCGCGCACGCGTTGGATATATTCGTCGGCGTAGGGGGCGTCGCCGATCAGGGCCAGCTTCAGAGGCGTGTTCACTTTCTCGAACGATTCGCGCACCAACAGGGCGTTGTTTTCCGGCTCCATGCGGCTGACGTAGAGGAAGTACCGGTTCGGGTCGAGGCCGAGTTGTGGCAGGACCGCCGTGGTCTCTACTTTGCCGGTGGCCGCGCCGTACGGGATAAATTCCGATCTTTTTCCGTAGCGCTGAAGATAATATTCGGCGATTTTCTCGGCGTCGGTCACGATCGCGGTTGGGCAGAAGGTCGCGAGACGTTCGGATATCAGATACCAAGTTCTGGCGAGCGCGTTCCACTTTTTGCGATTGCGTTCCAGGCCGTCGACATTCAACGCGACCGGAATTCCAACCAGACGCGGCCAGAAGGTGAAGATCGCGTTGGCCGCGTTGCAATACAGCGCGACATCTGCGCGATGGAAGATCAGGTGAAGCGTGGAAAGAAAGGTATGCGCGATGGTGTCGAAATACTTGTGGCGCCAGGTGGGGAGATAAACCAAATCGACGCCCCGGTAATGAGGCTCGGGATGGCGTTCGCGGCAATAGACGGTGACGCGATGCCCGCGAGTTACTAACCGCGTGGAAAGCTCTTCCGCGAAAGTCTCGAATCCGCCGTAGCGGGCAGGGATGCCGCGCGTGCCGAGGATCGCGATGCGCGCCGTTTACTCGGCCCTCGCCGCCTTGGATTTCGCGAGTGCGCGCGCCGCTTTCGGTTTGACGGCCGGACTGGATACCGGTTCGTAGCGGAACCAGCTAGCGATGTAATCGTCGTCGACGCGCTTGCGCGCCATGATCTCGCGGCGCTTGGACATGACGCGGCTCCAATTGCGAAGCACGTATCCGAAAGCGCGCAGGGAACTCTGCTCGCGGATCAGGCACGCCCCGATGACCACCAGATCCCGCGCCGTGATGGACAGGCAATTCCGGAGATAGAGATTGCCGGTCATGTTTTTCATGCGCATCAGGAAGCGATTTTTCACCGAGTGCATGTTGATGACGGAAGGCAGAGCGCGGCGATTTCCGGGCAGAACATTACGGACATGATAACCGCGGGCGTGCGGCGTGTAGATGCAGCGCCAACCCATCAGCTGAGCGCGCCAAGCGACGTCGGCATCTTCGCGATAGACGAAAAAATCAGGATCGAAGAATTCGTCGGAGATGGAAATGTCGTCGATCATCTGGCGGCGGTACAGTGCAGCCGCGGCGGTGGCGCCGAAGACATACTCGTGGTTCAAATAATGTCCGTTGTCGATCTCCTGGCTGCCGCGATCGAGATGGCGCAGCATAGGCGTGAAGTAGATGCCGGTGGAATCGACCAGCGGTTTGTCGGGAAGATCGAAGCTGGCGAGAATGGTGAGGAGCTTGCCGCAGACGGTGCCGACGCGCGGATCGAATTGCCCGGCCTCCACCAGGGAGTGAATGAAATTAGGGAGCAGCAGGACGTCGGGATTCAGCGTGAGCACCCACTCGGCCGAGCTCATCTGGATGGCCTGATTCTGTGCCGCCGCGAAGCCGATGTTCTGGTCGTTATAAACGATCTGACAGTGCCCGTCGAACTGCTCCAGAATATCGACCGTGCCGTCGGTGGAGGCATTGTCGATGACGATGATTTCTTTATTCGGGTAGCGCTGCGCGAGTACGGATTCTAAACATCGCTTGATGAAACGGCCACTGTTATAAGTAACGATCGTGACGGAAACCCTATCGTTGGAGGCCATGTTATGTGGGTCGTATCTCTATTCTTTTGGTTTATCGAACTAGTTCTTACACCACTCGCTTCTTCAAACCGGTCCAACATTGTATTTCACCGACGCGGCCGCTCAGGCAACTTCGTCCCGCTAAACGCGCAATTCTCGCATACACAGTGATGGGCCGGAAGCTCCGCTCCCGAACCATCGCCACACCGGCTCGAAATGTAGATGCCAGCACTACCGCAGCGCTAACTCCCCGAGATGCGTACGGCCGATAGTGCTTGGACGCGTACTTTAGAAGGCTAGCATACCAACATAGCTCGCGGCAGGCCCAGTCTAACTTAGCAACGCTGTGACCACCCTGATGCCGGGCCGTAACGCTGGCGACATATTGAATTTTCATGCCTAAGTCGCGTACGCGACGGCAAAAGTCGACATCTTCGAACCAAACGGGCGCGAACTGTGTGTCAAAACCGCCCAGCCGCTGCCACACATCGCGACGAAACATGAGCAAGGCGCCGGGGGGCTGTTCGGCTTCCTGATCGCGCGAGAGATCGGCATCCAGGCAGCGGTAGCGGCGATTGACGGGATTGGCCGGCGCCAGGCGATTTACGCCGAAAGCCTCGAAAATTAATGTCCAAGGAGTAGGGAATCGGCGGAGCGTGAAACCGGCTTGCGTCTGGCCGAGCTGGTTGCGCAGTTGCCCTCCCGCGGCGGCCGTGTTCTCACGCGAACAGGCACTTTCGAGCGCGCCGATTGGAGTTTCGAGCATTACATCCGGGTTAAGAAGGAGAATCAACTCGGTATCGAGCGCTGCGACGCCCTGATTCACCGCGCCCGCGAACCCGCGATTGCTCGGGTTGGCGATCAGCTTCACGTGAGAGCGCTCGCGGACCTGACGGCAGGTGTCGTCATCAGAGGCGTTGTCTACAACGACGACGGGCAGGTGCGCGCAAGAATCGAGACAAGGCCCAATCACTCCGGACGAATTGTAAGTGACCACGACAACGCCGGTGCGCATCACGTCAAAGCAAAGTATAACCTCCAATAAAGGTCGAAGCCGGTGAGTTTTTGCAGTTCGCGGATATCGCGTTCGCTTTGCTCGAGGATACGTGCGATGCCCGGACAAGCCTCTCCGCGGCCTTTTCGGAAACGCCGGATACCGTCCAGCTTGCCTCCCGCGAAGGCCAAAAATGTTCCGTGACGGAGCGCTATGAATCCCCACAGTGCCTGTGCAACAAGTACGGGCCAACCATAGCGTAAGATCCATCCGCGCGGATAGTGTTTCGCCACAATGAGTAACTGATTCCTGGAAATCTTGCGGACGGTGGCGGGATGCCAGGGTCCGAGGGTGGCGCTGCCTTCATGAAACGCGACGGCGGAGGGGGCGTAGACGCCTGTAAGTCCTTTGGCGGCGCAGCGGAGGCCTAAGTCGACATCTTCGAGATAGGATTCGAGCGATTCGTCGAGCAAGCCAGTCTGATCAAAGAGCTGAGTGCGAAAGAGGGCGGCGGTGAGCGGGGCGAAGTGGATGTTTCGCGGCTGATTCCAGGCCTCGGAATCGGGGCGGCCGTGGCCGCATCGCCAGGCGCAGGCGCCGCGGCAGATGGCATCGAAGGCGCCATCGATTAGGCCGGGATTCGCGGTCGCGAGTAGCTTGCCGGTGGCGAACCAGGCATTGGAGGAGTGCGCGGCTCCCATCAGATTCTGGAGCCAACCGGGTTCGGGAAGAACGTCATTATTGAGGATGAGGACCCACTCGGACTGCGCGGACTGGATCCCGCGGTTTACGGCGTGGCTGAAGCCGGTGTTGCAGCCGAGCGCGACGAAGCCGGCGTTTGCGGCGGTAGCAACTTCACGAGAGCGGTCTGTGCTGCCGTTGTCGACAACGATGATGCGATCGATAGGATGCGTTTGGGCCGCGAGAGATGGGAACAGTCGCTCCAGGCGCGCGGCGCCATTCCAGTTGGGTATGACGGCAGCTACCTGGTACATTTGCAAGCACGAGGCGTTCCGCGGAGGCGCCGGTTCACGAGTCTCACGAGCCGCGTTCGAAGCGCTTCTTCAGCAGGAAAAACAGATTGTGGAATCCGTCGCGCCATGGGTTCAGTTTAATCTCGCCCAAGCGCGATGAGTACTGGATGGAAATTTCGGCGAAGCGGATGCGCGAGTTTTTCAGCGCCTCGATCTTGATTTCTTCAGAAAAGGCCATGCCGTCGGAGCTGAGGCGCATGTCCTTCAAAATGGCGCGCCGGAAGATCCACATGCCGGATTGCGAATCGCGCACCCAGCGGAAATAGAGAATGGACATTGCGAGCGAGAGGATCCAGTTGCCGACTTTGTGCTTGAAGCTCATTGCGTGCCGGTCGCGCACGGGGAAACGCGAGGCGTTCAGGAAATCGACTTCGAGGTGCAGCAAGGCTTCGATCAGATAGGAAATGGCATCCGGCGGATAGCTGTGGTCGCCATCCAGAGTGACAATCAAATCGCCGGTGGCGGAGGCGAATCCGCGTTTGTAGCTGCGGCCGTAGCCGCGCACTTCTTCGCGGATCACTTGTGCTCCATACTGGCGCGCGACCTCGGAGGTGCGATCCTCTGAGCCGTTGTCGACCACGATCACCTGGTCGACGAAATCGGGCATGCGCTTGAGAACCTTCTCGATTCCTTGCTCTTCGTTGAGACAGGGAATGATCACCGTTATGCTTTGCGATTTGTACACGGCCGGAGGGCGCTCGAAGAGAAACCCGGGCGCTGGTACCATATTCTCATGAAGCCGTTTTGGAGCATGGCCCCGTTTTCGCGCGTGGCCGGCGTTGCGTTTTTGGCCGTGACGCTTGCGGCGGCGGCAAATCCGCGCTTGAAAGAGGTTTCGAGCGTCTACATTCTTTCGATGAACGGCGGAATGGACCAATATCTTGCGAATCAGTTAACTAACGCGGGCGTTTTTCACGTGGTGGCGGATCCGAAAAAGGCCGATGCGATTCTGACGGACCGGTTGGGCGAGGGGTTCGAGAAAAAGCTGAACGAATTGTATCCGCCTCCTCCGACGCCCGAGCAGCTCCAGAAGGAAGAGGAAGAAAAAGAAAAGGACAAGGAAAAGCGGCCGGGTTTCGATATGAAAGACGCCGCGGTCGGCCGGCCAACCTCGTCCTTCAGCAGCGCGCGCGGAAACTATTTCCTGGTGGATCGCGGCAGCCGCACGGTGTTGTGGTCCGTGTATGAGCCGCCGGCCAAGGATTCCACGCCCGGTGCGATGACGAAGGTTGCGGGCAGGATCGTGAAGCGGCTGGAAGCCGATCTATCCGATAAGAAAGCCGAGTAGCGCCGACGAGTTCAGTCCTCTCGCTTTCTCTGGCGGGCGGCGTACGCGGCTACTTTGGATCGATTTCCGCACAGGCGCATGCTGCACCAGCGGCGCGTTCCTTTCTTGCTGGTGTCGTGGAAATGGAGAACGCACTGTTCGCATTTGCGTACGCGGTCGCGCGGCGCGTTAGCGAAGAGGTCGGCTGCGGCGTGCGCTAAGGGCGCGAGCAGATCCTCCGGCTGATTCGGATCGAACCAGAGTTCCTCCGAATACGCTTTGCCGTTGAGCTTCAATCTGGTTCGCATGGGATGAGCGGCCAATAAGCGATTGATCTCGTCGATGGCGGAGCGGCTGAGAGAACCGCCACGCTCCCAGGCAGCCAGTTCCGTGCGGAGCCGCTCGCGCAGATCGAGGGCTCCCTTCCAAATTCGCCGGCCTCGCGGCGAGTCTTCACATCGTTCCTGAAGCTGGATAGCGTCGGGCGCGCTGAGCAAGCCAGCGGCGCGAAACCATCGCAACAAAGCTGGAAAGTCCGGAAGCAATTCGACGGGTTCGCCGTTTTGAAACGGACGCGTGTTGAGGAAGTCCAGTGCGGTTTGGTTTCCCAGGAACAGAAAGCCGTCTTTCCAATCGGACTCAGACGCGTCGGGTGCTTTCAGGGCGGTGGCCTCCACACTTGCAACACCAATATTGAATCGTTTTATAGGTTAGCACATCTGATCTCGTGAGACCAGGAAGACCGGTCTTGGGCTGGCGCCCAACTTGATTCTCAGGAGATTGACCATGATTCACTATCGGACCGCCGTTATCGACGGCCATGCCATCTTTTATCGCGAAGCCGGAAAGAAGACCGCGCCCGCGATCCTTTTGTTGCACGGGTTCCCGACCTCATCGCACATGTTTCGTAATCTCATACCGGCGCTCGCCGAGCAGTACCGTGTGATCGCGCCCGATCTGCCCGGCTTCGGTTTTTCCGATGCGCCCGATCGGAAGCGCTTCTCTTACACCTTTGCGAATCTGGCGGACAGGATCGGCAAATTTGTGGACGCGATCGAACTAGAGCGCTTCGCAATTTATATTTTCGATTACGGTGCTCCGGTGGGACTGCGTCTGGCGCTGGCGCATCCTGACCGGGTTACGGCCATCGTTTCGCAGAACGGAAATGCGTATGTGGAAGGACTGAGCGACGGCTGGAGCCCCATCCAGAAATATTGGAAGGATCCGACGGCCGAGAATCGCACCGCGTTGCGCGGTTTTCTTGCGCCCGATGCCACCAAATGGCAATACACACACGGCGTCCCGGACGAGAGCCTGGTGGCACCGGAGGCGTACCAACTCGATTCGGCGTTATTGGCGCGGCCTGGCAACGACGAGATCCAGTTGGATCTGTTTCTCGACTACGCGAGCAACGTCGCGCTCTATCCGAAGTTTCAGGAGTATTTCCGCGCGAAACATCCTCCGATATTGGCGATTTGGGGGAAAAACGATCCGTTCTTTCTGCCTGCCGGCGCCGACGCATTCCGTCAGGACAATCCTGCCGCGGAAGTTCATTTCTATGACACTGGCCACTTCGCGCTGGAGACGCACGGGCCGGAAATTGCGGATACCATCGTCGGGTTTCTGGGCAGAAAGCTGGGCGTGACGTCGAGCATCGCGCAATCGGGGAGGAAGTAAGATGCGCGCAATCGTCAGGCAACAATTTGGCGGGCCTGAGCAACTCGTGATCCAGGAGCTCCCCTAGCCGGAGCCGATAGCCGGGCATGTAACGATCGAGGTGAAAGCGTTTGGAGTGAACCACGCCGAGACATACATGCGAAAAAGAGAATGGACCGAAGCCGCGAAGGTGAGCGGCATCGAATGCGTGGGCGTGGTTCGAGCCTGCCCGGGGGGCGAGTTTGCGATCGGCGCGAAGGTGGCTGCGATCATGGGGGGGTTGGGTCGAAGCATCAACGGCAGCTATGCCGAATATACGCGGGCGCCGGCGGCGAATGTTGTGGCGATCGATTCCGCGCTTCCTTGGGAGCAATTGGCGGCCATTCCGGAATCCTACGCGACCGCGTGGACGTGTCTCCATCGCAACTTGGAGTTATCGGCGGGCGAGACCCTGGTAATTCGCGGTGCCACGTCCGCACTGGGCCAGGCCGCTTTGAATATCGCGGGGCACGCGGGAGCACGGGTGATCGCAACCACACGCAATCCGGCGCGTTTTTCGATGCTGCGCGAACTGGGGGCGGAGCGGGTGGAACTTGAAGCTCCCGATGTCTCGCGTCGGCTTTCGCAAAAAGTCGATGCCGTGTTAGATCTGGTCGGTAACAGCACGATCCTGGATTCGCTCGCGCTGGTGCGGCGGGGCGGGCTCGTGTGCCCGGCGGGATTTCTAGGAGGGCTGGCTCCGCTGCCTTCGTTCAACCCGTTGCGCGAGATGCCAAGTGGCGTCCACTTGAGCTTCTTCGGAAGTTTCGTGCTGGGTACGGCGGAGTTTCCCCTGTCTGACATTCCTCTGCAGCAGATGGTGGATCGCGCGGCCGCGGGCACCTACAAGACCCAGCCGGCGCGCGTGTTTCGCTTTGACCAGATCGGGGAAGCGCATCGGGTGATGGAGTCCAACCAGGCCGCTGGGAAACTCGTTGTCCGGGTTTGTTGAGGGCTCTGTTACCGGGTAAATTTCACAACTTGAAACCGTCATATCTCCCTTGGCGTCGAAAGCTCAGAACGAAGGGCTTTCGAGCCGATGGAGGTCTTGCAGTGAAAACAACCACGTGGATTTTTGTACTTGCCGCGGCGTTTGGCGGTGCAACTTTTGCGCGTGCCCAGGCCGCGCTGGACGTGAATATTGGATTCGGAAGCGCGCACGATTCTGCCAGCGGCGCTGGATTGGACAGCGCTTCATCCTTTAACGCATTTGGGTCCTGTACGCCAGGATCAAGCGATGCTTTCTGCCAGGCCACGCCCGGTTTGAACGGATTTTTCCTTGGATTCGGCGCGGATGTCATGTTGTTCAAGCGTTTCGGTGTAGGTGCGGACTTTTCGGTTCAGCCGACCCGCAGCGCGTACGGACCGCTGCAATCGCGCCAATCGTTTTTCGATGCAGATGCGATTTACGCGCCCATTAGCACCAAGCGCGTCGAGCTTCGGTTGCTCGGGGGAGTGGGCGCGGCGCGAACCAGCTTCTCCATCACGCAGAGCGGGTGTATCGGAACGGCGGTGTGTTCCACTGCGGTGGAACCGATCGGCAATGCAACGCATGTGGACTTGAATGCGGGCGTGGGCGTGCAAATTTATCTGACCAATCACATCTTCATCCGGCCACAATTCGACGTGCACTACGTCCCGAATTTGACGCAGCAATTCGGCAGCAACTTCGTGCCGGAGGGAACGATCTGGCTGGGGTACAACTTCGGCGAGCGGTAACTACTGGATTGCGATTGTGATTCCGGTTTGCGAGGCAGCGGCTCCGATGGTCATTTGGAGTGGAACGTTTGAGCCGGCGGTTCCGGCAGGAATGGCCGCGTTGATCTGAAGCGCGCCAGCGATGAGTCCCGGCGCCGCTCCCGCGAATGTGACGTGAGCCGGCGCGCCCGCGATAGTCACCGATACGCCGGCGTTGGGCATCGGGAGCGGGAGAGCGTTCAGCAGACCGTCGTAGCTTACGGGCGTGGTGGATCCCGCGCCAGTGGCGAAGATGGCGATGGTGTCGCCGGGATGCGCGGGGTTTGCGGGCGAGTTGATAGTGCCATTCTGATTCAGAACTGCCGCGCCACCTTTTCCTGTCGCATTCAGGCTGAAGACTGCGGGCGCGGTGAGGGCGACTGTCAACGTGAGGGGCGTTGTGAACACGCCCAGATATTCGAGCTGCAATTCGGTAGCGGCGTGTCCGGCGACGCTGAACGGAACGACCGTATTGACCTGACGGGACGAACCGTAGAGCACCGGCGCCGGGACGCCGTCGAAGAAGACGTGGATGCCGGCGAGAGAGTCGGCAACCAAGCGCGGATTCGTGAAGACGCCGGGCGTTCCTTCCGATGGCCCGATGTTCGATCCGAAGAGCGATAGAATCTCTCCCGGCGCGACCGGGCCGGAGACGTAACTCGCCGCGTTCACTACGCCGCTGGCGGCGAGACTCGGCGCGGCATTTGAGAGACGCAGCAGCGCGGCGCCATACCCAGGCAGCGACACTTGCATCTGCGCGGACGGCGTCAGCGATTGCGCCACTGGGCCGGAGGCCGGAGTGGCTGAGTCCAGCGAGATGAGCGTCGCTGTGTCGAACGATCCCAGCGCGGAGAGATCCAGCGCGAATGTGCGCGCAACACCGGCGCCATTGTTGTCGGTCATCGGGTTGGCGACCGCATGGTTCGACATCAGGATCACTATCGAACCATCCACATTGCGCAACGCCATGGTGTGGGTGTCGAGTCCCAGCACACCGCCGATGTTACTCACCCACAGACAACAGCCGGAGGACGTAGTCTGCAAAATATCCTGACCGGGCGGCGATGGCAGCCAGTTCGAAAGATAGTAGTCGACCCAGTAGCTGAGGTACGGATTCGCGGACGGGTCCACTTCGCCGAACTGCGTGTTGCTCGAGAAATCCCAGTGATACAGAGCCTGCGCACCGGCGTAACCCAGCAGCTCAAACATCAACGATCGCCAGGCCGCGAAGAATGGACTAGTGCCACGCTGATCGAGTACGAACGGCGTGCCGTTGCAATTGCTGATGCCGTTGCCTGCATCGAAGTCGGCGTTGACATTGTTCTCCGTGACCCACACCGGCACGTTCGCGAGATTGGGGTTGGTGGCGAGCTGCGAATAGATGTAGCTGACCTCGCTTGCGAAGGCGAGTCCAGTGGGAAAGAGCGTGTTGTCGGTGTCCTTCTGATTGCAGGTGGAATAGAAATGCGTGGCGAGCGCGTCGACCGGAGCCGAAACGCCCGAAACAAATGCGGGCATATATGCTTCGGCGGCTTGATTCACGTCGGACAGCTCGAGCGCGGCGAACTTGATGGACGGATCGGCGGCGGCCATCGCGGGAACAGTCGCGTTATATAGCGAAACATATTGCTGCGGCGTGAGACCGTTGCCGTTGGGTTCGTTGAAGATTCCCCACCAGGTGATCGGGTAGGGATTCGAGCTGGCGAAATGGTTGGACGATGCGGCGAATCCGCCGGTGTTGTAATACTCGACCAGATTCGCGCTGAGGTTGGCGAATCCGGTGAAACTGGAGGGCAGGATATGGCCGCTCGGATCGTTCATGAAGGAAGGCGCGCCGGCGAGTTGAAATTCAAGACTGTGATCGCCGGAGAACTGGATGGGCGAGAGGTATGAGTCGAGCTCGGAAAAATTCCAGACGCCGGGAGCGCTCAGCGGACTCGCCGCTGAGACCACTTGAAGGCGCGTGTGCTGCGGTTCGAGGGCGTTGAGCAGTGGCACGCCCTGCGGCGTCTGGGTGAAGAAATTGTAATTCGGGCCGAGCAGTTGGAACGACGTCGCCATAGCCATCTGCAGGCGGCCCTTCACGCCGACGGCGGTGTTGACTTGATTCGATACCTGGACGTTTACGATAGACGGTGTTGCGGCATGCGCTGAGTAAAGGGCGGCCAGGGATAGCAAGAGACGGCGCATCTGCATCGCTTCTCTTTCAGACGCCGGGGGCTGCGGGAAAATTTCCGATTTGATCCGCTAGCGCAAGCCTTCGAGCGCCTTCTTCGGGACTTTGGCGACCACGTCGAATTTGGGGTCCACGAGTTCGGTGATCTCGTACTTCAGCACCGCGCCGAGCAGCACCGCGACTTCGTTGTCGTTCAGCCGGTAGTCTTTCTTCAGCCAATCGGCAAGCTGCGAAGTTGCATTCTGGATAGCGTCCGGGACCGAGCCGGCGATGCCGAACGAAATCAGGTAGTCGTCACTCTCGGCGCGCGGTTCGGGAGTTGCGAAGCCTTTGATCAGACCGACGGTGAACTCCACGTCCATGGAAGTTTCCAGCGCGCCACCGGTCAGCTCGCCATCGCCCATGGCCGCGTGGCCGTCGCCAAGCACGAACAGCGCGCCAGGATGGAAGACCGGGAAATAGAGAGTGACGCCTTCGGTGTTGTCGATGTAATCGAGATTGCCGCCGAAGGGGCCGAGGTCGGTGCCGCGGTAGACTTCGTCGCCAGACGGTGCGACAGCGACGCAGCCGAGCATGGGGTGGATCGGCACGACGAAATTCTTCATGCGGTCGGTGGGATGAGCCAGCGTTGCGATTCCTTTTTCACGATCCAGTTTCCATTCGCTATCGAAGTCCGCTTCGTATTTCGCCGCGGCGACGGTGGTTGGCAGAATCGCACGAGCGTTGATGCGATTGCCCTGGCGTGCGCTCTCGCGATTGGGGCGCAGCTTGTTGATCTTCACCACCAATGTGTCGCCGGGCAGCGCGCCTTCGACGTAGAACGGGCCAGTAGTGGCGTCGCCGCCCCGCGAGAGGCGCTCCATTTTGGAGCTGAGGCCACCTGCGTCGACGGTCCAGGTGCGCACGGTGTCGCCAGGGAAGATGCGGAGTGCGACCGGATTTTGCGCAGAGTAGTAGGAGTAGAAAACCTTCGGGTCGAAGTCCCACGTCTTGGGCTGAGCGGGCGGTTGCGTGGGCCGCGTCAATTTCCAAACAACATTTTGATTCTCGCGCTGGCCGTTCCGTGCACGTGCCATGCTACCGTCGCCCGAGATTTCCGCGCCTTTTGCGAGACCGGAGAGTGTACCCGCAGCGCGGCCGTCTGGATTCGCGAGCGCGATTTGCAGACGATCGCCGGTGATGGAGCCGGTCAAGTTGAGTCCCGCCCACCAGCCGGTCAGGATCGCGCCGTTCGCTTGCAAGGTCACGCGCGCGTATTGAGGCTCGCTGCTCGCGCTGGTAATTTCGGCGACCCACTCGCCCGAGAGATCGGCGGCCTTGCACAATGGCACCAGGAACGCCGCAGTCGCCGCCAGCATGAATCGCGCGATCATTTCGCACCTCCGGTCGGCTTAGCCGATGCCGTATTCTACCCGCAAAGCTTCGCGGCGACGATCCAAGTTTTTGTTGCGGCGGATAAGAGAGTGTTATCGACTCGGTTCAGAAATTGACACCTCAGCGTCCAGGCGTATAGAATCGCCGTCGTGATGGATCGTTGTTCGCGGCTTGTGCTCATGATGTTCGCGATGGCCGGCGTTGTGTCCGCTCAGACTGAGCGTGCTCCGCGCACGCCCGATGGTCACCCGGACATCAACGGAATCTGGCAGGTACTGAACACTGCGAATTGGGACATCCAGGCGCACGGTCCCGGGCCTGGTCCGCTGTTCCAACTGGGTGCGCAAGGCGCGGAACCGCCCGGGCTCGGCGTAGTGGAAGGCGACACAATCCCGTATTTGCCGGAAGCCGCGGCGAAGAAGAAAGAGAATTTCGCGCATCGATTGGATCTCGACCCGGAAGTGCGCTGCTATCTTCCCGGCGTCCCGCGCGCGACCTACATGCCGTATCCATTTCAGATCGTGCAATCGGAGAAGTACCTGCTGTTCGCTTACGAATACGCCGGCGCGACTCGCAACATCAACATGGATGCGTTCAAGAAAGCGCCCATCGATAGCTGGATGGGCTGGTCGAACGGCCGCTGGGACGGGGACACGCTGGTGATCGATGTCACGGGCTTGAACGAGGAGACCTGGTTCGATCGCGCGGGCGACTTCCACAGCGACGCCCTGCACGTGGTGGAGCGATACACGCCGCGCAGTCCGGAGACGATGCAGTACGAAGCCACCATCGAAGATCCGAAGACCTTTTCGCGTCCCTGGAAGATGAGCATGCTGCTGTATCGCGTCCAGGACACCAACGCGCAGCTCCTGGAATTCAAGTGTGTCGAATTTGTGGAAGAATTGATGTACGGCCATCTCCGCAAGAAGGGGACTAAGTAGCACCGAAGGAGGCCAGATGAATCGCGGTTGTTATTTGAGCGTGATGCTGTTGGCATTGGCGAGCGCCTACGGGCAGCCCGCCGCCAAGTCTGCGCCATCGGAAAAGCCGTGGGTTGTGCCGCGCACGCCCGACGGGCATCCGGACCTGCAAGGTTTTTGGAGCAACGCGTCCATCACCCCGCTGCAACGTCCGCCAGAGCTCGGCGCGAAAGAATTCTACACTGCGGAAGAAGCGGCTGCGGTGGATAAAAAAGAATTCAACGAGCGCACGAGTTGGGATCGCCTTGGCAATCAGGCGCGGGTTCATTACGACATGTCGCAGTTCGGGTTGGACGTGATACAGGCCAAGGTGGCGTTGAGCCGCCGCACGTCGCTGATCATTGGCCCGGAGGGTCGCATTCCACCCATGACTCCGGAGGCCAAGAAGCGGCAGGCGGATCGTGCCGCCCAACGGCGCGCGCATGAGTTCGACAGCGCGCAGGACCGGCCGCTGCAGGAACGCTGCATCGTGTGGGGCGCCGAAGGGCCGCCCATGATGTCGACGGGGTACAACAGCAATTTGGAAATCGTGCAGGGGCCGAATACCGTGAGCGTGCTCGAAGAGATGATTCACGATGCGCGCATGATTCCCACCGATGGCCGTCCGCATCTGCCTGCCGGCATTCGCCAGTATCTCGGCGATTCGCGCGGCCGCTGGGAGGGCGACACGCTGGTGGTGGATACCACGAATTTCACGGACAAGACGGCATTCATGGGTTCGACGGAGAATCTGCACGTCGTGGAGCGCTTCACTCGCATCGATAACGACACGATTCTTTACGAATTCACTGTGGACGATCCAGCGACTTGGACCAAGCCGTGGACCGCGCAGATGCCGCTGACGAAAATCGCCGGTCCGATTTTCGAATATGCGTGCCATGAGGGCAATCTCGGGATGCCGAACACTTTGAGCGGCGCTCGCGCGGCTGACGAAGCGAAGGGGGCAAAATGAAGCGCGCGATTTTGATGGCCCTGCTACTCGCGCGAATGCCGTTGAGCGCGCATCACGCTTTCGCAGCCGAGTTCGACATCAACCGTCCCATCAAACTGCGCGGCACCGTGACGAAGATGGATTGGATCAACCCTCATTCGTGGATTCACATCGACGTCAAAGGTCCGGACGGCAAGGTTGTGCAGTGGATGATCGAAGGCGGAAGCCCGAACGTTCTGCTGCGCATGGGATTCACCAAGGACGCGCTGCCGCCGGGTGCCGAGATTGTGCTCGAGGGATTCCAAGCCAAGGACGGATCGAATCGCGGCGTGGGCAAAACCCTGAGTTTCGCCGACGGAAAGAAGCTGTTCCTGGGCGGCTCAGCCCCCGGCGCGAACGGCGAGCCGGATAAGTAGTCTACGCTGCTGGGCCGGTGGCGGCACAACCATTCAGCGATCCTGGAGCAAACTGCGTCTGTCGTATTGATGCCGATCGTTAGATGGGCGCTGGGTTGGCTGCTGACCGGGTTGTTTGTCAGCGTGTGCGTATGCAAGGTAGCCTTGGTTCGGCGATCCATCCGGCGCAAGGAGCATCATTCTCTTATACCGCTCATCGGAGCACTATTCGGGGTGGTTGGATTTCTGGCCTTGCCCCTTCAGGCAGCGCACCGATTTTTCTGGCTGCCCTGCATTGCAGACTTGGGCACCATCGTCTGCTTCGCGGCCGTCGGCGACTTCATCGCAAGGAAGCTGTTCCGCCTCTGAGCAAGCGTATTCCGTTGCGTCAAGCACTGCTGACTTCGTTAGCGCGCCTCCGAAAGTAAACCGCGAGCAACGGCAATCCGACCACGAAGAAGATTGCTCTGAGCGGGGCGAGCGCGGGCCACGCGATCGAGACCGCACCCAGCAACGGAAACGTCGCCATCACTACTACGATCGCGCGTTCGAGTATCGTGCGGCGAGGGAAGACCAGCAACAGCATGCCGATCGCGGCGAAAGCGGCCATCCACTTGACGCCCGTCGCCAAATAGTGGAACGGTAGCCACGGCGTCAGTTCCGTGTTGCCATTGCGAGCGGCCAGCGCGTAAATGACGTACAGCGCGTTTTCGGTCATGTCAGCCAAGCCTGCGAGAATTCCCGCGCCCAAGCCGATGCCGCCGATCAAGCGGTCTTCTTTCGGGATCGCCAGGAAAGTCGCGGCGAATACCGTGACATATCCGATCACGAAGATCGTATCGAGCGCCATGAATCGCAGCAGAGTGCTGGTATGATCGCGCGCCATCGCGAGAATTTGCTGGCTAGTTGCTACGGTTTCGGTCGGCTGGATGTTCAAGCCGGCAGCGACGATCGCGCTTCCGATACCGCAAATCCAGGCGATCCCGGCCGCGATAGATCCGGCGCGGAAGGAGTTCTCGTTCAACTGTCTAATTGTAAGCAACCCGTGCCCGGACAGGCACGAGCGGGCGTTTGGGGCAAAACGACCTTGCGGTTACTCGACCCGCTTGGTGGGTGGGTTTTCTGCCGGGGTCTCTTCGGCGGTACTCATGGCCTTTCGGAAGCCGCGAATGCCCTCGCCTAAGCCCTTGCCCAACTCGGGTAACTTCTTGGGGCCAAACACAAATAAACCGACAATCAGGATCACTAGCAGATGCGTGGGCTGTAACAAACCTTCAAACATAAATCCTCAATTCTTTGCCTGTCAGAGCAACCGACGTTCCAAACCTTAGCTTGGTTGCCAAGTTTGGTCCCTAGGGAGATCATAACAATTCGCTGACGGTCCCGTCTAACCGGCCTGGCCGAACACTCCTCATCTGGAGTCTCGCTTCTCGCGCAGTGCGAGGCGATAGCTCTCGACAAGATTCCGTGTCAAAACCGCCATGTCGCGAGTTTTCACTACCTGGTCTCGTGCGCGCACCGCGAGATCGCGGGCTTTTCCCTGGTTGTCGAATAGCTCGATGATTTTGCCGGCGAATTCGGCAGGGTCGTCAGCGAGCGAGCAGATTTCGCCATCTTTTGCCGTGAGTCCCTCGGCGCCGATGCGGGTGGACACCACGGGGATGCCGGCCGAGAAAGCTTCGAGCAACTTCACGCGCATTCCGGAGCCGCTGAGAATCGGGCAGACGAAGACAGCATAGCGAGCGAGCGGCTCGCGCACGTCGTCGACGAACCCTCGCAGCTCGATATTGTCTGGAAGATTCGGTAGTGAGTGGATAGGAGGCGGTTCGGCGCCGACGATGATAAGGCGCGCTTTTGGGGAGCGCTTCAGCACCGCGGGCAAAACCGTTCGAGTGAACCAGTCAAGCGCTTCTTGATTCGGAAGATGGCGAAAGCTGCCCAGAAACAGCATGGTCTCTGGCTCGCGGCCGTCCGGTCGAAAGTCATAGCGCGAGGTCGCGATGCCGGCACGGTTGTCGTCGAGCTTTCCGCGCAACTCCGGGAGAAATGAGAGCAGGTAGTCGCGATTTTCGGGGTTGCAAATCTGGACGCGGTCGAAGCGCGGAAGCATGCTCAGCTCGAAGCGGAGAGCGCGCAGATATTCGAAAGCCGCTTTCGCCTTGTGTACAGCGCCCGGCGTTCCCGCGAGGCCGCGGCCGATGGATTGGAAATAGACATCGTGTTCGAACAGCACGCAAGCGAGGCGATGAAAGTCCGCCGAGTATTGACCGAGCACGGTGTATTCGAGCTGCACGACGTCGATATTGTGCAGGTAGATCTGGCGATGCATGAGCCACTCGAGATCGGGATTTCCGAACTCACGCACCGCGAATGGCACGATGGAGCCGAGGCCTTTCGGCCGGCCCGGCATACGAATGATGTACTCCACCGATGCGGCTTTCGCTTCGAGATCGGCGTGGGCGGCGCGCTCGTGTTCGAAATCCAGCAAGATGATCAGATGTAGAGAGCAAAGCTGCGCGAGCTCGGTCGCGGTTTGATACATAAACACGCCGCCGCCGTGTACGGGCGGGCAGATGGGATACGGCGAAACGAAAAGCACGCTCAGCTTGCCGGGTTCAAGAGGAATGCTCTCGAAGCGGTCACGAAAATATCCGCCCAACGGGCGGCGGAAGGCCTCGGTATCGGAGATTTGCGCGAGGCTTCGCGCACGCAGACGCGACCGCAGAGCCGCGGGAAGGCGCCAGAACGCGTTCCAGATGCCTCGTAGCGTGGCGCGCTCTGGCGAGTCGCCGAAGAACACGCTGACGATGGCGCCGCCGAGCGTGAAGAGAAAATGCGACCAGAGCTTCGGCCACTCGTGAATGTTCTTCCAGGAGAAGAGAATGAAGTTCATCTTGAGGACCGCGTCAATGTACGCGGCTGAGAACTTCTTGCCGATGGTTCCGCGGTGTTCGTGATAAACGATGCTTGAGGGTTGGTACAGAACTTTCCAGCCGCGCTTCCATGCCTGATAGCCAAGGTCGGTGTCCTCGAAGTAGAAGGGGCGGAACAGCTCGTCGAATCCGCCGAGCTCAAGGAATTTTCGGCGGTCGAACGCGCAGGATCCGCCGCCGCCGTAGAAGCACGGGAAGAGAGTGGTGATTGTAGCGTCGATTCGATGGCCCACGCGCAGGGCGCCATTTTCCCACCAGCCTTGCGTGAGTCCGGTTTCTTCGCGTTTCTTATTGGGGTCGCTGAAGAAAATTTGGCACGAGACGGCGAAGACTTTTTCGTCGGTGAAGCCGGCGAGCAGTGGGGCGAGAAAGCCGGGTTCCACGCGCATGTCACTGTTGAGCAGGACGACGATGTCGTTGCGCGCCGCCCGGAATCCTTCGTTCGATCCACCGCCGAAGCCGAGATTGCGATCGAGCGCGAGAACGCGGACGTCCGGAAAACTCTTGCGGAGGAAATCCGCACTCCCGTCTTCGGAGCCGTTGTCGACCACCAGGATTTCGTTGTTGGCGTTTCCGGCGAGCGCGGTCTGAATGGACGGCAAGTATTTCGTGAGCAGATCGCGGCCGTTCCAGTTCGGAATCACGACGGTCGCGCCGTCAAGTGAGGGGCGGGTGTCGCTTACGCGGCGCCTCGGTCGGAGACCGGAAAAAAGATCGGCCGTCGCGATCGCCAGGATCGCCAAGAGCAATAACACGGGGGAAACGATGAGCAGAGGGAGCGCGCGAATCACGCGCCAGAGTGTGGTGAGGAACGTTCTCACTGGCGGGGCGTCTCAGGATGGATCGATATCTGGGCCAAGGCTCATCTTACGGCCCAGACGAACCCAACGGGAAGCGCGGACCATGTTGAGTTTGGCGGCGAGTTCGGCGCGCTGCGCTTCGGCGCGCTGGGCCCACTCGGTTCGCTCGAGCATAGTTGCCTCAGACGATTCGAGCAGTCGCACGCATTCGGCCAGTTCATCGCATTTTGCCGCGAGTTCCGTCGTTAGGCGCGCCTCGGTTTCCAGCGCCCATTGCGTTTTTGCGCGGTTCTCTTCTTCGAGTTCGCCAACCTTGTTCTCGTAGGCCGTGCCGAGGGCTTCGATTTCGTTTTGAAGATAGACGATGCGCTGGCCCGCACCGTCAAGTTCGGCGCCCAGCGAAGCCGCCCAGCGATTGCTGGTTTCAAGCTGCCGGTTCACTTCGGCATGGAGTTGGAGCAGTGAATCGCGGTCGGATTGCGTGCTGGCGAGCCACCCGCGTGTGGTTGCTAGTTCCTGCTCGAGGAGGAGGATGTGTTGCTCGCGTTCGCGGAGGAGGTTCGCAGCCGCAGGGACGTAAACGAAAGAGCGCGGCTCGGGCAGCGGGACGGAGGAGCACAGGCCGATGAGGAAGTGCGCCTCCGAAGCGTTGCCGCCGCGATCGATTCGCACGCCGGCGGGTGCGCCGGAGCTTTCAGGATGAAACGCGAAAGACTCGACCCGATTCTGAAGCAATAACCGAACGTTGGGGAAGATGGTCTGAAGGTCAGCGACAAACTCAGCGGCTTCGAATTCGTGGGTGTGAAATGGATTGGGGCCGGTCTTGGCGCGTGATTCGGTGTAGTACAGGCGATTCGGCGAAGAGACGATCAGGAGACCGTCGGGCTTGAGCACACGCGCGCATTCCTTGATGAAGCCGCGCTGATCGTCCAGGTGCTCGATGACTTCGAACGCGACCACCAGGTCGAAAGCTCGCGAAGCGAAAGGCATCGCAGCGGCTGACGCGACGGCAAAGCGCGCGGTGGGGAAGTGCGATCGAGCGTGGTCGATGGCGTCAAGCGCGATATCGAATCCGACAACTTGCGCGGCCACCGAAGCGAGCTCGGCCGAGCCATAGCCAGTGCCGCATCCGGCGTCGAGCACTTTGCGGTCCGCTGCATATTGACGCGCGAATGCATAGCGCGCCAGGTGTTCACTCCAAAGATCGTCGTTCACCTGGCCGGGAACGACGCGTTCGCCGGTGAACTCAACCAACGCTCGACTCCGCGTGCGTGAGGGCAGGCGCGGGACTCGCTAGGCAACGATTCAGCTCGACACGGCACGGCAGGTGCAGATATCCGTAGATCTGGTCTTCACCAGGACCGGTCTGGAGCACGATCGCGTTGTCGATCCAATCGCAATTGGTGTAGTTGTGCAGAGTGCCATCGGCAATGGCTGGCGAGAAGGAAAATGGCGAGGCGTACAGTTCGGGGAGTTGGAGATGGAAGTCGATGGTGTAGATGTCGCCGGACGCCATGGGCGGCAGATCGAAGCCTTCGCGCGCCGTGTTGGTACCGGCGAAATCGAGGCCTACGTGATTTCGCATCATGAAACCGACGATGGGCAGCATGATGTCGTCCGAGGCGCGAACACTGATGCGGACGACGATACTGGAGGACGGCTCGAGAATATACACCGGCTGTCCCGCGGCGTCGAGGACAGCGATTCCGAGCACTTCCGCCCGGCCGTCGCCGTAGCGATGGTCGATGTTGGGGATCGTGTCGACGATTTCGGGCGCGAGGATGCGTTCGCGGGGCTCCATCTGCGCTTCCCGGTGCGCTCGCGTGATGTAGGCGTTATCCTTCTGGACCATCGCCGCGGAATACTTGGCGGAGACGATGTCCGTGTTGCCCAGTTCTTTGATGCAGCCGCCTTCCAGCCAAAGCGCCCGATCGCCGATGGCTTTCACCTCCGACATGGCATGTGAGACGAAGAGAATAGTGACGCCGTTGCCGCGCAGTTCGTGAACTTTGCGCAGACAGCGTTGGCGGAAGTACATGTCGCCGACCGCCAGCGCTTCGTCGACCAGGAGAATTTCGGGGTCGACGTGAATTGCGACGGCGAATGCGAGCCGGACCGCCATACCGCTCGAGTAAGTCTTTACGGGCTGATCGATAAAGGAGCCGATCTCGGCGAATTCTTCGATCTGGCGAAATTTCGCGTCGATCTCCTTATGGGAAAGCCCGAGGATGGCGGCGTTGACGTACACGTTATCGCGGCCGGTGAACTCGGGATTGAATCCAGTGCCCAGTTCGAGAAGTGCTGCGACGCGTCCGCGCACGCGGACATCACCACTGGTGGGGTGCAAGATGCCGGCGACCATTTGGAGGAGCGTGCTTTTGCCGGATCCGTTCTCGCCGACCACACAGAATGTCTCGCCGGGGTGGATCTCGAAGCTAACGTCGCGGAGTGCCCAGAAATCGGTGTGGAAGGATCGGCGATTCAGCAGAGCGAGTTCCTTGAGGCGCGCGCTGGGCTTGGAATAGATGGAATAGCTTTTTGAAACGGCGCGAAATTCGACAACTGGGGAAGACACTCAACTCGAATCTACTGGAGGGAAGGGGGCCTGTCAAATGGCCAGAAATAAGTTCAGGGCGACCGCCAACACCTGCGTTGCCAACCTCAACTTCCTGGATGCGGTGAAACCGCCGCTAGCGGTGAGGCCTACTTGATCTCACTCTGCTTCATTCCGTTCGAGGTGGCACGTCGAGGATGCTGGTAGCCGCCCTGACGAGCAATCGTAGATTCGATAAGACCTCCTACGGTTACTTCACTTCCGAAGGCTGCCTTTTTCTGACCGCCTCCATCATTAAGGTAATCTAATGTTCGAAAATAGTCAAGGGTTTTAATGATTTAGGCTGGTACGGTTGACTTGGACGTACGGTTCAAAATACGCTGGAAACAGTCGGCCTTTTGCCGGTGTAGCTCAGGTGGTTAGAGCGACGGTCTCATAATCCGTAGGTCGCAGGTTCGACTCCTGCCGCCGGCACCATTTCACTCTTTGCGGGCAGCCGAAACGATCGTTTCGTAGACTCGTTGGAGCTCCTCCTGCGAGTAGTATTCGATCTCGATTCTGCCTCGCTGGTCCGACTTCTCGACGATGCGGACGCGGGTGCCGAGTGCCATCTCGAGCTCACCCACCGCAGCGCGGACGTTTGGATCCTGAAGAGGCCCTTCGGTGGGTTCGCGCGGCTCGTTCATCTTCTTCACCAGTCGCTCAACCTGGCGGACTGAAAACCCCTGAGCTGCGCTTTTCTCGGCGACTTGCGTTTGGAGCTCTGGCGATGCTATCCCGAGAATCGCCCGCGCATGGCCCATGGAAAGGCGGCGCTCGGCGACCAGGAGCTGCACGGCGCCCGGGAGGCGAAGGAGCCGAATCATGTTGGTGATCGTGGTGCGGTCCTTACCGGTGTGGGCGGCGATTTCCTCGTGGCTCAGGCTCATCTCACGGGAGAGCCGATCTAGCGCTTGGGCAGTTTCTATTGGGTTTAAGTCTTCGCGCTGAATATTCTCGATGAGCGCGACTTCGAGGAGCCGATCATCCGCGAAATCCTGAACGATCGCCGGTACTTCTATGAGCCCGGCCAACTTCGCTGCGCGGAGCCGGCGCTCGCCCGCGATCAATTCGTATCGACCGGCGTGCTTGCGAACCAAGATTGGCTGGATTATGCCATTTGTTTGTATTGAGTTAGCGAGTTCCTGAAGCCGCGAGGCGTCAAAAACCGTGCGTGGCTGCAGTGGGTTGGGTGCTATATCGGAGATCGGAATGGCGGAGACGCGGGTGCCCGATGGCTCAGGCGCCGCGTCCAGGTTAGTTGGCAGAGGCGCCGGTTTGTTGGACAGAAGCGCCGACAGTCCCTTACCCAAGACTTTGCGTTGTGGCTTTTCCGGCGGTTTGGGCACGGGCCAGAATCTCCTTTGCTAATTGGATATAGCTTTCCGCCCCGCGGGAACGAACGTCGTAGGCAAGAATGGGCTTGCCGAAGCTGGGCGCCTCGGCGAGGCGAACGCTGCGTGGGATGACGGTCTTGAAGACGTCCTTTTCGAAAAACTCACGGAGATCCTGTTCGACTTGCCGGGTTAGATTCATGCGCTCGTCATACATGGTGAGCAGGACGCCCTCGATCTGGAGGGCGGTGTGGAAGGAGTCGCGAATCCGGTCCACTGTGTCCATGAGCTGAGAGATGCCTTCCAGAGCGAAGAACTCGCATTGTATGGGGACGAGGAGGGAGTCTGCCGCTACTAGGGCGTTCACCGTTAGGAGGTCGAGCGCGGGTGGGCAATCGATCAGGATGAAGTCGTAGCGGTTCCGGAGCGGTGTAACGGCTTCGCGAAGCCGCGATTCACGGTTCTCGACGTCGACTAAGTCCAGATTTGCGGCGACCAGGTTCTTATCAGAGGGCAAAAGATCCAGCCCCTCGAATTCTGTGCGGAGGATGGCGGATCCAGGATCGGCGTCGCCGAGCAGGACTTGGTACAGAGTCGCTCGCTCCTCAGACTTGGCGACACCGACACCGGTGGTCGCATTACCCTGCGGGTCGGAATCGACCAGCAGGATCTTCAGGTCATTCGCGGCTAGGGACGCGCTGAGGTTGATGGCGGTTGTTGTCTTTCCGACGCCGCCTTTTTGGTTTGCGATCGCGATTACTTTAGCCAACTTCAAGTCCATGTTCCACGTGGAAAGAATCAAGATTGTTTCACGTGGAACAACTCCCCATCACCAGGAATTTGCGGTCTCCCCAAGGTAACCGAATCGCCTTCGACCACGCAATTGCGGACGCAGCTTTGAGCTCCTCAAGCCCAGATTCGCCGACCAGCAGCGCAACGTTACCTGCTAGCCGAGGGACGTTTCGCAGGACCTCCTTCGAATTTACCGCCCGCGAGATTACCCAATCAAACTGATCTGTGACGTCCTCCACTCGTTTTGCGAGGATTCTGACGTTCCGTACGTGCCGTGTAGACTCTCTAAGAAACACTGCCTTCCGCTGCACCGACTCTATTAGACTCACTGTGGAATCGGGCTTAATTACGGCAACAGGCAAGCCCGGAAAACCTGCGCCGGAGCCTATGTCCGCGATAGTCGGCGCCTGTGACGGCAAATGGGTAGATAGAAACAGTGACTCGCAATAGTGCCGGATCACCATATCAGCCCCTGGTTCGACGGAGGTGAGGCTGATCTTCTCATTCCAGCGTTCAAGAAACTGGTAGTGGGTGTAAAGTTGGTCGATTTGTTCGCTGGAAAGATTTAGCCACGGCCGAAGCTCCCGCTCCAGCAGATCCGCGAACCAGGCCGGAGCCGGCATTCTTCTATGCTTGCGCGCCGAGGCTCAGGTATACGTCCAGGACGGCGATCGCGGCTGGGGTGACGCCAGGAATACGCCCGGCCTGGCCTAAAGTTTTCGGCCTGACCCGTTCCAACTTTTGCTTTACTTCAGTAGAGAGCCCTGGGATTTCCGAGAACTCGAATTCGACTGGGATTCGGCGCATCTCGGAATCGCGTAAACGATCGATCTGCCGCTCCTGCTGGGCTATGTAGCCAGCATATTTTGCTTCGGTTTCCACCGTCGTGAGGACGCCATGAACCGGCTTCTCGCCCAGCTCGCGTTCAATCAAGCCGGCGATCGCCTCGATCTTGGCTTCCGGCCGTCTCAGCCAGACCGCCAACGTGGGCCGGTCCGAGGTAGCACTGTCGAGCCGTGCGCTTTCGAGTATCTGCAGAACGACACGCTTCTGCTCTTGCTTCCGAGTGAATTGATGCCAGCGCTGGTCGGTGACCAGCCCAGCGCGGCGGCCGATTGCCGTCAGGCGCTCATCAGCGTTATCGATGCGTAAATGCAGACGAAATTCGGCGCGCGAGGTGAACATCCGATATGGTTCGTCGGCGCCTTTATTTACCAGGTCGTCGATCAAAATGCCAGTGTAACCTTCAGTTCGGCCGACCGTGACCGGAGCCATGCCTTTCAGACGGCTCGCAGCGTTCAGCCCGGCGATCAATCCTTGGCATGCCGCCTCCTCGTAACCGGAAGTTCCATTGATCTGGCCAGCGAGAAACAAGCCCTCGATTGCCTTCAGCTCCAAAATGTGGTTCAGCTCACGGGGGTCGATTGCATCGTACTCGATGGCGTATCCCGGCCGGATCATTTCGGCATTTTCCAGGCCCGGAATTGAGGCGACCATGGCGGTTTGCACATCGATCGGCATACTGGTGGACATGCCGTTCACGTAGACTTCGTAGGTATCCAGGCCTTCGGGCTCGAGGAAGAGCTGGTGGCGTCCTTTATCTGGGAACTTCACTACTTTGTCCTCGATGGAAGGGCAATAGCGCGGGCCGACTCCTTCAATCTGACCGCTATACAACGGCGATCTCGCGATGCTATCTCTAAGGATTGAAAGCGTTTGCTCAGAAGTGTATGTTATGTAACACTTGACTTGCTCCCGCTCGATTTTGTCGGTCAGAAATGAAAACGGGGTTGGCTCAGGATCGCCATGCTGTGGTTCGAAGCGGTCCCACTGGATGGTTCTACCATCCAGGCGCGGAGGTGTCCCGGTTTTCAGGCGCGTCCAATTAAGACCGAGCGTACGGAGTTGATCGCCGAGCAAGTTGGACGGGGCTTCGCCGTTGCGTCCGCAACTATATTTCATTTCTCCGACATGCGCCAGGCCATTTAGAAACGTGCCGGTCGTCACGATCACGGCTTCGGCGGTGACGGTGCGCCCATCTCGGAGCAATACACCGGTGACGCGACGGCGCGGTCCGTCCTGAATTTGGAGCTGTGCGACCTCAGCCTGCAATATTCGAAGATTCGGCTCGCGCTCGAGGACCTCGCGCATTCGCAGGCGATACTGCTTCTTGTCGCACTGCGCCCGTGGCGACCAAACGGCGGGTCCGCGGCTGGTATTGAGCAGCCGGAATTGAATTCCGACCGCATCGGTTACCTCGCCCATTACTCCGCCGAGCGCGTCAATCTCGCGCACCAGGTGGCCCTTGGCGATGCCGCCGACCGCGGGATTGCAAGACATCTGCGCGATCAAATCGAGATTCATGGTGATCATCGCGGTACGCAGGCCCATGCGCGCGCAGGCGCGAGCGGCCTCGCAGCCTGCGTGTCCAGCGCCCACAACAATGACGTCGTACTTCGAGTTCATCGCGTTTCAGTTCTAGTGTGGCACAAGTATGCTAGTTTCTTTCTTCGGCCAAAACATGAGAATTCTCGTTATCGGCTCCGGTGGGCGCGAGCATGCGTTGTGTTGGAAGCTCGTGCAAAGCCCCAAAACATCGGCCCTCTATGCTGTTCCGGGAAATCCGGGGATCGCGCAGGTTGCGACGTGTCTCGCCACGTCAGATTACGTCGCGGTCGCGGAATCGATGGATGCGGATTTGACGGTGGTCGGACCGGAGGCGCCTCTCGCTGCCGGAATCGTGGACGAATTTCGCTCCAAAGGACGGCTCATTGTCGGGCCAACTGCCGCTGCGGCGCGATTGGAATCGAGCAAAGTATTTGCGAAGGAGTTTATGAGGCGTGCCGAAATCCCGACGGCGCGTTTTGTCTCGGCGACTTCGGCGCAGGAAGCGCGGGCAGCGTTCGCGGAGTTCGACTTCCCGGTGGTACTGAAGGCTGACGGCCTCGCGGCCGGGAAGGGCGTTATCATTGCACAGACGCTCGCGGAAGCTGAGGCAGGCGTTTCGCAACTCATGACGCCGGGCTCGCAATTGGTGATCGAGGAATTCCTCGCCGGCGAGGAGGTCAGCTTCATCGTCTTGAGTGACGGTGAAAACATCCTGCCGCTCGAGCCGACGCAAGACCACAAGACCGTAAACGACGGCGACACCGGGCCGAACACAGGCGGCATGGGCGCTTACTGCGACGGCCGGATTCTAGATCCTTCGACACAGGCGCAGATTATGGCGCGAGTGATCCACCCCGCGATCGAGCAGATGAGCGCTGACGGCCAGCCCTTCACGGGCTTTCTTTACGCGGGGCTCATGATGACCGAGCGCGGGCCGCGGGTTCTTGAATTCAACGCGCGGCTCGGGGATCCCGAGACGCAAGTGTTGATGCATCGCATGCAATCGGATTTTGTTGAGCCGCTTTTGGCTTCGGCGCGCGGCGAACTGAAGGGTGCAAGCCTGGAGTGGCTACCGGATCCCTCGGTGTGCGTGGTTCTCGCGGCCGCGGGATATCCTGGTTCGGTGAGGACCGGCGACGCGATCACCGGGATCGAAAGCGGGGGAGACGCGGCCCTCTTTCACGCAGGAACAAAGTATATAAATAATGTTCTGAGCACATCGGGCGGCCGTGTGTTGGGAGTCACCGCGCGCGGGCCGACGCTCGATGCAGCCATCGGCAACACCTATGCCAGCGTGGCACAGATTCACTTCGACGGGATGCACTACCGCAAGGACATCGGACAAAAAGGTCTGAAGCGTTGGTAAGTAGCGGCTTACTTTTTACCGGCCGCGGCTTCGGCTTCCTTGGCACGAGCGCCGGCCAAAATATCTCGTAAAGCGTAGTTTCCTTCGTGGCAGGCGTACTCGAAGATCGGCTCGTCGATCTTCGTCATGGGGACCTCGGCGGTCCAGGGCTTTGTGTACGTGTTCGGATCTTCTACCGTGTATCGATAGTCGATGCGATCGGCGTCTACGCGCCGGAACCGTTCCACGACATGCAAGCCGGAACCGGCTCCAGGACAGCAGTTGAACGAGTTGTCGACGATCTTGTCGTTATAGTTAGCCGTGTCGACGACTAGAGTGTCGCCTTCCCAGTGGCCAATGGAATCGCCCATCCACAACCGGATTTTCGGATCGATGTGCGGGCTGCCGTCCATCCGGATGACGCGCGCCTCGTGGATCATTTCTTGCACGACTACGACGGAGTTGGCCGTCTGATAAATCTGGAAGTTATTGTTGTATCCGCCAGGAAGCTTGGGTGCACCGCGCGTGATACAGCGTTCCGCGAGATTGCGATCGGTCCACGAGTCGGCTGGGTCGGGTCCACGCCGACGCCGGTCCTCGGCCCGCGCCCTCGCCCGCTTCTGTCCTTCGGGGGTTAGCGGAGGAAGCCGGCCATCTTGGGGATCGACAATCAGCGACGTTCGCAACAGCAGATGACCGCGTTCGCGCCACAGCTCGTTGTAGGATCTGTTTACGTCCACTTCCGGCGGGCCGTCGCGCCGGTCGGTGCTGACCTCTGACAGAACGCGCCGGTCCTGATCGGCGGCTTCCTGCGGAGTGAAAAATGCTTTGTCGCCGAGAGCACGCGGGCGCTCGAGAGGCGTCATTGTGGAATTCGTCCAAATGCCTTGAAGATCTGGGTGGCCGTCGGCGGTTCGGGGCGGTGTCCAGGTCTTGGATGCTGTCTTCGCTAATGGCGCCGGAGTTTGGGCGCTGACGCAAATCAATCCAACTATGCCGAGCGAGGGCAGAAGTCGATGCAACATGCGGACCTCCCCGAGTTGCGTTTCCTTGCAACCGGCCTATTTGTCATTGTCGCTTAAGTACGCGCAAATGGGCGTGGTGTGTGGCACGGAGGCTGAGCCTTAGTTCGCTTCGAAGCGGCGGCGGGCGAGGTCCATCAATTCCAAATGGGTGCCATGCAGTGCCGCGCCTCCCGCGCCAGGCGGCGGAGTCAACTGGGAGTACGTTCCGTCTTCGCGCAAGGTCCAGGCCTGGCGGCAATCCCGCAAGCAGATTTCAAGGACTTCCCACAGCTTCTCTTTGGCTTCTTTGGCGTGGATGGGTGCGACCACTTCGACTCGCTTGGAGAGATTCCGGTACATCCAGTCGGCCGAGCCGATGAAGAATTCGCCCTGCACCGGATCCTCATGGCCATTCGCGAAATAGAAGACGCGGGAATGTTCGAGGAAGCGCCCAATAATCGATCGCACGCGGATACCGCCGGTTCGTCCTGTGACGCCTGGCCGAATACAGCAGAAGCCGCGGATGATCAGGTCCACCGGCACTCCCGCGGCGGACGCCTCGCACAGTAGTTCCACCAACTCAGGATCTTCGAGCTGGTTCATCTTGGCGATGATGCGGGCATGCCGGCCGGCCCGCTGGTTCGAGATCTCGGTCTGGATCAACTCGATCAGGCGCGGCCGGATGCTGGTGGGCGCGACCAGCAACTCCGAACAGGCTGGCGCCTGCGAGTGCCCGGTCAGGTAATGAAATAGATTGATCACGTCGCCCGCGATCCGGGGGTTACAAGTGAATAATCCAAAATCAGCGTAGAGTCGCGCTGTGCGCACGTGATAATTGCCGGTGCCGATATGAACGTAGCTTCGCAGGCCAGACGCTTCCTTGCGCACCACCAGCGCGAGCTTGGCGTGGGTTTTCAGATTCGGAACGCCGAAAGTTACGTGCGCGCCCACGCGCTCCAGCTCGCTTGCCCAGTGCAGGTTTCGTTCCTCGTCGAATCGCGCCTTGATCTCGATCACGCAAGCCACCTGCTTACCGCCCTCCGCGGCTTTGATCAGCGACTTGACGAAAGGCGTATCGTCGCCGATGCGATAGGCAGTCATTTTCACTGCAACCGCTTCGGGGTCTTCCGCCGCGGCGGCGATGAAATGCTCCACGCTGTCGTCGAAGCTCTCGTAAGGATGGTGCACCAGTACATCGGCCGCGCGAATCGCCGCGAAAATGTTCTTGCTGTTTTCGAATGCCAGGGGCGCTAGCGGCGTCCAGGGCGGGTCTTTCAACGCGGGGAGCGGGAGTGCAGCGATCTGAAAGAGACTGGTGTAGTCCAGTTCCTCCGGCATCTCGTAGATATCGGTTGCCGCCAAGTGGAACCGTTCGCGCAATAATTCGCGAATGGCTGGATCGGCTCCGCGCGCAAACTCGAGCCGGATCACTGGCTCGTACCGGCGTTTGCGGACTTGCTCGCGGACCAGATCGCTGAGAGCTTCCTCGGAATCGTCATCGATCGCCACTTCGGCGTCGCGTGTGAGCCGGAACAGGGTGGTCCCGGAGAGCCTCATGCCCGCGTAGAGCTTGTGAACGTTCCCCCGAATTACTTCGTGTAGCGGCGCCAAAACGTGATGTCCGGCGGGCGCGTCCGCGGTAAATGATACCCACTGCTTTAATACCGGAGGGACTTTGACGCGCGCATAGGACGTCGACTCGCGCTCCTGATCGTACAGAACAAATGCCAACGAGGTCGAGAGGTTCGAGAGGAACGGGAACACATGCGTGGGATCGAAGACCAGCGGGGTTAAGGCCGGGGAAATCTCGGAATCGAAGAATCGCCCGCCTTCCTCTTGCTGGTTTCGCGTCAGATCATCCCAGCCGCAAAGATGGATGGCGTGCTGAGCCAGCTCCGGAATGATGGTATTGCGAAAACAGCTGGCTTGACGATCCAAACTATCGATAAGCCGCGCTCGGAGCTTGGCGTGCAAACCGATGCGATCGCGCGAGGCGCCTTTTCGGACCACAGCCATGCGCTTCATGAAGAACTCGTCGAGATTGGACGTGAAGATGGCCAGGAACTTGGCGCGCTCGAGCAGAGGCGTGCGCGGATCGAGCGCCTCGGCCAACACGCGATCGTTGAAATCCAGCCAGCTCAGGTCGCGATCGATCCAGACGTCGTACAGCGGCTGCGAGATTTCGCGATTCAGTACGCCATCGTCGCCGATCGAGACTTTCGGGGGAACGCCAATTGTTGTAGTTGTAGCCGTCGCTTCGCTCATGTTTGGGTGCTGTCTAACGGATCAGTCTACCTCCCAAATTGTGACAACCTCATGAACCAGACTATTGCATGAAGCCAGCCCGCGATTCGGACCGGCTCCCCCCCAGGCAGCTTTTATTGCTGGCCGTGCTCGTTGGCGTGATGCTTGCTGGCTTCCTCGGCATGGTGGATCGCATGGGTCTGATGCCCTTGCGCGATGTGCGCATGATGCCCAGCGCTCTGGTGGTCCCCAGCTTCGTGGTGGTCGGCTGCTGCTCGGTGATGGCGAGCAGCGTGATCGTGGTGTTCCGCAGCCTTGCGATGATGCTCGGTGCCTTCTTTGGACATGAAAAACCTCCGATGCAGTATAGAAAGCCGGGTTGTCGCTCCGATTACGCGACTGTGAACGTTGAGTGAGAGGGCTAGCGCTCTCACTCAGCGCGGGTCATCAAGTATTGACGGACCGCCCAGACCGCTCCCGCCACAACCAATAGCGCCAGGGTGCTCCAGGGTGCGAACGGGCACGCGGAGACATAGCCCAGATCGTTGGTCTTGGACGCCGAGATCGGAAGCAGGGTGAAAACCGCCAGGCCAATCAAGACAATGATCAGCGCCAGCAGAGTCGCGTTGCGGACATCTTTGGACATTGAATCGGGAAACGACTAGCTTATCACCCGCCGATCGGCCGGAAGGTCGTTTCAGCGAAAAGCCTTCGCTTCGGTGAAAAACCTTAGGAAACGCTGCGCTGGCGAGGGTCGTCTAGAATAAAACAAGTTTAGCGTGCGTCCGGCCATCCCGCGTGCCGCATGCCGCTATTAGCAAGAAAGGCAATTCCTTCCAAGAAGGAAAAAGGTTCATTATGTCCATGCACAAAATATTTTTGACGATCGTTCTGGGGGCCAGCGGGGTGTCCATGCTTTCCGCTCAAACGTCGGCGACTGTGATGCGGCAAGCCAGCTTTCCGCCGGTTGGGGTCGCGCTCACCGAAACAATGCAGGTGAATCTGTTCAATCAAGCCGCAGCGGCTACAACGGGCACAGCGCCGTCCTGCACGGGTTCGGTATCGTTTATCGATTCCACGGGCAAGGCGATCGCCGGCACCGGCGGGAACTTCACCGTGGCAGCCGGGCAGACGCAATCGATTAGCATCCTGGGATCGAAGGCGAACTCAAGCACCTCAACCGGCGCTCGCGCCGAAGTCCGGGCGGTGGTGGCGTTGAACTCCGTGCGCGGAACACCATGTTCGCTGGTGGATTCACTGGAGACCTTCGATTCCACCACCGGAGCGACGCACGCTTACCTGCTGGGCAGCGTGTTGAACGAAATTCCATTCCCGATCTCGTTCTAGCTGGGTCCGCTTAGCCTGCCAGATCCGCGGTGGCGGCGAATCGCGGCCGCTTCCGCGCCTTGCTGGCCTGCTCGAACGCGTAAGCCAGTCTGAGCAGCACAGGTTCGCTCCAGGCAGGACCGAAGAACGAGATCCCGACCGGCAATCCACGCACGAACCCGGCCGGTACGGTGATGTGCGGATAGCCTGCCACGGCGGCGGGCGTCGTGCACGCCGGCCAACTGCCATCGCCGAGCACCAGATCATTGAAGGGTGCGGGGGTGGTGGTGGGCGCAACGATGGCATCCAGTCTGTACTGTCTCATTAATCCGTCGATGCCCTCCTTGCGCGACAGCTTCACGCAGCGTTCGCGCGCATCGCGGTACGCTTTTTCGGTCAGTGGACCTTTAGCCTGCGACTGCTCGAACAACTCCTGGTCAAAATACGGCATTTCTTGCGCTCGATGTTCGCGATTGAACGCGATCAGATCAGAGAGCGAGCGGACGCGCATGTTAGGGCCAAGCGTAGCGAGATACGCATTCAAGTCAGTTTTGAACTCATAGAGCAGGACCTGCTGCTCGTCGTCATCGTACTTGCCGTGCGAGGGCAGAATGGCCGGATCGATCAGCTCGGCGCCTTCGCTCTTCATCAGCGCCAGGCACTGTTCGATCAGGCGATCGCCGGCTGCATTGCCGCCAAAGAATTTCCGCTCCACTCCCAGGCGTGCGCCCTTGAGACCGTGCGGGTCGAGAAATTTCGAGTAGTCGGTCTGCGCGTGCCCGGCACTCGTGTTGGTTGCGGCGTCGCGCGGATCGACGCCCGCGAGCGTGCCGAGCAGGATCGCGGCGTCGCGGACCGTTCGCGCCATGGGTCCAGCGGTGTCCTGGCTATGCGAAATCGGAATGATGCCGGAGCGTCCGATCAATCCCACGGTGGGTTTGATTCCGACGAGACCGTTCACCGACGATGGCGCGGTGACCGAACCGTCCGTCTCGCTTCCTACGGCGAGCGCGCAAAAATTCGCCGCTGTGCCCGCGCCGGACCCGGAGCTCGAACCCGAAGGATTCCGATCCAGCGCGTAGGGATTGTGCGTCAGTCCGCCGCGCCCGCTCCAGCCGCTGACAGAATGGGTGGACCGGAAATTCGCCCACTCACTCAGATTGGTCTTACCGAGAATCACCGCGCCTGCCGCGCGCAGGCGTTCGGCGACAAAGGAATCGCGCGCGGCGATGGATCCGACGAGAGCGAGCGACCCTGCGGTGGTCATCATGCGATCAGCGGTTTCGATGTTGTCTTTGATCAATACCGGAACGCCGTGCAGCGGCCCGCGGGGACCTTTCGCGGCGCGCTCGCGATCCAGCGCTTCGGCAATCGCGAGCGCGTCCGGATTCAGTTCGATCACCGCATTGACACGCGGTCCGTTCTTGTCGAGCGCATCGATGCGGGCCAGGTACCATTGGGTAACGGCGCGCGACGTGAATTGTCCGGAGCGGAATCCGCGGTCGAGATCCTCGAGCGTAGTTTCCTCGAGATCGAACGACTGGCTGAATGCGGGCGCGGCCGGCAGAGCGGCAAGCGCGTACTTGAGAAGCTGGCGGCGATGCATCTACTAGGATTATCGAACGCCCTGTCCGGCTCAGGCCAAAGAGTCAACGCGCTCCGGCCGCTTTCATGGAACCGAACGGCTTGATCCACAATTGGGCGATGTTGTGGACCGTGGTGCGGAACTGCTCCAGGTCTGAAGGCTTCTCGGCGTACATGTTGGCGCCCTCGGCGTAGGCCTGCAGAACATCTTCGGTGTTTCGCGACGTGCTCCACACCACTACCGGCAGCTTCGGTTTTCGCCGGCGGATTTTTCTCAACAGATACTGTCCGGGCGTTGCATGATTGCGCAGCTCCAGCAATATGAGATGGGGATGATAGTCCGCGCGAGACAAAACCCGCAGGGCCTCGTCCTCATCCTCCACCACCGTGACGACGGCGCTGTAACTCTGAGTGAGGCACTCTTCAGCGACACGGGTGTGCGGACGGTCGTCATCCACGACGAGAATCTCTACCATTTCACTCCAGTTGGGAGATCCTCTGGACACGACCCCGACTGACACTGCGATCGCACGCCTCCGGTCTCCTCCTGATGGACATGCTGCTAAGGGGAAGGTGCAGCCTCCAGATCAACGGTACTAGGTCTACCGGCTAAGAAGAATGGTCCGCGAGTACTGATTTTCACTGTGTTCGCCACCTTAAGAGTCCTTCGGGTGAATAACCTACTCATACCCGCTTCGAGCGGCCATGATGCCCACGTGTGTCGGCAGGATTACGCGCGAGTCCAGAAAGAATCGCGGTCAGCGGTCGTGAAAATCGCGTTCGCGTCCGCGGCGATTGCGCCTACAATTAAGTGATGGCACAGCTTACCGGCGCGCCGCTCACTTCTACCCGCACCACGCTCAGCGGCATTCCACTGGAAACGGTTTACGGTCCCGAAGATGTCCGCGGCCTGGAAGTGCCCGCGCCCGGCAGTTTTCCGTATACGCGAGGCATCCACGAGAGCATGTATCGCGGGAAGCTCTGGACCATGCGGCAATTCTCGGGATTCGCGACTCCCGAGGAGACTAATCGACGTTACCGATATTTATTGAGCCAGGGTCAAACCGGCCTTTCGGTCGCGTTCGATCTGCCGACGCTGATGGGATACGACGCCGATCATCCGACGTCGGAAGGCGAGGTGGGAAAGTGCGGCGTCTCCATCTGCTCGCTCGAGGACATGGAGATTTTGTTCCGCGAGATCCCGCTCGGCGACGTAACGGTTTCGATGACCATCAATTCGCCGGCGCCGGTGATCTGGGCAATGTATCTGGTGGTCGCCGAGAAGCAAGGTGTGGATTGGTCGCGCGTTTCGGGCACGCTCCAGAACGACATCCTGAAGGAGTATATCGCGCAGAAGGAGTATATTTATCCGCCGCGGCCGTCGATGCGGCTGGTGACGGACGTGATCGAGTACTCCACCCAGCACGTTCCGCGATTCAATCCGATCTCGATCAGTGGGTATCACATTCGCGAAGCCGGATCGACCGCGGTGCAGGAGCTGGCGTTCACGCTGCGCGATGGGATGGAGTACGTGGATTGGGGGATTGAGCGCGGATTGCCAGTCGACAGCTTCGCGCCGCGGCTGAGTTTCTTTTTCAATTCGCACAACGATTTCTTCGAGGAGATTGCGAAGTATCGCGCCGCCCGGAAGATTTGGGCCGAAGCGATGCGTGACCGCTACGGCGCCAAGGACGAGCGAAGCTGGAAACTGCGCACGCACGCGCAGACGGCCGGATGCTCGCTCACCTGGCAGCAGCCGTACAACAACATCGTGCGGACGGCGATTCAGGCGATGGCGGCGGTGCTGGGCGGGACGCAGTCGCTGCACACCAATTCACTCGACGAAGCCTACGCGCTGCCAAGCGAGCACGCCGTCACCATCGCGCTGCGTACGCAGCAGGTGATCGCTTACGAAAGCCGAGTGACTGCGGTTCCGGATCCGTTCGGAGGAAGCTATTTCGTCGAGAGCCTGACGGCCGAAGTGGAAAGCCGCGCGAATGAATACATCCGGCGGATCGACGACATGGGCGGGATGATCCCGGCAATCGAGCGCGGCTATCCGCAAACCGAGATCGCGAACGCGAGCTTTGAATATCAGCATTCCATCGAGACTGGCGAGCAGAAAATCGTCGGTGTGAATGCGTTCGTCGAAAAGAATGAAGACCCAATTGAGCTGCTGCAGATCGACGAGAGCGCCGGGAAGCATCAGCTCGAGAAGCTGGCCACGTTGAAGTCGCGACGCGAGAGCGCCAAGGTGCGGCAATCGCTGGACGCGCTTCGCCGGGCCGCCGAATCCAAGGAAAACACAATGCCGTTTATTCTGGATGCGGTCCGCGCCTACGCGACGCTCGGGGAAATCTGCGACACCTTCCGCGAGGTGTTCGGGACTTACACCGAGACGACTGTGTTGTAGTTCCCGGCTCGCTGCCGCGCCGGCCACTTCATCCGATTGTATAAATCCGCAACCACCTGGACCGACGATTCCGCCGCCGCTCGGTCCGGCGTTTCGTTGGTGTCGTTGTAGCCTTCCATGTCGCCTTTGCCGCGGTCCTGGACGACGATCCCATCGCGCCGGGAGATGATCGCGAGGCCGTTGTAGAACACGCTGTAGTGCACCTCGGGCTGCGGGATCAGCCAGGCGATCTGGCCGCGCACGGGCACAATCGATTCGTCCTTCCACAACGCGCGCGCGCCATAGCCCGTAGCATTGATCACCACTTTTTGCGTCAACTGGCTTAGGTCGGATGGCGAGTGGAATTCGATGTGTTCGATCTTTCCGCCCTCGATCAGGAAATCGCTAACGAGCTGGCGCGAGTAATCCGCGATGTTGAACGTAAGGCTGGACGATCGCCGCGCGAATCGTGTCGGGAACGGGTGGCTACCCGGCGGCAGCTCCTGCGCGTGTGGAAAGAGATCGGCCACGCGGCCGTTGAACGAAGCAAACTCGAGACCTTCTTCGCGCGGTCGTCCGCCGCGAGCTGCATCGGGCGGCTGGTCAGATAGTGCGTACCGATCCAGCCACTCCACGGGATTTCCCGCCATCCCCAAAAAGCTTTCGTAGGTATGGAAAGAATAGCGGCACATCTTTTCCCAGAGCGCCGGGAAATCGGCCGACACCGAATTGGCGAGCGCGATGCGGGAATCGGGCGTGAAGCTTCCGGTGGCGCGGGCTGACCGGACTTCCGGCGGGCGCTCCTTGGCGTAGATCGTTACCTTCGCCCCAGCGCGCTGCAACAGCGTCGCCGACGTCAATCCAAGCGCGCCGCACCCGATCACCGCGATGTCGCGCTCGCCCACCGACATCGCCTTTTCAACCGCAACGCTGCTCGATCCCCACGAAAGCGACCAGCCGCTGCCGCCATGACCGTAATTGTGCACGACCGTCTTCTCGCCCACGCGCTCGACATCCAGGCGCGGACCGGCGGCGCGGAACGGGCGCAGGCATACCGTGATGCGAAAGATCCGGTCGACCTCCGCCCGAATGGGCATGATTTCAGGCAGGACGGCGTAGGGTGGAAGGCTGGCGGGAGCAGTCGCAGCCGTTCGCACTCTCGGTGCACAGCCGGTTAGTCCCGCAGCCGCAGCACTCCATAGAAAATCGCGCCGCTTCATTCAGGTCCTAGTAGTACGAGTCAGAATAGCAAACGGTCTCACTTGATCGCGCTGCTGCTCGCCAGCTACACTGCGAAACACAAGGAGATCTATGACCCCGAAGCTCCGGACCAATGGATTCAGCCGCGTCACGCTCGGAATCCTGGCGATATTCGCCGCCGCATCGCTCACGTTCACCGCGCTAGCTCAGAAGCCGCGATCCATCGCCTCCGCCGCCAAAGTCACCGAGACGCGGTCGCGCGATCTCGCGGCCGCCTCGCCGGAATCGGTCGGGATGTCGTCCGAACGCCTGCGCCGGTTGGATGCCGCGATGAAGCATCTGGTGGAAGAGAAGCGCGTCGCTGGACTCGTCACGCTTGCCGAGCGTCACGGGAAAGTGGTCGACTACAACGCGTACGGCGTGCTCGATGTCCGCAAGCCCGATGCTGTCCAGAAAGATTCCATTTTCCGCATTTACTCGATGAGCAAGCCCGTCACAGGCGTCGCAATGATGATGCTCTACGAAGAGGGCAAGTGGCAGATCAACGATCCGGTGTCGCGCTACATCCCCGAGTTCGCGCACATGAAGGTCTACGCGGGCAAGAATGACGACGGGTCGCCGAAGCTGGTGGACGCGCAGCGCTCCATGACCATGCGCGAGCTGATGACGCACACCGCCGGACTCGGATACATCCTGAGCCCCAACAACCCAGTCGACAAAATGATCATCGACGGCAACATCCTGAACGCGGCCGCGCCACTGCAAACCATGATCGACGGCTTGGGGAGAACGCCCCTGCTTGCGCAGCCTGGCACGCGCTGGTCCTATAGCATTGCAGTCGACGTGCAAGGTTATCTGATCGAGAAATTCTCCGGTCAATCGTTCGCCGATTTCGCGCGCACGCGCATCTTCGAACCGCTCGGCATGAAGGACACAGGATTCTACGTGCCCAAAGAAAAGCTGGCGCGCTTCTCGCAAGTGCACACCGGCGCGGGCGCGAATCTCGCGGTGGATACCAACCGGCCCGATCCGACCGTTGTGCCGCTCGGCGCATCCGGCGGCGGCGGGCTGTTCTCCACAGCGATGGATTATGCGCGCTTCTGCGAGATGTTGCTGCAAGGCGGCCAGCTCAACGGCGTGCGTTTGCTCGCGCCGCGCACGGTGGAGATGATGCGCACCAATTATGTCAATCCTGAGCCGCTGAAGACCATGCCACCGGGCACGGGGTGGGGCATGGATTTTCAGGTCGTGATGGACGCGGCGGCCGCCGGCGAACCGGTTTCCGACGGAACATTCAGTTGGTTCGGCATCGCGGGCACGTGGTTCTGGATCGATCCGGTCCGCGATCTGGCGTTCGTCGGGATGGTCCAGCACACGAACCTCGGCACCACGCGTCCCATTCACGCGTTGTCGCGCAGCCTGATTTACCAATCGATCATCGATTAATCCCCGAGTAGGGGAGCAGTACAATCAGGGTTCATGCACACCCAGCTCTTCATCAATGGCGCCTGGACCGAAAGTCTGCATGGCGAAACGCTTCCGGTCCTGAATCCCGCAACCGCCGAACAAATCGGCACCGTCTCGAAAGCAACGCACTCCGATCTCGACCTCGCGCTGGATGCCGCGGAAAAAGGATTCCACGCCTGGCGAAAGATCTCGGCATTCGATCGCTACAAAATCATGCGCAAGGCCGCCGATCTCATCCGCTCAGAGGTCGACCAGATCTCGCGCACACTGACAACCGAGCAAGGCAAACCGCTAGCCGAATCGAAGGTCGAGACTCTGCTGGCCGCCGATCTGATCGACTGGTTCGCAGAAGAAGGCCGCCGCACTTACGGCCGCGTGATTCCGCCGCGCGCCGAAGGCGCGTACCAATTGGTGGTCAAAGAGCCCGTCGGGCCGGTGGCCGCATTTTCGCCCTGGAATTTCCCAATCAACCAAGCCGTGCGGAAGATCAGCATCGCGCTGGGTGCGGGCTGTTCCATCATCCTCAAAGGACCGGAAGAAACTCCCGGACCATGCGCCGCGCTGGTGGACGCGTTCGCGCGCGCGGGCGTTGTTCCGGGCGCAGTGAATCTCGTCTTCGGCGTGCCGTCGGATATTTCCGAGTACTTGATCCCGCACCCCATCATTCGGAAAATTTCTTTTACCGGTTCGACCGCCGTCGGCAAAAAACTGGCCGCGCTCGCCGGTCTGCACATGAAACGCGTGACCATGGAACTCGGCGGACACGCACCCGTGATTGTCTTCGACGATGCCGATCTCGATGTCGCGGTCAAGGTCATGACCGCCAGCAAATACCGCAACGCTGGACAGGTCTGCATCTCGCCTACGCGCTTTCTGATCCAGAAGAATGTCTATGACGCTTTCGTCGACAAGTTTGTTGCGTCCAGCAAATCGGTGAAGGTCGGCAATGGCCTCGAGAGCGGAACCACCATGGGACCGCTCGCGCACGATCGCCGGTTGGAAGCCATGCAGAGCGTGGTGTCGGACGCCGTGGAAAAAGGCGCGAAAGTGGAGACTGGCGGAGATCGCTTGAGCGGTCAGGGATATTTTTTCCCGCCCACCGTGCTGACACACACTTCAGAAAAGGCGCGCGTCATGAACGACGAGCCGTTCGGCCCTGTCTCCGTGATGGTTCCGTTCTCCGATTTCGACGAGGCTGTTGCCGAAGCCAATCGCCTGCCCTACGGCCTCGCGGCGTACGCCTGGACGAAGTCGGCGAAAACGGCCAACCGCATCGGCGGCGCGGTGGAAAGCGGAATGGTTTCCATCAATCATCTCGGTCTGGCGCTTCCCGAAACGCCATTCGGCGGAGTGAAGGATTCCGGTTACGGCTCGGAGGGCGGCACCGAAGCGATGGAGGCGTACCTGAATAGCAAGTTCATTTCCCAGGCCGGGCTTTGACCGCTACTACTTGTAAATCGGATCGAGCACGCTCTCAGATCCATCCAACTTGCCGGCCGGCTGCAATCCCAGAATCTTCGCGATAAACGGGTATACATTGACGTTCTCGAATGCGGCGAATTTCATGGGCTTCACGTTCGGCCCGATCGCGTAAAAAATCGCGTCCATCGTCTTATACACGCGCGGATCGTACCCATGCATGCCTTTCGGCGCATCGCCGCGTCTCGGTCCATCGAACGCCAGAATCGCCTGGCCTTTCGCGATCGCGACCAGGTCTCCGCTGCGTGGATTCTCATTGAAGTGCCAGGAAGCGGGCGTTTCGCCGCGCTTGTAGACGTCGAGCTTGGGATTCTGCCTTAACTTCTCGTACGTCTTCTCCACCGCGTCCGCATCCTTGCAGTAGATCAGTGCGATCGGACCGTCCCGCACCACGCGCACTTTCGGGGATTCGATATCGCCCAGGCTCACCTCGCCGCTCACGTCCAGCATGCCGTGATCGGAAACCAGGATCAGGTCGATGGGCAGGTGCAGCGCATCCAGGCCGGCGCGCAGTTTCCCGATCATGCCATCCACCAGTTTCGCCGCTTCGGCGGTCTCCAGCGCTTCCGGCCCATAGGTGTGCCCGGCATGATCGACATCGCTGAAATAGAGAGTGATGAAATGCGGCCGCTTGTCGGGCGGCAGTTGCAGCCAGTCGATCACCTGCTGTACGCGCTTCTCATCGGGAAAACCAGTATCGAACAGCTTCCAGTACTCCGGACGCACGCCGCGAATGTCGCTGTCGCACATCGGCCAAAACATACACGCCGCCGCCAGGTGCTGCTGCTCGGCTAACACCCAGATCGGCGTCGCCCGCGGGTCCATCCACCCTCCCTCACGCGACGAATCGCGCAAAGTGAAATTCCCGTCGTGCGACGAATCGTAAAACGTATTGCCGACGATGCCGTGATGTTCGGGATAAAGCCCCGTCGCGATCGAGATGTGATTCGGAAACGTTAGCGAAGGAAACGAAGGAATCATCGCCTCCGCCGACGCGCCCGCATCCCGCACCGCCAAAATGTTCTTAGTGTGATAGCGCTCGGCAAAATCATAGCGGAAGCCATCGATAGAGACCAGAACTACGTACGGCTTTTCAATCTGCGCCAGCAGCCCGGGCTCAAGGCATGCCGCTGCGGCAATAGCCAGAAACCACCGGCACGTGATTCGGAGAAGTCTGCTCATCGAGCGCGATGATACCACTCCACAGCAACGCATGGAGTCGCGTTTCAGCCATGCTTATTCCCGCGCCCTTCGCAACCTCCTCCAACTCCAACGCCTCCGCCGTGCCCCAGCCGATCCCGCCACGCCTCAAGGACAAGAAAACGAAATTTGCAAAAACGAACCCAGCCAATCGCCGGCGCCCGTAAATCCGGCAGCGAAAATTCCCCCTGCACTTCAGCCGCACGACTTGATTAGCCTGATTTCGCAGCCACCGCAACCGGCGCGCGACGCACGTGCCGCTGAACTTGCATCGCCAGCACCAGGCTGGCCGCCAGCGTCAGAGATCCCACCACAACATGCGACGCCGTCGAGATAACCAATGCCATCGAGTTCTGCACGCCCAACAATTGCATCGCGAGAGCCGTAACTCCGAGCAGCACCTGCGCCAGCACGACGGATATCAACCCGATCGCGGCCGATCGCAGCGCACGATGCTTGGGATAATGGTTCAGAATCAGCATAGAACCCACCAGCGCCGCAATCGAAACCACCATCGCGCCGCCCAGATGCGGAATCAACCCCGTCAGCTTATGACGATAGGTCGCGCCCAGCACCGTCTGCATCAACACGAGCGCGGGAGTCACCATCGCCAAGGGGCGCAGCAACGGGACGCCGTCGTCATGCACCAGCTCCGGCGCTGCGTTCCAGCCCCGCGATGTCACCACCACAACCGCAGTCAGGCTCGCGAACGCAACAGGTGCTACGCTCGCGTGCAGCACCGCGCTTCCCGACAGCCCAATGAAAGCCTCCAGCAAAAAGACCCCCAACGCCGTCCACGCAACGGCAAATCCCCCGAGCGACGGCCCTTGCCTATACCCCACGCCCAGCGCCAGAACAAACACCACCAGCGCCGCAATTCGGTGCACGTTCGCATTGAGCACTCCATGCGTGTCCAATTGGGGTGTGGTCGCGCGGCTCGTGATATACGCGCCGATCCCAATCAGCATCAGCGCACTGATAGCCACCAGAACCGCATACCGATGTAGCTGGACAATCACCCTTTGCTATGCATTCTAAGGCCGTCTGCGAACTGACATCCACAATTCGTCTACAATCAAACTATGGATGTACAAGTACCCGGAATCGCTGCGGCCATCGGAGAGCCCGCGCGCGCTCGCATGCTTTACAGCTTGATGGACAATCACGCGCGCACCAGCACGGAGCTGGCAGTCATCGCCGAAGTCAGTCCCGCCACCGCCAGCGTGCACCTGAATCGGCTGAAAAACCAACGCTTGGTGCGAGTGCTGGTGCAAGGAAAACATCGCTACTACAGTCTCGCGGACGTCCACGTCGCCGACGTTCTGGAATCCTTGAGCGTGCTGGCCGGAGAACCGAAGCGGAAGTTCGTTTCCAACACTCCTGGCCGGTTGCGCGGTGCGCGCACTTGTTACGACCATATTGCCGGCGTGCTCGGCGTCGCTCTTCACGATCGTCTGTTCGCCATGGGCTGGCTGGCCGTTGAACCCGGCGCCGCTACCTACGACGTAACAGCCAAGGGCAGCCGCGCATTCTCCCAGTTCGGCATCGACCTCGAATCCGCTCGCGCCCTCCGCCGCCGCTTCGCATTCCCCTGTCTCGATTGGAGCGAACGGCGCGCCCACCTCGGCGGCGCGTTGGGTGCGGCGGTCCTGGGCCTGGCCCTGAACCGCAATTGGGTTCAACGAGATCTGGATAGCCGGGCGCTCCGCTTGACCGCCAAAGGACGCCGCGCGATGGAAAAAGAATTTGGCATTCCAGACGGCATGATAGAATCAGGGTGAAATTATTCCTCCCTCGATGTCCGCTCAACCTGATCTTTCCAAACTGAGCGTTGGCCAGTTCGCGGAACGGTTCCGCAGCGAGATGATTCCGCTGAGCAACACGTTCTCTTACTTCTGCGCCTCCGTGCCGCTATCCGAAGAAGACCTGAAAGAATACCTGGAAGAACCAATTGCAGCGCTGCCTCCAGCAATTGCAGCCCTGCTGCCTAAGGTTTCCATCATGCTGGTGCCGTACTTGGAGCGGGGCGAAGGCAAGGAGAAAGGCGTTCTTCGGGACGATTTCGTTTGCACCGAAAAACCGCCTGAGAGTAAGCTTTCGTGGGCCACGCAGGTGCGCTTCGATACCGAGGAAGTGCTCGTCTTTGCGTTGAAAGACCAGGATGTTTCCGAATATCACTACCGCTTCTATCACATCCTGGCAACGCTTGCCGCCGATTCGTGGTCCGAAGAAGCGCAGACCCAATATTTTGCGCTGTTGCGCGAAGAGCTGCGTGGGCGAATACACGGCGAAGTGGACGAAGAGAGCTGGCAGGCCAAGCAAGCGCTGCTTCGCCGCGACGGAAACCTCAAGAAAGAATCGAAAGCTTTCCGCGATTACGCCCGGCAGTCGTTCATCGATACGCTAACGCTGTACTTGCACGGGATCTGCTGCGATATCGATGTCGATACGGGACCGCGCCAATTGCCCAGCCGTTATTTGCGGCGCAGGCTCAACGCGCTCTACGGACTCTATCCGCCTCCCCAAGGCTACGCCGTTTTTCCGGAACATCAGAAGCAAGAATAGCTCGACCGAGCTATTGTTCGCGGCCCCCCGCTCGCGTTTACTAAATATTACAAGGTTAACGTAACGACGCTTCGCGGACGTGCGTAAAATTGCCTAGTGGCTGAGTGGGTACTCGATCCTGACACCGCTCTGATGATGCGCGTTTCGGCCGGCGATGAGCCGAGCTTTGAGACGCTGCTGGCACGGAACCGCGTTACGGTGATTCATCACCTTTACCGCTTGGTTCACAATCGCGCGATCGCAGAAGAACTGGCTCAGGATGTGTTCCTGCGCGTATATCGTTCGCGCGAGCGCTACCGTCCAGGCGCGAAGTTCGCGACCTGGCTGTTCCGCATCACCACCAACGTCGCGCTGAACTGGCGCAGGGACACGAGGCGCGAGCAGTCCGATGTCCGGTTGGACGAGAAGCCGCAGAACGCGCGCAAAATCGATCCAGCGGATCGGACACTGCGCGCCGATCAGAGCCTGTTGCTGGATCAGCGTGCGCGCGAGATCCGGAACGCGGTGGACTCGCTGCCTCCCAAACAGCTTGCCGCGGTGCTGCTCCACAAATACGAGGGCTTGGATTATTCGGCCATCGCCGAAGTACTGGATTGCTCCATTCCGGCGTTGAAATCGCTGCTGTTCCGCGCCTACGAGACGCTGCGGCGCCGGCTCGCGCATCTGGATCCCGAACAAGAGATCGCCTGACGACGGAACCTCCGCCGCGTCACCGGCGTACCTTATAGTTCATGACGCGCCGCTGGTCACGCGAGACCACTATCCTGATTGCAATCGCGCTGGCAACCGTCCTGCTGCACGCGCTCACAAATCGCCAGTACGGTTTCCATCGCGACGAGCTGCAGACCGTGGACGACGGGCAGCATCTCGACTGGGGTTACGTCGCCTACCCTCCGCTGACGCCGTTTCTCGCGCGCTTGGCGTTCACGCTGTTCGGGCCGTCGCTGGTGGGCTTGCGATTCTTCTCCTCGGTCGCGATTGGCGTCGCTATCGTGCTTGCGGGCTGGATGGCGCGCGCGATGGGCGGCGGACGTGTGGCGCAAGTGGTGGCGGCACTGGCCGTCGCGATCGGTCCGGTAGCGCTATCGGCAGGCGCACTCTTTCAATATGTCGCGTTCGATTTCTTGTGGTGGGTCGCGATCGCGTATTTTACGATTCGGTTGGTCAAATCGGAAGATCCGCGCTGGTGGCTCGCCATCGGAGCTGCGATCGGTCTGGCGATGCTCACTAAGTACACCATCGGTGTTCTGGTGATCGGCCTGGCGGTGGGAGTTGTGCTCACGCCCGCCCGCCGGTATCTCACAAGCCCGTGGCTGTGGGCAGGCGCCGCCCTGGCGCTGCTGATTTTCCTGCCGAATGCAATCTGGCAGATCCGGCATGAATTCATCTCGCTGGATTTTCTGAGCAGCATCCATGCGCGCGATGTGCGGATCGGCCGGACCAAGAATTTCCTGATCGATCAATTCCTGGTGGCCGCGAGCCCCTTCACCATTCCGCTCTGGATGGGCGGTCTTTGGAGGCTCTTTTCGCACGACGGAAAGCAGTTTCGGATCACCGGCTGGATGTTTCTGACAGCGTTCCTGCTGTTCTGGGCGCTGCAGGGCCGCGGCTATTACATGGCGCCCGCGTACCCGATGTTGCTGGCGTCGGGCGCAATGGCAGTCGAGCGCCGCATCATTGCTGCTTCCGAACGCGGCCGCAATCTCCGCATTCTGGGCTGGTCCGCGCTGGCGGTGGCAGGAGCCGCGCTTGTGATTGCCGTGGTGATTCCAATCCCCCCTGTCGGCTCGCGCTGGTGGAACCTTTCAAACCAGGTGCAAGACGACTGGCGTGAAGAGGTCGGCTGGCCGGATCTGGTTGCCGAGGTGGCGCGCGTGCGGGATTCTCTCCCGGTTGAAGAGCGGTCGCGGGTGACTGTCCTGGCGGGCAACTACGGAGAAGCCGGCGCAATCGATTTGTATGGAGCTTCGTACGGCCTTCCGCGGGTGATTTGCAACACGAATTCCTTCTGGCTGCGAGGATTCAGCGAGCCCGAACCGGGAACGCTGATCGTAACTGGAGTCTCGCGCTCCTACCTCGAAAGACATTTCGAATCGGTTGAGCTCGCCGGACATGTGAGAAATCGTTACGGCCTCCTGAACGAGGAGACTAAGTATCATCCAGACATCTTTGTGTGCCGCGGTTTGCGTGAGTCTTGGCAGGAGTTCTGGAAGCATTTCAAGAATTACGGTTAGGCCGCCCCGGTGTGGCTAGGATTCTGCTTGACAGGCCCAGGGAAAGAGTAGAATCTTGAACGAGAGGGTCTTACGATGTCCAACCGCGGGTGGTTCCTTGCGCCGGTTTTCGTCTCCTTCTTTAGCATTTCCGCCTCTGCGCAGCCGGTGGTCTCCGCGCGCGCCGGACTGATTCAATTCGCCGACGGCGTGGTCTTTCTGGACAGCGATGTGCTACGGACCTCGCCCGGACGGTTCCCACAGATGAAGGAAGGTTCCGAGCTGCGGACGCTCACCGGTCACGCGGAGCTCATGCTGACACCCGGTGTCTTTCTGCGCATGGGCGACGAAAGCGCCGTCCGGATGGTATCGAACGATCTCGCTGACACGCGCGTGCGGTTCGTCACCGGCTCGGTGATCGTGGATGCGAGCAGTCTGGCGCCCAAAACGTCGGTGACCATTCTCAAAGGCGACTACCAGATCCAGCTGCAGGATGAAGGCCGCTACCGCTTCAACTCGGACCCGGCGGAACTGCGGGTCGAGAGCGGCAAGGCGGTTGTGCTGTTCGAGGGCAAGTCGCTCGAAATAACGGGCAAGCATATTTCGCCGCTTTCCGGCCAGCTCACCGCCAAGCTTGACGATGGCGGGGTCAAGGATGCGCTGGAACACTGGGATCAGACGCGCAGCGATTCGGTGGCGCAAAGCAATCAGCAGGCGCAGAACACCAAGGATCTCGCAACCGCGATTGACGATTGGCAGAACGATCCCGCGTCGTCGCTTTCCGCGCAGGGGATGTCTGGCTACCTTCCGCCTCCCGGCTACATTCCTACGGCGCCTTACACCACCTGGTACAGCAATCCGTATACACCGCTCACTTCCTTCAATTCATTCGCGTACTTGAATCCGTATGCGTTTGGGTACGGTGGATTTTACGGTCTGTACAGCGTTCCGGTGTACCGCGGTTCGCTGTTACCGCGATCGGGATTCACGGGCGGATATCTCATAAACCGTTCACCTGGGTTCGGGGTGCGGCCCATTTCTCCGATCGGCGGAATCGGAGTCGGTACCAGGCCTAGCTTTGGCGGCACCCGGCCGGTAGCACCCGGGCCGGTTCGTATCGGCGGCGTGCACGCCGGCGGGCACCGCTAGGCTTCCGCAGCGTCCACCGCTCTTATTGGCTCGGCGCGAAGTAACCGGTTCGCCAGCGCGCTTTCAATTCCGGCAGCGCTTCCGGTGCTTTCAGGGTGACCTGTACATGACGAAATTTGCCGTCCCGACCGTTATTGGTCGGTGAATACGCTAGCACATATTGATTGCGCAGCTCGAGTCCGATGCGCGATGCCAAGCCGGGAAGATCCTGCGATCCGCTGGCAGCCAAAGCGCGGCCGCCGGTTTGTTCCGAAATTTCCGAAAGCAGCCGTGGACCGCTCAGCTCGGCCGAGCCGCGAAGTCCGAACGTAAACGGCTCGAAGACTCCCATGGCGAAGATCTGGACGTCGGCCTGGCGAACCAGGTCCTCCACTTGCCCGGATGTGTAGCGGCTATTGTTGTCGCCACCGTCCGAGATCACCAGGAGCGCCTTGCGCGGATTTTTTGCGCTCTTCATCTCGTCAATACCGAGGCGTACGGCGTCCAGCAGCGCGGTGAGCCCGCCGGTACTGGCGCTTTTGAGCTTGCTGTTGACGTCGGCCGTGTCTTGAGTGAAATGCAGCGCCAACTGGGCCTGGTCGCTGCACTCCACCAGGAACACTTCATCACCGGCGTTCAGCGTCTTCAGAAACTCGCCCGCGGCGCGCCTCGATGTCTCGATCTCAGACCCGATGCTGCCGCTGATATCGACGATGAGCCCGATAGACAGCGGCGCATCCTCGCTCGAAAAGTGCGTGATAGTTTGCCGTACGCCGTCCTCGACGATCTGAAAATTCTGCTTATCGAGACCCAGGACATAGCGGTTGGTTTTGTCGGTGACAGAGACCGGGATGACCACCAGCGTAGTGTCGGCGCGAAACGACGTGGTGGGCTCTTGAGCGAAAGCGGTGAAAAACAAAAACGGCGATAGCGCGGCGATGCGAAGGAACATTCAGTGCATCTCCTTGCTCATGGTAACGCACGCCGCGCGCGCCACCGGAACTGCAAGATGCGCGCCGGCTAAAAGTAAGCTTCGGCTAACTCCGGCTTCACTTCGACGGCCTGCTGCCAATACAATTTGGCTTCTTCTTCCTGCCCGAGCGCCTTCAGCGCGTTGCCGAGGTTCAGCAGCGCCTCGGCGAAATCCGGCTTCACGTCGGCTGCCTGGCGATAACAACGCGCGGCCTCTTCGGTCTGATTGGACCGCTCCAGCAG